>Ga0209415_10006897_pt1 | contig 20033 bp, 17 predicted proteins | sample PeaSoiSIISIP2007_FD_187696 | JGI IMG/M metagenome (GOLD analysis project Ga0209415, IMG submission 187696) | Peat soil microbial communities from Weissenstadt, Germany - SII-SIP-2007 (SPAdes) (version 2) | ecosystem: Environmental > Terrestrial > Soil > Wetlands > Peat | place: Germany... | reverse complement strand
ATTGCCCTGCTGGTCATCGCGGAAGCGGGGATGGAGCTGGCGGAGTACTCTCCGCTGGAAGTGAAAACCAGCGTGGTGGGATATGGGCGGGCCGAAAAGTGCCAGGTGCAGATGATGGTCCGGTCGCTGTTGCGGCTGCCGCAAGCCATCGAATCCGAAGACGCCTGCGACGCCTTGGCCGTGGCCATCTGCCACGCCACGCATCAAGCCGCCAGCCGCAGGCTGGCGTAGACCGGGAATCGGAATGAAGTGGTCCCTAACTCTGTTCTTCGCGAGCGCCCTGCTCTTCGCGAGCGCTCAGCTTGCCGGTGGCGAGCCGCGCCTCGTCTTCTCCAAATCGTTTCCGGGCAGCGTGCCGGCCTTCGTCAAGATCACGCTCGACAAAAGCGGAGCCGTCGAATACCGCGAGGCGGAAGATGACGACCAGCCCCTCAAATTCCAGCTCACCCCGGCCGAGACCGAGACGGTGTTCGACCTGGCCGCCAAGGTGGATTATTTCAAACACCCGCTCGAATCGCCATTGAAGGTGGCCTTCATGGGGATGAAAACCTTCCGCTGGGAGAACGGCGCCGAGAAAACCGAGGCCAAGTTCAATTACTCCGCAGACCCGAATGCCCAAGTCTTGTTGGACTGGTGCGAGCGCATGGCCGAATCGGCCCAGCATCGCATCGACCTCGAGCGTGCCGCCAAGTACGACCGGTTGGGCGTGGTCAAGGCTTTGAGCCTGCTCGAATCGGCGTTGGAGCGCAAACGCCTGGTGGGTCTGGAGCAGTTTCTCCCGATACTCGACCGTATCGCCAAAAATGAAAGCTACATGCACACCGCCAGGGCGCAGGCGTCGGAGATCGCGGAAGCCATTCGCAATCCCAAACCATGAGGCTTCCAATGCCCAGCAACCCCTGCACTGGATTGGTGGGGCAGGCGCTTTCGCCTGCCAACCTCTTACTCTTGGTGCTGCTGGCCGGTGCGCCGCCAAGCCCCGCCCAGTCGCGCGCCGGCCGCGCCCCCGCCGCACCCATCTCCGCCCGGGAACAGGCGGACCTGGAGACCGCTCTTTCCGAAGCCGGCTCCAGCCCCATCGAGTATCTGCGCGCCCTCGAGAAGCACCTCGAGAAGTATCCCGACTCGCCGCGTAAAGAGGAGTTGGAGCGCGCCGCCGCGCGCGCCTCGATGGAAGCCAACGACGACCGGCGCATCATCCTTTACGGCGAGCGCGTTCTGGCGCGGCAGCCCGACGATTTGCAGATCCTGGAGCGTGTGACCCGGTCGCTGCTGGCCGCCGAGTCGAAGGAGTCCGCGGAGCGCGCCCTGAAATACGCGCTCCATTACATGGATCTGATCCGGAAGATGCAAGAGGGCGGCGGGCGCTCCGGCTCGAGCGCCGCCGACTGGCAAAACCAGACCGCTCGCGGGATCGGCCGCGCCATGGCCGCCGCCGCGCGCGCCACCGCGATCCTCGGCCGCGCCGAAGAGGCGCTCGTCATGGCCCAGCGCGCCTTCGACATCTGGCCGTCCGCCGATACCGCCCGCGAGATCGCGCGCTGCTATGAACGGCTCGGCAAAAAGGAGGCGGCGATACGCGCCCTGGCCGACGCATTTACCATCCCCGATGCGAAAAACACCGAGGCCGACCGCGCCCGCGACCGCGGCCACATGGGCGAGCTCTATCGCCAGGTGAAGGGCTCCGAAGCCGGACTCGGCGAGCTGGTGCTGGAAGCCTACGACCGCAACTACGCCCTCATCCATACCCGCGAGTTGCGCGTGCGGGCCAACGACCCCAACGCGCAGCTCACCGATCCCATGGAGTTCACCCTCAGCGGCACGGACGGAAGCAAGCTGAGCATGGCCACCCTGAAAGGCAAGGTAGTGGTGTTCGATTTCTGGGCCACGTGGTGCGTGCCGTGCCGCGCCCAGCATCCGCTCTACGACCAGGTGAAGCAGCGGTATCAAGTCAATCCCGACGTGGTGTTCCTTTCCATCGACACCGACGAGGATCGCGAAGCGGTCAAGCCCTTCCTGGCCGAAGTGCATTGGCCCGGCCAGGTCTATTTCGAGGACGGCCTGTCGCGCGCCCTGCAGATCGCCACGATTCCGACCACCATCGTCACCGACAGGCACGGCCGGGTGTTCAGCCGCATGAACGGCTATGTGCCCTCGCGTTTCGTCGAATTGCTGAGCCAGCGCATTCTCGACGCCCTGGGACAGTAGCACGGGCATTCCGGCCTGTGACTTCCCAATCGCGCCGGGCTTCAGCCGCCAAGCGCAGCCATTCCCGAGGCGGTCGAGGAGGTCCCCGGTGCCGGCAAACTCGTCGCGCTCCAAGTGAATTTCGGAGCCCTCCAGCGGGTGATGGTCGCCGGCCTCAAACAGGAGCGCCCGAATCCGAAGGAGACCGAAGGGAAGCAGGCGCTGTTTGTGGTGAACCTGGAACCCCACCGGATGCGCGGTGCGGTCTCGGAGGAATGCTGTTCGATATCGGGTACGCCGACGGCACCACTCCCGCACCCGCCGTCCCGGAGCGGCCCGTACGTGAGCTTTCGGTAAACCTGCGAAGGGAGTTGGCCAGACCTATTTATGTCTGAAATGGGTAGCGAGAATTCGGCGCGGCGAGTGGTCTTGGCCGGATACGCGATCGTATTTGAGAAACCGTTACCGGATCGGCGAAAACGGCAGCGGGCGCAGGATGGTGTTGGTGATGTTGCTGACGATCTCGGCATCGCTCAGGCCCGGCTGGGCACGCAGTTTCTGCCACTCCGGGTCGGCTCCGAAAGCGCGCCACAGGCGGTCGCGGGCCGCGAGATCGTCGAAGGCCAGCATGTAGGTGAGGCTCGGCAAGTTGCGGCCGATGATACCCTGGCTGAAAAACACCGGGGTCATGGCCAGACGCCGGAAGACGCCGATCTCGCCATCCTCGAACATCTTGATCTTGCGGCGCGAGGCTTTCTCATTCACGGATTCGTAGGTGCGCAGCTCGAAGATGCGGGCCGCGCGCTGGGGGTCCGAATGAGGCACTTCGAGCGCCGGCATACCGTCAAACGCGCGCAGCAGCGTGCTCTCCATGCGGACATACGCGGGGTCCGCGATGTTGTTGTATGCGTCCCACCCTTTCGAAAACTCCTGATCTTCCGCGAAGCGGCCGTGGATCGTCTCGATCGAGGCGAACGAGGGGTAGGTGGCCAGCGAGAGGATGAACGGGCTGCGCTCGCCGATTACCGGGCTGAAGAAGCCCACAGGGCCCAGTCCGTTGCGCCGGGCCGCGGGGAGCCAGACGGCGTTCAGGTATTGCGTGGTGCGCTCCACTTGCGAACCCGTGCGCATGTAGAAGTAGAGCAGGTGGAATAGCGAGTTCTTGGGCGGATCGGCGGGCACGGCGGCGGCCAGTCCGGTAGTGGCGGCAGTGAGGAAATTACGTCGCTTCATTCGGATTCCAGTTATAGCAGAAAAGCACCGGCGGCAAGGGGGTGCCCTTGGGGCCCGGCGTTACCCGCCCACCAGCACCGTCGGCATCCCCATGACGATCGTTCCGCCGTGCGCGGTCAGGTCTCCCAACCGCGCCTGCGGCAGTCCGCAGGTCAAAACGGTCATCGACCCCAGGGCAATCATGTCCGGCGGACCGACACAGACCAGCATGTCGGTGATGCGCGCTGCCAGGAGGCCGCCGATCAGCACGGTCGGGGCGCAGGGCGCAATGATGGGGCCGCCCACGTGCGGAACCAGCACGGTCACCATCGGGCAAACGTGCATATCGGTCATTCTGGCTGCCGGCATCCCCATGTTATTTTCCCTCCCACAACTTGATGCGCCGGGCCACGTCCTCGCCTTGCGCAATGAAACTCCTGAACTTCTCCGGCGCTTCCTTGGGCTCGCCGCTCATGGCCGCGAAGTTCACCGCGCCCGAGATGGCCTTGGCCGTCAGGTAATCGCCCGGCGGTACGATCGGGGCCTCTGGAGGAGCCAGGCTGCCACCACTGAAAAAAGCTCCCAGGCCGGCGCAACCGGCGGCCGTGCCGAACTGCGCCTGCTGCGCCGCCGCATGGGCCGCGCGGCGGTTCTCCTCGGTGGGCTGCGCGATCCATTTTTCGGTGGCCTCGAGCGCGGCCTTGATCTTGGGCGGAGGGTTCTCACCGGCCGCCCGGCGCGCGCTCATCCAGCCCCACCATACCGCTTCGCGCTTGGGCAATGCGTGGGCCAGGAAGCGGACGGCATCCGGGTAGAGCTTCTTGTCCACCAGCACTGCCACAAAGTCGGGCGGTTTCTGGTCCGGACGCATCAGGGCCATGGCGTCGGGCCCCAACTCCGCCACCGCGCAGATGGCGGCGGTTTGCGAATTTGCCTGTTCCACGGTACCCATTTTAGTTGATCATGATGATGCCACCCTGGAGCTGCAACATCGCGCTGCCTTTGATTTGAGTCATCAGCGCGCTCTCTTCCAACTGCACCTGGGCATCGATCTTGATCATCATTGCCGACAGGGTGATGCTCATGGGGTCAATGACGATGCTGCTCTGGCCGCATTTGATGGTGATCTTGGTTACAGCCGTGGTGCTCTGCTGGTTGTTGATCTGTTCGGTGAGATTGTTTTGCACGGTGAGAGTATCGTCGCCGGCAACCATTGGACCCGTCATACCGATGGTGGTGGTGCGGTTCCGTTCCACTTCCACCGTGAGGTCCCTTTCCGCATGACACAAGATCTCCTCGCTTCCCTTCTTGTCTTCGAAGCGGATCTCGTTGTAGTTGTCCGGCGTTCCCTTTAGCGAGCTGCGGCTCTTGATGCCGCTCTGCGTTTTGTTGTCGGGCAGGGTGTAGGGCGGCATCATGTCGACGTTGTAGACGCTGCCCACGATGATGGGATGATCGGGGTCGCCTTCCTCGAAGCTGACAACCACTTCCTGCCCGACCCGCGGAATGTGGATGGCTCCCCACTGTTTACCCGCCCAGTGCGTGGCCACGCGCAGCCAGCAGGAACTGTTCAAATCGTACTTGCCATCGCGGTCCCAGTGGAATTGCACCTTCACGCGGCTGTACTTGTCCGGGAAAATCTCCTCGCCCGAGGCGCCCACTACGGTGGCGAGCTGGACGCCGCGCACCGAAGGGATGGGCGTGGTGCGCTGCGGCCGGTACGGCAAAGCGAAGGGAATGCAGGAGAACTGGTTGGTGTAACTCCACGTCTCGGGAGTGTACAGGCCGATGGGCTGGCGCGCCTGATGTTCCACGCTGGTCAAAACGAATTTGCCGTTATCGGAGAAGTGCTCCGACAGATCGAAGGTGTGGCCCGCGGTGAATCCGGCGTGTGAGCCTTTGGATTCGATCAGCAGGGCTTCGGCCGCCTCCTGTTGCATGCGGACACCCACGGTCCTGACGTTCTCGCTGAAGATCCACTGCAAATGGTCGGGCTGCTCGCCGCCCGATTTATTGATACCGTCGAAGTGGCGCGAGTATTCGCCCGGAAACTCGTAGATCTCCATCCCGCCGCTGGTCCCCGCGGTCAACTTGTGGGAGGCGCTGCCGACCTGTACCGAGTCCTGGATGGACTTGTCGGCGGGCAGGCCCTTGCCGGAATTCGTCAATTGGAAATGCTCGTCCCACACGGTGGCCTTGGGGGTTCGGATCTCCTGTCCCTTGTACCAGCCGTACACCACGTCGTCTTCCGGCGTGTAGCCGAAAAACTCCTGGTACTTTACCTGCGGGTTGGTAATGTCCGGGTGCGAGCCGGGGGTATTGCCCAGCACCATCTGGTGGCCGCCGTTGGAGTGCTTGAAAAAGTAGTAGATGCCTTCCTCCTCCATCAAGCGGCTGGCGAACCGGAAATCGCTCTCCTGGTACTGCACGCAGTATTCGCGCGGTTTGAAATCCCCTTGGACTTCGTAGGAAACATCCAGGCCGACCAGCACCTTTTTGATGATGTCGAGACTGCTCATCTGCTGGAAGATCCGGCTGCGCATGGTGCGGGTCAGCAGCCAGAACTGGGGAACCAGCTCCAGCCGGAACTGGCAGAATTCCGGATCGCGATTTCCCTGCGCCACCTTGCGCACGATTCCGTTGATATAGCGCGTGTGACCCGGCTTCGTATCGATCTCCACCGTGACTTTCTTTCCCAGCAACTGATCGAATGAAACCGAGGTCCCTATCTCGACCACCGTTTCCAACTCGAAGTGAAACAACTCGGAGATGGCTTCGCGCCCGTGAAGCTCGGTCAAAAACATCATATCGTCGCCGAGCGGCGTGGTCAGTTTCATGGGCCGATCCGTCTGTTTGTACATAGACATAGAATCCTCCGTGAGTGAATAAAGGAGACACAGGCAGGCCCGGCGACGGGGCCTGGGCCACCTAGTTATATACAAACGCGCCGTCGGCGCCGAGCGAGACGTGGATGGGCGCGAGTTTCCGGCGTTCCGCCAGCCTTCCCAGGATCTGGCGGGAAATCTCCGGCAACAAGGTGTTGGTCAGGATATTGTCGACATTCCGGGCGCCGCTCTCCACTTCCGTGCAGCGCCGCGCCACTTCGTCCACCAACTGGTCGTCGTGGGTCAGCGCGATCTTATGGGTCTCCAGCAGCCGCCGCTCGATCTTCCCGAGTTTCAGGCGCACGATTTGCTTCAAGGCCTCGTCGCGCACGGCGAAGTAGGGAATGATCACCAGCCGTCCCAGGAATGCCGGTTTGAAGATCTTGTTCAACTCCGGTTTCAGCGCCTTCACCAGCCCCTCCGGACTGGGCGTGGTCTCGGGGTCAGCGGTCAATTTCATTATCGTTTCGGTTCCGGCGTTGGAAGTCAGGATGATGATGGTGTTCTTGAAATTGATCACCCGTCCTTCGCCGTCTTCCAGCATGCCCTTGTCGAACACCTGGAAGAACAGCTCCAGGACGTCGGGATGCGCCTTCTCCACTTCGTCGAGCAGCACCACGGAGTAGGGGCGGCGGCGCACCGCTTCGGTCAGCACTCCGCCTTCGCCGTATCCGACGTATCCCGGAGGCGATCCCTTCAACGTGGAAACGGTATGCGCCTCCTGGAACTCCGACATGTTGATAGTGATCATGTTGCGCTCGCCGCCATACATCATGTCGGCCAGCGTCAGCGCGGTCTCGGTCTTGCCCACACCGCTGGGCCCCACCAGCAGAAACACGCCGATGGGCTTGCTCGGGTCTTCCAGACTCGCCTTGGAAGTGCGGATGCGCTCGCTGATCATGGCCAAGGCATGGTCCTGACCGATCACGCGCCGGCCCAGGTACGTTTCCAGCTTGAGCACGGTCTCGACTTCGTCCCTCATCATTTTGCCGACGGGAATGCCGGTCCAGGCGGATACCACGTCGCCCACGATGGTCGCATCCACGCAGACGCGCATCAGCGGCGTCTCGCCTTGCAGTTGCTCCAACTCGGCGTTGAGCGCTTCCAACTGGCTGCGCAGTACTGCGGGATCTTCCACCGGAGGGGCGGCCGGCCGAGCGGCGGCCGGCGCGGCGATGGAGGCGGCTGCGGCTTGCGCGGCGCTTAGCGCGGAAGCGGCTTGCCCGGCGGCGGCCGCAGCAGCGGCGGTGGATGCGCCGGGGGTGGATATGGCGGCGGTCAGCGCAGCGACGGCCTGCTCTGCGGCGGCTTGCGCGGCGGCGACTCGCGCGGCAGCGGCTTCCGCGGCGGCGGCTTGCGCGGCGGCAGCCTGTGCGGCGGCGGCCTGCGCGGCCTGCGCTTCCGCGGACACCGGCTCGAGCGGGCCCTCTATTTTCGCGCGCACCTCGCGGATGCGGTTCACCAGGTCGCGCTCCTTCTCCCATCGCGCCTGCAACCCGGCCAACTCCTCTTCGAGCGCGGCCTTGCGCTTGGCGATTGCCGCGAGGCGTTCTCCGTGGTCCGACCCGAGCGCCGCTTCGCGCTCCAGAATGCGCGCCTGGGTGGCGCAATCGTCGATCTCGCGCTGGGCGTCTTCGATGGCCGGCGGGGTGGCGTTCTGTCCCAGGGAGAGCCGCGCGCACGCCGTGTCCAGCACGCTCACGGCCTTGTCGGGAAGCTGGCGGTCGGCCAGGTAGCGATGCGACAGCTTCACCGCCGCCGCCAGGCCTTCGTCGAGGATGCGAACGTTGTGATGCTTCTCCAGAATGGGCCCCACGCTGCGCATCATGACTCCGCATTTGACCTCGTCGGGCTCCTCCACCTTGACCACCTGGAAGCGCCGCGCCAGCGCCGGGTCCTTTTCGAAGTACTTCTTGTATTCCGACCACGTGGTGGCCGCGATGGTGCGCAGCTCGCCACGCGCCAGGGCGGGCTTCAGGATGTTGGCCGCGTCGTTCTGTCCAGCCGCCCCGCCGGCGCCGATCATGGTGTGCGCCTCATCGATGAACAGGACGATGGGAGTGGGCGACGCCTTCACTTCCTCCACCAGCCCCTTCAGACGATTTTCGAACTCGCCCTTGATGCCCGCGCCGGCCTGGAGCAGGGCCAGGTCGAGCGTGCGCACCGTCACATTGCGCAGCACCGGGGGGACGTCGCGATTCACGATGCGGACGGCGAATCCCTCCACGACGGCGGTCTTGCCCACGCCCGCCTCGCCCGTGAGGATGGGATTATTCTGGCGGCGCCGCGTGAGAATGTCGACGATCTGCCGGATCTCGAAATCGCGCCCCAGCACCGGATCGAGCTTGCCGCGCCTGGCGTTCTCCGTCAGGTTGACGGTGTACTGGTCCAGGTTCGGCGTCTTGCCGCCCACTTTGGGCATCCCGCCCGGGCCCGGCGCGCCGGCCGCGGCGGCAGCCGGCTCCAGGGTATGCTCCAGCGAATCGGCCATGATCGCCGGCAAAATCTTGCGCAACGCATCCGGCTCGATCTTCTGCAGCTCCTTGCCGATCTCATGCGCGATCCGGCTGAGCTCCTCATCGGAAACCAGCGCCAGAATGGTGAAGCCGGTGCGCACCTGCGCGCCGTTGAATTCCAGGGAGCCGAAGGTCCACGCCTCGGTGAGCATCTTGAACAAGGCCGGACTGAACGCGGGCGTCCGCGCGTTGCCCGTCTTCATCTTGTCCAGGCTGCGCGACAATTCGCCGGAGAGCCGCGCCTTATCCACGCCGAACTGTTTCACGATGCGTGCGAAATCCGATTCGCCCACATCCAGCAGCTTCATCAGGAAGTGCTCGATCTCGATGTTGTAATGCGTGCGGGCCAGGCACAGTCCCGCAGCGTCTTCCACGGTCTTGCGAGTCGTATCGTTCAATCTGTTAACGATTGCCTTCAAACTGATCGCCATATGAGAATCTCCCCAATCACAACTCCAAAATCGTATCCCCCGGATCTCTCCGGAAATCCGCCGTCTTCACCCACGACGTCCAACCCAACTGCGGACCCGGCTCGGCCTTCAGCTCGCACACCGGAACTTCCTCGCGCCGCAGGATGAGTTGGATCTCCACATCGTACTCCTTCCCGGTGAAAAAGCCGGCCAGCGCGCGAACGTGCCGGTACGCCTCCCCGCCTGGCAGAAATTCCATGTACCGCTCCAGCGTGAGCGGCCCGATCTGAATGCGCACGCGGGACTGCTGGTCCCAGATTTCGTCCCCCACCACCGCGCCAAACCCGAGCTGGTCCGAATAGTTCGGGGTCTCGCTCATGGAGCACTGCGACTCCTTATCGATGGGATACCAGGCGCCCACAAACTGTTCGATCTCCACCGGCACCCGGAAATAATCGGTCAGCACCTGCCGCAACACGGTCGCCGAGCGGGTGTGCAAGGAGAGCAATCCGGCATAGAACAGCAGCGCGTCGTCGGACACGTCCTGCCGGTCCTGCAACCCCGGCGTGGCCAGCCCGAGCAGCGCCAGCAAATGATGCGAAAACGGGTCGCGCTCGCCCCGCTCGTAAGGGATCGTAAACCGGTATTTCTCCCACGCCTGGTAGAACAGCGAGATCATGCGGTGGTTGAAAATGTCGAAGAAATCGCGCATCGTGCGGTCGCGCGCGCGAAGACGATCGATCACCATCTCGCTGTACATCAGGGGCAGCACGCCCGAAGGTCCCGTCAGCCCCATGAAGTTCACCCGCATGCGCACGGGGCCGTCCGGCGGACGTTCGAGCTCCTGGATCTGGCTGGCGGGGAACGCCACGGGTGCGTAGGCTCCGAAGCGCACCACCTCGTTCGCCGGGTTGGTAAACCTGCCGATCACCTCCTTTTCGGGCTCCATGTGCATGAGCATCCGGACCGCCTGGAAGAACTCGAACAGGTACGGCTCGCGGTCGAGCGTCTTCACGATCGGCCATCGTTCGAGATCCACTGTCGTGGAGGTTACAGGAGTATCTTCCGTCCGGCCCGTGGTGGCCACTGTTTGAGAATCTCCTTTCTCTGGCGGGTCCGCACACGCAACTGGCTGAAGCTGTTCATGGAGACGTAGAGCCCCAGGAAGCACTCCAGCACCGCCGCGAACAGGTAGACTCCGCTGCCCACGAACTGCTCTTCGTCGAACTCGATCTCCACTTGCGTGCCGCGCGCGAACGCCATGCCATCCTCGGAAAGCACGCGCGCAAAGTGCCTTCGGCTGTTCAGGCTCACCAGCCCCTCGATGTGCTTATCCGAATAGGTGGACTCGGTAAAGTTGTAGAGACGCAAGATCTCCTGCAACGCGTCGCGCCCTCCGTCCACGAGCGAGAGGTAGTTGAGCGAAAGCTGGGAAATGAGCCGCCACAGCGAGTCTTTGGCCATGGGCGGCCGCACCGTCTCGGTGGGCTTGATCAGGGAAACAATGCGCTTGAGAGGAATCGCGCCTTCCAGCTCGAAATCTCCCGCTTCATTGCCGAATGGCAAGCGCGCCGGCACGTCGCGATTGGTGCACAGGGTGCGCACCATCAGAGTATCGACATTGGGCCTGACCGGACGCGAGGAGAGGTCCACCAGCGAGAGGAAGACTTCGGTCCCTTCGTCGTCGCGATAGCCCGAGGGCCGCCGCGCCGCCCGCCAGAAGGCCTGCACCTTCGACCTGGCCAGGGCGTGGTGGTAGGAATACAGCGGCTCGAAATGCAGAATGTCCTGCGTCTGCGGGTTGACGCTCACCACCTCGGCGATCTCGAAGACCTCGGTCGCCCTGCGCCGGCTCACGTCGGGAACCACCTGGTATTCGTAGCGCGTGTGGTCCAGCAGGATGGGCTCGGCGGTCTGCGGAAACAGGTTCACGATGGGCGAACATCCCAATCGAAACGTCTTGGTGGAAACGCCCAGCTCCAGAATCTGCCGCCGGTCGCTGCGCTCGAACGGCGAAATCAGCAGGATAACCTCGGCGCGCGCCCCGAAGCCGCCGTGGCACACCCGGTCCAGGCCGGTCAGATCCACGAAAAAGAATTTCTGGGGGAAGCAGAAGTATTCCTGCAGCAGCCGGTAGCCCACGAACGAGCGCCGCGGGTAGGGCAGCACGCCCTCGTCTTCAGCGAAGCCCACGGGCCGCAGCGACTCCGGCGGGAGATACACCGGCTGCACCTTGGACCTCGGTTTGGGATCGCGGACAATGATCTGCACACAGTTGTTCGACAGCAGCTCGTAGAGCGAATGCACCATGCCGCTTTCACCGCTCAGGTAGAATCGCAGCGAGTCGAGCGAGAGCTTGGAAAACGTCACGTCGCCGGTGCAGCGCAGATCGATCCGCGCCGCCGCCACCGCGTCGGAGAACTTGACGGGCGGCTGCAGCCGGTCCGGCGTCTTAAACTCCGCCTCCGCCACTTCCACCGGCCAAAAGGTTACGTCGTAGCACGTGCGGAACTTGCACGGCACGCCGTTCACCGGGCGCGAATTCAGCACCGAGCCGCTGTCCAGCTTCAATCCCGTTTCGGGCGATAGCTGGTCGGGATCCACGTGAAACTCGGCCACCGACATGGAGGGAATCGGCCGCAGATAGTGCGGGTACAGGATGCTCAAGAGCGATTCCGTGATCTCCGGGAACTCGTCGTCGATCTTGAGGTGTACGCGTCCGGCCAGGAAGGCGAACGCCTCCACCAGGCGCTCCACGTGCGGGTCTTCGCACTTGTCCTCCTCCAGCATCAGCCGCGAAGCGATCTTCGGATACTTGGCCGCAAACTCCGCGCCCATCTGGCGCACGAAGTTCAGCTCCTTCTCGTAATAGAGCCGCAGGTCATCCCGCACTCGGATCTCCCTTCACCTGGTACTCGCCGCTGGAAAGCTGGAGTACGGTGTCGAACGAGATGTGCTCCGGGGCGGGGGACATGTCGAGCATCCCCTCGATCTGAAAGCGTAGTATGTGCTGGGTGCCCGACAGTTCTCCCACGGGCAGCACGCGGATGCGCCGCAGCCGGGGTTCGAAAACCTCCAGCGCCAGTTCGATGAGCCGCGAGAGGCGCTTTCGGTCGCGATCCGATTGCCAGCTCAACGCGGTCAGGTCCGGCAGCCCGTAGTTGAAAAGCGAGCGTTCCAGCTCCTGGTACTCGCGGCCCACGGCTTCCGGCGTGCGCCGCGTGTTCAGCAGCCATTCCAGGTCGCGGCGCAACGACGACTTTAACGCGCGCACGGATTGCGCCCGCGTCGGAGCCATCTCGGACTGTTCCTTCGGTTCACGGTCGATCAGCCGCTCCAATACCGACTGCGTAACTGTGTGTTCCGGCTGCCAGCGCGGCATACGCTATCTTTCCAGCTTCATGGCTTCCAGCGGATCCAACCGGCAGATCGAGGAATACAGTTTGTCGCACTCGCCGGAGGAGTCGCCGGATTTAGCCAGGCACGAATAGAGCAGCACAAGCGGGGCCGCCAGCATCTCCCGCGATTCCCATTCCTCCAGTTTCTTCTCATCGATCTCAGCCGCGGCTTGCTGCAGCATGGGAATCGCCATGGCCTCATTCCCCGCGGCCATCGAGAGTCGCGCCAATTGAATTCTGCGCTGGAACCGCCCTCGACCGCTGGACTCGCGAGAAATCTCTCGCGTCAACAATTCGACGCCCGCCTCCAGGCGTCCGGCGCTGGCCGCCTGCATCGCCAACTCGACCGTGTGCGGCCGGGAGGACGAGGAGGCAGCGGCATCGCCCGGCGGCCCCTTGCCGAGCAGAGCCTCTTTTCCGAGCCACGCCAGGGTCTCGGCATTGGCCGCCGGCATGTCGTCCATCATGGTCAACTCGGGAAGCTTCGGATAATCCGCCAGCAGGCTCTTCAACGCGGCGAGCACGGCACGGCGGACAGGCTCGTAATATCCGCCCAATTCGGAGCAGGCTCGCGCGAAGTAGCGCTGCAAGTCCAGCCACCCTCTTCCACACTCCATCCCCATCGCCGTCTCGGCGGTTTCCAGGACTCCCGTCCAGTCGGCATCCAACGCCTGCCTCCTTAGAGTCTGGCGGATCTCCGGAGGGGGCGATCCCAGCCTCGACTGGTCGATAGTCTTCCCGCAGGCCCGGAGCTCACCCCAGCGCAATCCGCGCAGCATGAGGTACGAGGCGGGGTTGTAGGGGTCCTGCTGGCGCATGAAGGCGGCGGCGGCCACCACCTGCTCGACCGCATCCTGCCAAGTCCGGAGTTCCGCCGAGGAGCGGGCCATAGGCTTTTTGGCCGGCGCCACCGCGGTTCCGCGCGCCTTTTCCGGAGCCGCCTTTCCCGGAGCCACCTCGGCCGGAGCCACCTCGGCCGGAGCCACCTCAGCCGGAGCCACCTCAGCCGGAGCCACCTCGGCCGGAGCCACCTCGGCCGGAGCCACTCCTGCCGGAGCTGCCGCCGGGTCTGGTTCGACCTCGCGCTTCTTCGCCAGCAGGATGCGCACCGTCTGGCGAACCTCTTCGAGCACCTCCCGCAGATGCAGGTACGAGGGGCTCGCATTACCGAACTTTTCATCGCAAACCTGCGCCAGCCGGTCGAGCGATTCCAGAGCGCCGTTGAACGTCTCTTCCAGATCGACATAGAACTGCTTCGGCGTGGCGTCGAAGTCCTTGTCGAACACCTCTTCGGAGATCTTGCCTTCGGCGAGGGCTTCCTGGCGGATGCGCTGCTTCTCGTAGGTATCGGCCGCGGCTTCGCTTCCCACAGCTCGCGATTCGCGGAACTGGAGCCAGCACAGTCCTCCCTTGGTAAGTGGCGCGCTCTTGACAGCCACCGCCATTCTGGGCTTGTCGCTTTTTTCGCCCAGCCATCGCAGCGGGGAAGCGCGGAACTCGGCATCGCCGTCTTCCAGCTCGGGATAGAGTCCGTCCCAGAAGTTCTCGATCAGGCTGCGGATGAGTTCCAGCGTCTCGCGCAGGCCGGCCACCCCCTCGCGCCATGCCATGGCCTCCGCCAGCCAGGCGGCCAGTTGCAGATCCTTGGTTTTGGTGGCCAGCGCCTCGCCGATCAGCTTGATGGTGAGCGGCCAATCGGCCACCTTGCGCTCATACTTCCACTCGCCCTGCGGGCCCTCTTTGTCCTCGCGGCGGGCCTCCTTGATCTTGTCGTATGTGGGGGAGAACCAGAGATTCTCGCCGGCCGGGCGGTCGGGCGAAATCGGGTTTAGCAGATCATTGCGTAGTGGCATGGCTTTGCGGGGCCTCTTCGACTCCCGCGATCTCCAGACGCCGCAGCTCCAGGAGTGGGAACTCCTCCCCGTCCACCAACAGGGTTTTCTGCCCGTACGGAATCGCCTCGCCCCCCTCCTGCTCCTCCCACACAGTAGCACGGCCCAAACGGACCGCGTCGTCGGAGTGGCGGAAGGTGAACGGCGCCAGCGCGGGCACCAGGACTTCGCCTAACTCCATGGCCTTGAATTTCGGCCCGGTGTGTACCAGGCACGGCGCCCACAACAGATCGCGAAGTCGCTTGGGCGGCTGGATCTCAATGGATGCGATGTGCGCCAGCGGCAGCCACATGTACTGGCCGGCGGCGTAGACCTCGAGGCGCGGGCCAATCCGCGGGTCGGCATCCTCGAGCGACTCGAACGGCTTCCCGTTGAGCGTGCCGCGAACCGCATCCGCCGCGGCCACCGGATAGTCCTTGCGCGCGAAAAGATCGTTGCGGCTGCGCTCCGCCGCAATCGCCGCGCGGTACAGCAGGCCGCCGGTCGCCGCATCTATTCCGGCACTGGCAAGCACCTCCAGGTGTTTCTCCGCGCGGTCGTATTCTCCCGCGAAGCACAGTAGCTCGAAAAGAAACGTGCGGCGCTTCAGGTCCGCCGGGTTGTCGCGCAATTCCGCACCCAACGCCTGGATAGCAGCGCTCAACTTTCCTTCGCGGTAGAGTTCCGTGGCAGTCATCGGAGTGTCCAAAACGGGCCCCTGGCCAGCCGGTCGATCCGGAGCGGGCCAGGGGGTTGGTAAGAGTGATTAGTACTTCTTGTTCGCGATCTGGTCCCATCCGCCGTGGATGGAGGCGCCCGGCTTGCCGGTGTCCAACTGAGGCGTATAGTCGAACCCGACCTTGCCGAACGCCAGCGAAACGCTCTCGTTGGCATTCTCTTCGCCGCTGGCGCTCGAGAAATGGCACGAGGTCACGAACACAATCTCCATCGCGTAGACCAGGTACTCCATCTGCGTTCCGCCCGCTTTACGGACAACCAGCTTGCCCTTCGGGAAGTGTTCGCCGGTGGCGCACTTCTGGAAGAGCACCGCGCTCGACTTGTCGACCACCTTGGAGATTTGCAGCTCACCCAGAGACGCCCTGCCCGAACCGGCGCCGCCCGTGGCCGAGCCCACCGTCGTCAGGTGGGTGATCCCCATGCTAAACGACGCAACTTCAACATAACCTTTGTACTTGTCGTCCGTTGACTCGCCGTCCATGCCGTCGAGCTTCAAAAACGCATCATAAGCCATCTTGTAATTCCTCCTATCCGAATGTGGTTGATTGTTTACTCGCCGGCGGCCCGGTTAGAACCGCCGGCGGCCTCCGTAGTTACCGTGCCCTCTGCGGAAGGTCCGCGACCAGCCGCAAAGAAATCGAGAGTTCGTCCAACTGGAAATGGGGCTTCAGGAAGGCGATGGCGCGATAGGCTCCCGGCTTGCCCGGAATCTCCATCACCTCAATCCGGGCGTCCCGCAGCGGTCTCCGCGCCTTGACTTCCGGCGCCACTTCGTCATTTCCTACAACGTAGAGCATGATCCACTGGTTGAGGAAGTTTTCGCATTCCTTGCGAGACATGAAGCTGCCGATCTTGTCCCGCATCATGGCCTTCAGGTAATGCGCGAACCGGGATATCGCCAGCATGTACGGCAATTGCGTGGACAGGCGGGCGTTGGCGTTGGCCGCGTCCTTGTCGTACAACTTGGGCTTCTGCGCCGATTGCACGCTGAAAAACGCCGCGTAGTCCGTGTCCTTGCAATGCAAAAGGGGAACGAAACCGAGATCCGCCAACTCCTTCTCGCGGCGGTCGGTGATGGGCGATTCGGTGGGACACTTGAGCGCGATATCGCCTTCGTCGGTGGTGAAGTTATGCGTCGGCAGGCCCTCCACCAGGCCGCCGCCCTCCACGCCGCGAATGGCCGCGCACCAGCCGTAATGGGCGAAGGCGTTGGTCAAACGGGCGCCCAGGGCCCAAGCGGCATTGCCCCACAGGTACTTGTTGTGCTCCGTGCCGTCCACTCCCTCCTCGTAGTTGAAGGCATCGACTGTAGCTCCGGCCTTGCCGTACGGCAAGCGCATCAGGATGTGCGGCAGGCATAGCCCCACGTAGCGGGAATCCTCGCTCTGGCGGAAGCTCTTCCACTTGGCGTACTCGGTCGTATCGAAAATCTTCGCCATGTCGCGCGGGGCGCTGATGGAGGTATAGGTCTCCATGTTGAACATGTCGGGGGAGGCCGCGGTCAGGAACGGCGCGTGCGCCGCGGAGGCCACGTTGGAGACTTTCTCCAGCAGTTCGATGTCTTCCGGATGCTTCCCGAATTCATAATCGCCCAGCAAGGCGCCGAACGGGGAGCCGCCGAAGACTCCGTACTCTTCTTCGTAGACTTTCTTGAAGAGCGCGCTCTGATCGAACTCCGGCGCGCGCTGCAGGTCCCGCAGCAGTTCCCGCTTGCTCACGTTGATGATCTTGATCTTCAACATGACGCTGGTCTCGCTCTGGTCCATCAGGTACTTCAGGCCGCGCCAGGTTGCTTCCAGCTTCTGGAAAGCCTGGTCGTGCAGAATCTCGTTGAGCTGGATCGAAATCAGGTGGTCGATCTGCCCGACGCGCGCCTTGATCATCGCCTCGGCGTCTTTCGACACCGTCATGGAGCCATCCAGCACCTGGGTGACAAACTCCTTCACCAGGTTTTTCCCGCGCTCTCTGGAGGCGGGGTCTTTCGCCAGCCGGCCCTCCTCCACAATCTGATCGAGTAAGCTGCGCTCAACCACCTGCTCGGTGGTTTGAGGCGCCACGGCCTTTTGTCCTTCACTCATGGGATCCCTCCGTTATGCCCATCTCCGCGCGCAGTTTTTCCAGCTTGTCTTTATCGCTGACGCTGGCGCGCAGCAGTTCTTCCAGTTTGTCGTTGCCCTGCATGCTGCCCTGCAAATCGGTAAGACGGGTGCGCAACTCCAGAAGCTCGCGCAACGGCCTGACCTGCTTGGCGACGTTCTCCGGAGCGAAGTCGTCCATGTTCTTGAAATGCAGGTCCACCTTGATATTGCCTGCATTCGGGTCTTCGCTCAGCTTGTTTTCCACCGAAAAGGCCAGGTGAGGCTTCATGCTCTCCATGACTAAGTCGAAATTGTCCGGGTTCACCTCGATGAACTTCCGGTCTTTCAACCGCGCTAGCGGTTCCGTGGGCTGGCCGGTGAAATCCCCCAGAACCCCCATCACAAACGGCAATTCTTTGATTTCAATCGCGTCGCCGATTTCAACGTCGTACGTGATCTGTACGCGAGGCGAGCGGACGCGGTCAAGTTTATGCTGTGTACTTTCTCTTGCCATAAATAACACCCCCAAGTGAAGATGGCGGCCGGTCTAACCGCCACCATGCGGAACGTCTGTTAGCGTCTGCTTGTTCCTCGTTGGATTATACGACCGAACCGCCAACTCGGGATGACGACTCCCTAAAAATGTGGTACCAGGCGGCAATGATTGGATCGACTCTGTACGTTCGCGCACAGAAACCCCGGCGGTGTTGTACTTTTGGCATTGAAAAGTCGAAGGTGCTGGAGTGAGTTTTCTGGACGAATGGGACTTTGGTACCGAACTTACCGTAGCGCTCTGTCCGTTGTGGACGGCAACGAGCCGGCAGACGACCGCACGTCGCGGAGGCTACGCCTGCCCGCGGCCATCTACCGGCCGTCTTTTGTGGCCTAACGGTTCAGCTCGCGCCACCCGGTCGAAAACCCCCGCCTCCGTCCCGCCAGTTGCGCCATGCGAAGCAGCGGCGAATACAGCGCCTCGTCCACGCGCAATTTCGCGGCGCAGTACTTCCAGTCGCTGGCCACCTGCCTCACATACGGCATCAGCGAGTAGCGCACCAGGGACCGCTCCCATGGCGTCCACGCGAAAATCTGCGCCTCCGCCCGCCCCTCGCCGAAGTGCCTCTTATAATATTGCCGCAGCGTGTAGTTGTGCGAGTGCATCGCTATGGCGTCCGGCACGTAGCGGATTTCGTACCCGCGCTGGCGCGCCCGCCACGTCCAGTCGATGTCCTCGGAGTATTGCAGATCCTCCTGGAACGGCATCTTTTCCCAGACCGTCCGCCGGATCCCCGATACCGCCATCGAAAAACAATGCCGCCAGAAGCGCTGCCGGGCGCCGTCGCCGTAGGTGTCGTCCGTATCCTTGGCCATCAGCGCGCGGCAATCCGGCCTCGGCATCTGCCTCCCGAAAACGGCGGCTACCTTGTCGTCTGCGAACCCCGCCACCAGCGCGTCCAGCATGGAGTCGTTCTGCGGCGTGCAATCGGAATTCAGAAAAACCACGACCTCGCCTTCGGTCGCCGCCATGGCCTGGTTCAGCACGCGCCCCGGCACGTAGGCCCCGGCGGGCACGTGCTGAATGCGGCCGGTGTGCTTGCGGATCTCCTCCAGCGTGCCGTCGGTCGAGGCATTGTCGAAGGCCACCAGGGTGAACGGGCGGCGTTGCGTCGCCAGGCTTCGCAGCGTTTCGGCCACCAGCGGCATGTCGTTGTGCGCCCGCATCGCCACGCACACCGGGTTCATGCGGGCGCTCCCGTTTGTGCCTGGATTTCCCGGAGCATCAAGCCATACAGATCGTCCAGGGCGCGCGGCATGGGCTCCGGCGTCACGTTGCTCGCGAACAGCGCCACCGAGTCCTTGTGGTCGGGCCGAAAGCCGTGCATGCCGGCCAGGGGCGTCTCTCCCATGAAGCTGGGGCACAGCAGATAGCCGGGGTCCAGCAGGAAGAACAGTTCGCCGTATTTCGAATCGGGAAAATCGCAGCCGTATCCGGCCAGGTCCTGGCGCGTGAGAATCCGCCCGTGCGGCTCGCCGCCCAGCGCTTCGACGATGCGCTGGCGCGCCTGGTCGTTGAAGAACCAGAACCTCGCCATGGTGGAGTCGTAAACCGCGTTGAAGTCCACTCCGAATTTGAATCCCAGCGCGTCGATGCGCGGCATCAGGTCCACCAGCCCCACCGTGTCCGTCATGCCGTGGTCCGAAAACAGGAACATGCGAACCTTGGAATACTTCCTCCGCGCCGTATCGAGCACGCCTCTGAGCTGCTGCTCGTACCATCGCAGCTTCGCCCGAACGTGCTCGGAATCGGTGCCGCAGGCATGCAGGGTCGCGTCCATCGCCGCCATGTAAAGGTATCCGAAGCGGATCTCGCCCGCTTCCAGCGCCGTCTGCAACAACTTGAGATTGCGCTCCTCGCTGGCTCGCCAGTCCGACAGGTAGAACGGAATTTGGTGGTCGCGCAAATGATCGAAAATCGTCGGGCAGCCGCCGTTGATGCCTCCCTTTTGGTAGATGTCGCGCTTCTCGGAGTAGTCGAACAGCGACAAGTAGCGAAACGGCATGTTGTAGATCTGAAAGTATCCCGTGTATCCGTAGTAGCGCCGGATCACCCGGCTCAGCACTCGCCGCACACGCCCCCGCCGCGTCACCGGCCGCGGCAGAAACCGCAGCAGGCGGCAGATGCCGAACGGCGAGTCGGCGGGGTTGTGGTAGAAGAACGAGAAGTGGCCGTGCTCCCGCGG
>Ga0209415_10006895_pt1 | contig 20038 bp, 21 predicted proteins | sample PeaSoiSIISIP2007_FD_187696 | JGI IMG/M metagenome (GOLD analysis project Ga0209415, IMG submission 187696) | Peat soil microbial communities from Weissenstadt, Germany - SII-SIP-2007 (SPAdes) (version 2) | ecosystem: Environmental > Terrestrial > Soil > Wetlands > Peat | place: Germany... | reverse complement strand
GAGCCGCCATCGCCTGAGCGCCTGCCAGCATGCGCGTGAACGATGTGAGAACAGCGCTGACCCAATCCCATCGCGAAGGTGTGTCATTCTCGGTCAAGCGCATTCGATATCCGCCAGCTCAAGATGCGTCGAGCGCCTAACTCCTCTGCATTCAGAAGTCGCGTCTGCAGTTGCCTTTTACACCACCCTGCGGACGAGCCAAACTACCAGACAAATCACAATAATGGTTCCCAGCAGTCCTAATCCGAGCATTTTATTTCTCCTTTTGATACCGACATCCGTCAAACTCCTTCTAAGGCATTAGAAGGGCCGAACGTCGCTTGGCGTAGTGTTCTAAGGCGGCTCACAGCCAAGCGCCCGAACGGCGGGCATGTCCTCAGTGGAGGCCTTAGGCTGGTAACGATATATGGTCATGTGACCAAGTATGGTTACGCCCGGAGCCCCTCTGAGTTGAGGCCACTCTAGCAGGGCGGCATGTTGCCTGATCCGGTTATTGGTGACTTTGGCGGGACAGGTTTGTGAGCAATTCGGAACAGACGGGCCTTGGGCGAGTATCTGATACTTTACTTACAACTCCAGGTCTGCAGTTGTCGGTGCGGATGCATCGTTGGACCGCCCAACGGATTGAGTTGCCGAAAAAAGGGGCTCAGGCCATGAAGCGCGACGAGCATTGCCGAACACTGGGTTTGACAGGAACGGTAAATCATCATGGCTAAGATCGAGCAAGAAATGTGCACACCCAGCATGACAGTACACTGTATGACCGAGGACAGCCCTGTTGTGGCCTCCCGTGGTGTCACGCCTGAAGCCCATCCTCCGGTGGTTTGCTCGAGGTGCGGTTGGGCCTGCGCGCATCGGTCCAGGCGCCGGAATGTTCTTGATTTGTTAGTGGCGCTGTGTTTCCTGCACCCATTCCGCTGCCGTTCGTGCCATAAACGTCACTATCGCTTGTCATTTTTATACTAAGAGCCTTCTCGCCCCTGAACCGATCGCAATACTAAGCTGAGCTGCACCAACCTTGGAAAGGAAGGTTCGATCGTGACTACAGCGGTTGTGTCAACAGCAACGAGCATCACTGGCGTGCCCACCGAAAAGAACGAGGCCCCAGCCACGCTACGGTACTGCACACAGACGTCCTTCGTAGCGGTTCATTTCGACGAAGCCGGAAAAGGACGGATTGTTTTCCTGCCGTACGGAGCGACGCTTCGCGTTATCGGGCCGTCTTCCTGTTTGAGCGGAGGCTTTGAGGTTATGTTCGAGAACCGGCGTTACAACATCTTCGAAGTAGACCTGTTGGCCCGGTCCATCCCGATTTGTGAACCGATCCGAGCAAACGGCCGCGCCGTAGCGGTTTGTGCTTAGACTGATGCCTCCTTCATCAAGTAGCATCTTGTCGTTTCCAAAGTGAACATCACGGCGCGAGAGTTTTGAACTGGCCTATTCCGGGGGAACGCGGGTCAAAGATTCGCTATCCACTGGGCCTGAACGTTCGCTTTCGCTATTTTGCAGAAGGATCTTTCTCTTCGGCGTGGGACGCACAGTCGACGTGAGCAGTGGCGGCGTCTTAGTGGTCTTCCCGCACCTCATCCCCCAACGCGCCATCATCGTGGGAGATGAGGTGGAGATGGGTATTGAGTGTGCTCCACTGCTAGATGGAAGAATTTCTCTTCAGCTGTTCGCGGTGGCTGCGTGGTGCGCCGCAGACCATTCGATTTCGCTGCGTCGTTTGAGCGGTACCAACTCCGCACCACGAGAAGCTGAAGTGAGCGGCGCGTCCGTTTGGGGACTGATGTTATTGAGCAGCCGCCCACTAAGCTCACGCTTTAATTATCGTTGGACCGTTCCTGCGCGCGGCGCGATTGTTCGACGAAGGAGGGTGCTTGTGATTCACGGCAGTTACCAGGGCATCGAAATCGAAATGGAGCTTCATCAACTGGAGCACTGGGGTTGGAGATGCGATTACACGCTGATAAGGCGCCCCGAACGGACCACAACGTTTCATCATGGCAATGACGACTTCCCGACCATGGAGCTTGCCAGGGAATACGCCTTCGATGACGCTCGCGCCGCAATAGATCAAGCGACTAAGAACCTTCACCGGAAGGGTACTCGATTTAGTATAGGCGAAGAGAACGCGAACAGCCGTGTGCCTAACAAACCGCGGCGGGCCAAGCGAAAGATTTGTCAGCGCAGGATGCTGGCCGGCGGTATCTAATCTCTGGAGGTTCCCATGCTTCACACCTTGACAGCGAACTGGTGGGCGCTGGCTCTTCGAGGGCTCGTGGCCGTGCTGTTTGGATTGCTAACTTTCTTCCTTCCAGGCATAACGCTCGTAACTCTAGTCCTGTTGTTTGGAGCTTACGCCCTGGTTGACGGCGTCTTCAACGTTATCGCATTCTTTCGGGTCGCGTCGCATCAGTGGGCGCTGCTCGTGGAGGGCGTGGTGGGGATTCTTGCTGGCTTGCTAACCTTCGCGTGGCCCGCTATCACCGCGTTCGCTCTGCTATATTTGATCGCGTTCTGGGCGATCCTCACGGGGATCTTTGAGATCGTTGCCGGCATCCGCCTCCGCAAAACCATGACAAGTGAATGGCTACTACTCGCGATGGGACTTCTGTCGCTCCTATTCGGTTTGCTCATTCTGTTTGCTCCTGGTACTGGGGCACTGGCGATCGTATTGTGGATCGGAGCCTACGCGCTGGTTTTCGGAATCTTTCTGTTGGCGCTAGCGTTCCGCTTGCGAGGGCACCGCCGACTCATCGCGCAGCCGACATAGACGCCTGTTCCTGCTGGCCGGAAGTAGCGAAAGGTTAAGCGGCCACAAAGAATTTGAGCCACCGCCATGGAGCTGTGCGGAACTCGAAGAACTCCGCGTGAAGCTCGAAGCCCTGCCACCGCATGGGCTGGAGACGTTCTACAAGGCCACGCACAACGCCTGCCGGTATGCGCTGCCGTTGCCACGGATGATTCAGGAACTCGTGCAGGCGTGGAGGGCGTTGGGGAGGCGGAGTTTGGATCAAGACGAGTGCCAGTAACCGTAACGGTCGTAGTATCCGTAACGGTATCGGTGCTCCCAGCGCTCGTGTTCTCGCCACTCCCGCCGCTCATGGCGTTCGTGGCGTTCCCAAGCGCGGTGGTCCCGATCATAATCGTGATCGCGTGCAGACGCCACTTGCGGGCCTAAAGCGACTAATGAACCGAGCAGCAAGGCTGAAATTCCGAAGGTCTTCAACATAACCACCTCCTGGTTGATTAGACGATAGACGCTGAAGGAAGAATTCAACGGCCTCGCGCTACGGGCGATTTCCGAACCAAAATTAATGTCTTCGCTAACGCGGTTACGAAGTGCCGACGGGGCAGCATCTCACGTTCGCTTCTTTCTGGGCGGAGGTCGCAGCATGCCCTCGTTCAGTTCCTTCAGCCGCTTGAATTCGTCCAGCCACTGTTCGAGAGTGAGGCTGCTTAGGGTCGGCACCTTGACCGTCCGGTCGAGCCAATCCGTTGCTTCGCCGCCCGAGAAGTAGAAATAGCAGTCGCCCTTCTCAAGAAGTGCGCTGTGACCTAATTCGCCGAGGCGATCATTGACGGATTTCAGGGTGACTCGCATTGTGCAATCGCACCCTTCCTGCCTTTACGCGCCTGTTTGGTGGCGTTGCGCAGCCGCAAGGAACTCCATGATCGCATGACTGCTCGCTACGGTCTGATCCGTCGGAAAGATGTGACTGGCATGCGGTAGAGTCACCAGCTTTGCGCCGGGAATTCGCGCTGCGATCAGTTCGCCACTTCCCAAGGGCACCAACCGATCTGTTTCGCCGTGGATGACGAGTGTCGCCGCCTTCAGTTGAGGCAACCGGCTATATGACTCCCACGCCAGGATTCCCTGCAACTGGGCGGCATACGCCTCGGGCCGCGGCAACCATGGCCAGCGGATGGCCAAGTCCTCATCAATGCGATCGCGCGAGGTGCCGGGATCGTAGATGTACGGAATCACCGCAGTGGCGGCTTGCTCCGGTGACATCGCGCCGCGGTTCAGGAGCAGTTGAGTAACTTCCGGCTCGGCTCGCACAGCGTTCGGCCCGCCCGCGGCGGTGCAACCCAGGATGAGTGATCGTACTCGCTCCGGATGTTGCAATGCCACTTCTTGCGCAATCATGCCGCCCATCGAGATGCCGAATACGTGTGCGCGATCCACACCTGCTGCGTCGAGCACAGCCACAGCGTCAGCCGCCATCAGCGCGATGGGGTATGGGCCGGGCGGCACGTCATTTCGGCCGGCGCCGCGGTTGTCCAGCACTATCGTTCGGTAACGGCCGTCCAGCAACGGACGCATGCGCCACCACATATCCGATGGGTAACCGAGCCCCATGATCAGCAGAACTGGCTCACCCACGCTCCGCTCGTCCCAATAGATCTTGGCTCCCTGATTCTCGATGAATGGCATTGGATTGCTCTGATTGTATCGCTCCCGTCTTACGTCGCCGGCATTCGTGCGTCCCGAAGCGCGACGAACCGCGAGTGCCTCAGGTGTCTGTCCGCCGTCCACTCCACGAATTCAAAGTGCCCCACCAGGACCGGTCGTAACCACCGGCAGTCCTTCATCTTCGTGGCCGTGAGTCCGTCGCCCCATCGCCCAGCCCGCGCCTCCGGCAGATTGGCGAATGGGCACTCGGGAATCGGAAGACCCTGGAATCGCTTGTTTAATTGCTCGCGCAGTGCCGGTGCAAATCCGCTCCGCGTCCGCGCGGCGTACATCAGCCGGTCGCGGTCCCAATAGCCGAAGATCAACGCATCGAAGTGCCGGCCGCCCAGCGTATAACCGCCGATGACGAATTCCTGCGTCCGGTTGACGCGCACCTTGGCCCAGGCGCCCGAGCGCTGCCCAGGTTCATACTTGCTGTCGCGCCGTTTCGCGACGAGTCCCTCGAAGCCCTCGGTGCGAACGCCGTGGATCAGTTCATCGAGAGTGCCCGGCAACTCTGGCGTTGGCCGGATGGGTTCGCTCAGAGGGGCAGGACCTTTTCTTCTAGCAACAGTTTCCTGACCGCCAGGTTTTCAAATCGAAGGTCTCGGCCGGCCAGCACCATCACGTCAAAAACGTAGTAGACGAGCGGAGCCTGCGAGGAACCGTGGTTTTGGAGGGCGTTGAAGGACGAATGTCCAGCCGCAGCCGATTTCGGGTCGGGCGCGAGTAGCGCTCCTCGAGCAACGCCTTCTCGCTGACAGGAAAACCGTACGCGTCCACCCATTCGCGGTCGTCAAAACCCACCGTGGTCACCACCAGGGTATCGCCTTCCCACTTGCCCACCGAGTACCCGTTAAAGCGCGGCAGGTGGTCGTCCACTTTCGGAAGGGCTCTTCCGTCGGTCCAGATTTCGCGGTTGTCCCAGAACCTGCCTGCACCGTCGTGTACGCGAACCGCTGCTTGGCTACCATTGGGACATCTTCGAGATGGAATGGGATCGCCTCGTGGATCAATCAGCCCTCTTTCTTTACCGTCCGACGCCGTTCCGAGCGTCGTCAGCCTTCATCATATGCTTCGCATCCTTCTCGTTCTCGCAAAACATCTCAAAAATATCGGAGTCGGCCAGCAGTTCGAAGCCAACCTTCATCGGGATCGGCCGGGCGAACGTTTTGGGATCGTCAAACGTCATCTCTACGTCCATGTGCCCAAAATCGCGACGGTGGAAGCGCTCGGTCAAACGCAAGGCTTCACTATGGAAGTGGCCGCTCCAATCCATAACTCCTCTATCGTTGAATCCGGCGGTTTCCACCACAAAAACATCGCGCTCCCAATGGCCCACCGAGTAGCCCACATACGCCGGCAGGTTAAATTCCTTGGGAAGCTCGCGGCCGTCGGTGAAGATTTGCCGATGCAATCCCCCCGTTTCGTAGAGAAATATGGTCACCTTCGGCGATTGAACGATCTTGAACGGCTCGGAAGCTAATGCGGCGAAGGGAAGGCTGACAGGCTCGGCGCAAAGCCTGGATGGATCGTGCTGGGCGAACATTTTGCGGCGGCGTTCGGCCGCTTCGGGCGTCAGGGTTGGCTCCTCGGGCTTGAAATCGGCAAAAATGTCGAAGAAGTACTTGTGTTGAGTGCCGATCTCCATTCCGGGAAGAGAGCCGGCAATCTCGCCATCGAAGCGGTGGCCGAATATGCGCTTCACGTCGTCGACGGTCGTCGTCTCATGCATCCACACGCCGGAGAGGTCCGGCTTCCCGTCGAGCGCCTGGGGCGTAGGAGCCGCCAAGTTAGGCTTGCCATCCTTTAATCGGGGCGTCCCCGGCGTGGAATAGTTCAACCACTGCGCCTGCGCACCAATCGAAAAGAACGCGAATACCGCGATGAACAACCGGAAACGTAGCATCGTAAGTCTCCCAGAGCCTCAATGCTACCACTTCCACTTTCCATCACCCGAGGTCAAACCGTTCAAATGCCGGACGCGTGCCGCTGTACGGACGCTCAAGCAAGGCAGGCCGCCCGGAGGAGCGGTGCGAGGCGGTAGCAGAAAAGAAGCGCTCCGAGTTCACGAAACACATGACACGTAGGTGCGATGGCTCGTTGAAAAAACGACCGGGGCGATGCCCTATTTGTCTTTCTTTGCGCCGGGCGCCTCGGGTTCGAACGAGCGGAAGTAATTGTTGTCCGCGGGGACGCAGCGGTCTTCCACAATTCCAGACCAGCCGGCGACCGACGCGGCTGCTTTCGGGATCAGACCCCATACCTTGGTGCTGGAGTGCCATGGCCGGGTGTAGTTCGCTGGATCGGTGAGCGTCATGTCCAGCCGCAGCCGATTTCGGGTCGGGCGCGAGTAGCGCTCCTCGAGCACCGCCTTCTCGCTGACCGGAAAACCGTACGCGTCCACCCATTCTCGGTCGTCAAAACCCACCGTGGTCACCACCAGCGTATCGCCTTCCCACTTACCGACCGAGTACCCGTTAAAGCGCGGCAGGTAGTCGTCCACTTTCGGAAGGGCTCTTCCGTCGGTCCAGATTTCGCGGTTGTCCCAGAACCATTCGAACCTTTCTATGATGATCTCGTTTGTCTGGACGATCTGCATGGGCGGGTTACCCCCGGAAAACGTCACCAGGCGCGTCAATCCCAGCGGCTCGCAGCGCTCCTCGGGATCGTTCGACAATGACGACTGAACTGCCCGGCGGTAAGCGACGTGGAGATCCATATGTTCTGCAGCGTCTTTGCTGCCCAGAACATAACCCTTCGTAGGCCTGTTGGCCTCGAACTTCTTTTGTCCCTCCGGGGTCATAGGCGGAACATCGCCGAAGTAGCCGTAGGACGGTCGAGAATTGTCACGGCACTCCGGGCAGGGGGGTTGGTGGAATTGGGCTGAAGGGTTACGAGCCCACAGCCCGTTGAAGTCGTGCTTGTCGTACGGGCGGGTGTCTTTATCCGACGTTTCGTACGTTTTATTTACGTCATCACCGGACACCTTGCTCGCAATTCTAGCCGCATTCTGCGCCACCGAGTTCTGATCCAGCAAAAAAGCGGGAAGAGCAGTAAGAGCCAGCACCTTTAGAACGCGCCTATAGAATCGTGCCAAACCGCTATTGCTTGTCATCTCTCATTCCTTATTTCTGTTCTTGTGGTCTGGGTTGATAGCCGCCGGGAACTCCGTCCATATCGACGGCAGATATGGGGTTCTCTCTCAAGCTACAGATGAGTTCGCCCTTCTCGTCCTCAATCAACTCCACGTAGGCGATGAAGCCGCCAGCCCGCGCGGTCGCGAGGTAGAGCTTCACCCTGGCTCCGGGTTTCAACGCTTCCATACTCCGTGACTTGGTCCAGCCGGTGCGCGCGAGTCGGGATGGATTGTTCGCCACTTCGGCCGCCCAATGCTCGACCTTGCCGTCTTTGTCGGTCCGCGTGAACTTTAACGCGGGATGCGGATTGATATAGCTGAATTCTTCAACCGTGGCCCAAGTTGTCCACATATGGGCAGTGTCGAAAGAATTACCCTGACCGTGATGCGCCCAAAGCGACCCAGAGACCCAAAGCAAACTGGCAACCGACAAAAACGATATAGTGAAACGGTTTCGCATGACGAAGAGTCTACGCCGCGTCGTTTTCGAAGTCAATCGCACCCTATGGTCTGTCAGCGGGCGAACGAACATTGAAACCGGTAGGCTCAGCAGGTCCCAATGAAGAGTAGTCATCACATCGGCCTGCGCCACAGGCCGTTTGCGGTACAAAACTTTCAACTCGTAACTAAAGTCGGAAGGATCAACTGAAGCCAATTAAACTGGCTTATGCTGGCTCAGGCGCTCCGGGGTCCGGACAGCCGGCTACAAGCCAGCTGCCGCCGACCTTTGCCGTCTATTGCATCTGTGCGGAGGGGGACTGAAGAATCATCACCCCAATAGCTGCTTTCCAATCCAACACTCCTCCGGAACCGCCGAACAGGAGGCTGTTGGGTTGGCGGTTTGTCGCATCCGCCAGTGATCGCGGTCAAGCCTAGGTTTTGTTCCCCACGTCCATCGTCGAAGTGAAACCGGTGGTGCCTGAGTAATTGAATCGGTGGTCGGCACTCTCGTGCCGCAGCGCGACTGAACGGTACTGAGTGTAATCCTGGTACGCAGGGTTCGGCAGATTCAGAATCTTCACGGGCTTGCCGTCAAAGCCGTGCATCACCTCCATGTCGACCGAGGATTCGGGTACGGAAAAGGTGACTCGGTTCTCCGTGATCTCCATGGTGATTGGCGCCTTCTTGAACGACAGCATGCCGCGGTGGAATCCAGCGAACGCGATGGGCAGGAGCGCCTCCACGGCGGCCGTCTGGCCGGCGGTCGCCCGATCGCTCACGTAGATCTTCGACCAGCCCCGCAACGTGAAGGTAATGAGAAATGCAACGCTACTGAGGTCGACGTCCTCATAGTGTCCCGACCGAATCGAAATAAGGCGGTTGCCATCGCACGGCATGCGCGTCGGGTTGGAGCCGAAGTTACACGGGCACGAGATGTTGCAGCTGCAGCTCTCGGCTACCGTGGCGGTCACGTGCCAGTTGGGGGTGGCGGCCGTCTGAGCCAGGGCAGTCCGGGCCGGGATCGTACAATTGAGCCACGGAAGCGCGATGGTGGTTCCTAAACTCTGTAAAAAAGTGCGGCGCGGCAAATGCATCTTGGTCATGAACATATAGACCTCCTCATTTTATCTATACGTCTAATCGCTCCGCTTTCTTTGCCGGCCGCGACGGGGGGCGGCTGAAGTCGTTGAGACGGTGAGTACGCATCGGGCTATCTCCTGGCGACCAGAGTGAAAAGAAACTAGTCGCCACATTATACTTGGCTTACTTCCCGTATTTCTTGGCAGCCTTACCAATCGATGGACCGGCCTTGGCCAGGTCTTGCACGTTCATAATCGGCCTTAGCGAAACGTGTGCGTTGAAGGCTAGAAACCAAGGCTCAGCGACTGCCGGAATCTGCGATGGGTCCTTCATGTCAAAGACGATCGACCCCGATCGTTGGCCGCTGTCGTCCGCGAAGAAATAGGCCGCTTCTGGTTTGAGATCGGCCAGTATTCCCTCAATCGTGGGACCCAGGGTTCCACCCTTAGCCGCGGCATTTCCGGCTTCGACGGGAATCGACACTCTCAGTAACATCCGCATATGGATTTCCTCCTTTAAGGAAAGTAGCCGAACGATTATACACGACTGGTGCCGAAGAGCTTATTCGATCAGGAAGCATTGTCGGACCAAAGTAGAAAGTACCCATTCGCCCGCGGACTGGATGTCACCCGCGGACTGGATTGCTCGCCACTCGCCGCGGTGATAAGCTCGTTGGCTATATGGCCATCGGAAACGAGTCTGTCTCACGCCGCAAAATTGTTGCCAGCGCCGGTGTCGGCCTAGGTTCTGGTCTGTTCGCCGGGCTGGCTCTCGCACAGGACGCCGCTCCTAAAGCATCGGTAGATTCGTCGTCCAAGATCTGGAGCAACGACTACTGGGCTAAGAAAGGCGATGTCTCGCTTTATATGTTTCGCAAACGCGTCGGCGCGCCGAAGGCCGGGCAACCCGCGCTCCCGGTGCTTTTTCTGGTGCATGGCTCGTCGCTTTCGTCGCGGCCCAGCTTCGATCTGACGGTTCCCGGGCACGGCGAATACTCCGTCATGAACACTTTCGCACAATACGGCTTCGACGTATGGACCATGGACCATGAAAACTACGGTCGCTCCGGCCGCACGGAGAGTAACTCCGACGTCGCGAGTGGCGTTGAGGACCTCAAAGCAGGGATCGACTTGGTGCTGCGCGAAACCGGCCAGTCCAAGGTCCACATGTTCGGCGAGTCTTCCGGAGGACTCAGAGCCGGCGCGTATGCCATGGTGAAGCCCGAGCGGATCGATCGCTTGGTGCTTGCCGCCTTCACTTACAAAGGCGAAGGCTCTCCCACCTTGACCGAGCGCGCCAAGCAGCTCGAATATTACCGCACCCACAACCGGCGCCTCCGAGACCGCGCGATGATCCGTAGCATCTATACGCGCGACAAAGTCGGCACCTCCGATCCGGCGCTTGGTGAGTTTGTCGCCGATCTGGAGTTGAAGTTCGGCGACCAGGTTCCTACCGGAACTTATCTTGACATGACCGCGAACCTGCCCCTGGTTGATCCTACTAAAGTGCTGTCCCCGGTGTTAATGATTCGCGGCGAGTACGATGGCATTGCAACCGTCGCAGACCTGCTCGATTTTTACAAGCAGCTCCCCAGCGGCGACCGCCAGTTCGTGATTCTTCCCGGCATGGCCCACTCGCTTGTTTCCGGACTAAACCGGCAGCTACTTTGGCATGCGATGCGGGCGTTTCTCACGATGCCTGCTTCGGTCGCAGCCTCGGCGTAGGACCGGCGATCGAGCGGCCTCCCGAGCGACAAGTACGCAAATCGCGTTGCGGCCCTTGGACGTATGTCCAGTGAGCGCACGGCCGCCGCCGCGCGACGTGGTAGAACATTTGTTATGGCATTCGTGAAAGTCGCCTCACTCTCTTCTCTGCCGCCCGGCTCGGTGACTGAAGTAACTCTCGGAGAAGATTCTTACGCGATCTGCAATATCAGCGGCGAGCTGCACGCGCTGGCTGGAATCTGCCCGCATGCCGGTGGACCGTTGGGGCAGGGAAACGTGCAGGACAACATGGTGATTTGTCCCTGGCACGAGTGGGCGTACGACTGCCGCACCGGCGAAAACGATTACGATCCGGCGGTGAAGCTGGATCGCTATCCGGTGAAAGCGGAAGGCGACGATATTCTGATCGATCCGCAGGCGCGGGCCTGAGCTTCCCGTGCCTGAGCTGCCAGAAGTGGAGACCGTGGTTCGCTCGCTCGCGCCGAAGCTCGTTGGACGCCGCATCATCGACGCGCAATTCCTCTCGCGACACGTCGTCCGCCAGAAATTCCCGGCCCTGCGCAAACGGGTTCGAGATCAGCTTGTGAAATCCGTAGAGCGTCACGGCAAGTTCATCGTTCTCGCGCTCGATCGCGGCGTGCTCGTGATTCACTTAGGGATGACCGGAAAGCTGCTGCTCGATTCCGAACCGGGCCCCTATGCGCGCGCCATTTTCGAACTCGATCGTGGCCTGCTGGTTTACGACGACATCCGCCATTTCGGCCGCATCGAATGGAGCGAACAATTGCCGGCGCGCGCCGCCGCGCTTGGTCCCGACGCTCTTGACATCTCACTGGAAGATTTCCGCAAGCTGCTGAAGACCCGGCGCTCAGGAATCAAATCGTTGCTGCTCAATCAGCGATTCCTGCGCGGTATGGGCAACATCTACACCGATGAAGCCTTGTTTGAAGCCCGAATCCATCCGCGGGCCATCGCCGCCCGCTTGAGCCAGGACCGCGCTGCGCGTCTACACGGCGCGATGGTGGATATTCTCGCCACGGCGATCCGGCTGAAAGGCTCCTCGATTTCCGACTACGTGGACGCCGACGGCCAGCGCGGCAGTTTTCAACAACAGCATCAAGTCTACGGGCGAGCGGGCGATCCTTGTCCTATTTGCGGAACGCCGATCCGCCGGATCGTGGTGGGACAGCGCGGGACGCACTATTGTCCGAAGTGCCAGCGAAGCTAAAGATCTGATCGGCCACCAGCGCCGCGGCTTTCATCTCGAGAACATCGTGAACGCGGACCACGTGCGCGCCGCCCAGGATCGCGGATGTCACGGCCGCAGCCGTCGCACATTGCAGAAAGCCCTCCGAGGGGTTCTCCGGTTGCGGCAAGAACGACTTTCGCGACGGGCCCACCACTACGGGAAATTCGAGCGCCGCGAAGGCGGTCAGGTGGGCGAGGATCTCGGCGTTCTGCTCCTTCCGTTTGCCGAAGCCGAGGCCCGGGTCGATTGCAATCCGCGACCGATCCACACCCGCACCCACCGCTCGATGCGCCGATGCATCCAGATCCCGCCGCAGGGTTCCGATCACGTCTTTGATGGGCGCTAGCTTGGCCCAAGTTTCGGGTGTGCCCCGCATGTGCGTGATGATCAATCCGGCGTCATGCTGGGCTGCGACGCGCGCCAGTTGCGCATCGAACGTCAGGCCCGAAGGATCGTTGATTAATGCGGCTCCATGCTCCAGCGCCTTCTCGGCGACCACCGCCTTGTAAGTGTCGACGGAAATCGGCACCGTCAGCTGACCCTTGAGCCGCTTCAGCACCGGAACCAAGCGGCGCAATTCTTCGGCTTCCGAGATACGCTGGGAACCCGGCTTGGTGGACTCCGCGCCGATGTCGATGATATCGGCGCCTTGCTCTTCCAGCTCGACGGCGCGCGCGAACGCGCGGTCGGGATCGAGATACTTGCCGCCATCGGAGAACGAATCGGGCGTCACGTTCAACACGCCCATCAGCAGCGTGCGTTCGCCGAGCAGCAGTTCGCGGCCGGCCAGTTTCCAAACAAAGTGGCGTCGCTCCATGGCGGCTATGGCTCGATCCTTTTCCACTTTTTGCCGACGCGGAACACCGCGCCACCGGGCGGGATCACCACCGTGAGACTCGTGTGCCGCTCACCGTCAATCTCCACAGCACCGGCCTTGATCTTCCGCTCGGCGTCCGTGCGCGAATCCGCCAGACCCGCCGCAAGCAAGATCTTGGGCACGCTGTTTCCTACATCGTTCGTCAACTTGACGGTATCGATATCACTTGGCTGCTGCCCTTCGCGCACCTCGCGATCGAACTCCGCCTGCGCCTGATCCGCCGCTTCGGCCGAATGAAAGTCCGCGACGATTTGCCCCGCCAGACGCATCTTCACCTGCATGGGCTCATCTGCCTTCATGGCCGCGATCTCGGCCATGCTCTTGTCGGTGAGCAACTCCCAGTAGCGCCACATCAGCTTGTCGCTGATCCCCATCACTTTGCGGAACATCACCTTGGGTGGCTCCGTAATGCCGATGTAGTTGCCCTTGGACTTCGACATCTTTTCCACGCCGTCGGTGCCCTCGAGCAAAGGCACAGTTGCGACAATCTGCGGTGGCTGCCCGTAATCGCGCTGCAGCTCGCGCCCGACCAGCAAATTGAATCGTTGGTCTGTTCCACCCATCTCGACGTCGCATTCGAGCATCACCGAATCATAGCCCTGCGCAAGCGGATAAAGCAGTTCGTGCACGGAAATCGGTATGCCGTCCTTGAATCGCTTGGCAAATTCGTCGCGCTCCATGATGCGCGCCACAGTATATCTCGAGCACAGGCGAATGATATCGGCAAACTTCAGCGGCTCCAGCCATTCGCTGTTGAATCGAACCTCAGTCTTCGCCGGGTCAAGAATCTTGAACACCTGCGTCTTGTAAGTCTCCGCGTTCTTATCGATTTCTTCACGCGTCATGGGTGGGCGCGTGACGTTGCGGCCCGTGGGATCGCCAATGAGACCCGTGTTATCGCCGATCAGAAAGATCACCCGATGCCCCAGGTCTTGGAAATGCTTCATTTTCCGAAGCAGCACGGTGTGGCCCAAGTGCAGATCCGGAGCCGTGGGATCGAAACCCGCCTTCACGCGCAACGGACGTCCGGTTTTCTCGGCCTGGGCCAGGCGCTCGCGCAGGTCCTCCTCACGGATCAGGTCTGCCAGGCCCTTCTTCAAGTACGTTAACTGTTGGTCGATGGACAATCTCTCTAGTAACACCTCTTCATTAAAGCAGGGTAAGCATCTGAGCGACGAGTTTCGCTGCCAGGCCGGGCGATTCCTGCGGGATGAAGTGGCCGATTTTCAAAGCGTTCGAACATCTCCGCGGCCGAAGCCCACCGGTTGCGCCGTTTTGCGACGAACTCGGTCTTCTTCCAAGGTCCGCGATAGTCATCCTTCGCGCGGATCACCGGATCGAAAAGCACGAGGGCTGAGAAGGCGGATGGCCGCAGGGCTGAAGCAAGCGTAACGGAATGGCCGCCCATGGAGTGTCCAACGCCGATGCCGCCGGCGATCCCAGGCGGTCGGCGAGCGCTGCTACATCCGCGCCGAAGTTTCGCCATGCGTAGGGCGGTGCGGGCTTGCCGCTGCGCCCGTGACCGCGGGCGTCAAACGCGATGCAACGGTGTGCCGCGCCGCGTTCTAAGAGACGGGCGACGACTTGGTCCCACATCCTGGCGTGAAATCCAGTGGCATGACGAAAGAAAACCGGCCGTCCCGTGCCCGGCCACTCCGTAACGGCGATCTCGTTGCCGTTGACGACGACTTGGGACTCGACTGGCGACAGAAGGCATTCCTCCTTAGTCTAGCCGCGGAGCTCTCTGTCGAGCCATCGCGGTTTTAGTCAAGCCCGCGGGCGCCGGGTACACAAGGATTAGCCGTGAATCGGTGATGCGGATGGCTCCGTCTCGTCCTGTTCGGCGTGCGCCAGAACTGTTTCGATGGTTTCAAACAGCTCGTGCGCGTGAACCGGCTTCGCGACGTAGCCGTCCATGCCTGCTTCCAAACACCGCTTGCGGTCTCCCACCATGGCGTGCGCCGTCATCGCAATGATCGGAATATGCGCGCGCGTCTTTTGCTCCAGCTGTCGAATGGCCGCTGTGGCTTCGAATCCATCCATCACGGGCATCTGGGCATCCATCAGAACCACGTCAAAGCTCTGCTTCTCTAATGTTTGCAGCGCTTGAGCGCCGTCGGACGCCACGACGACCAAGTGGCCCTGCTTTTCCAGTAAGCGCGAAGCCAGCTTCTGATTCACCAGGTTGTCTTCGGCCAGCAGGATCCGTAACGGCGGCCGGCCCTCGCGCAGGGAATGGCGTGTGATCACTCGAGCCGGCTTGTCGACGCACGGGGCGGAAGCCAGAACTTGCAGCAGCGCCTCCCGCAAGTCCGCCTGCAACACGGGCTTCATCAGGTAAGCCGCAATGCCGAGGTCTTTGCAGCGCGCGCCATCGCCGCGTTGGCCGCCGGAGGTCAACATAATGGTGACGAGGTTTGACAAATCGGGTGATCGTTGAATCTGTTCCACCAGCGTGAAGCCATCCACGTCGGGCATATGAGAGTCCGCCAGCAGCAGCCGGAACGGCACTCCCGCCGCCTTCGCCTCGCCCAGCAAATGGAGCGCAGCTGTAGCGTTGGATACAGCCGTGGGTCTCATGCGCCAGTATGCGAGCATTTTCTCCAGAATCTGGCGATTCGTCGCGTTGTCGTCCACTACCAGCACGCGCACGTTCTCGAGAACGGCTGGATCGGTCGACGTGGGGCGCGGCGCAGCGTTCTTTGCCGCTCCGACCCGAGCCGTGAAATGGAAGGTAGATCCCTTGCCCACCTCGCTTTCCAGCCACATCCGGCCGCCCATCATCTCGATCAACCGCGTCGAAATGGAAAGGCCGAGTCCGGTCCCCCCATACCGCCGCGTCGTGGATGTATCCGCCTGCATGAAGGGCTCGAAGATGAGTGTCTGCTTCTCCTTCGGGATGCCGACACCGGTATCGGAAACGGAAAAGTGCAAATTCAGGCTGTCTTCGCTGCTCGCTTCCACCTCCACCCGTAAGACCACCTCGCCCTGGTCGGTGAATTTGATCGCATTTCCCATCAAATTCAGTACCACTTGACGTAAGCGGACTGGATCGCCGATTATGAACTCCGGCAGTTCGGGCACAACGAAGCACGCCAGTTCCAGGCCCTTCTGCTGCGCCCCGACGGCGAGCGATTTGATGGCATGGCCGAGATGATCCCGCAGGTTGAATTCGATCGGATCCAGGGTCAGCCTTCCCACTTCGATTTTTGAGAAGTCCAGGATTTCATTGATGACGGTCAACAGCGAATCCGCGGAGTATTTCACGGCGTTCAGATACTCGCGCTGCGTGAGGTCCAGCTCGGTTTCCAGCGTCAGCTCCGTCATCCCGAGGATTCCATTCATGGGGGTGCGGATCTCGTGGCTCATGTTGGCCAGGAACTCTGACTTGGCTCGATTGGCCGAGTCGGCGGCCGCGAGCGCCTGTTCCAGCCTTAGCAGCATTAGTTTTTCTTGCGTGATGTCGATCATCGCGCCGCTGACCAGTTTGGGCCGCCCCAGTTCCCCTTCCACCCGAGACTGGCTGCGCATCCAGCGCACGGTTCCGTCCGGCAGTACTACACGGAATTCAGCGTTAAACGCTCCGTCGACTACCATCGCCTTCTGCGCCGTCGCATCCAGCGCCGCGAGGTCGTCGGGGTGGACCATCTCGCGCCACTGGTCCAGGTGCATGCGCAAAGGCTTTCCGTTCCGGCCCACCACTGCCGCGAAACCTTCCGAGAACGACACCATGTCGGTAGCGACATCGACCTGCCAAATTCCGAATGCAGCGGCCTTTTCCGCCATGGCGATGCGCTCGGCGTTCTCTCGCAGTTTCTCCTCAGCGCGCAGCCGCTCGATGGCGTTCCCAGCCAGGTGTGCCCCCGCTTCCACCACGCGCAAGTCGCGGTCGTGCGGTGTGGCGGGCTGCTGGTGATACATGGCAAATGTTCCGAGCACTTTGTGTTTGGAATCGCGGATGGGCACGCTCCAACAAGCTCGCAATCCAAAGCTCAGCACGAAGTCTCTGGCAGTACTAAAACGGTGATCGTTGGCGATGTCTTCGACAATCGTGGTTTCGTTCCGGAAGGCCGCTGAACCGCAAGCGCCGACTTCAGGACCAATCTCAAGCCCGTTCACGCCTTGCATATACGCGGGCGGCAGCCCTCCGCCCGATCCCGCCCATAGTCGCTTCCCTTCCTCGTCCAACAAAAGAACCGTGCAATAGCAATCCGGGGCCATCCGCTCGATCGCCGCCGTCAAGGCATCCAACACCTCCTTGAGCGAGCAGCCCTTGGCGATCAGTTCTAGAACGCTCCGTTCTTCCTCCATTACTCGAGAGGAGCGCTCCAGTTTCTCCTGGTCCCGCTGGCTTTGGGTGAGGCGACGAGTTTGCCAATAAGCTACCACGCTCGCGATAAACGCGAGACATAGCGCCCCGATCGCGATTGCCATCACCCTCCTATCGGCAAGAAACCCTGGAGTTTTTAGGACTGCTGCGCGGAATTAGGGTGTCTGGCCGCTCTAAATCGCTGATGTTTAATAACCTCCTATTGTGGTCTGTTCACCAGCGTTTTCACGCGCTTCCGATCAGAAATCATTCCGGTCGGGCTGGTGGGATAACTAACCCGAAGTAGTCCGTCGGGTCGTCTCTCGTCGACCGTAGGGACGCCCAGCCGCTCCGTTGTATACTCAGGGAGACGCGACGCCCCGATCGTAACTAAGAGATCGCGCTCCGGAGACGATGCACTTCCGGCCAGGCTCAAGGCCCGTTGCGAATCCACACAGATACAAGCAGGAGAACACAAACGAATGAGTGAAATACTCAGTGGTGCTGAGTTTAAGAAACAACTGCGCGCAGGACAGCCCAAGCTCGGCCTGTTCCTGAATTCGAGCAGTCCGACGGTCGCCGAGCAGTTGGCCTACAGCGGCTATGACTGGCTGCTGGTGGACACACAACACGGGCCAATGGGTTTTCTGGAATTGTCGGGCATGCTGGCTGGTATCGCCAATGGCGGCGCCAAGTCGATGGTGCGCGTGGCCGGCTACCACGATCGCGGCGGCATCCAGCAATCTCTCGACATGGGCGCCGATGGTGTCCTGGTCCCTTACATCAATACCGCTGAAGAAGCCCGCCAGGCCGTGAGTTGCGCGCGCTATCCCACCGTCGGCACCCGGTCGGTGTACTTCCCGCAACGCAGCATGAACAGAGCCGGACTGCTCGGCTATGCGGGCGCGGCGAACGACAACATTATTTTGGCCCTGCAGGTTGAAACCGCCGACTGCATCAAGAACATCGACCAGATCGCGGCGGTCCCCGGCGTCGACATGCTGTTCCTCGGCCAGAATGACCTGTGCATGTCCATGGGCTTGTTTGAAACATACAAATTCCCCGACATGTACACGTCGCCGGAACTACAGGCGGCCACCGACAAACTGCGGGCCGCCGCCAACAAGAACAACGTGATCCTCGGACTGTTCCTGTTCGGCACCTCGCGCGTCGGCGAGTTTCTGGAGAAGGGATTCCCGTTCATCAGCATCGGAAACGATCTGCATCATATCCTCACGCAGGCCGGGGCTTACGTCAAAGATGTCGAAGCTGTCTCGAAGGAGAAGGGGAAGGCCTGGACGCGGCGGCCCACCGCACTGCTCTGACCTCCGCACGGCGGGTTGATTCCGCGATTAGAGAGTAAAGCTCGTATAGATAGACGTGCGCAGCGCATTGGTGAACAAATGATCCGCCCAATAACGGGCGAACCGCCAACCAATTTCCCACCTGTTACTGACACGCCGGACTTTGTACGCCAGGGCCATGTCCAGTTCGCTGCCGTAATGAACGCGCGGCGAGTCGGAGTGGTAGTCGTAATACGTCACGGTCGCAACCGCGCCATCCAGGAATCGTAACGGACCATTGGCAGAGAAATAACGAGCTTGAAGACCATTGCCGCCGCCTCCGCTGGGATTGTCGAAAAACAGATCCGACCAGCCGTTGAAGGGGTGAGCCAAGGGAGTAGTTACTTTATCGGTGGCGCTGCTTCCACCCAGCAGAGCGTCGCCCGCTAGGAAGTTGAATGCGCGCCATCCAAGCCCGAGTTCGCCCAAATAGTAGCTCGCATCCACGTGATTGGGATTGCTGCCGTAGTCTTTCTGCTTGGCGTATTCGGCGGTGTAGAGAAGCCCGAAGTCCTTGTCGAACTGGTACGGGCCGTTGACTCGCAAACCGTACGTCTGGGTAGAAAGGGCAAACTGCGCGCGTGACCTGTAGTCCAGCAACAAACCGTAGAGGGCGACATTGATCCGGTCGGCTTTCTTCCAAGCCACATTCGCCACATGGGTATTCATGGGCGGCATGCCGTCGGTTGCGTTGTATCCCACCTCTCGATAAAAGCGATTGATAAACGCGTAGGTGAAGTAAAAATGCAGGGGCAAGTCCGTATCCAATCGGGCTGCGTCGAAGGTCCCGTGAACCTGGCGCCAATAGGAAATGCTGAGGAAACGCCCGTCGTTGAGAATCATCTCTTGTCGGCCCAGAGTCACGGCCAGCTTTTTTTTGGAGATGTCATGCTTCCACCTCAGGTAACCCTGGCTGAGCTCCAAGCTTTTTGGATCCAGAATGGCGGGACGATCCGGGCGGTTCTGTGAGGGAAGGGTGGGAATGCTGTAATCGGCGGGTCCGGTGACAACCACGGCTTCGCCCTGCGCGAAAACAGAGAACCCATGAAACTGGGGCGTCTCGTAGCCGAGGGCGAGCCGGAGCGTGGGAGCGTAGGCCGGGGCAGTAAAAGGCGCCCCGTCGCGCTCGAAGGTCTCGAAGCGATACCGAACGTTGGCTGAGATATTCCCGTCATTGAGCCAAGACCAGAGCGATCCGGAGGCCGATTGTGCCGGCTCCTCCTCCGGGTCCTGGGCAGTCAATTTAAGGGGAGCGACAAGAAATATGCCGCCGACGAATAAGGCAGCCATCCTCGTGCTTTGCATCAAGATGTGGATCTTCTTGGCTCCCGCGTCTCAGGAGCAAATGTCAGCACTGCATTTCCCTCTCGCCTGCCCAAACGGAAAATTATACCTCAGAAGCCCTTCACATAAGTCT
>Ga0209415_10006893_pt1 | contig 20042 bp, 18 predicted proteins | sample PeaSoiSIISIP2007_FD_187696 | JGI IMG/M metagenome (GOLD analysis project Ga0209415, IMG submission 187696) | Peat soil microbial communities from Weissenstadt, Germany - SII-SIP-2007 (SPAdes) (version 2) | ecosystem: Environmental > Terrestrial > Soil > Wetlands > Peat | place: Germany... | reverse complement strand
TTGAACCAGAGTTCTTCGGTGGTGCCCCAGGCGGATTCGGCGTTGAACATGCCGTCGTGCGACACGATGCACTTGAAGCGGTCGGTGTGGCCGAGGATCCAGTTGGCCATGTATCCGCCGTAGCTCGCGCCCAGCGCGCATTCGCGGTCCTTATCAATAAAAGCGTAATGCTCTTCCGCGTAGTCGAGGCCTTTCATCAGGTCTTCAAACGGAGCGCCGCCCCAGTCGCCGTTGATGGCGTCGATGAACTTCTGTCCGTAGCCGGTCGAGCCGTGGAAGTTGATCATGATGACCACATAGCCGTTTGCGGCGAAGAGTTCGGGATTCCAGCGGTAGCTCCAGTCGTCTCCCCAGGCGCCCTGCGGCCCGCCGTGGATGAGGAACTTCACGGGATACTTCTTGCTGGCATCGAAGTTCGGCGGTTTGACCAGGAAGCCTTCGACCTTGTCGCCGTGAGCGCCGGGGAACCAGAAGGACTCGAGCTGGGACATGGCGACTTGGGAGAGGACGGTGTCGTTTAGATGCGTAATTGGTTCTTCTATTTGACCAGGCACTTTGCTTATTGCGAGCTTGTAGATCTCGTTTGGCGCCTTGAGGGACATGTGAGTAAACAGCAGTGTGTCTCCGTCAGAGGCAAGAGCCAAGTCGTCGGCGTACCCGAATCCCAATACCAGTAACCCAGAAGCTGACATTGGTTCGTAGCCCGTGAAACCTCTCCTAACGTCGGTTGCTGATGGTTTCTCCGCTTTGAATGATTGATCGACGGATATCGCACGAAAAGGTGCTGCACCAGCGTTTTCGTAAACGAAATAGAGACGCTTCGAGTCTCGTGACCAGACGTACGTTCCGACCCAAGGGTCGAAATCCTCCGTCAAATTCTTTTTCTCGTTCGTCTTGCGGTCATACAGCATCAGCCGGAAGCGGTCGCTCTCGTATCCCGGACGCTGCTGGGCGCGGTAGGCGATGTAGCGGCCATTGGGCGAATAGAGCGGCGTCGAGTCGCTGGCGGGATTGTCGGCGGTAATGTTCTTAGCCGGGCCACCGCTGACCGGGACGATCCAGAGATCGTTGTTAGTCGAAGCGGCCGGATTCTTGTCGTGATTCGAGGTGTAGCAAACCTCCTGCCCATCGGGTGAGAAGGCGTAGTTGTCCTGCCCGCCAAGCGAGAAAACAGGCGCGTCGTAGTCGCCAGGCGTGAGGTCGCGCCAAAGAAGGAGATCGGCCCACTTGCGTTGGGCCGGATCTTTGGTCGGGCCCCAGGTCGCATCGATCGGGGGCGCAGGGATTACAAAGATATGGCTGCGCTTGCCTTCTTTGTATGCATTCCAGTGGCGATAAAGAAGGTGGGTGAAGATCGGGGCATTGACCTTCGATTTCTTCTCCGCGTCGCGCTTCCCGAGAATGCAGTTGTATTCCCTCACAAAGACCGGCTCGCCACAGTCGGGATCGACATCCGAGACGAACAGAATGCCCTTCCCGTCGGGCGACCAAAGTTCGCCTCCCGCCTCGATGGCGAGATGGGTCAACTGGTGCACAGCAGCCACGGTTCCTGCTCCACCATCAAACTCCGCTACCCACACCTGTGATCCGCCTTCCTTGGTCGAAATAAACGCAAACCGCTTCCCATCGGGCGCCCAGCGCGGCCGGTCCGCATCCTGATCGGCAATAATCTCCCGCTCTTTCTCGTTCGACCCACCTCCCGCCGTGGGCACGATCCAGACATGCGGTCTCTTGGTGTTGGCCTCGAGATCCACATCGACCACGCTGAAGATCACCCACTTGCCGTCGGGCGAAACCTCAGGCTCGCCCACGCGCTTGAGCTTCATCATGTCTTCGAAGGTGAAGGGATGCCTGGCCTGGGCGAATGGAGGGAACGTGAAAACGATAAGGGCAAGAGACGCAAGAAAGAACCGGCGCATGCGCGTACCTCCTCGGCAAACGCATGAGTGTAGCAGGGGGAAGCTTCCAGCTTCCAGCCTCCGGCCCGCGAGGCACGGCAAACCCTCGGGGCCGTCCGGCATCCAACTAATTGGCAGAACTGCAGCGCCCGCCCCGGCCCCGCTGAGCGGAGAGGGGGCGGGGAGGGCCGCCGCGGTAAGCCTTGGCCAATCTTCCAGTGATTCGTAGAGACGTAGCTTGCTACGTCTTTGCCTGCACAACCCCGAAATAGGGCAAGGTTTGTGCCGCCGCCGGCAGAGACGTTGCAAGCAACGTCTCTACAGAGAGGGCAAATCCGGTAAACTAGAGATATGAGACTGGCTTTCCGCCGCGCTCTGTTTTTCCTCACCCTCTTCCTGCTGGCGGGTGCGCTGGCCACTCTGCCCGCCGCCGCCCAGGAAGGTCCGCTCGACAGCGCGCCGCCCACGGGCGTCACACCCGAGGAAATCATCATCCACTTCGCCGCGCGGGAGAAACTGTTCAAGGACGCCCGCGAGCATTACACGTACCGCCAAGACATCAAGGTGCAGACTCGCGACGGCAACACGGTCACCGGCGAGTATCACGAAGTCTTCGACGTGCTTTACGACGACAAGGGCCATCGCATCGAAAATGTCGTATTTGCGCCCCAGTCGTCGCTGGAGCAAGGCGGGCTTGGGCTCGACGAAGGCGACGTCCAGGATTTCCGCAACCGCCTGCCCTTCGTGCTCACCACCGAAGAGGTTCCGGAATACAACATCCTCTACGTCGGCCAACAGCAGGAAGACACGTTGCACTGCTACGTCTTCGACATCGCTCCGAAACAGATTGTGGGCAAGAAACGCTACTTCCAGGGCCGCATCTGGGTCGACGACCACGACTTTCAGATCGTGAAGACCTACGGCCAAGCTGTCCCGGAGACTCGCGACACCAAGAGGAAAGGGAAAGAAGAACACTTATACCCGAAGTTCACTACCTGGCGCGAGCAGATTGACAACCAGTACTGGTTCCCTACCTACACTCGCGCCGACGACACGCTGCACTTCAACACCGGCGACATTCACATCCGCGAAATCGTGAAGTACGAAGACTACAAGCGGTTTGGAGCGAACGTGAAGATTCTGTATCAGGGCAAAGAAGTTCCGAAGGCGGAGCCGAAGGATCAGAAACCGCCGCAGACTCCGGATACGAATCCAGACCAGAAGAAGCCGGACGCGGCTGCGAATCCGCAGCCGCAGAAGTAGAGATCAACTAATAGAAAAGATATTTCCGCCACTTATCGTCGCTGCGGCCCATCAGCCGCATGATGTGCCGGCTGGTGTGCAGGTTGAAGGCGCGGGGTTCGCGCATCAGCTTCATGCCGGCTTCGAGGGGAAACTGGTTCCCCTTCCGGCGGTTGCAGGGATGGCAGCAGGCCACCAGATTCTCCCAGGTGGAAGACCCTCCGCGGGAGCGTGGAATCACGTGATCGAGCGTCAACTCTCCCGACGGCAGCACCGTAGCGCAATACTGGCAGGTATTTCGGTCGCGCAGCAGGATATTCTTACGCGACAGAGCGCGGCTCTGGTGTGGGATGCGGCGGTACTCCAGCAGGCGAATCACCGAGGGCACGCGCATGGCAATGCGCGCTGCATGCAGGAAGTGTCCGTTTTCCTCTTCCGTCATGGCCACGCCCTTCAGCACCAGCACCAGGGCGCGCCGCGCCGCGCAAACATTGATGGGCTCGTACGACGCATTCAACACGAGTACGGGCGCGTGCAGCGCGTTGCCGTTGCTGTCGCGATGCATCGCCGCCGCCGCGAACAGGCCGGCGGCATGACGTCCCGGTGGTCCTGCGTCGGTTTCAATCCTGCCTGACATAAATCTTAAGTTCCTACGGCTTTAGCCAGTGGAACGGGCTCCGCTCCGATTCTTCCGTCCATCTGGCTGTCGTCGTTACCCGGTCCAATGTCCGCATGCTGCGCCGAGATTTTCAGGGTCCGCGCCACGGTCGCGACCCAAACCCTGGTAGCGCCAGCTCGGCGCAACACCCGCGTGCACTCCGAAACCGTAGCGCCGGTGGTATAAACATCGTCCACTACCAGCACTTCGCGGCCCTTCACCAACTCCGGTTGCGCCACCCCAAAAACACCTCGCAGGTTTTCGCGGCGCTGGTGGCTGGTAAGGCCGATTTGCGATGCAGTTTCGCGCTTTCTCTCGAGCACTCCTGCGCATAAACGCAGACGATCTCCCCGTGGCCTGATTTTCATCGCGGCGCGTGAAATCAGTTCCGCCTGGTTGAAGCCGCGCTGGTGAAGCTTGGTGCGGTGCAGGGGCACCGGAACCACATTCACGGAGTCCGCACGAAACTCAGAGTCGAGCGGCGCGATCGCCTCGGCCAGCATTCGTCCAAGAACGTTAGCCGCCGGGAGCACGCCGCCATACTTCAGCAGATGAATCAGTTCGCGCAGTCCGCTCTCGTAGCTGCCATATGCCGCCGCCCGCGCAAAGGGCGGTTCGATGCGGCGGCATAGCCCGCACCGGGGCTCGCCTGAATCGCCAGCAACCGCGTAGGAAGAAAATAGCCGCTCACCGCAGATCGCGCAGACTCCGCCCCCGATCGCATGCATGGCATCGAGGCATTCCTGGCAGACGGGAAGGCGCGAAATCTTCACCAGCGGGGTTCCGCAAATGCGGCAGTCGGAGGGAAACAAAACGGCGAAGAGACTTTCGGCAACCTGGCCAGTCCAGCTTCGATCAGCCCGGACCTTGTCGCTTACGGAAGCAACAGAAGGGCGTGCCACTGCAGCTCTGGCCTGGCTAGCCCGAGTTCTGTCCCCACTACTGCTGAAGACGGCCTCCGTGTGGCCCGCAGGAAAAAAGCTTTTGGGCGGGCGACTGTGCGATTGCCTGCTTATTTAGCAGTATAACGGCGGCTGGGTCCGCTAGGCAACGTTACGATCGGGTCGCGGTGCCGGGGTGGGCACCTTCTTGATCGGTTCCGGCAGCCGTTCCTTCACCGGAACGAACAGCAAGCGATAGTTCCGCCGGAAGCATTCCGCGCAGCGCACTGGCTGCAAAAGAAAAATCGGCAGCAACCAACGTTCGGAGAACGTCCGTCGCCTCGAGCGGAATCCAGTGTCGCTGCCACAATCGTCGCAGTGGAATTCAAAGTATTTCTGGAACCAAACCTGGTCAGGGGAGTTTTTTACCACGCTACACCTCGGAATCGCGAAACTACGAAGGGGCGAAGGCCAATTACCGTTATTTTACCCCCCTACGGGAGGAGCAAGCCAATCCGGTTTTGCCCTAGTGGTCCTATGCCGACCGGAACCCGCCGCACTTGTAATGCAGCCCGCCCGCATGCTAACGTGCCGCCGTTTAGTGTTTTGAATAAGTTACGGCACAACATTGCTTTCATCTCACGCCTCACGAGGATTCCACTTATGAGCAGTCCAGTCCCCGAATCAGGAACTGGTGTCAAGAAACACGTCCCCTTCGTGCCCGAGACCATGGAGATGAAGGAATTCACTCTGCGCGCCGTTCTGCTGGGACTTCTGATGACGATCGTCCTTGGAGCAGCCAACGCATACCTAGGCCTGCGTGCCGGCATCACGATCGCGGCCACGTATCCCGCGGCGGTCATTGCGATGGCGGCCATGCGGGCATGGAAGGGATCTCTGCTCGAAGAAAACATTGCTCGAACCGCCGGCTCGATCGGGGAATCGGTCGCAGCCGGTGCAATCTTCACGCTCCCGGCATTCCTCCTCGCTAAGGCGTGGCCCTCTTTCCGCTTCGCCGACGCCTACTGGAAATCCACGGCGCTGATCATGGTCGGCAGCATCTTGGGAGTTCTTTTCATTTCGCTGGTGCGCCGCGGCATGGTGGAAGACCCGGAGTTGCCCTTTCCGGAATCGTTGGCCGCATCCGAGATTCACAAAGCCGGACAACGTGGCGCCCAAGCCGCAAAATATCTTTTCTGGAATATCGGCATCGGTGGCGTCGTGTACATCCTGGGAAAATTCGGGCTGTTCGCCGCCGACACCGACCTTCACGTCGGCGTCGGCACTCTGGGACACAGCCAGGTTCGTCTCGGCTCGGCGGGAAGCACGCACATCGTTCCGACCGGAGGAACCAGCGTGTTTGCAGCCCCCAGCGTGAGTCCGGCCTATCTCGGCGTGGGCTACATCATTGGCGTCAAGCTGGCATCGATCCAGTTCGCCGGCAGCGTGCTGGCCTGGGGACTGTTGGTGCCTTTGATGATCTTTTTTCTCGGGCCTCAGCTCAAGGCATATATTCCTGTCGACACTCCCGACAATTGGGCAACCATGGCTGACGCCGTATGGAGATACATCGTACGTCCCATCGCCGTCGGCGGAATGCTGGTCGGCGCTGCCTACACATTATTCAAAATGCGCGCCAGCCTGACCGCCGGGATTGGCAAGGCATTCGCCGACCTCCGCCAGACCGCCGATCAGCAAGCCCAGCTGGCGCGTACCGAACGCTACATGAGTTCAAAAACCGTCTTCAGTTTGATCGCTGTGATGTTCGTGCTGATGTGCTTCCTCTACGTCCACATCTCGGGCCTGGTGTGGCCCGCCATTCTGGCGGCGGTGGTGATGGTCCTGGTCGGGTTTTTCTTCGCTACGGTATCGGGCAATCTGGTTGGATTCATCGGCTCATCCAACAATCCCATCTCCGGCCTGACACTGTCGACGCTGCTGATTGCGGCGCTCCTGATGGTGGCGCTGGGCGTCTCCGGCACCTCGGGAGTTGCGGCGGTTCTTGGAGTAGCGGCGGTGGTCTGCGTTTCGTCGGCCGTAGCGGGCGAGCTGTTACAGGACTTCAAGGTCGGCTACATCTTAGGCGGAACGCCGCAGAAGATTCAGACCGCTGAGCTGATCGCGGTCGTTGTAGCAAGCCTTGTGATGTATTTTCCTTTGATGCTGCTGCACGAAGGCAGCATCAAAGCCGGCGGCGTGGGCTTCGGCGGCGCCGAGCTTCCCGCTCCACAGGCCGGTCTCATGGCAACGTTAGCCATGGGTATCGTCAGCCACGATATGGCGTGGCCCCTTGTCGTAGTTGGCATCTTGTTCGGGATTGCGATGATCATGATGCAAGTAAAAAGCCCCATGCTTGTGGCAGTCGGAATGTATTTGCCATTCGGCACTACATTCGCGATTTTCGTGGGCGGAGTGATTCGTTCGCTGGCAGACTGGGCCGCCAACCGCCGCGGATTCAACAGCGCTCAGAAGGCGCGCGTAGAAAATGCCGGTGTCCTGGTCGCTTCCGGACTGATCGCCGGAGAAGCCTTATTGGGCCTGGTTTGGGCGGGATTGCAATTCGTCCCGTCGTGGGGCGCGCCGAACCATCCGCCGCAAATCTTCAGCGATCCGTCTTACCTCGTCGGAGGCATGATCGTGCTCGCCGGCCTCGCGGCGCTGATGATTTTCGTGCCCAGTTCAGCGGCGGGGGATCCCAACGAACCAGCGCCGCCGACAGCAATGATGTAATGCTCGTGTGGCGCGGGCGCCCTCGCCCGCGTCCTTAGCGCAGCGAAGCATCTGTTCGTGATTTCTTTTCTAATGTCCGTAGCCGCCAACGTTGCATCGATCCAGAATCGCATGGCCGCCGCAGCCCTCCGCGCCGGGCGTAACGTCGGCGACATTGCATTGATGGCCGTCACCAAGACGCAGCCCCCAGAGCACATCCGCGAAGCTTATGACGCAGGACAGCACCTGTTCGGTGAGAACCGCGTTCAGGATTTCGCGGCTAAGACCGCGGCGCTCGTGGATTTGCGCGCCGCCGAATGGCACATGATCGGACACCTGCAGACGAACAAAGCCGCAAAAGCAGCAGAGCTATTCTGCGCCGTGGATTCGATCGATTCGCTGAAGCTGGCAGAGAAACTGGACACCGCCTCCCGCAAGCTCGGCCGGAAGCTGGACGTTCTCATCGAAATCAACGGCGGCGGCGAAGCCGCGAAGAGCGGTGTCGCGCCAGGTTCGCCCGCACTCGAAGAATTGCTGCTCGCCGCGCCCCTGCTTGAGGCGCTCGTCTTCCGCGGACTGATGACCGTGCCCCCGTTCACCGACGATCCCGAGGGTGCGCGACCCTACTTCCGCAAGCTGCGCGAGTTGCGCGATGCGATTGCCGCCCGCAACCTAGGCGCCATCGCCATGGATCAGCTTTCCATGGGCATGTCGCATGATTTCGAAGTGGCAATTGAAGAAGGCTCGACTTGCGTGCGCGTGGGCACGGCGATCTTCGGGGAAAGGACAGGAGCACAAGAGCCATGAGGTTTTTCGACCGCCTTTGCGCGGGAACCCTTTTTACTCTGGCGATCGTGGATTGCCTGCTCGTGCCCAAGGACTATACCGGCAGAATCTGGATCTTCGGGACAGGCCTGGCCCTGCTGTTCACCGCCATGTTGAACGTGCTGCGCATATGCAACGGCTACGGAGTAAAAGGCCTGAAGCTGTTTTGCATTACTGCGAATGTGACGATGCTGGTATTCGTAATTGCACTGATGGCAAGCATCGGAAAAGCACGAACGTTGCAGCACTGGCAAATACCCCTGGTCGGCGCCCTTTTGCCAGTCGAGACCGCATTTTCATTAGGGAAGAACGATTGATTCCCATTCAAGAGTCGGCCAGCGGCGTCACCTTTGCAATCAAGATCCATCCCCGCGCCAAGAAAAACGCCATCACTGGCGAACTCGGCGACGCCCTGAAGCTTTCCCTAACCTCGCCGCCCGTCGATGGCCGCGCCAATGAAGCCTGCATCGATTTCTTCGCAAAGCTTTTGAAGGTGCCCCGATCTTCCGTTACCATTGCCTCCGGCCAGAGCAGCCGCCAAAAAGTCATCCGTGTCTCGGGGCTCTCGGCCGAAGAAATTCGCAGACGGATTGGAATATAGCGCCGTCCTCATCAGGGAGCCACTCTTGAGCTTTTCCGAACGCTTGCAGGAAATTCGCACCGGGTTCGAGCGCCCCTTCTGGGTCGCCAACATCAGCGAGATCTTCGAACGCCTCTCCTACTACGGCGCGTTCGCGTCCCTTGCACTGTACCTGCAGGAGCGGCTGAACTTCTCCGCGCAACAGACTGGAACCCTCACGGGCATCTTCGGTGGCATGGTATGGTTTCTCGCCATCTTCGGCGGCGCCGCGGCCGACCGCCTCGGCTTCCGCCGCGCTCTTTCCATGGCGTATCTCATCCTCGCGGCCGCGTATTTCCTGATTGGTTCCATCGGTGCATCCTGGCTGGCGCCCGTGCGCAACGCAGTACCGCTCAGTCTGTTTGTCGGCTTCATCCTCATCCTCCCCGCACTCGGAATCTCGCTGGTGAAGCCTTGTGTCGTCGGCACCACTGCCCGCGCTTCCAAGGAGAGCGTCCGCTCCATCGGCTATTCCATTTACTACACCATGGTCAACATCGGCGGCGCCGCCGGACCATTGTTCGCCTCGTGGGCTCATCGCCATCTGGGCGTCGAGAGTGTTTACCGCGTTGCGGCACTCTTCGTCTTCGCAATGTTCTTTGTAGTCGTGTTTTTCTTTCGTGAGCCGCGCAAGCCAGGAGACGCGCCTCCGCCTTCGATCGCCACCGTCGCCCGGAATTTCTGCTTGGTCGTGGGCAACTACCGCCTGGTTCTGCCTGTGCTCATAATCACCCTGCTGCTTCGCATCGGCCTGTGGGTTTACCCGCAATTCACCGTGCCCTGGTGGATCTGGGCGGGACTTCTCGTGCTGGTGCTCGCGGGCATCAGCCGCTTCATGTGGTTCCTCGTGATCTTTACGGGGTACTGGATCGTCTTCTGGCAGCAGTACATCAGCTTGCCCGGTTACATTCACGGCTACATCAATCCGCATGCGGACGTTGAGAAACTTCTGGTTACCGATGGAGTAACCGTGATCTGTCTTACGCTCGCGATGAATTTTATGACGCGTAAGATACCGGCTTTCCAAGCCGTAATCCTGGGCACCCTCATCACTTCAATTTCGTGGGTGATTCTTGTTTTTCGGCCGACGATCTGGGGCGCCATTCTCTCGCTGTTTGTTTTGGCGCTCGGCGAGATCATTCAGCAACCGCGCTACTACGAATACATCGCGTTGCTCGCGCCTCCGGGCCAGCAGGGCACCTACATGGGTTTTGCATTCTTGCCCATCGGAATCGGCTCGCTGATCGGCGGATGGTTCGGCGGCACTCTAATGCATCATTTCGGAGAAGTCACCCGCCGGCCGGAACGAATATGGTGGGCGGTGACTGGCGTTGGAGTAGCAACCACTGCCCTGCTGTGGATTTATGACCGTGCGTTCAGAACGCGAGGCACTCCTCAAACGAACTAAGGCCTGCACAACGTCCGCTTGACTTCGCGTCCGGCCTCTGGAATCATTCGCTCCGCAAGTGAATCGAAGGAGGCTCTATGCCACATTATCTTCACCAAGTCGCGTATTCCCGCGAGGGGTGGGAAGCGCTTCTGGCAAATCCCCAGAACCGCATTGAGGCGGTAAGGCCCGCGATCGAAAAGTTGGGAGGCAAAATCGAAACCGCCTGGTTCGCTTTCGGACAGTACGACGTAGTAGTTATCACCGACCTGCCCGACAACGTTAGCGCTGCGGCGATCTCCATCGCATTTGCCGGTGGTGGCGCCTGCAAGGCCGTTCAAACCACGCCGCTGATGTCTCCGGAAGAAGCTGTGCAAGCCTTCAAGAAGGCCGGGGAATGCGGCTATCGTCCAGCAACCGTCACCGCTCGCGCCGCGTAAGTTAATTACAGCGAAAACAACAAAGGCGGCCGCGGCAGGCCGCCTTTTTTTACCAAGGAATATTAGCCAGGTTGAACCATGCCTCAACGCGAGACCACGCCAGCCGCCGTCGCCGATCGAGTTCGCCGCGCTTTGAAAGACGGAGGCTCGCCTGAGCACGCCGCGGGCGTGCAGTGGTTTTTCAAAGATGAAATCAAATCGCACGGCTGGTACACCGCGGACTTGCGCCGCGCCGCTGTCCGTTTTCGCCGGGAAGTAAGGAAAGAACACGGCCTCGATTTCCTGATCGAGGTCGCCGATCGTCTTTTCTCCGGCTCCGTGCTGGAAGAAAAAATAGCCGCCGTGTTCTTGCTGGAGAAACTCGACGGCGAGTGCGGCGACGCCGAGTTCAAGCTGTTCGAGACCTGGCTCGACCGCATCGGCAGTTGGGCTGATCATGACGCGCTGGTCCACGACCTGATTGCCCCGATGATCACGTCCAAACCTGCACACGCAAGAGCTGTTTTCCGCTGGGCAAAGTCAGCCGACCGCTGGCATCGCCGTGCGGCTTGCGTGGCCCTGATTCGCGGATCACGCGCGAAGATGTTCTTCCCGGAGATCACCAAGCTTTCCGATTTCCTTCTCGCCGACGAAGACGACATGGTGCAAAAAGGACTGGGCTGGCTGCTCCGCGAAACCGCGAAGTTTGACGCCAAACGCACGGTTCCTTATCTGATGAAAATTCGCCGACGCGCGCCACGTCTGGTTTTGCGCACGGCCTGCGAGACTCTGACTCCAGTGGTGAAAAAGCGGGTTCTGAGTCCCAAGGCCGTCTAGCTGCTCAACGTCTCGCCGCTTCAGAAATAGCTCAGCCATTCATCGCTGCGGCGCCGTTTCAAATCTGCAAACCAACGGCAAAGCGGATAAAGCGTTAGGCACCACCACCGCCTACCGCAGGCATCGTTGCGTCATAGTGTAACCAAGAATCAGCCTCAAACGAATGGCACTCTCCACGCGAATCTCCCTACGCCCCGATTCGCCCAAATCCCTCCCATTGTTTACAATAGACGTTTGCCCATGGACCTGGCTGCCATCCAATCTGCGCTGCGCGAACGCAACATCGACGGGTGGCTGTTCTACGACCACCATCATCGCGATCCCATCGCCTACCGAGTGCTCGGCTTGCCCGCGGGTCTAATGGTCACGCGGCGCTGGTTCTACTTGATACCGGCACAAGGCGAACCCGTAAAGCTGGTCCACAAGATCGAAGCCGGCCACCTCGATTCCCTGCCCGGCAGCAAGCGCCAGTATTCCGGATGGCAGGAACTTTTCGATACCTTGAAGTCGATGCTCGCTCCCTATCGCGACATCGCCATGCAGTATTCGCCCAACAATATCGTCTTCACCATTTCTCTGGTCGATGGCGGCACCATCGAGTTGCTGCGCGGCTTGGGGAAGAACGTGGTTAGTTCCGCCGATCTTGTTGCGCAGTTCGAAGCCACCTGGAGCGAAGAGCAGATCAAGACTCACTTTGCCGCCCGCGACAGCGTGGATTCAATCGTGGCGGCGTCCTTCAAGGAAATTGGAAAGCGTGCCCGCAATGGTGGAACCACGGAACACGGAATCCAGCAATGGTTCATGGAAGCCTTTCGCCGCGAGAACCTGCTCACGGACGATCCGCCGATCGTGGCCGTCAACGCCAATGCCGGAAACCCGCACTACGAGCCCCGCGCTGATCATCCCGTCCCCATTCGCGAAGGCGATCTGGTGCTGCTCGACGTCTGGGGCAAAAAGGATATTCCGGGAGCCGTCTACTACGACATCACCTGGATGGGATTCGTCGGCAAGGTGCCAAGCGATCGCATGCGCCAGGTATTCGAGATTGTGCGCGACGCGCGCGACGCCGGAGTAAAAGCTGTCACCGATGCGGTCAATGCCGGGCGCCGCATCGCCGGATGGGAAGTCGACCGCGCCACGCGCGGCCACATCAAGCAGAAAGGTTTCGGTGAATATTTCATTCACCGCACCGGACATTCCATCGGCACCGACGTCCATTCCAACGGGGCCAACATGGATGACCTGGAAATCCACGACGAGCGCCAGATTCTTCCGAACTCTTGCTTCTCCATCGAGCCCGGCATTTATCTGCCGGAATTCGGCGTGCGCAGCGAGGTCAACATGTTGGTACGGCCCAAGTCGGCGGAAGTCACCGGCAACATTCAACGTGAGATCGTAATTATCTGATGGCAAATCAAACCACAGCCAAGACCAAGGTGGTCGAACCGGCGCAGCCCGCCAACACCATGTCCGTAATCGCGCCCGCCCTGGGCTGGCTGATTCCTGGCGCCGGCCACATGATCCAAAAACGCTGGATTCGCGGCGCCCTGCTGTTCGTCTCCATCGGTACACTCTTCATCCTGGGCCTGATGATGCAGGGCCACATCTACAAAGCCAATGGCGGCGACATCCTCGACATGCTCGGATTCATCGGCGACTTGGGTGCCGGCGGAATGTATATTGTGACCCTTGCCATGAACTGGGGCCAGGGCGCGGTCGCCTTCGCCATCGCCGACTACGGAACCAAGTTCATGATCGTCGCTGGATTGCTGAACTTCATTGCCGTGGCCGACGCCTACCACATCGCTATCGGGAAAAAACAATGACCATCCAGCTCACTCACTTCAGTGCAGCATTCGTGTTCTCGCTCTTTGCCTCCATCGTCTTCGGCATCACCCACCGCGAAACCACCCGCGAGATGGTCCGCTACGGCCTTTATTGTTTTGCCATGTTCCTCGGAGGCCTTCTGGCCGCGGGCTGGGCCATGTGGCTGGTGCGAAGATAGCTGGGGCTTCTACCCTTCCCACACGAACGCATCAAATACACGCTTCGACTCAAAATTCAGCCGGCGGTAAAGCGCGACAGCTCCAGCATTGGCCTCAGTCACAGTCAACGAGAGCATCGAGAAGCCGCGCTTGCGCAGATTAACCGAGGTCGCCGCCAGCAGCGCCTCGCCGATCCCGCGCGAACGGTATTCGTTGAGCACGCATACCTGCGTCACATGTCCCACGTCGTTGCGGACGCGCGAGCACAGGATCAATCCAATCAAATTCTTTCCCTTCCGATCGACGGCAGCATAGGACGATTCCGCATCGAACAATCCGCACCCCGGAAAGCGCACGATGTTATTCAGAAAGCGCAGCGATCCGCTCAGCGTGTGGTACTGATCGTTGATCTGGGCATCGACGTGCCCACGATAAGCCGCTGTAATTGCGGCGGCTGCAGGCTGGTAGTCGGCCTCGGTCCAGCGCCGGATTTCGATATCCGGAAATGCCGTCGTGGCCGGCGGCACAAACTCGCCCAACTGCAGAACCATGAACAACCGCGGATGACGTTGGAATCCCTGGTCGAGAAATGGCCGGGCAACGCTCCCCGCTTCATGTGCCAATAGCTGAGCCTCGACCCGATGAATTCCAGGAGACTGCTGCAGCGTCTCGATCACATGCGTCAGCAGCTTGATTTCGACTTCGCGCGCATCGGGAAGGCGGCCACCGTTTGCCACGAAAAGATCGCCGACCACTCCCTTGCTGCCTTCGTACACGAAAAAGCTGTAACCGAAGATGCGGCCGCGTTCAATAGCCGCGTATCCAGGAAGGATTTTCGCATCGACATAGCGCAGGATCATCTCCGCCGATCCGTTGTAGTCCCAGGAGAGCAGACTCGCCCAGGCTCGCGTCTCATCGTCGAGCAGGGGACGCAGGTCGAGGGAAGAAAAATGTCTGAGGTCGAGAATCTCCACGGGGCTCCTGCAAAGTCAGCCAAAAAAAACGGCGTCATTTGCGACGGCAGAACTCCGAGTTTAGTGCGTTCCACGACGCGAGGCAAACCGCCAGAACACAGGGCAGCAACACCGATTTAGTGCGTGGACCCCGTCCCCGCCGCAGCAACCCAGTAATACTCCACACGCTGCGCCGCATAGTGTCCCAGGTAAGAGACGCGGCGGCCCGCCACCAGCTTCGCAATCTCAACCTGCGAATTCTCCGGCGCCACCAGCAAGTGCTCTTCCGCAGGAACGCTGCCCCAATCGTAGTTAAAGGTCAGCTGGTTGCGGTAAAAGGTCAGCCCGTACTCCAGTTCGCGTCGAACATGGTAGACGGCCAACGGCAACGGATGGGTCTGCACACTGGCTATTTCCACCGCTAGCGGACGTGCCGAAAGCGTCTGATCTAGAGACCCAGAACCAAGTCTCAACACAGCGCCAACGGTAAGCACGACCGGAATCAGTGTGACGAACCGCAGCATACGAAGACCCCCCTTGCGGACCAGCGTAAGCGCAATCCCGGCGCACAACACGAACGCCACGGCGAGCGCCACCAGCATCGGTTGCCCTCCCGGAAGCCGATGCTGCGTGACCAGGTAGGCAATCAACAAAGCCGGAATAATCAGACCTCCCGCCAGCAAGGCGTGCAGCACCACCAGCCCCGTCGCGGCTGGCTCAACATCACTCTGTCCCAGATGTTCCCGCAGGTAATCCGCTAACAGCAGCGCGCCCGCCGGAATCGCCGGAAGAATATAGCCAGGCAGTTTCGATTGCGAGATCGAGAAAAACACTACGGGCACGATCAGCCAGCAGCCCGCGAACACGCCGAATTGATTTCCGGAATCACCTTCGGCTGCGTTCGCCGGCCTTCGTTCAGCCCACCACAAGCGAACTCGCCGAACAAAAGCCGCAATCACGAAGACGATCCACGGAACCAGAGCCAGTGCCGTTACCGGCAGGTAATACCAGACGGGCTCCGTATGGTGATAAAGGTTCTTCGAGAAGCGTGCCAGATTGTGTTCGAGAATGAACACTTGAAAGAACTCCGGGTTTCGCATTTGCACCGCGAAATACCACGGCAAGGCAATCGCGCAGAACAGGAGAATCCCCGGCAGCCAAATCGTCTTAATCACCAGCCGCCATTCACCAACCGCAGCCGCATAAACGACGAGCACCACCCCGGCGAGAAACAGCGCGACCGGCCCCTTCGCCAGCGTTCCCAAAGCCATGAAGCTATAAAAGACCGCCAGGTAAATTCCCTTTCCACTTTCTCGCCACGCCCACCATCCGAGCATGCCAATCGTGAAAGCCGCGGCCAACACCATATCCATCGAGGCAGCGCGGGCATAGCCGACAATCCCGGCGGAGGAAGCAACAATCAGCGCTCCATCCAGCTCAACTCCAGGTCGAAAGCGCCGCAGGAAAAAATACACCGCCAGCACGAGCAAAGTGGCATCAAGTGCCGCCGGCAGCCGCGCCGCCCAGTCGCTGACGCCGAAGATCGCGTAGGTCACCATGGCCTGCCAGTAATAAAGCGGGGGTTTTTCCAACCAGGGCTGGCCGCCGAGCGTCGGCGTGACCCAATCGCGGTGCTGCAGCATTTCGCGCGCCACCTGCGCGTAACGCGGCTCGTCAGCGCCGATCAGCCCGAACTGTGCCAATCCATACCAAAACAGAAAGGCGCAGAAGCCCGCCAGCAACAGCGAGTCGGTACGGGCTCGGTTCGTCATGGAGTGAATTGCTGAGTGATAACAACTGATTGTACGCAGGACGCGCCGGTAAGAACTATTGCACGGAAGGACCGCGGTGCAACAAATCCAGAACCCGGCGCACCGCCTGGGCCAACGGACCTTCCAGCGAGCACCCGCTGGCGCACTCGTGTCCGCCACCGCCAAAACGCTCGGCCACTCGCGCCACATCGAGCTTGCCCTTGCTGCGGAGGCTCACTCGAAAACGCCCGCCGGGAAGCTCGCGGAAAAATGCCGCCACTTCAACTTCGCCAATCGAAAGCACGTAATTCACCAGGCCTTCACAGTCCTCTTCCTTCGCTTCGCAGCGGTCCATTTGCTCCTGCGTCACCCAGGTCCAGCCCACGTGGCCTTCGGTATTGAGGTTGCGCAAAGCCTCGCCGAGCAGCCTCATCTTCGCTACCGAGTGCGCAAAATAGATGCTGCGCGCGCAATGCGACGGATCGGCGCCCGCCAGAACCAGTTCGCGCGCTAGAGCGAACGTATTCTGGTTCGTTCCCTGAAACATGAACGACCCGGTATCGGTCATCAGCGCGGTATAAAGACAGGTGGCAATCTCAGGAGAGAAATGCGCTCCCGCTTCGCGCGCCAGCCGGAACACCATTTCCGCCGTCGCCACGGCATGCGGATCGATCCAGTTCACGTTGGCAAACGGCCGTCCGCTGACATGATGATCGATGTTGATCAGGAAGCGGTCTTCCAGACCCTCCAGCCGCGTGCGGTGAATGCTGTCGCACTCCAGAATGATCGCCGCCTCGTAGCTGCCCGCGACCCGATTGGCCTGCATCACCTGATCCGCGAACGGCAACGCGCGATAGATCCGGGGCACGCCATCGTGCAGCACCACGTCGGCCTGCTTTCCCATGGCACGCAGAACCTGGCAGCACGCCAGCGCCGATCCGACGGCATCGCCATCGGGCCGCGCGTGCGACGTAAGCACGAATCGGTCGCGCTGCTCGATTTGCTGGAGAACATCCTGCAACATCGCTATGCTTTCTCTCCACTCGTTTTCGTGCGGGATTTCATCCGCTTTTTTGCCCGCGCCAGCAGTTCTTCCACTCGCGCCTTTTCCCGCTCCGAACGGTCCAGCCGGAAATACAATTCCGGCGCGCGCCTCCGCCGCAAACGCTCCACCAACTCGTGCCGTATGTATTCTTTGGCGGCAAGCAGGCCCTCCAGACTTCGCTCCGCTTCCTGGTCGTCCCCGTCCACATCCACCAGAACCTGCGCCGACCGGCCATCGTCGGCGATGTGAACCGCCGTCACCCTCACCAGCCCAATGCGCGGATCGGCCAGTTCACCTTCCACCAGCGTTTCAATCTCCTCGCGCAAGGCCTCGCCCAACCGCCCGCGGTGGTACTTCACCCCGCGCTTCTCCACCATTCACCTCGAAGTAAAACGCATGAGAATATCAGAAAACCGGCCCGAGATGTTGGCCCTCAAGTGCTATTGTCGCGCACAAAGGAGTGATCCGGGTAAGTACAGAGGTAACAATGCGATAGAGGCAGTGGCTAGTGGCTAGTTGTTAGCGGCCAGTTGAAACTGGCGCGATACTTGGTTTTACTGACCACTGACCACTTGTGTGCTACAGATACTCGACATACGAATCGGAAATCTCAGCTCCGTGGTTGTTGGCGATGCGCGTAGCCTTCCTCTCCACATTCTTCATCAATCCATCAAGATAGTCACGCGAATCGGAGATAGCAACCACGCCAAGGGTAGCGCGATTCCACAAGCCGCTGGCCTCGAGTTCAGCGACAGAAACGTTGAAACCGGCGCGCAGCCGGTCTTTTAGGCTGCGCACGACCTGCCGTTTATCCTTGAGCGATTGTGCCGCTTCGATGTGAAGTTCGAGCGTGAGAAAGGCGATCATGCAGTGGTCGGTGGCTAGTGGTCAGTGGTCAGCAAAACCACAACTCATAGCCATCGGTTCAACTGGCCACTAACCACTGACCACTGTCTTCAAGCAATTACTTCCGCGGCAATCCGCTCCGTGGCGAACGCCTCGATCACATCGCCGACCTTGATGTCGCCATAGTTCGAGATCGAGATGCCGCACTCCATGCCGTTCGTAACCTCTTTGGCGTCGTCCTTGAATCGCCGCAGCGATCCCACCTTGCCCTTGAACACCTGTACGTTGTCTCGGAGCAGGCGGACTTCGGAGTCGCGCTTGATCAAGCCATCGCTAACGCGGCAACCGGCCACAGTTCCAACTTTCGGGATACGGAAAACGTTTAGCACTTCGGCTCGGCCTTGATAGTGTTCCTTGAAGGTTGGTTCGAGCAACCCGCTCATGGCGCGCTTGATCTCATCCTGCAGCTCGTAAATGATCGAGTGCAGGCGGATGTCGACTTTCTCCTGCTCGGCAATCTCCTGCGCCTTGCGCTCCGGTCGCACGTTGAAGCCAATGATGATCGCATTCGACGCCGAGGCCAGCAGAACGTCAGTCTCCGTAATAGCTCCCACTCCCGATCGCAGCAGCTTCAGCCGCACCTTTTCGTTTGAGAGCTTCGTAAGCAGGTCGGTAATCACTTCCACCGACCCCTGCACATCGCCCTTGAGGATCACGTTCAGTTCCTTGGTGCCCGCAGCCTTGATCTGCTCCGCCAAACCCTCGAGCGACACGCGGGAGCTCTTCGCGAGAGCCGCCTCGCGCGACTTCTGTTCGCGGTATTCCGAAATGCCGCGCGCCTTGTCGCGATCCGCCACAACAACGAACTGGTCGCCCGCTTGCGGCAGCGCCTCCATGCCAATGATTTCCACCGGAGTCGAAGGCGGAGCGGTCTGCAACGGCGCGCCCCGGTCGTCAAACATTGCGCGAATTTTCCCGTACACGTTCCCCACCACAAAATTGTCGCCTGCGTTCAGCGTTCCGTTCTGCACCAGCACCGTGGCCACCGGACCGCGTCCGCGATCGAGCTTCGCTTCGAGCACCACGCCAGTCGCCGCCCGTTCCGGTGTAGCCTTCAATTCACCCAGGTCGGCCACCAGACAAATCATTTCCATCAGCAGATTCAGATTCGTTTTCTTCTTCGCCGAAACATCCACGAACACCGTCTTGCCGCCCCACTCTTCCGGTACCAATCCACGGTCGGCAAGTTGCTTCTTCACCCGGTCGGGCAAGGCGTCGGGCTTATCGATCTTGTTCACCGCCACAATGATGGGAACCTCAGCAGCGTGCGCGTGATCGATGGCCTCAACCGTCTGCGGCATAACCCCATCATCGGCCGCCACCACGAGCACCACAATGTCAGTAGCTTTCGCCCCGCGCGATCGCATGCGCGTGAAAGCTTCGTGACCGGGCGTATCGAGGAACACAATCTCGCGTCCAAACGCCGGCGATTCCTTGTCGGTAATCCGCACCTTGTAAGCGCCAATGTGCTGCGTGATGCCGCCAGCTTCGCCTTCTGCCACATTGGTCAGGCGGATGGAGTCGAGCAACGTCGTCTTGCCGTGGTCCACGTGACCCATGATTGTAACCACGGGCGGACGTATCCCGGTTTCCGGCACCAGTTCTTCGCCGGCCGCGGCCGCATCAATCTCTTTCGCAGTCTGCTCTTCGAACGTGATCACGTTCGTGTCGGCGCCGAAGAAGCGCGCCATCTCGCTGGCCAGTTCCGCATCCAGCGTCTGGTTGATCGTGGCGAATACGCCCTTCGACAACAGCCGCGAAATCAAATCCTTGGCACGAATCTCCAGCTTCTCCGCCAGATCCTTCACGCTGATGCCTTCCGTGATCGTGATGCTGCGCGTGATCGGCAAGGGCTCGTTCGACACCACCATGCGCGGCGGCGGCGTGTAGCCCTTCATCGGGCCTTCCTTCACGCCGCGCGGAACAT
>Ga0209415_10006890_pt1 | contig 20043 bp, 15 predicted proteins | sample PeaSoiSIISIP2007_FD_187696 | JGI IMG/M metagenome (GOLD analysis project Ga0209415, IMG submission 187696) | Peat soil microbial communities from Weissenstadt, Germany - SII-SIP-2007 (SPAdes) (version 2) | ecosystem: Environmental > Terrestrial > Soil > Wetlands > Peat | place: Germany... | reverse complement strand
ACCGATTCGGGAATCACGCTGCAGGTCTATCAAGAACGCTTCGGCCGGCATCCGTCGGCGGAAGAAGTGTCGGCGTTGCAGCGCCGCTTTGTCGGACTGTTGGAACAATCGTTCACGGCGTCACCCGACTCCTGTCGCGCTGTCCCCGGCGCCCCGGTGCTTCTGGACCGCCTTCGGGAAACGTCCGGTTGGGCGGTTGTGATCGCGACCGGATGCTGGCGGGCGTCCGCCGAGCTGAAGTTGCGCAGCGCTGCGGTGAACGTCGACGATGTCCCGGCAGCGTTCGCCGATGATGCGCACTCGCGCGATGATATTCTGCTTACGGCGGTGGCGCGTTCCCGCGAACGGTATGGTCAGGACTTCCGGCGGGTGGTGTACGTCGGCGACGGGCTGTGGGACGTGCGCACCGCCATTCGCCTGAATCTGCCGTTCGTCGGCGTGGGCCGCGATGATCACGCCACCGCCCTGCGCCGCGAGGGCGCCACACATGTGGTGCCGGACCTCACAGATCCCGATCGGCTGCTGCAGACCTTCGTGGATGCGGGTGTGCCGGCGCCGCGGACCGGGGCTGAAGGCTGATCGCTATGACGACGTATTCGGACCGTTCCCCCTCCTTTCGAATCGAAGACCGTCAATTTTCTCCGACAGAGCCCTTCGAGACGCCGCCACAAAGACGGCGGCTCCTCAGGGCGAACGGGAAAGTGCTTGTCATTTCAAGAGGAAATACATCTTGTACCGTTCGTGCTGAGGCTCTCGAAGCACGTCTTCGCATTGTCGACACTCTCTTCGAAGGAGGGGGGAATCAACACCGTTTGACGAACTCCCCGAAAGCGGGCACACAAAAAGATGAGCTTGCGCATCCAGGGATGCGCCCGAGGGGACACCGGAGCAAACATGGAACTCGCACGAATGTTTTTCGACTACTTCATGCATCTCGACCAGCACCTGAACGTCGTCATCCAGACGTACGGGCTCTGGACGTATCTGCTCCTCTTTCTGATCGTCTTCTGTGAAACCGGCCTGGTGGTGACCCCGATCCTTCCCGGAGATTCCTTGCTCTTCGCCGCCGGCGCATTCGCAGCCCTTGGTTCCCTCGACGTGAAGGTGCTCTTGGTGCTTCTCAGTATCGCCGCCGTGGGAGGTGACACGGCGAACTACTGGATCGGCAACTACGTTGGCCCGAAGGTCTTCCATCAGCAAGTGCGCTTCCTCAAGAAGGAGTACCTCGACCGCACGCACGAGTTCTACGAGCGGCACGGCGGCAAGACGATCATCATCGCGCGTTTCATGCCGATCATCCGCACGTTCGCGCCGTTCGTCGCCGGCGTCGGCAGCATGACCTACGGACGCTTCCTCAGCTACAACGTCATCGGCGGCGTCGCGTGGATCGCGCTCTTCATACTCGGCGGCTACTTTTTCGGCAACATCCCGGCCGTGAAGCACAACTTCACACTGGTCATCTTGGCGATCATTTTCATTTCGATCCTTCCTGGGATCATCGAGTTCGTCCGCCAGCGCTATCGTGCGCCCCGCGTCGGCATCGCCGACTAGGGCCTGCGGCCAGCGTCTTTTCTATGGCCCGCTCCCGGCCCGCACTCCGGAGGCCTCCGCCTGCGGCCCGAAGCCTTCGGCGGACGGGTCCGGCGGACGTGTTGGGTCGCTGCAGGCTTCCAAATCCGACAGCTGCCAGCCTGGCCACGCATAGCTTTCCGCCGCGCCAAGTGCGGAGCTTTCCCGTGACGCGCGGCTTTGGTAGGCAGGCGGGGTGGACGCGACGTTAAAGGCAATCACCGGCCTGGTCAGCGCGCCGGACGTCGAGTTGCGCTGCGCGGCGCTGCTGGTGCTGACCGAGTTGAAGGTCACCGACGACCGCGTCATCGCCGTTGTCGGCGATGCGCTCAACGCCAAGAACGCAGTGGTCCGCGATTTCGCCGTCGGCTACTTCGAACACGTGCGCCCGCGCGACGGGGTCGGTCACCTGCTGCCGCTCCTCGACAGTCAGGAGGACGGCCTGCGGGAGCGGGTCGGTGCTATCCTCGCGGGCTACGGTCAGGCGGCCGTGGCCGCCGTCAAGAAGCTGGTGCGCGACGCGCCACGGCGCCGTCTGCACGCCATCATCACCCTGTGCGCGCAGGTGCGCACCACGGCGGCGCTGGATCTGCTGTTCGACCTCATGGCCGGCGAAGACTTCGAGAACAACCGTGGCGCGTGTGACGCCGTGATCGCCACGGTGCCGGCGCTCGACGCGCGTGCCCGTGGCGATCTCTTCGCGCGCACCGATGCGCTCGCCGGCCAGGCGAAGGGTCAACGTACGGCGCTGGTCGCCGCATCCAAGCTCTTCGGCGCCCTCGCCGACCCCAAAGCCCGGCGGCGCCTGTTCGCGATGCTCGGCAAGGACGAGCCGCAGGTGGTGCGCACGCATGCGCTCGCCGCGTTGGTGCAGTGTCTGCGTGGCCAAAAGCTCACGGCGGGCGAGATCCAAACGCTTCTCCCGTTGCTCGACGAGGACGACGAAACGGGTGTGTTACGACCCACGATCCACTTGCTCGAAGACCAGACGCTCGATCGTGGCTATCTGTCGCAACTGAACCGCCTCGCGGAGAGTCCGCAACCGCTGGTCAAACGCTTTGCGGTGCACAAGCTTGGCGGCTTCGAGTCCGGAGCGGTGGTCAAGAGCTTGATCGGCTACCTGACCGACGACAGCTACGCGCGCCGCGATCAAGCGACCGCGTCGTTGAAGACCCTGCCGGCCGCACGCGCGGCCTTGATGAAGGAATTTCTCGCTTGCGACGACGAACGCAAGGCGTGGACGCTCGCCGACATCCTGCTCGTACACGACCGCAGTTGGAAGCGCGACCTGCTCGACGGGCTCTGGGAGCGGCTGCAGACGGCGCTCGAAGAGCGGGACGACCGGCTCTACACTGCCTACTTCCACTTCCTCAACGCGCTCGACGCCGAGGCGCTCGGCAACCTCGTGCGCGCACGCGCCGACCGGCTGCGCAAGAGCAAGGCCTTCGCCGTGGCCGCGAAGTGGCTCGGCTTGCTCAAGGACTCGCCGGCATTCGACGCCGAGGCACAGTTCGCGCTGGCGGTGGCCGAGCTGAAGTCGCATCGACACGGGCTGGCGCCGGCAGTGCGCCGTCACGATGCCGCCCTCGAGCTGCTCAGCAGCTTGGCGCGCTCCGCTTTTCCAGCGGGTGAGCGCCTGCGCAAGGAACGCGCCCTGACGCCCGAGGAGCTATTCTACGTGGCCTTCAACTTCGCCGAGGGCGGACCCGACGACAAAGCCCTCGCCCGCGAGCTGCTGCAACACCTCGCCGCCAAGCATGGGCGCACGAAGGTCGGCAAAGCCGCCAAGAACAAGCTGCGTCTGCTGACGGACTGAGCGGCCAGTGTGCGTTGTTGACCGCCGCTGGAACTTCATCAATGGTGAGTCCAGGAGGCTTACATGTCCAAGCCAGATGACGCCAAAGCTCCCCAATCCGACGCCTTGCTCACCAAGCTGCTGGAGTCGCGCAACATCATCATCAGCGAGGAGATCGACGACGGCACGGCGCACCGCGTGATTGCACAGCTCCTGCTGCTCGAGGCAACCGATGCCGCAAAGGACATCCGGGTGTTCATCAACTCGTCCGGTGGCATCGCTGATGCGGGCTTCGCGATCTTCGACATGATCCGTTTCGTCAAGCCGCCCGTGAAAACCATCGCCGCGGGGCTGTGCGCGAGCGCCGCCAGTATCATTCTGTTGGGTGCAAAGAAGGAATCGCGCTTCGGCTTGCCGCACTGTCGCATTCTCATTCATCAGCCGGCGACGGCGTTGCAGGGCTCGGCAGTGGACATTCATATCTCCGCACAAGAGATCCTCAAGCTCCGGGACAAAGCCAATCAGCTGATCGCCGCCGAGACCGGGCAGACCGTGCAGAAGGTCGCCACCGACACCAACCGTGACTACTGGATGGACCCGGAGGAAGCCCGCCGGTACGGGTTGATCAGTCGGACTATCCGCTCCGCCGACGAGATCTGAAGTCGGGCGCTCAGCGACGGATCACCACGGGAGGACCCGACATGGGCGGAGACACCGATCGCGCTACGAAGCTGGCCACGAATCGCGGGCGCGTCACGCCCGTCCAACTCGCGCACATCGTCCGCCGCACGTCGCGCTTCGACGAGATGCTGAAGTGGTACCAGACCGTGCTCGGCGCCGAGATCGCGCACGCGGACGGCATGCTGGCCTTCCTCACCTACGACGACGAGCACCACCGCATCGCCATCGCCCGGATCCCCGGACTCGCAGACCAGCCGCCGATGGCCGCCGGCACCGATCACGTCGCCTTCACCTATGCCGACCTCGGCGACCTGCTCTACACGTATGTGCGCCTCAAGAGCGCCGCCATCGAGCCGTACTGGTGCATCAATCACGGGCCGACCACGTCGATGTACTACAAGGATCCCGACGGCAACCGGGTCGAGCTGCAAGTCGACAACTTCCCGACCGCCGACGAGACCAATCGCTGGATGCACAGCGGCGATTTTGCCGCCAACCCGATCGGCGTCGTGTTCGATCCGGACGATCTGCTCACACGTTACAAAGCCGGCGAAGCGCTGGAACGCCTCACGGCGCGGTCGCCGCTCCCTGAAGGAACAACCCCCTTCGAGATGCTGCGCTTCTAAGGCGCTCGAGGCGCAAGGTGCGCACGCGCTACGACGTCGCCATCGTCGGCTACGGACCTGTCGGGCAGACACTGGCCATCCTGCTCGGCCAACGCGGATGGAGCGTCGCCGTCTTCGAGAAACAACCGGCCGCCTATCCGCTGCCGCGGGCGGTGCATTTCGACCACGAGGTCGGCCGCATCCTGCAAGCGGCCGGCGTGGCCGACAGGCTGGCCGGCATGACCGAAGCGGGCGACGTCTATGAATGGCGCAACGCCGCAGGCGAGACGTTGCTGCGCTTCTGCAGCCAGTCGGCCGGCGTGTCCGGCTGGCCGGAGGCGAACATGTTTCCGCAGCCGGAGCTCGAGCGCTTGCTCGATGCACGGGCCCGCTCGATTCCCGCGGTCGAGGTGCACCGCGGCTGCGAGGTCGCCGGTGTTCGTCCGGACCGCGACGCCGTCGAGCTCACCGTCGTCACCACCGACGGCAGCCGCGTCAACGTCCAGGCCCGCTTCGTCGTCGGTTGCGACGGCGCCAACAGCTTCGTGCGCCCGCACCTCGGCGCCACCGTCACCGATCTGGGCTTCTTCTTCGACTGGCTCATCGTCGATGTCCTTCCGCACCAGCCGACGGTGTGGGAGCCGCTGAATATCCAGATCTGCGATCCGGTCCGTCCCACGACGCTGGTCTCCGGCGGCCCCGGCCGCCGGCGTTGGGAGTTCATGTGCCTGCCCGGCGAGCGTATCGAAGACCTCAACAGTGAACAGAGCGCGTGGCGCCTGCTCGCGCCGTGGAACATCACCGTGGAGAACGCGACGCTCGAGCGCCACACGGTGTACCGCTTCCAAGCGCGCTGGGTCGACACGTGGCGCAACGGGCGCTTGCTGCTCGCCGGCGACGCGGCACATCAGATGCCGCCGTTCGCCGGCCAAGGCATGTGCTCGGGCCTGCGCGACGCCGCGAACCTGGCATGGAAGCTCGACCTCGTGCTCGCCGATCACGCCCCCGCGTCCGTGCTCGACACCTACCCGAGCGAGCGCATTCCGCACGTCCGCGCGATCATCGACTTCTCGATGCAACTCGGCAAGGTGATTTGCATCGCCGATCCGGCTGAGGCGGCGGCGCGCGACGCGCCCATGATCGCCGCTGCCAAGGACGGCCACCAGTCGACATCACCCCCGCCGCTGGGCATCGGACCGGGTGTTCTGCTCGACGGCGACCCGTTCGCCGGGCGGCTCTTCGTGCAAGGCCGCGTGCAGCATGACGGCCGCGCCGGTCTATTCGACGACGTCGTCGGTCGCGGCTGGACCTTGCTGAGTCGCTCGGCAGACCCCAGGGCACAGCTCGACCCCGAGACGGCCGCCTTCTTCTCCGCGCTCGGCGGGATCGTTGCGCAGATCGGCGCGACCGGACCGGTGCGCGACCTCGACGGCGTGTACGAGAAATGGTTCGAGAGCGCCGGCGTTTTCGTCGTCTTGCAGCGGCCGGATTTTTACGTCTTCGGAACCGCGGCACGCGTCGACGGCGCTGACGGGCTGGTCCAACGACTCCGCCACGCACTCACCAGGGAGCGGGCATCTTCGCAATGATCGCCCTGCCGCTCGTTTCTAGGGATCGCAGATTTGAAAACTGTGTCGAAATCTGAAATCTACGAAGCTACGATTCGGCATCACCATTAGACCATGTTCACAGGAATCATTGAGGAGGTCGGAGAAGTCGTCGAGGCGCGCGCCGGGGTGTTGCGCATCCGCGCCCGGCAGATCCTCGGCGACGCCAAGCTCGGCGACTCGATCGCCATCAACGGCGTCGATCTGACGGTGACGGAGATCGACGGGGATTGTTTTCTCGCGAACGTGATGCCGGAAACCTACCGCCGCTCGAATTTGGGCGCGCTGACGCACGGCGATGCCGTGAACCTCGAGCGCGCCGTGCGGCCGACCGATCGCCTCAGCGGCCACATCGTGCGGGGCGTGGTGGAGGGCAACGCCACGATCGAGTCGTTCCAGCCCGAGGCCGAGGCGATCATCGCCCGCTTCCGCACGCCGCCCGAGCTATTGCGCTACATGGTCGTGAAGGGGCCCGTCGCCATTGACGGCGCCAGTCTCACCATCATCGACAAAACCGCCGACACCTTCGCCGTCTCGCTCGTGCAGTACACCCAGGCACACACGAATCTCCTGCGCAAGAAGCCCGGCGATTCGGTCAACATCGAGACCGACATCATCGCCCGCTACGTCGAGACGCTCGTGGGGGCACAGCAGGGTTGAGCCCAGTGTGGCGTGCGGCGGCGGGCTGCGTGGCGCTCGCGGGTGTGGTCGCGTGCGCGGCGCGCCCACCGACCCCTGTACCGTTGCCGACCGAGGATCCTGCGGGCATCTTCGCCTTGGTGCGCGCACGCGAGGAGCAGATCGTATCCCTCCGTGCCCGCTTCACCGCCGAGAATCAGCGCGACGGCGAGACGCATCGCGCCGACGGCGTCCTCCTGGTGAAGAAACCGGACAAGTTCCGCCTGCGCATGATGCTGCCGTTCGGGCTCACCGTGTTCGACTACGTGAGCTGGGGCGCGCACGCGCAGATGGCGCTGCCGCTGGAGGATCGCATCGTCGACGGTCCACCCCAAGACAATAGCGTGGCGCTCTCGCAACAGGATCTCGGCCAGGCGTTCCTGCGCGGACCCAACGCTTTTCCGGGAACTTGCGTACCGGCCCGTACCGCGGAGCAAACCATCGTCGTCCTCTGCCGCGATCCGTCCTGGGCGCTCCTGCGTCGGATCATCATCAATGCGCACGACGCGACGATCCGCGATGAAACCAGTTACGATGCCGGTGTGCCGCGCCTGGTTATTCGCTACGACGACTACCGTCCGGTCGACGGCCGATTGCTGCCCTACCACATCGCTCTGCAGTATCTCGAGCAGCACCTGTCACTGGTGGTCGCGGTCCAGCGGTACGAGGTGAATCCCGCGCTCGCCGACGACCTGTTTCAGCCGGTGCAGCCGTGGGGCACGCCGTGAAGTTTCCCTACGTGGCGTGGGTGGCGCGCATCGAGCGGCACCACCGACTCATCGTGGCGCTCTCGGTGCTGCTGTGTGTGCTGTCCGCGCTGGCGTTGACGCGACTGCATCTCGACATCGACGTCCTCAGCATGCTGCCCCAGGGAGCGCCGGCGTTCGACGACTTCAAATCGTTCGTCGCGGATTTCGGGGAGCTGGATCAGTTGGTCGTCCTGATCGAGGGACCTTCGGAAGACGCTTTGCACGCCTTCGCCGACGCCTTCGCGCAGCGTCTGACGGCGTTGGACACGGTGGCGGCGGTGCAGTCACGCATCGACGTGCAACAACTCATGGACGGCCTGCTGGGGCGCTACGTGTACAACTACGTGCCGGAGGACGACTACGCGGAATTGGAACGTCGCCTGACGCCGGCGGGTATCGATGCCCAGATCGCGGTGGACCGGACCATGCTCAGCGCGCCGTTCGATCTGAGTGCGGCGCGCGCCATCGCCGGAGATCCCCTTGGCGTCCGCCGCCTCGTCGCCGCGGCGCTGGCGGAGCCGTTCCGACGGCTCGCGCCAAACATGCGTGACGGCTACCTCAGCGCCGCCGATGGCACCGCGGTCTTGCTGCTCGCCCGCCCGCGCGCCTCAGCGTTCGACACCGCCTTCAGCGAGCGTCTGATGCGGCAGGTGCACGGCGCGGAGGCCGAGGCCCGCGCGGCGGTTGCAAGCACCGACGTGCGCGTCGCCTACACCGGCAGCTATGTGTACGCACTCGAAGACGCTGCCACTCTTCACCGCGACATCATGCGCTACACGCTGCTCGCGCTCGTCGGTGTGCTCGCCGTCTTCTATTTCGGCTACCGCAACCTGCGGATTCTGCCGTTCGTGACCTATCCGCTGGTGGTGACGACGCTGCTGACGTTCGCGTTGTCGTTGGTGCTGTTCGATCAGCTGAACGCCGTGTCGATCAGTTTCGCCGCGATTCTCTACGGGCTGGCGATCGACTCCGGGATCTACTTCTACTCGCGCCTGCAGCAGGAGCGGCCGCACGGCGATCTGCGGAGCGCCGTGACCGCCACGCTGGCGGGGCTGGGGCTGGCGAACCTTGCCGCTTCCACCACCACCGCTGCGGCGTTCTTCGTTATCGGATTTTCCTGCCTCAGCGCCGTGCGCCAGCTCGGCTTCCTGACCGCCCTGGGGATGGTGTTGACCACGGTCGAGTTCTTCACCCTTTTTCCTGCGCTCAGCTTCCTGCTCGGGCGCGCCAGCCTGGCACGTGCCGGCAGTCTCGACACGCCACGGCTGGCGCGCCTCGCCGCAGGCGCGGCAACGCACGCAATGCCGGTGGGATTTACGAGCGCACTGTTGGGCGTCGCTCTGCTGTTCGCGGCGCGTCACGTGTCCTTGGATGTTGGTTTGACCCATCTGCAGCCGCGCGACTCCCAAGCCGTCCGCGTGCAGGACACGATCGCGGCGCGCTTCGGTCAACAGAATCCGAGCGGAGCCGTCCTCGTGCGCTACGCCGACCTGGAGCAGGCGCTCATCGACAACGAGGAGGTCGCGCGCCGGCTGACGAGCTACCGGAACGAAGGATTGCTGCACTCCGTGCAGAGTGTCGCCGCGCTGCTGCCGTCGGCACGGACGCAGGCCGCCCGGTTGGCCCGCTACAACCGTTTGCCGCGCGCCGCGGCCATCGACACGTTGCGCGCGACGCTCGGCAAGTACGGCTTCGTACCGCAACCCTTCGATGCATTCCTGGCCGGGTTCGCGCAACCACGCGAAGAGATCGTGCGGCTCGACAACCCGGAACTGGCACCGCTGGCGTTTCTCATTCACCAGCATGTGCGCGCCGGCGCCGGTGGCTACAACGTGGCGACCTATGTCACGCCGGCGGCAGGCGTCAGTCTGCGCACGGTCGCCGATCGCCTGCGACGCGATCTTCCCGGTGTCCAGTGCACGGTGGCAGCGCGCTCGTTGCTAGAAGAGGAGCTGGGCGTGGTGCTACGCCGCGAGCTGCGGGCCTGCTTCGTGTTGGGGCTGGTCGGCAACTTCCTGCTGCTGCTGTTCAGCTTCGGCAGTGCCGGGACGGCGATCGCCATTTTGGCACCGGTCGTCCTGGTCATCGTTGCGCTGTTCGCGGGCATGTGGATCACGGGCATCGCATTGGATCCGGTCAATCTGATCGTGACGCCGCTACTCTTCGGCGTCGGCGTGGACTACGGCGTCTACTTGGTGGCGCGCGCGCGTGAGCGTGGCGCCGTGCACGAAGCGGTGCGCTATGTCGGTAAGGCCGTGGTGGTCACCGCGTGCACGACCATCACGGGCTTCGGATTTCTCGGCCTGTCGCGCTTTCCCGCTCTGTCGACGATGGGGCTGCTGGCGGGAGTCGGACTCTTTCTCTGCCTCGCGCTGTCGATTGTTCTTCTGCCGGCGCTGTTGACACTGTTGTCGCCGGAATGGCGGCCGCAGCAGAAGTAGGCCGAGGCATGAGCAGCGCCCCCAGCCTAGCGCTGGTCGCCAACCCACACGTGCTTGTCGGCCGCACCGGTGAAGCGTGGCGCCACGCCATCGAGGCCTTGCGCGCCAGCGCGCTCATCTGCGGGGAGCTGTCAACCTGTGGCGATGACGCCAACGCCGAACGCATCGCCGACCTGATCCGACACGCACGGCCAGACATCGCGGTAGCTGCTGGCGGTGACGGCACAGTGGGTGACGTAGTGCGGGGCATCCTGCGGGCGGAGCTGGCCACGCCGCCGGCACTGGCGATCATGCCGCTCGGCACCGCCAACGACGTCGCCCGCACGCTCGGTCTGCTCTCCGTCCGTCAACACGGCCGTCCCGCCGTCGACGCCGCGGTGGCGGCGATCCTGCACGGCGACGGCCGCCGAATCGACCTCGGCGAAGTCAGATGCGGCGCCACCGAGCCGCAGTTCTTCGTCGGGTCATTCGCCACGGGCATGGACGCCGACATCCTGGCGATGCGCAACCGTATCCGCAGCCGGTTCGCTTTGGGCCGCCGGATCGGCGGTTATCCCCTGTATCTGTGGTGCTGCGCCGTCAGTCTGCTGGCCCGCCGCCACGGCGCGCCGGCGCGGCTCAGCGTTGACGGGGTCTCGCTGAACTGCCGTGTGTACAACGCGCTGGTCACCAATACGGCGCTCTACGCGGGTGAGTTTCGCTTCGATGCGGCCGATGCCTCCGACGACGGGCAGCTCGATTTGCACATCTTTTCCAGCGCGCTCGATTATGTGCGTGGCTTCGTCACGGCGTGGCGGCGGCATCTGCGCCATACACGCGGCCTTCCGGTGCGCCCGCCCGACACGCTGCGGCGCGTGCGGGCGCTGACGATCGAGCTGGCGGCGCCGGTCGCCTGCCAGGTGGACGGCGAGGAAGGGGGCGCCAGCGCCTCCTACGCCATCCGCGTCGTGCCGTGCGCGTTGACCGTGCGGGTCCTGCCGCCTCAGCGCTAGCAGGCCGCCAAGAAACGCTCAAATCACAAAGACAGACTACAGAGCACAGACTACAGAGCACAGACTACAGAACACAGACAGAACCCAGGACTTTCAGGGCGAGGTCTGTGATCTGTGTTCTGTGCTCTGTGTTCTCACAGGCGTCGCAATACGTGCCCAGCTCGGCTGCTGCGATCGAAGGTGCCGTGGCGCACGACGATGCTGCCGTTGAGCACGACGCAGTCGACTCCCGATGGGGCGCGATTTGGAGTGCGCTTGGTGGCGTTGTCGCCGATGGTCGCGGGATCGAAGACCACCAGGTCCGCCGCCAACCCGCGGGCGATGCGGCCGCGATCGCGGATCCCCATGCGTGCGGCCGACAGACTCGTCATGCGCCGGACGGCTTCGGGCAGCGACAGGAGTTTCAGCTCGCGGACGTAGCGCCCGAGAATGCGCGGGAAGGTGCCGTACGACGCCGGGTTGTCGAGGCCGTTGCCGGTGAGGATCGTATCGGTCTCGAAACAGGTCAGATGATACTGGAGCACCGAGCGCAAGCTCTTCTCCTCGTCGTCGCGGCCGCTGTAGTTCCAATTCATGATGCGCGTCTGACTGCCCAGCTCGCCGACGAGATCGATGTAGGTTTCGGTCGGGTCGGTGCCGCGATCACGCGCGATCTCGGCGATGCTCATGCCTTCATAGTGCGCGACGCTGCGGTTCGGCACCCAGAGGATTTGCGTGTCCTCCCAGCGCATGCCGAGATGCGGCAGCACCCAGTTGAGGGTCCCGGCCACCCGTTGGCGCTGCTCGGGATCCGAGACCGCGGTCCGCAGGTCGGTCAACGACCACGGCGGCATGAACACGACCAGCGTGGTGTTGCCGCCGACGTACGGAAAGGCGTCGACGGCGATGTCCACGCCGTCGGCGACGAGGCGATCCAGATGCTCGAGCGCCCGGTCGGTGGTCGGCCAGGTGGTGTCGCCGACGAAGATGAGGTGCGAGTGCTGCACCGGCACACCGTGCGCGCGATGGACTGCCGCGGTCTCGTCAATCGCGCGGAGATTGGACGGGACCTGCTCGGCGTCGTCGAGACGACCGAGCGCAATGTAGCTACGGGCGTGTGAGGTATAGACGCCGCGGCGCTCCTTCAACGGCGCCGTGATCCCGAGGAGCTCGTTGGTATCGGCGAACACGCCGGGCGCGTAGCCCAGGCCGGTCGACAGGCCGATCGCGCCGGCATCGAGCGCCGCGCGCGTCAGATCAGCCATGGTGGCGATTTCGTCTGGAGTTGCCGGTGCCTGGTTCAGTCCCTTCACGGCCGCCCGCAAGGTACCGTGGCCCACCAGCTGCGCCAGGTTGAGCGCCAGGCCCTGCTGTTCCACCGTGGCGAGGAACTCGCCGACGCCCTGCCAGGAATAGTCGAGGTCGTGATCGTGCAGCATGCGGCCGATGAGCGGCACCAGTTGGCGATTGCCGGGCAGCAACGGGGCGGGCGAGCAGCCGCAGTTGCCGCCGACGATTGTCGTGATGCCCTGTTCGAGGAGCGGCGCCAGGACGGTGCCGTGCTCGGGGAGGGGAACCACCCAATCGCTATGCGAGTGCATGTCGATGAAGCCGGGGGCGATTGCCTTCTTCGTGCAATCCACGACGCTCGGCGCCGTGGCGCCGCCGAGGTCGCCGGTTGCGGTGATGCGTCCGCCGGCAATTCCCACCGAGCCTTCGAAGCCATCCGCCCCGGTGCCGTCGAGGATGGTGCCGCTCTTGAGAATCAGATCGAAGTCCATGCGCGGAACATCGCACGATCGAGGGTGGGGCGGCAACGGTCAACAATGCCTCGGACGTTCAATACTGCCCTTCGAGACGCCGCCAAAGAAGGCGGCTCCTCAGGGCGAGCGGAAAAAGTGCCGATCGTTTCGAATCAAATGATTCCCAGACCGTTCGTGCTGAGGCTCTCGAAGCACGCGCTTTCGAATGTTTCGCGGACTCTCCACAGCAGACGCGCTCATTTTGTGAAGTCGTCTCACGATTCGGCGTTCACGACGATCTCGGCACGCACTTGAACCGCCCGACCTTTGAACCCTATGATCCAGAGCGCATCAAATGGAAGAACAATTACCTCGTCACGCCGTGATCACCGGATGCGGCGCGCTCTCGCCGCTGGGCTGCGGCGTGCCCGCGTTTTGGGAAGGTTTGCTCGCCGGCAGGAGCGGCGTGGCCGCGGTCCGCTCCTTTGATACGAGCCGCTACACCCATGCGCTCGCCGGGGAAGTGCCGGATTTCACACCGGACCGGCATCTGTCTCCTGAAGAAACGCGGCGGCTCGACCGCGTCAGCCAGTACGCGCTGGTTGCCACGCGCGAGGCCTTGGATGAGGCGCGCCTCGACCTGCAGCGGGTCGACCGCAATCGCGTCGGAGTCATTTTGGCGACGACGCTCGGGGGCATGCTGATCGGTGAAGCGTACCAGCATTCCCGGCACGACCACCGGCCGTTCGCCGCCCGGCAGCTCCTGCACTTTCCGTATTATGCGACGGCGCCGCGCCTGGCGCGGGCCCTCGGCGTCCGCGGCCCGGTGATCAGCCCGTCCATCGCGTGCGCATCGGGGACGCAGGCCGTCGGGCTAGCGCAGGAACTGATCCGGCGACGGCAAGCAGACATCTTCATCGTGGGCGGCGTCGAGACGGTGTGCGATTTCGTCGTCAGCGGCTTCAACTGCCTGCGCGCCACGACGGCGACGCGCGTGCGCCCGTTCGATGCGCATCGTGACGGGCTCGCCGTCGGCGAAGGCGCCGCCGTATTGATCGTCGAGGAGGCCGATCACGCGCGCGCGCGCGGAGTCGGTGCAGATATCGAGGTTGCCGGGACCGGCCTCGCGGGTGACGCCGTGCACATGACGGCGCCGGCACGCGACGGCGCCGGCGCGGCGCGTGCCATGCAGGCCGCGCTGCTGGATGCCGCCTGCGGGCCCCAATCGATAGATTTCATCAGCGCCCACGGCACCGGCACCCTCTACAATGACGCGATGGAAATGGCGGCGATCACCGCCGTGTTCGGTGAGGCGGCGACACACATCCCGGTGAACTCGATCAAGGGTGCCATCGGTCACACGCTCGGCGCCGCCGGCAGCTTCGAAGCGATCATGTGCGTCCGGATTCTGCGCGAGCACGTGATTCCGCCGACCGTCAACTGCGAGCAGCTCGATCCGAGCTGCGCATTGGACATTGTGCGAGGGGCGCCGCGGTCTCGGGACGTACGGACGGCGCTCTCGACCTCCTCTGCTTTCGCCGGCAACAACGCGGCCATCGTCCTCAGACGGACCACGTGATGCACGACGTCGTCATCACCGGCGTGGGCGTGGTCTCACCCCTCGGTCACTCGGTACACGAGCTGACCACCCGATTCGCCGCGGGCGAGTGCAGCGTGGCGTATGCCGACGGCGGTCAGCTAGCCGACGTGCCGGTCGCGGCGATACCGCCGGACAAGCGGGCACGCATCGGCCGTCTGGACCGCCTGTGCCGCTTCTTCCTTGCAGCGGCGTACCTGGCCGTTGAAGACGCGCAGCTCGCCATCGACGCCGCCGAAGCCGAGCGCGTCGGGCTGTCCTTCGGCACCGGCTTCGGCTGCCTGCTGACGAACGCCGAGTACTACCAGAAAGTCGTGGAGCACGGCCCGGCGGCAGCGAGCCCGCGCCTGTTCGCCTCGACCGTCTCCAGCGCCGCCGCCGGCGAAGTGTCAATCGCGCTCGGTATCAAGGGTCCCAACGTGACCGCGCACATGGGTTTCGCCGCCGGGCTGGGGGCCGCGGGGTATGGGTTTGATCTGATTCAGATGGGCAAGGCGAACGTCGTCCTCGCCGGCGGCGCCGATGTCATCGGGCCGGCGCTGCTCGATGGGCTGCGCGACATGGGCCTGCTGCGGACGCAGCCGGCGGTGCCGTTTCGTGATGCCGTGCCGGGTGTGACGCCCAGTGAAGCCGCCGTCGTCGCCGTGCTCGAGAGCCACGACCATGCCGTGCGGCGTGGCGCACGTTGTTTGGGACGCATCGACGGCTACGCCGCCGGCTTCGAGCCGACGCTGACGCGGCACCGTCGCCACTACGCCGGGCTGGCGGCAACGATGCGCCGCGCCCTGCACCTCAGCGGGGAGTCCGCCGCACGCGTGAGTGTGGTGATGTCGAGCGCACACGGTACCCCGGTTGACGACAGCGAACGGGCCGCACTCGTCGAGGTACTCGGGGAGCGGAGCGATGTGCTCGTCTTCACCCCGAAGCGCGCCTACGGCGAGTGCTTCGGCGCCGCCGGCATGCTGTCGTTGGCGTTGAGCCTGGGCCTGGCGTGCTACGATGGCCCCATTGCCGACGGCTTGGGGCTGACCATGGACGGAGCACCGCGGCGCGCGGACGACGTCGCGGCACGATGCCGCGCGGCCTCGGTGGTCATGATCGACTCCATATGCTATTCGGGCAGCGTCGTGACCCTGCTGCTGGGGCGCGAGGCATAATCATGGCCGGTAAGCCCCTGCGCGTCCTGTTGATCTCCGCCAACACCGAAAAGCTTCCCGATCCGGTGTTCCCGATCGGCGCCGCCTACATGGCCGCAGTGGCGGTGAATCACGGCCACACGGTCGAGACGCTGGATCTCTGCTTCCTCGACGCGCTGCGCCCGGCGCTGGACGAAAAGATTCGCCTCACGCAACCAGACGTGGTGGGGATCTCGTTGCGCAATCTCGACTCGTCCTCGTACCCGCAAAACACCTCCTACATCGACGACTACAAGCACCTGGTCGGCGCGCTGCGCGAGCTGACTGGCGCCCCTATCGTGCTCGGCGGCGCCGGGTTTACGGTCATGCCGACGACGATCATGGAGTACCTGGGCGCCGAGGTCGGTGTCATCGGCGAAGGCGAGATGGCCTTCCCGTGGGTGCTGGAGCAGCTGGCAACCGGGACGCCGTTCGCCTCGACCCCGCAGTTTTCGTGTCAGGCGGTCAACGGCGGGGTCTGTGTGAGCCCCGTCACGCGGATCAAGTCGCTCGACACCACCGGTATCCCGATGCGCCAACGCTTCGATATGAACGCCTACTATCAGCGCGGCGGCGCGCTCAACATTCAGACGAAGCGCGGCTGCTACTTCGAGTGCGTGTTCTGCAGCTATCCGTTGATCGAGGGCTCGAAGGTGCGCATGCGCACGGCGTGTGGGGTCGTGGACGAAATGCAGGCGTTGCGCGACGAGTTCCACATCCGCCACTGGTTCTTCGTCGACAACATCTTCAACATGCCGATCCGGCACGCCAAGGATATCTGCGAGGAGATCGTCGCGCGCCGCCTCGACGTGGAGTGGTCCGGTTACCTCAATCCGAAGTTCATGGACGACGAGCTCTGCAAACTGATGGCGGCGTCGGGATGCAAGGCGATCGAGTTCGGCACCGACTCCGGCGCGCCGACGATGATCGAGAATTTGAAGAAGGAGTTCACCGTCGACGATCTCCGCAGCGCTTCGGCGCTCTGCCACAAGTACGGGCTGAAGTTCTGTCACAGTCTGATCTTCGGCGGCCCCGGCGAAACGCGACAGACGGTTACTGAGACCATCGCGCTGATGGACGAGACGAAGCCGACGGCGGTGATCGCGTTCACCGGCATCCGTGTCCTGCCGGGCACGGGTATGGTCGAGATCGCGCTGCGTGACGGTCAAATCGACGCAGACGACAGCCTGCTGTATCCGAAGTTTTACATCTCCCCGAATCTCGCCGACGAGTTGATCGATCAGATCGAAGCGTACGCCCGCAGCCATTCGAACTGGATCGTCCCCGGCAAGGGCATCAAGACCAACATTCAGGTGCTGCAGAAGCTGCGCGAGCGCAAGATCAAAGGACAGCTGTGGCGGTTGCTGCACTGAGTCCGGACCCCTTGCGCTTGGACGGCAAGCACGCTCTGGTCACCGGCGCGTCGCGGGGCATCGGTCGCGCCACGGCGGAAGCCCTCGCCGCGGCCGGCGCGGCGGTGGCCATCAACTACGCGCGTTCGACGGCCGAAGCGGAGGAGACCGCGACGGCGCTGCGTGGCCGCGGTGCCGACGTGGAGGTCGTACAGGCGGACGTCGGGGATGCCACGGCCATCGGCGGACTCTTCGAGCGACTCCTGCAGCGCTGGGGCAGCATCGACATCGTCGTCAACAACGCGGCGATCACGCGCGACGGGTACGTGATGCTGATGCCGGTGGAAGCGTGGGATGAGGTGATGACCGTGAACCTGCGCGCCACCTTTCTTTGTGCCCGCCACGCGTTGCGCCCGATGATTCGCCAGCGCTGGGGACGGATCATCAACCTCATCTCGCCGGCGGCGTTGCTCGGCAAGGACGGCGCCGCCAATTACGCCGCCGCCAAAGGTGGCGTGCTCAGCTTCACGAAGTCGCTGGCGCGCGAGGTGGGGCGCTTCGGCATTACCGTCAACGCCGTGTGCCCGGGATTGATCGAGACGCGCATGATCACGCATTTGCCTGCCGCGGAGCGCCAGCGTTTCGAGCACCAGATCGCCCTCGGCCGATTCGGTGAACCCGCGGAAGTGGCGCACGTCATCCGCTTCCTCGCCAGCCCGGCTGCGAGCTACATCACGGGTGCCACGATGACCGTGGATGGTGGGCTCACGATGGCATGAAGCACACGCGTCGCATCGCGATCACCGGAATCGGCAGTATCAACGCGTTGGGCACCGGCGTGGAAGCCTTCGCCGATGGCCTGCGTGCGGGGACCTGTGGAATCGGGGCGCTGTCGCTCTTCGATGCCGCCGGTTTTCGTTCCGCATGCGCGGCGGAAGTGCGCGCGCTGACGCCGCCACCGGACCTTCCCGCCGCCGTTGTCCGCCGCGCCACGCGCTCCGCTTTGCTCGCCATCATTGCCGCGCGCGAGGCGTGGTGCATGGCGGCGCTGCAGGGCGAGGACGCCGCCGGCGTCGGCGTGGTCATGGGCACCACCACGGGCGGCATGGCGACCGGCGAAGAGCTGTACCGCAAGACCTTGCGAGGAGACGGGCGCCAACGCCTCGCAGGATGGCTGGCGACGCCCGCGTCGGCGCTGGTGAACGAGTTGGCAAGCGTGTTCGCGTGTACGGGGCCGCGGCTGACCGTCTCGACGGCGTGCTCGTCGGGTGCCAACGCGCTCGGCCTCGCCGCGGATTGGATCCGCGCCGGCCGCGCCGACGTAGTGCTGTGCGGCGGTACGGACGCGTTGTGTCAGATGACGTTCTCCGGCTTCAACGCGCTACAAGCCCTCGATCGCCAGCCGTGCCGGCCGTTCGATCAGGATCGCGCTGGTCTGACGTTGGGCGAGGGCGCCGGCGTATTCGTCTTCGAGGACTGGACGCGCGCGCAGCGGCGGCAGGCGCGCGTCCTGGGTGAATTCGTCAGCTACGGAGTCAGCGCCGACGCACATCATCTGACGCAGCCGCGGCCCGATGGGGCCGGCGCGGTGATGGCGATGCGCCGGGCGCTCGATGAAGCACACGTGGCCGCGGACGAGATCGACTACATCAACGCCCACGGCACCGGGACGCCGCTGAACGACGCCATCGAGACCCGCGCCATCAAGACCGTCTTCGGCGATCGCGCGTATCGGGTTCCGGTGACGTCGACCAAATCGATGGTCGGGCACTGTCTGGGCGCCGCCGGTGCCATCGAGGCGCTGGCCTGCGTGCTGGCGATGCGCGACGGCGTCATCCCGCCAACCGCCACGCTCGAACGCCCAGATCCGGAGTGCGACTTGGACTACGTGCCGAAGACGAGCCGAGCCGCCACGTTGAAGACGGTGCTCTCCAACTCCTACGGGTTCGGCGGCAATAACACGAGCGTGATCCTGCGCCGCGGTGATGAATGGTGAGTGAACTTCGTCACCGTGTGGCTGTCACCGGCATCGGCATCGTCAGCCCGATCGGCTTCGGCCGGCAGCAGTTTTGGACTGCCCTGTGTGAGGGACGGTCGGGCATCGTTCCACTCGAACGTTTTCGCGCGCCCGACGATGGGCCACGGTTGGCCGCCGAGGTCCGCGGCTTCGCAGCGCGAGAGTTCATCACGTCGGTCCACCTGCGAAGGATGGACAACGTCTCCCGCATGCTCGTCGCGGCCAGCCGTATGGCGCTCGACGATGCCCGCATCGCCGCCGCACGCGTGCCGCCGGAGCGCATCGGCATCGTTGCCGGTTCCGTGCTCGCCGATATTTCCGAGTCGGTCCTCCATTTGCAGCGCGTGTTCACCAAGGGGCCGGCGGCCGCAAGCCCGATGCTCTTCCCGAATTTGGTCCTCAACGCGCCGGCAAGCTACGTCTCCATGGAGCTGGGTATCACCGGGGTGAACCTGACGGTGAGCCAGGGGGAGATCTCCGGCGAACAGGCGATCGTGGTCGGCTGCGATCTCATCCGGAGCGGCCGCGCCGACGTGGTCCTGGCGGGAGCCGGCGACGAGTTGGATGCCATCGTATTCGAGGTCTACCGGCGCGCCCGGGCGTTGTCGTCGCAGCGGGGCGGTGACGAATGGTCGAGCCCGTACGATCGGGATCGTAACGGCGTCATCTTGGGAGAGGGTGCGGCGATGCTGGTACTCGAACCGAGCGCCGCGGCGCATGCACGAGGGGCGACCGTTTACGCCGAAGTCGACGAGTGCACGATCTTCAGTGTCCCCGCACCGCTCTACGATTGGCCGGCCACGGCCCCGGCCGCACGAGCGCCGCTGCGGCGGCTCCTCGACGGCGTCGGCGAACACCGGCGTCCGGTCGATCTGATATGCGGCGCTGCCAACTCGTCCCGTCGTCTGGACGCGTGCGAGATCGAACTGTTCGCGCAGCTCTTGGGCGAGTCCGCTCGCAACGTCTATCTGACTTCAGTAAAAGGGGCGGCCGGCGAATTCGGATCGGCGGGAGCGCTGAACGTTGCGGCGGCTTGCCTCGCATTACGGCAGCAGCGGGTGCCG
>Ga0209415_10006889_pt1 | contig 20044 bp, 15 predicted proteins | sample PeaSoiSIISIP2007_FD_187696 | JGI IMG/M metagenome (GOLD analysis project Ga0209415, IMG submission 187696) | Peat soil microbial communities from Weissenstadt, Germany - SII-SIP-2007 (SPAdes) (version 2) | ecosystem: Environmental > Terrestrial > Soil > Wetlands > Peat | place: Germany... | reverse complement strand
CGCGCATGATCATGCGGCTCGCGCCGTCGAGGGCGTCGATGGCCCAGCGAAACGTCTGCAGATACGCCGCGAACGGCACCGCCACCAGCAACGCGACGCGCTCGGCCCGCTGCAAGCTTAACGATTTCGGCACGAGTTCGCCCAGCACCACATGCAGCACCGTGAGCAAAGCGAACGCCAACGCGAGAGACATCGCGTGCAACACGATCACCGCCGGCCGTCCCGGCAACCAATCCAGAATCGGACGCAGCAGCGCCGCGAGAGTCACCTCGCCCAGCGCGCCCAGACCCAAACTCGTCAGCGTGATTCCCACTTGCACGCCGGAGACGACGCGGTCGAGCCGCCCCACGAGTGTCTGCACGATGCGCGCGCGGACGTTGCCCTGCTCCACCAACTGCCGCACGCGCGACAGCCGCACCGCCACGAGCGAAAATTCCGCCGCCGCGAAAAATCCGTTGATCAGGACGAGCGCGAGGATCGCCAGCAGCCGCAGGCCAATCATAGTTGTGGGCTCTCAAGCGCCCTTGACTTCATTTCCTGGTGCAAAGTGTGCGCACCCGTGGCGCAGCTCAATTCCTCGTGGCGGGCATTTTCGGCCGGAATCATGGGGAAAGTGTAACATTCGCGGCCCGTGACCGGCGTCAAGTGAAGCCGAATCATCAGAGCGCGTGTTGTCCCGGCCAAATCCTGATTCCGCAGCGGGTCCGCTGGAACGAGAATTGTGGTTACTTATTTCTTGGGCTTCTGCTGATAACTCGCCAATTGGGAGATAGCCTCATTAATCTTTCCTGGATCGTTGAGGACACTCATAAAAGTGAGGCGAATGTCCATTGGCATGCCAAAGAATTCTCGCCAATCGGCGGGCAGCGGAGGTCCGCCCGGTTCGCCGGCAGGCAAGATGGATTCCCCTAGATGAAACACGTACATGCTCCCGCCCCCCAAAGGCTCATGCGGATACTGTCTAAGCCACGCGCAATTGTGTACGTCTAGAATCATGTTGGCCGAGACCGCGACCCACTGCCCCGCGTCTTCCGCCGCGGGTTTTTGGCAATTCCAAAATTGGGCTTGCGGCACGGTATCCGTGAGGCTGGTGAATCCATATTCATCAACCGGGATTCTCTGCAAGCTGCGCTGCTCGGCGAAACGCCTCACTTCCGGCAGAGCCTGATTCCAATCGACGTTGGAGTCGCTGAAAAGTTCGTAAGCGGGATGCCCGAAGGAAAGCGAATTGACGAACGGAATGTAATACGGGTACGCATGCACGACGGCGAAGAGACTGCACGCGGTCAGCGCCGCCACCAGGACGCTCGCCGCTCGCGCCATCGGCGTCCCGATCCGCGAGAGCAAGCGCGGCAGCGGAGCCAACAAGAGAATCGCCAAGACGGTAGGGATCGTGAAGTGCCGGATGCTGATGTCGAAATGGCTCGCCATGCATGCCAGCGTGAAAACAACCAGCGAAACCCACAGCACGCGCCAGTGCACGCCCAACTCAGCAGGGATCGCCACCGGCTCGCCGGACTCCGCAGGGATGCGCCGTGCGCGTTTGGCGAGAAGGGCCACGACGAGCGCCAAGACAAGCACTGCCAGAAGCCCGAGTGTGGACTTCAGCGCGAAGAGGACTAGGAAGTAGTACCACACGCCATGCGGATAGGCATGCCCGAGAAGAAACGTCGGCCGGAGCGCGGTAAATAACACCATGAACACGCCACGCAGATAGAGCAGCGGCGGCATGAGCAGCCGGCGCAGGATCAACGAGACCCAGCCATGCCCCAACTGGTACATCGCGTCGCTGGGCTGGTTCCAAGAAACGAAAAGATAAAAGAAGTACACCAGCAGCGCTGCGCCGAACACCCCCTTCCTCGTGGAGCGCCAGCGTAGGCGCCGCCAATCGCGCGCATCAGGTTTCGTCAATGGCTGGCCGGGCACGGGACGCCAGCGTGTACTCAGCGAGAAGCCGGCAAAGGCAAAAAAAAGCAGCCCGGCGGTAAATTTTGAAAGCAGCGCGGCCGCGAGCGCCACGGCAAACACCGTGGTGTTCCGCTTGTTAGGCTCGTGCCACAACGTGGCAAACGTCCATAACGCCAGGAGAGAAGTTAAAGTAATCGCCACATCCGTCAGCACCAGCGGCCCGAAGGCGAGAAATACCGGCGTGCTGACAAACATGGCCAGGCACAAAAGGCCGCCCCAGTTGCCGCCCGAGCGCCCCGCGAAAATAAACACGACCCAGCCGAGCGCCAGCGTGCAAAGCAGCATGGGAAAGCGCGCCCAAGCCAACGTGGACACGGGATCGTTCCAGTGCTTGAGCACCCATTCGCCAAAAGCCCACTGGCCAAGGTATGCCGGAAAAAAGTTTTTGCTCTGGGTCCACGAAGCGTTCGAGTAATCCGCGCGCGTACCACGCAGCACTGGGGGCAGAGCCGCCAACATTTTAGCTAGCGGGGGATGCTCCTCGTTCATGCGCATGTCCAGCTTTTGCCAGTAACTGAGACCGGCGCCGATGTGGGCCAGCTCGTCGAACGTCACCGTCTCGCGCAGCGCCGCGCCCCCCGCCAAAAATCCCATCAGGGCCAGGAGCAAAATCGCGACGGCGATTGAGAGGATGCTTCGCGAGTCGCGATGCGGGCGCGTTGCGCCCGCGGGAGAAGTTCGGCTGGACATACTTCCTCCTGGAATTTTTGGGGGTTCTGCGCTGGCGCAGCTCACCCGCGTACGCTATTCCCTGAATTGCTCGGGATTACCCCGGCGGCTTCGCGAACCAGCCTTCAGCTCAAGTCCCACATCTAACTCCGGCGCCGCGCCGGTGTTAAGTCCACGGCGAGTTCGCAACGGGCGCATCACGGCGGCTCAACCCACATGAGTTCACTGTGTGCGGCAGATTCTAGTCGGTGTGGTTCGCAAATTCCATCGTTCAATTTCGAGCGGAGCGGCTCTTCGGACCGGGCGATGTTTTTCGATGAACTTCAGGAATCATTCGCGCTAGACTCCCTTTCGCGGAGGCCACGGCCATAAGCAAAATTCGCGCAATCGTCATCGCTCTACTGGCCGGGATAGCCGCAATCCTCATTGGTGCAACGGCCGACGTGTGGTGGATTGCGCATCGCGCCTTGCCGCAACTCGACGGCTCGATTGCGCTGCCCGGCCTCGCGGCGCAAGTTCGCGTGAAGCGCGACGCATGGGGCCGGCCGCACATCACGGCCAGTTCCGTCGAAGACATGGCGATGGCGCAAGGCTACGTCACCGCGCAGGATCGCCTGTGGCAGATGGATGTGCTCCGCCGCGTGGGCGAAGGCGAGATCTCGGAAGTGGTCGGCGTCGGCCCGCGAGGCGTTGCGCTTACGAGCGATCGTCTCTTTCGCACTTACGGCATCAAGCAGGCGGCCGAGCGCGATGCGGCCGCTCTTGATCCCGAAAGCCGCGCGCTATTTGAGGCCTACGCTCGCGGCGTGAACGCCTTCATCGCGTCTCACCAGAATCGCCTGCCGTGGGAATTTGTGGCGCTAGGTTACAAGCCGCGCCCGTGGACGCCCGCCGATTCGCTCGCCATCGTCGGCTACATGTGCCGCACGCTCTCGAACACGTGGCCGCAGGAGATCGATCGCGCCTGGGTGACGCAAAAGGTCGGCCCCGATCGCGCCGCGCAACTTTTCTCCCAAGATTCGCCGGACGATCGCGTCATCGTCGGCGGCGCACCGCCGCCCGGAGATCCCGCAAACTCGGTCTCCACATCCGATGTCGACCGCGCAGGAAATGTAGCGCCGGGCTTCAGCCCGGCATTCCCTTCCCTTCGCTCTGTCTCGCCAGCCGCGCGCGCCGAATCCGAAGCGTTCTCCTTCCTCGCCGGCTCCGATGAGAATAACGAAGACGTTCGCGCCGGTACCGGCAGCAACAATTGGGTCGTCAGCGGCGCGCACACATCCACTGGCCGGCCGCTCCTCGCGAACGATCCGCATCTCGAATTCACGATGCCGGACATTTGGTACGCCGTGCATCTCACGGCGCCGGGGTGGAACGTCGCAGGTGTGGCGCTGCCCGGCGAACCCCTCGTCATCCTCGGCCACAACGATCGCATCGCCTGGGGCTTCACGAACGATGGCGCCGACGTCCAGGACCTCTACGTCGAGACGTTCGACTCCGCGAATCCTGAAAACTATCGCGCGAACGGCCAATGGCTCAAGGCCGACGTCCGCACCGAAGAAATAAAAATCCGTGGCCAAGCCGCGCAGCAGTTCGACGTTTACACCACGCGGCACGGTCCGGTCGTCGAGCGCGATGGCAACACCGGCTACGCGCTTCAGTGGAGCGCGCTCCAGCCGGGCGGCCTAAGCCATTCGTATCTGCTGATGGGCCGCGCGCAAAACTGGCAGGAATTCAAGGACGCACTGCGCGACGTGGTCGGCCCCGCGCAAAATGCCGTTTACGCCGACGTGGACGGCAACATCGGCTTCATCGTCGCCGCGAAAATCCCGATTCGCAAAAAGGGCGACGGCTCCGTCCCCGTTCCCGGCGATACCGACGATTACGGTTGGACGGGTTACATCCCATTCGACGAATTGCCGCAAGTTTATAATCCGCCCGGCGGAATCATCGCCACGGCGAACGCCCGCGTCGTTGGCCCCAACTATCCGCACTATCTCACCGATCGCTGGGCTGCTCCGTGGCGCACTGAGCGAATTTACGATCTGCTCTCGGCGAGAAATAACCTATCTCCCGCGGATATGAACGAAATTCAGAACGATGTGCTAAGCCTTCCCGATCAGCGCTTAGCTGCCGCGCTGGTGCAAGCCTCGCGCGCCGCTCTCCCGCAAGATACGCGCACCCACGATCTTCTGGCCCGCCTCGCGAATTGGGATGGACTCGCCGAGGCGAATTCGGCGGAAGATCCCTTCGTTATCGCCACGCGCGAAGCGTTCCTACGCAACGTGCTTTCACCGTATCTGGGCGAGGATACCGACCGCTACTCCTGGCGTTCCGCCGTCTTCGTCGATTGGCTGCTCCGCGAACGCCCCGCGAACTGGCTGCCGCAAGGCTTTCGCAATTACGACGAATTGCTGATCCACTCCGCCGACGATGCCGTCGCACAACTCGCCGCGGAAACGCACAACTCCGATCCCTCCGCGTGGACGCTGGGGGCGCGCAACGCTCTGGCGATCTATCATCCGCTGGGCCGTGCCGGAATTCTGCGCAGACTGTTCAGCATCGGCCCTCTTCCCCAATCTGGAGACGTCTTCACCGTGAAGGCGATGACGCATACGCATGGCCCCTCGATGCGTTTCGTAGCCGATCTCTCTGATTGGGACCATTCCCTACTCGAAATCACTGCCGGCGAATCCGGCCAGTTCCTGAGCCGAAATTACAAAGACGAGTTCAGCGAGTGGTACGCCGGACGCCCCATCGCTGCGCCTTTCTCCGAAGCCGCCGAAGAATCCGCCCGCGTGCATACACTCCTTCTGAATCCCGCTCCCTAAGGGCGCGTATTTTCCCCTCTTGACGACCTGTACTTAGGTACAGTGCCCCATTCCCCATCGCATCGAGCCGTCAAGCGGCGAATCCCTCAACCCGCTGGTAGACTCAATTCGAGGCCCTTCATGCCCATCCCCGCGCCAAACTCACCGGCACCGCCAGCCGCGCCCGAGCCAATCTCGCCAAAGCCGCCCGAGAGTGCCGGCCCATTCAAGATCGCGTACAGAATCGTGCGCTGGTCGGCGCTGGGCGTCATGGTGATGGCGCTGATTCTGGTGGCCCACCAATCCCCTGCTCCCAAGATTCCTTATGACCCAAGCGCGGCGGCCCGGGCTCAGCAAAAATTCGCCGACGCCGGCCAGACGCAAGCCAATGGACAGCCCGCGCAAGTTCAGCTCGACCCGACGGAGTTGAATTCCTATCTGCAGCGATCGGTCGCCACGGAAGGCTCGTCTCAGCCGACCACCAATTACGTTATGCCCGGAGCCACGCCCGACGCGTCCGAAAACGATGCTGCGCAAAATCAAGCGTCACCGTCGGCGCAGCCCGGAGATTCCTCGTCCCCCGATGCCAACGCCGACACGAATGAGACCCTCGAGCAGATGCAATCCAACGTCAAAGATTTCAAAGTGGATATGGTCGGCGACCTCGCAAAGATTTATGTGCTGTTTGATTTTCACGGCAAGGAGATGTCGCTCGAACTCGACGGCCACCTCAGCGCGGACAACGGCTATTTGAAATTCGATCCCGTGGCCGGAAAACTCGGTTCTATGCCGCTGCCGCAATCCACGCTTCAGGCCGCGGTGGACAAGCTGATGTCTTCGCCCGAAAATCGCGAAAAGTTGCGCCTCCCTCCCGATGTGGACGGCATTCAGATCGTGAATGGCCAGGCCGTCCTGAGCTACAAGCCCGACGCCGCTCCGCAGCAATAGCCCGCCAAATCAATTCTCGAGAGCTTCTTTCGTCTCCGTCCTACGTGTACAATCCGCCCGCCGGGGTCACAGCGCCCTCGGCGCTCCGTTCGCGGTTCACCCCCGTACGGGGGCGAACCCTCGCGGCGAACCGCCTGCGGTAAACGCCCGCGGTGAACCGCGCACTTTTTCAGGAGAAGATTCCATGACCCCGATGACCCGGCGCGAATTCATAGCGGCGTCCGCAAGTTCACTCGTCGTAGCTTCGATTCCTCATTCTCTAGCCCAAGCCGCAAATCCCACGGACGCGAAACCGTGGTACGCCACCATGCGGCGCTGCGGCCAGATTAATTACAACGAGATTGACCCGTTGACGATCGATCCGAACGCCTGGATGGACTACTGGGCCTCCTTGAAGATTGACGCCGTGCTCATCAACGGCGGCGGCATCGAAGCCATGTATCCGACCGAGGTTCCCTTCCATCATCGCAGCCCGTATCTCGGCTCGCGTGATCTCTTCGGCGAAATGGCCGCGGCCGCGCGCAAGCGGAATATTCGCGTCGTCGCCCGCATGGATCCCTTTTACGTTTTCGAGGAGGCCCTCAACGCGCATCCGGAATGGATTCAGCGTGACGCCGACGGCACCCCCCGCGTCCGCCTGGAATGCCCCTGGCTCACCCGGACGTGCATGTTCACGGACTATTACACGGAACACATGCCCGCCATCTACCGCGAGATGAATGCGCGCTACAAACCCGACGGATTTTTCACCAACGCGTGGCCCAGTACCGGCACGCTCGAAGTTTGTTTCTGCCCCACCTGCCAGAAAATGTACAAAGAACAGACCGGCGGCGTTCCCCCGGCCCTGCCCGACGCGCAGAGCCCCGCCTATCGGAAATTCTACGAAATCTATATGGAGCGGACCGCGCAGATCTGGAGTCTTTGGGACAGCGTCGCGAAGGAAACGAATCCGGAGTCCGTTTACGTCGGCAATCTCGGCGGCGGCATTCGCACCGTAAAGGACCTGAAAAAGATCAGCGAGTTCGCCGCGTGGTTCAACGCCGACAATCAGGGGCGTTTCGGAGACCGGCCCATTTGGGGCGCGGCGCAGCAGGGCCGCGTGGCGCGATCCGTCATGGGGGATCGCACCGTGACGAATGTCATCGGCGCTTACACCACTAGCTCGCCGCTGTGGCGTCATGCGGCCAAGCCTGCTCCCGAGCTCACACTGTGGATGGCGCAATGCGCCGCCAGTGGCATGGTGCCCTGGTTTCACTGGCTCGGGGGCTCGCCGCTCGACAATCGCTGGCGGAAAACGGGCCGCGATTTCTATCAGTGGCTGGCCGCGAATGAACCGCACTTCCGCAATCGCCGCTCTCTCGCGGACGTCGCCGTGCTGTATCCGCAAAGCACGATTTCTTTCTATCGCGCCGAAGGCAAAGAAGAGCGCCATCTGAATGGTGCGCCGATCGATTCCGCCGATTATCTGGAAGGGCTTTACTATTCGCTTCTCGATGGCCGAATCCCCTTCGATTTCGTCCACCAGGGAAACCTCTCCGCGGAGACGCTCAAGCCCTATCGCGCGCTGCTGATTCCAAACGCGGCGTTGCTCCGCGACGCGGAATGCGAGGCCATTCGTAGCTACGTGCATTCCGGCGGCAATCTGCTCGCAACGTTTGAAACTTCCCGCTACAACGAATGGGGCGAAATTCGCGGCGATTTCGGTCTGGCCGATCTTTTTGACGTGCACGCCGCCGGCGACGTCGAAGGTCCCGCGATCAACACCTACATGCACATCCATCGCGCCCACCCGATTCTCGAGAGCTTTCAGGATACGCAGATCCTGCCCGCGCCCGAATTCCGCGTGCCCGTGAGTTACCTCGGAGCCGATGAGACTTATCTTTCTCTCGTGCCGCCCTACCCGACTTTTCCGCCGGAGATGGTTTACCCGCGAGTGGCCAATACCGAGGAACCGACGGCAGTCTTCCGCCAGCTCGCATCTTCACGCGTGGTCTATTTCCCCGGCGACGTCGAGCGCACCGCATGGCGCTCGGGGATTCCGGATCTATCGCAGCTCATTACGAATTCCGTCCGTTGGCTCTTGGGAGATCGTGCGCCGGCGGTTTCGGTCGAAGGCGACGGCTTGATGGAACTCTTCGCCTGGGAGACTGAACCCGGCCTCGCGCTCCACATCGTGAACTATACGAATCCGAACGCGACGCGCCCTTTCATTCACAAGTTTTATCCGATCGGCCCGCTGCACGTGACGCTCCAGGTGCCGGCCGGAAAAACCCCCACCACCGCGCGCGCTCTTCGTTCCGGGGCAACGCTCGCGCTCCGCCAATCCGCCGGCGCGGTCCAATTCGATGTACCGTCGGTCCGCGATTACGAAGTCATCGCCCTGACGTGAAACTCCTCAAGCAGCCCGGTAGTGTGCGCACGAGAACTAGGGGATTACGTCAGGGCACGACTTTAGTCGTGCCGTAAGTGCCGCAAAGTCAATGCGACTTTAGCCGCTGAGGAGCGCTTTTCGGAGTTTCCACGCGCACACGTAGGGACGACACAATCTCTCGGATTGGAACCCTTGCATGTCACTCTCCGCAACCCAATTTGATCAATTTCCAGGATTTGTCGCTGGCGCTCCCGCCACATCCTTCAGCACTTGCCCCACCCCATCCGCTGCAGCCACGCCATTGCGGCTGTAATCTGTAATCAAGTCGTAGCGCTGCTGTGCCGGGTCCGGATTCAATTCCCTGTTGTATTCATCCGAAATCTCTTTGCCCATTTGCTGAAGCCACACATCAGCCTGGCCGTTCAAATCGGTGCCGGACACCATCTCTTGCTTTCCAATGTATCCCGCCGCAATCCGCTGGACCATATTCCCTGCGTCGCGATAATAATATTCCGAAATCTGCCGATGCCCGTCCTCATGTTCGATCACGTGCTGCGCCGCGCCGGCCGGCAACCAAATCGTAATTTCCAGCCCCAGCGTCACGCGAATCTGAGTGATCGTCACAATTTCGTGCGTCGAGTCCCTATCCCGCACGTCCCCGCTGACATTCACACCGGAAGTGAAATTCGAATCGCACACCGCCGCTTCTCCCGGACTCATCGTCGGCATATCCGCCGGCGGATTCGCCGGATCGAATGTGCGCGACGCAAAGTTCTCCCCCTGCTTCTCGACGATCACGCCATTCGATCCCGCCCTATGCGATGCGACGCGGGTTCGGCGCCATGCAATCCAGCCAAAGGCGATCGTTCCCGCCAAGACGCAAAGAAGAAGCAGGGTCCGCCGCGACACGCCCATGGCCTCCGCAAACCATTCTCTGAAGAACTCCTCACGGGGACCACGCCTTTGTGCGCGTCGATGCCGCGCTCGCCACTCTCGCGGCCCGCCCGTTGTTTCAAGCCTGAGGGGTGTGCGTGAGAACTGGCTTGAGTTTTTCGAGGAAATCGTGCAGTAAAGAGGTATAGGCCGATCTCAACCATAGAGCCCGGATCAGGCGAATCTGTGGCCGCCCAATGGGAAGGATGTGTTGGGGGAAGTCACTCGGCGTTTTTCGTGCATCGCCTAGTGGAGCGTTTGGACCTGCGCGAATTCGAGCAGGCCTATGGCGAGGAAGGCTGCGCCGTGTATGTGCCGGAACTGGTGCTGAAGGTTTGGCTGTACGCGTACTCCTTGGGCGTGACGTCGGCGCGTCGCCTCGAGCAGAAGATCAATCCCCGCCTTGGGACTTGAACTGTCGGTTGCGTGAACGAAGAGTGCCCCGGATTTCTGAGAGGGAGTTGGAATCAATGCTATCCACATTCGCAAAACTGAACCTCAAGAATCAGAAAAGCGTCGTCGTCCTCAACGCGCCGAAGAGTTTCGAGCGAGAACTGGCCGCGCTGCGCGGCGTGAACATTCTGCGCGATTTGAAAGGGCGCGATGACATCGAGTTTTCACTCGCGTTTGTGACTACACAGGCGGAAGTGGACTCGCTGGCTAAGACGGTTGCCGGCCGCGCCGAAGGCGACGCCGTCATCTGGTTCGCCTATCCCAAGCAAACTTCAAAGAAATACAAATGCGAATTCAATCGCGACACCGGCTGGAACATCCTGGGCAAGCTGGGCTTCGAGTGCGTGAGGAGCGTCGCCATTGACGAGGATTGGTCCGGGGTTCGTTTCCGCCGGGTGGAGTTCATCAAATCGATGACCCGAGACAAATCCCGCATCCTAACCGCGAAGGGCCAAGCCAGAAGATCTGGGCGACGGTAATGGAAAGCCCTCGCTCCCCTTCGCAAATCTGGTTAAGGCAAACTTCATTTTGAAGGAAGAATCTCGACCGAGCCGTGTGAATTTGTGTCCATCTGTGCTTCCTTCTCTGCTTCCGCTCCGTCATTTGCTCGGCAAACTGCTGCTATAGTCGTGGTCATGCCGGAAGCGCCGGAAGTCGAAGCCGTGGCCCGAGCGCTGCGCCCAGTGGTTCGCGGACAGACGATTCGCGGATGCAAAATCGTTCACCCGGTGGTGGTCCCAGCCGCTCAGCGAAAGTTACTTCCGCGCCATATTTGCGGCGCGAAGATCCTCCGCGTCGAACGGCGCGGAAAATACTTACTTCTCCCGCTCTCGCGCGGCTGCCTCATCTTCCATTTCCGCTTCGATGGTCAATTGCTGTGGTCTGACGGCGCGCGGAAACGAACGCCGAAAGACATCCACGCGGACGTTCTCTTCCACCTCAATCGCGGCACGCTCGCCTTCGTCGATCCGCGCCATCTAGGCCGGGTCGAGTGGCACGCAGCTCCCGAAGAAGTTTCCGGCATAGCCTCGCTGGGCCCAGACGCGCTTTCTTCGCGATTCGCCGCCGCGACGCTGGCGCAAATTCTCGGCCGCACGGATCGTCCCGTAAAAGTCGCACTCCTTGACCAGACTCGCCTGGCCGGCATCGGCAACATCTATTCCAGCGAATCGCTCTGGCGCGCACGCCTCGACCCGCGCCGCCCGGCGAACTCACTCCGCACCGCGGAAATTCGCCGCCTGCACAAAGCCGTTGTTTCGGTTCTTCGGCGTGCTTTAGAATGCTGCCTGAATCCGGCACCCGATTTCCGCGACCCCGAGTGGTGGTTTCAAGGTCTCGAACAGATCCTTGCGGTATACGGCCGCGGAGGAAAGCCGTGCCCTCGCTGCGGTGGAAAGATTCGCCGCATCACGCAAGCGGGCCGTTCGACGTTTTATTGCCCGAACTGCCAGAAGTGACGCACCGCCGTGGAGCGCGCGTCGTCGAATGAAAGTCGAGGCTTAAAATGCCCGCAAATCCGCCGCAAACCCGCAAGGCGGGCCCCGAGCCCGGAAAGAAGCCGGAGTTCGAGCACTCGCTCGCGCGCCTCGAGGAAATCGTTCGCCGTCTCGAAAATGCGAATCTCTCGCTCGACGATGCCATGAAACTTTTTGAAGAGGGCGTCGTCCTTTCGCGCGAATGTCAGAAGCAGCTCGAACAGGCCGAAGGCAAAGTGGAAATTCTCTTGAAAAAAGCCGGCGGCGAACTCACCGCGCAGCCCTTCGAGCCCGAGGGCGAGGAAGAGGCCTGACGCGTTTCGCGAGCCGCGCCGGCACTCGCGATTCCGTTGCATGATCGCATGACGACCTATCCTGCATTTTTCGAGCCCGATTGCAAGCTCGTGGATTCGGCCCTCGACCGGCTGCTTCCCGCCGAAGATGCGCCGCCGCCCTCCATTCACAAGGCGATGCGTTACAGCATTTTTGCCGGCGGCAAACGCGTGCGCCCGATCCTGTGCCTCGAATCGGCCCGCATTTTCACCGCACAACTCGAGCCGATTCTGCCGGTCGCCTGCTCGCTGGAATTCATCCACACCTATTCGCTGATTCACGACGATCTGCCCGCGCTGGACAACGACGATCTCCGCCGCGGCAAGCCGACTTCGCACAAGATGTTCGGCGAAGCGATCGCCATTCTCACCGGTGACGCGCTGCTCACGCTCGCCTTCGAGGTGCTGGCTGCCGCGCCGATTGAGCCAGCGCGCCGAGTTGCAGTCCTCGCCGAGATTGCCTCCGGTGCGGGCACGCGCAACGGAATGGTGGGCGGGCAGGTGGCCGATCTCGAAGCCGAGAGCAAGAAGGCCACCCCGGAAACTCTCGAATACATTCATCGCTCCAAGACAGCCGCGTTGATTCGCGCTTCGGTCGTCTCGGGTGCAATCGCCGGGGGCGCCGCAGCGGAAGATGTTGAACGACTGCGCCGCTTCGGCGAGCATATCGGTTGGGCATTTCAGGTTGTGGACGACATTTTGGACGTTGAAGAATCCTCCGCCGCGCTCGGCAAAACCGCCGGCAAAGATCAAGCGCAGAACAAGGCGACGTATCCCGCCCTATTCGGCCTCGAACGCTCGCACGCGTTCGCGAATGAGTTGGCAGCCAAGGCCCTGGCTGAAATCGAGCCTTACGGCGCTCGCGCGGCAAATCTTCGCGCGCTCGCGGAGTTTCTGGTTCTGCGCCGCGCGTAAATTCGAACGCCTTAAACCCCGACGTGACACCTGCAAAAAAGATCGAGAAGAAACGGCTCGATGTTTTGCTCGTCGAGCGCGGTCTCGCGGAATCTCGCCAGAAGGCACAGGCCCTTATCTTGGCGGGCGTCGTCTCCGTCGAAGGCGAGCGAAACGCGAAGGCGGGCGCGGCCATCCCTGTGCGGGCGCGAATTGAGGTCACCGGCTCCGGCCATCGCTACGCAAGCCGCGCCGGAACGAAACTCGATGGCGCCCTGCGGGATTTCGGTGTAAATATCGCGGACAGAATCTGCCTCGATGTCGGCGCTTCCACGGGCGGCTTTACGGATTGCCTTCTGCAACGCGGCGCGCAGCGCGTTTTCGCCGTGGATGTGACGACGAGCCAGATGGCCTGGAAGCTGCAAACGGATCCGCGCGTCGTGCAAATCGAGAAGAACGCGCGCAACCTTCGCCCCGAAGATCTCGCCGCGCCACCGAGCATGGTCGTCATTGACGTTTCCTTCATTTCAGTCGCAAAGATTTTGGCCGCCGTCGTCGCATGCGCGTGCGCCGAAGCCGAGTTTTTAATTCTCGTCAAGCCGCAATTTGAGCTGGACCGCGGCGACATCGGCAAAGGCGGAATCGTGCGCGATCCCGCGCTGCACGAACGCGCCGTCGAACGCGTCCGCGCCGCCGCCAGCGCTGCTGGATTGCGCGTCATCGGCACGGTCCCGTCGCGTATACCCGGCGCGGAGGGAAATCAGGAGTTCTTTCTCTACGCCCGGCGCGACGCGCCGGTAGTAAGGTAAAATGCCTGCGTGAGCCAAGTGATTCACAAGGTTGGAATAATTTCTCGGCCGCGGCCCAATGACATCGCCGCCGTCGTTCCCGGTTTGCTCTCCTGGCTCGCGAAACACGACGTCGAAGTGTTTGTGGATTCGGAAACGGCGGCGTCGGCGGCGATTCCGGGCCACGAGCGTCCGCGCGCGGAGTTGCCGCGGATCGTGGACTTGCTGATCGTCCTTGGCGGAGACGGCACTTTGCTCGCCGCCGCGCGACTTGATAATGAGCGCGGCGTGCCGATTTTGCCGGTCAATCTCGGTGGCTTGGGCTTTCTCACTAGCGTAACTCTCGCGGAGCTGTACCCGATTCTGGAGCAAACGCTCGCCGGGAAAAATCGCACCAGCGAGCGCGTGATGCTGGACGTCCGCGTCCTTCGTGGCGACGCACAGTTGGAACGCCATCACGCGCTCAACGACGCCGTGCTGAACAAAGCCGCCCTCGCGCGCATGATCGATCTTACGTTGACGGTGAACGGCGAGTTCGTCAGCGATTTCCGGGCCGACGGCCTGATCATTTCCACGCCGACGGGCTCGACGGCATATTCCCTGGCGGCAGGCGGGCCCATCATGTATCCGCGCGTGGAAGCATTTCTTATTACGCCGATCTGTCCGCACATGCTCACGAATCGCCCGCTGGTCGTTCCGGAAACATCACACATCGAAGTGAGGTTTGTAGGTCCCGGCGAACCGGTCACGCTGACCCTCGACGGCCAAGTGGGTATCGCGTTCCACCCGGGCGACCGCGTGGAGATCGTGCGCGCCAAACAAAGATTGCGCCTGGTCCGCGCGCCCGAACGCACCTACTACCAGATTCTCCGCGACAAATTGAAATGGGGCGAACGCTGACGGCTTCGCTTCCAGGTTAACTTTTCTTTTCCTGCTTACGTTTTCCCCCTCCGTGCGTCTCAACCGATGGATGTTGACACTCTACATCCATGAGGGGTAGAGTCTCTACATCCTTTCGCGTTGAGGAACGCGGGCCAGCTCACTTGCCTTCGGCGAGCAGGTGTGGCGGCAGACGGTCGCAGATTGGCCCGCGAAAGTTCGGAGGTTACTGTGAAAGACGGCTATCAGAATCGCATCGAACTTCTGCAAGGCACGCTCGATCTCCTCATCCTCCAAACGCTGCGCTGGGGCCCGCAGCACGGCTACGGAATCAGCCGCGCCATCCAGTCGCAATCCGGCGACATTCTGCAAGTGGACACCGGCTCGCTCTATCCCGCGGTGCACCGCTTGGAACGCAAGAAGTGGATCGCCGCGGACTGGAAGATGTCGGAGAACAAGCAGCGCGTCCGCGTCTATCGCCTGACGCCGAAAGGCAGAAAGCAACTCGCGAGTGAACGCTCAAGATGGGCACAACTCAGTGGCGCCATCGCCGGAATCCTCAACGCGGCACGGGGAGAGTCCGAGTCATGAAGTGGCCGTGGCAACGGGGGAAGCACGATGAGGAATTGAGCGAGGAAATTCGCGCGCACTTGGAGATGGCCGCGCGCGAGCGCGAGGAGCGCGGCGGATCGGCAGGTGAGGCGCGCGCGGCGGCGCGGCGCGAGTTCGGCAACGTTGGCTTGGTGAAGGAGACGACGCGCGACATGTGGGGATGGGCGTGGCTCGAACGGCTTTGGCAAGACGTGCGCTACGGCCTGCGCATGATGCGGCGCAGCCCGGGATTCACAGCGGTGGCGGTGCTCACGCTCGCGCTCGGCATCGGCGCGACGACGGCGATCTTCAGTCTGCTCGACACGGTAATTTTGAAAACGCTTCCCGTGGCAAATCCGGAGCAACTCGTCCTCTTTTCGGGCAATCCTTCGGGAGGGAGCCACTCCGGCGACCTCCCGAGAGGCGCATGGTACCGCTTCAGCTATCACAACTATCTTTTCTTCCGCGACCACGACGATTCCTTCACCGACCTAGCCGCCTTTGACACCAGCCGATACGCTCTAAAGATTCAGACTCCCGGTTCGAGTGCGGGCGCGCACGCCGAATTTGGACATGGAAAAGTAGTTTCCGGGAATTATTTCTCGGTGCTCGGCGTGAAGCCCGCGGCTGGCCGAATGCTTTCTCCCGATGACGATCGGCCCCGCGCGCCGGCGGTCGCGGTCATGAGCTATGCCTACTGGCACCAGCGGTACAGCGATGATCCTTCCGTCGTGGGCCGGGTCATTGAAGTGAACGATGCACCAATCACAGTGGTAGGTGTCGCGGGGCCCGATTTTTTCGGCGAGAGCACGCAGTCCGAGGATTTCTGGTTTCCGCTCGTCGCTCAACCCCGGATTAATCGCCAGGCAAACAGGTTCGAAGATCGGGGAGTCTACTGGCTCAACTTCGTGGGCCGCCTGAGGCCGGGAGTCACACTCGAAAAGGCACAGGCGGCCGTCAACGTCCAGCTGCTCCAAATGCTGCAGACGGATGCCGGTTCGCATCCTTCCGACTCCGATAAGCGCGCCCTGTCCGATATGCACATCGAGCTGGCGCCCGGGGACAGAGGTCTTTCGATCCTGCGGACAGAATACTCTCAACCGCTGCACATCCTCATGGCAATCGCTGGGCTTGTCTTTCTGATTGTTTGCGCGAATGTCGCGAATTTGCTGCTTTCCCGCGGCGCCGCACGCGAGAGGGAAGTAGCTGTGCGACTCACAGTCGGGGCGAGCCGCGGACGATTGGTGCGGCAGTTTCTGACAGAGAGCGTGCTGCTTTCCGTGCTGGGAGGGGCGATTGGAGTCGTCTTGGCGCGATGGTGCGCCAAAACTCTGTTCCTAATCGTCGCCGGAAGCGGTTACCCGGTGCAGTTCTCGGAGAACACAAGAGTCCTGTGCTTCGCAGTGCTGATCTCGATGGCCGCCGGATTCCTTTTTGGCCTTGCGCCCGCAATTGGAGCGAGCCGGCAAGACTTCGCAATGGCGATGAAGGGCGACAACCGGGCGAGAAGGAAATCCCTCTTCGGCCTAGGCGGGGCCAATACATTTGTGATCTTGCAGATTGCCGCGGCTGTGCCGCTACTCGTCGGCACGGGGCTTCTAGCGCGCACGCTGCAGAAACTAACGTCAGAGGATCTCGGCTACCACGAAGACCACGTTCTTCTCGCTTACATTGATACCTATACGGCTGGATACACGCCGAAACAGTTGCCCGCGCTCTACCAATCTTTGCTTGCGCGAATCTCCGCTCTTCCCGGCGTTCGGGCGGTTTCGTTCGGCTCCGAGGAGCCGTTTGGCGGGAGCACGCACACCAGTAACATTTCCTTCGAGGGGCTTGCCTCTCCATCAGCGGGCACTCCTTCAGAAATGATGGCGCACATTGATGATTCCGTTGGCCCAAACTATTTTGAAACGCTGGGGATTCCTATTCTTCGGGGCCGCGACATTTCCTCCGACGATATCGAGGAGGGCAGGCGGGTAGCGGTCATCAACGAAACGCTGGCGCGCAAGTATTTGCCGGGGGCCGACCCGGTGGGTATGAAGTACTGCACGGACGATCCTTGTCCGGCCGACCAGGCATACGAAATTGTGGGTGTCGCCGCCGACGCGCGGTACTACTCGCTGCGCGATGCGGTTCCGCCGATCGCGTTCAATGCCAACCCGCCAGCCGACGCCCATATTTCGCGGGCCCGTTACATCGTCATTCGCGCCACGGGCGATCCGAGAGTCATCGAAGCCGAAGCGCCAAAAATAATCGCGGCAACAGCCGACCAGCTGCCGACGGCTAGCGTCGTGCCGCTGCACGATCAAGTGCTGGGTTCGTTGAGACAGGACCGAATCGTTACGGGGCTCGTTGGAGCGTTCGGAGGCCTGGGTCTGCTCGTGGCCTGCATCGGACTCTACGGCACGATGGCCTATCGCGTCGCGCGTCGAACGAGAGAAATCGGCATTCGGATGGCGTTGGGGGCCCAGCAATCGAATGTCCTACGCGACGTGATAAAGGAATCTTCGATTCTCTTCGGGACCGGTCTGCTGATCGGGATACTGCTCGCTGTTAGCATGACGTGGATTATTGCAAGCCGGCTATTTGGCGTTTCCTCGATGGACCCGGTAACGATGGCGCTGGCCGCAGGCTGCCTGACCGTGGTCGCGGGCATTGCCACGGCCATTCCCGCTCGGCGGGCGACGCGGGTGGATCCGATGGTGGCGCTGCGGTACGAGTAGCGGCGAAAGATCGAAGATGGCGACCTGAAGGTCGCCGCTACGAATCCTCTGTCCCAGCAGTTCGCTTCACGGCTATTCGCCGCGGAGGAGATCGGCGGCGGTTTCGCGTTGGCGGACCACTCGGAATTTGCGGCCTTCCACCAGGATCTCGGCTGGGCGAGGGCGTGCGTTGTAGTTTGACGATTCCACGAAGCCGTAGGCGCCTGCACCCCAGAGGGCCAGGACGTCGCCCGGAGACGGCTCCTCGATTGGCCAATCGTGGAGGAAGGCGTCCCCGGACTCGCAGACGGGACCCACGATATCGGCGCGAATTTTCCTGCCGCTTCTGCCGTCATGTTTCGGCACGCGGTTCGGTTCACCGCGAGCGTTCACCGTGAACGGGCGCACGGGCGTGATCGGGTGCGTCGCAGCGTAGAGCGCCGGGCGCATGAAATCGTTCATCGCCGCATCCACGATGACGAACTTCTTATCGCCGGTGCGTTTCGTGTAGAGAACGCGCATCAGCAGCACGCCCGCTGGGCCGACGATGGACCGGCCAGGCTCGATTAGAAGTTTGCAGCCCAGAGGCCGCGCGGCGGCAGCGATCTCTTTGGCGTACGCGGCGAGGTCGGGCGGTTTTTCGTCCGTGTAACGCACGCCTAAGCCGCCGCCCAAATCGAAGTAGCGCAGCGCGATCCCGGCGGCGCGCAGCTCGGCCGCGTAACTTCCCAAGCGACGCAAGGCAAGACGATACGGCCGCATCGAGAGAATCTGCGAGCCGATGTGCGCGCTGATTCCCCGCCAGTGAATCCAGAGCGAACTGCGATGTGAAAGATACAAGCGCTTCGCCTCGGGCCAATCCACGCCGAATTTGTGATGGTAGCGGCCCGTGGAGATGTGCGGGTGGCCGCCGGCTTCCACGTCGGGATTCACGCGAATTGCGGCGGAGGCGCGAATGCGGGCGCGCGCGGCTTCGTACGCAAGCAAATCCAATTCTTCCGACGATTCGATATTGAAAAGAAGGATGCCGGCCGCGAGCGCCTCGCGAATTTCATCGCGCGTTTTGCCTACGCCGGAAAAAACGATGCGATCGCCGGGGACGCCAATTTTTTGCAGGCGGTAGAGTTCGCCGCCGCTCACGATATCGAAGCTGCTGCCCAGTTCGGCGAGGACTCGAAGCACGCCGAGATTGGAATTGGCTTTGACGGCGTAACAAACGGCGTGCGGAACGGCGTCGAGGCCGGAATCGAGCGCGCAATAATTCGCTTCAATTGCGGCCCGGCTATAGGCATAGGCGGGCGTGCCGACGCTCTCGGCGATCGCGGCGAGCGCCACGTTCTCACAGTACACGTTGCCCTTGCGGCGCGAGAAAAACGGCGTCTGGCGCGCAGGATCGCTGGGCGCGCGGCGAGCGGCGGAAGTCCGCGAATGTGCGGAAGATGGACTCATCGTACCTTCATGACCACCAGCGTGCGATCGTCGGCGAGCGCGGCGCCGCTGGTGAAATCTTGAATGGCGAAGAGCAGGATATCGGCAATTTCGCCGGCGGTGCCTTCGCGATGCCGGGCGATGAGTTCCTGCAAACGCGTGGAACCGAATTGATGGCCGTCGGGGCTGGCGGCTTCGGTGAGGCCGTCGGAATAGAAGAGCACGATGTCTCCCACATCTAGCGTGGTGGACCAATCGTCGTAAGTGACCTCATCGTAGAGACCCAGCGGAAAACCTTCGAGGCGGACCAACTCGCTGCGATCGCCGCGACAGACGATCGGCTGCGACTGCCCGGCGTTGGCGACGCGGAATTTCCGCCGCTGCTTCTGCCAGGTGGCATAGCACATCGTGATAAAGCGGCCTTCGATGCGGCGCTCGCAAATGAGATGGTTGAGCTGCCGCAGAAATTCCGCGGGCTGCAACTTGAGCGGCGCGAGGCTGCGCAAGACGCCGATGGCGACGGCGCCGTAGAGCGCGGCCGCAGTTCCCTTCCCGCTGACGTCGCCAAGCACGACTCCCAACTGTTGGGTGCCGTAGCGGATGAAATCGTAAAGATCGCCGCAGACTTCGCGAGCGGAGAGAATCCGCGCCGCGATGTCCAGACCGAAATCCTCCTTGGGGACCGGGCGCAACAACGCGCCCTGCATGCGCTGGGCGGCGGCGAGTTCGCGCTCGAGGCGCGATTCGTTCCGTGCCACTTGCTCGTACAGGCGCGCATTTTCGAGCGACACGGCCAGCGCCGCGGA
>Ga0209415_10006888_pt1 | contig 20051 bp, 16 predicted proteins | sample PeaSoiSIISIP2007_FD_187696 | JGI IMG/M metagenome (GOLD analysis project Ga0209415, IMG submission 187696) | Peat soil microbial communities from Weissenstadt, Germany - SII-SIP-2007 (SPAdes) (version 2) | ecosystem: Environmental > Terrestrial > Soil > Wetlands > Peat | place: Germany... | reverse complement strand
AGGCGAGCGGCTCGCAACCCCTCCCTCCGAGTTATGTGGCTGCCCAAGCAGCCCTGGCGGGCAATGGTCACCGCCGCGAAGTGGTCAACCTCCGCGAAGCGAAGAGCTTGCATCGCGCCGGATCGGCGGCGCTGAGCTTCATGGCCTCGCGCCGAGGCGGTCCCAGCACGGCCGGCACAGCCTGTGGCCTGCGTCGTCACCTGTAGTGCTCCATTCGTTGCAAGTCGGCTACCTGCATCGTTACATTCACTGACGTCAATGTAATGAGAGGCCGGTCAGATGGCGCAGGAACGGGCGCTCGGCTACGTGCGAGTGTCGACCGACGAGCAGGCGTCGAAGGGCCACGGCCTGGCTATCCAGCGCCGAGCAATTGAGGGCTACTGCAAGAAGCAGGCTCTTCTGCTCGTGGACGTGCTCAGCGACCAAGGAATCTCCGGCGCGAACGGGCTCGACACCCGAGACGGCCTGGCGGCCGCTCTCGCTCGGATCGAGCGCCACGAGGCGAGCGTGCTCGTCGTCTACCGCTTCGACCGTCTGGCGCGTCAGCTCTTGGTGCAGCTCACCGTGACCGACCGGCTCGACAAGGTCGGAGCGCGCGTGCTGTCGACCCTCCGAGCCCGACGTCGACGGACCGGACGAGCTGCGCGACCTGATCCGCAACATCCTCGGCTCGATCGCCGCCTACGAGCGCGCCGTGATCCTTGGTCGGATGATGGCCGGCCGGCGGGCCAAGGCGGCCGAGGGTCGCTACGTCGGCGGCATTCCGCGCTTCGGCTATTCGACCAGCAGAGGTGAGCTTGTAGCCGACGAGCGCGAACAGGCCGTGGTGGCTCGGATACGCGAGCTGAGAGCGGAGGGCTGCTCGCTTCGTGCGATCGCCCAGAGCTCAACGACGAGGGTCTTCGGCCAAAGCGCGGGGAGTGCTGGCAAGCGACGCAGGTGGCGCGCGTCCTCGAGCGACCCGAATAGGGCGGTACGGCCACCGCCGGTTGAGTACTCAGCGAGAGGTCCTCGCATGGCCGCAGCAACGTGTACCGGATCCGTCGATCGGCGTGCCCACCCCGTCGACCTTGGCCGGTATTCGGTGCGGCAATCTGTTCGCGCCTGCCCTATCGGCATCACTCGGGACATGGCCTGACGTGCCAAGAATTTTGTCGACGCAAGCGTGACGTAGTACGTGTAGCGTCGGCGCACCGGGCTCGGTACCGCCGTCGGGCCCAAGAACTCGAGAGGGAGCCATGCCGACCATAATCGGTCACCACGATGTGAAGGACAAGGATCATTGGCTCGCCTCGCCTAAGCGCGAAGAGCTCTTCGGGCCCCTCGGTGTCACCAACATCCGGACGTTCGTCGACCCGCAGAACCCGACCCGTGTTGCGGTGCTCATGGACGTCCCCGACATGGACGCTCTCATGGGCGCGATGCAAACTGAGGCGGCGGCTGAGGCGATGGCGCACGACGGCGTGTTGCCTGAAACCCTCGTAATCCTCGTCGAGGCTTAGTACCACTCCCCATAAATACGGTCACGTAACCACTATCACGTAATCCCGACCTTCCGGTAACGTACGGTTTCCCCAAGGAGGGGATGCCCATGCCGAGGAAGAGCCCGCACTCGCTGCAGCTGACAGCAGAGCAGCGCTTGGAGCTGGAAGCCAGAGCGCGCAGATATACGTTGCCGTATCGTGATGTGGTGAGAGCCAAGATCGTCCTCATGGCCGCCGACGGCTACGGCAACGACGAGATCGCCTTGCGGTTGGACGCCCGCCGGGAGATCGTCTCGAAGTGGCGCAAACGCTTCTTCGAGCAAGGCCTGCCCGGCCTTGAGGAGCGGCCGAGAGGCGGGCGACCCCCGGTCTTTTCCCCCTGAGATCGTCATCGCCATCAAGGCGCTCGCCTGCGAGTTCCCGAGCCGCCTCGGCGTTTCACTCTCCCGGCTTCATGTCCCCGACATCGCCGCAGAGGTCGTCGCGCGGGGGTCGTGGCCGAGATCTCGGGGACGACGATCTGGCGATGGCTGTCAGAAGACGCCATCCGCCCATGGAAGTGCCGCTCATGGATCTTCCCCCGCGACCCGAGGTTCGAGATCAAAGCGGGGCGCGTCCTCGACCTCTACGCCCGAACCTGGGAGGGAGAACCACTCGGGAAGAAAGACTTCGTGGTCTCAATCGGGCGGCCTCCGAATGCTGACAGGGCAAGGTAGACGAGGAAGTCTTGCCGGGCTCTTGTCTCGAACTCCGACCACCGATCTGAGCCAGTGACGCGCCGAATTAGCGAGAACGCTCGAGCAGTGTTCCAAGCGAGCGAGAGCACACTCGGTGCAGTCGAGTAGCGGAGCGTCCGCTTCCGGTCCGACGTGGCGCTGGAGGTGGCCGGTGAGTGCGGGGATCATGTTCGCCGGGATCGCGATCGTGCGCCGTCCGGCGTCGGTCTTTGGCGCCTTCTCCAAGGTGATGCCGTCCATCCTCGTCGAGTGCGTCACGTTCACTTGTGAGCGTGCCGCACATGAGGTGTTTACGTCCCTGCGCCGGAGCCCGCGCAGCTCGGCCCGGCGGAGCTGGCACCAGGCGGCGAGGAATACGGCCACCCGCAAGTGCTCGGGCATGCCGTCGGCCAGGGCTTGCACCTCTGCAATGGAGGCAACCGGACGCTCAGGGGCTTTCTCCACTGCCGCGCCCTTTACCTGGCATGGGTTACGGGAGATCACCTCGTCGTCGACAGCAGCCCTCATGATCGAGGACAGGAGCAGGTACGCCTTGGCTTCGTACAGCGATCGGGCGACGCAGAAGGGCCAGTCTCCCAGTCAAGGTCGCTATTACGGCGCCGCCTGAGACGATCGGCCTTGTTTCTTTGCGGGAGTTGACCTGGCCGATCGCGCGTCTTGTGGAAGAGGCGTCCTCCTAAACCTCATGTCCCTCGAGGCGCTCGCTGCGGCGGAGCACCAAGGAGCCGAGCTCGGCCTCGCCGCGGCCGACGAGAATCCGCACCTCCTCGCGGCCGCCGCAGCCCGCGGCACGCCCACCCGAGTGCTACCCGCTTGAGCTCCCCGGTTGCCGGCGCCTCGTCGAGCCCGGAGAGCCTTAGCGCACCTGCAGACGGACTTCGAAGGCGTCGCGCAAGGCATCCCCGATCACGTTGAACGACACAACGGTGAGCACTATGAGCACGCCTGCCGGGTAGATCTGCCACCAGTAGCCGTCGTAGATGAAGTCGATGCCGGCCGACAGCATTCCGCCCCAGGTGGCTGCGGGCGGCGCAAGCCCGAACCCCAGATAGCTGAGCACGGCGAGGACCAAGATGGCGTCGGCCACCTGGAACGTGGCGTTGACGATGATGGTCCCGAGCGTGTTCGGGAGCAGGTGGCGGACCACGATCCTGCGGTTCGTGCCCCCCATGACCTTCACGGCCTGGACGAACTCGCGGGTACGCAGCGACAGCGTCTCGCCGCGGGCGAGGCGCGCGGGTACGAGCCAGGAGAAGGCCGACAGCACGACGATGATGAGCCAGAGGGTCGCGTGGATGATGCTCGCGAGGAACAAGAAGAGAAACAGGCCCGGTATCGCGATGAACCCGTCGACCACGCGCATCATCGCCGCGTCGACAAACCCCCCGAGGAAGCCGGCGAGCGCCCCCCAGACCGAGCCGAACGTGACGGCGATGATCGCGACGGCGAACCCGATCTCGAGCGAGCTCTGGCCCCCCACCATGAGGCGCCCGAGGATGTCGCGCCCCGAGTCGTCGGTACCGAGGGGGTGGCCCGAGCCCGGCCGCAGATTGACCTCGAGCAATCGGGTTGCGAGGGTGTCGGAGTGGTAGAGGAGCGGGCCGATGAAGCAGAACGCCGCCATGGACGCGACGGCGGCGACGCCGACGACCGCGAGCTTGTTCTCGAGGAAGGTGCGCCCGATGAGTCGGACGACCGAGCCTCCCCCGACGCTCTCGCCGCCGCTCGGGACCCCTGGGGTTCCCGCGGCCTCGGCGAGCGCCCCGCGCGCGGTGGCCTTGGCGTCTTCGACCATGGGAATGCCGAGCCAGCCCTCAGTCATAACGGATCCGGGGGTCCAAGATGGCATAGCCGATGTCGGCGAGCAGGTTGCCGACCACTGTCGTGACGCCGAGCAGCAGGATGACGCCGAGTTCGATGGGATAGTCCTGGTTGCTGGCCGCGGTGTAGAAGGCGAGCCCCGTCCCCTGCAGGTTGAAGACCTGCTCGACGATGAGGCCGGCCGTGAAGATCGCCGGAAGCGAGAGACCGAGCAGCGTGACGATCGAGATGAGCGAGTTCGGCAGCACGTGGCGGGCGTTGACGGCACGTGCCCGCAACCCTTTCGCCTTGGCCGTGCGGATGTAGTCCTGCGCGAGCGTCTCGATCACCGCCGAGCGCATGTACCGGCTGAACCAGGCGATGTTCACGAGCGTCAGCGTGAGGATCGGCAGCACCAGGCCCGCCGGGTGGGCGATCACGCCGCCGACCGAAGAGGCTTGGGGCGCCGAGGCGGGGAACCACCGGAGGTCGACGGCGAACCAGGCGAGCAACAACAGCCCGAGCCAGAATGACGGCATCGAGTACAGGACGAAGGAGACCACGGTCGCCCCGTAGTCGAAGGCTTTGTTTCGTCGTATTGCTTGGTACATGCCGATCGGGATCGCGACGAACAAGCTGATCAACAGGGCCGGGACGACGAGGACGATGTCGTTCGGGATGTCATTCGCGAGCAGGGAGTCGACACTCTCGTTGAGCTTGTAGCTGAAGCCCAGATTGCCGTGGAGCAGGCGCCAGAGGTACTCGAGGTACTGGATCGGGATGGCCCGGTCGAGCCCGTTCGCGCTGTCGAAGGCCTTGATCTCCGATTCCGAGGCGTGCAAGCCGAGGATCGCACGCGCCTCGTTGCCAGGCAGCAGGTGTTGCATCACGAAGACGATCATGGTGACGATGAGGACGACGACGACGGCTTGCAGGATCCTTCCGAGGAGGAACCGGATCACGCCTCGTGCCTTGGGATCTCGTATGACCAGGCCCGCTTGCGGATGCGTCGCTCGCCGTCGAACAGCTCCCGGCGAACCGAGTAGCGGAAGCGGTCGCCTTGGCTCTCGAGGCGGCTCGCGAGGCGCCAGGCAAGGGCTCTCGTCCCCGTGGTCACGCTGAGGGCCGCCTCGCCGTCTGCGGCTGCGTCGGTCTCGGGCCGTCCGGTCACCGAGAAGCTGAGCCGCTGGCTGATCCCCATGGTGCCAAAGTCGAAACTCTGCTCTCCCGAAGTGGCCCAGGTGAACTCCCACCGGCCGTTCGCGTTAGCGTTTTCCCAGGTGGCCTCCGGCCGGAGGGCGCTGACCGGCGGGGAGGTCTGCTCCGGAAGCTCGAGCGCGGGCGGGGCCTCGTCCGAGCCCCAGCTCGCCGGAGGTACTGGCAGCACGAGCCGCGACGAGGACAGTCCTTCGCTGCCGTCCGCGCCGGGCGGCCCGCTGCCACCGGCGCCGATCACGACCGACACCGGCCCCGCCCGGGCAGCGGGCCAGAACATCGGCCAGAGCGCGCTCGAGAGCGAGAGACGGATGCGGTGGTCCCGCTCGAAGTTCCAAGAGGTCCAGTGCAGTGGGAGCCGGAGCTCGACGGGTCCCTCCGGCGAGCCGGCCGGCCGACTGGCAGGCACGGCGGCACCGACGCCGGTGACGAGCGTGACGGCCCCGTCAGGGGCGAGGTCCTCGAGGCGCGCGTAGAGCTGTGCTCCCGGGCAGGGGTCGAGGATCAGCGTCAGGAGCGGGTTGCCGAGCACCTCGAGCCCTTCGCCGAGGGCCTCGGAGTCGAACACGACGCAGTCCGCGTCGAGGGTTGACTGATCCTGCGCCAGGTCTCCCCACCAGTGCCCGACCTCGCTCCCGATCCACGGGGGCGAGTCCACGACGACGCGGTCGATTCCGTGGGGATCCCGGACCGACCCCGGTGCCGGCGCCGCCTCTGGTCCTGGCGTCGCAGCCGGTGCCGGCGCCGAACCCGGAGCGGCCTCAGGCTCGAGATGGCCGGGGGCGAGGGTGAAGGAGGTCGCGGTCATGTCGGGCACGGGCCAGCTCTCGAGCGTGTGCCAGGCGCCGTTCACCGTCGTGCAACGGGGGGCGGGAGGATGCCAGGAGCGGGCATACAGCTGCACCTTGCGTCGGGGCCCGGACCCGTTCGGGTCGGCATCGGCCGCAGCGCGTCCGGTGGTGCTGGCGGCACCCGCACCCGTTGGGCGGAGCCAACGGTCCCACCAGTCGCAGGCCTGCGACGGCCAGTCGACGGCCGGTCCGGGACCGCCCATGTGCGGGAGTGTGTGGCTCCACGGTCCGATACAGGCTTCGACCGGGACGTCGAGTCGCTCGAGCAGGCGGAAGACGCACTCGTGGTAGCCGTCGTACCAACCGCCGACGAGGAAGACCGGGCAGGCGATGCGCTCGTAGTGGGGTGCGAGCGACCTCAGTCGCCAGTAACCGTCGTTCGTCTGGTGCTGGAGCCATCCACCCATCCAGGGAGGCTGGTCGAAGCGGTCGGCGAGCATCTGCTCGTCGAGCTCGAACTCCGGGCCGGGCGTGACCGAGTTCAACAGGTCGATCGACAGCTCGTACAGGTCGTAATGGAGCAGGCCGTCGATGAAGTGGATGTCGCTCGCGAACAGCTCGTCGGACGGGTGGATCGCCATGCACGCCTTGAGGGCCTCCGGGCGCCGTCCGGCGACGAGGAGGGTATTGATGGCACTCCACGAGATCCCCCACATGCCGACCGCCCCGTTGCACCACGACTGGCGCGAAAGCCAGTCGATCACCTCGACGCAGTCGCCAATCTCGGTGAGCGAGTACTCCGAGGACGGGACGGTCCCCGCGCTCCTCCCCGTTCCCCGCACGTCGAGACGAGCGGTTGCGAACCCACGATCGTTGAACGATTCGTAGAGGCCCAAGCCACGGAAGGAGAAGAGATCGTCCTTGCGATAAGGGTGACAGTCGAGCAGGACCGGCACCTTGGTGCTTTGTCGTGACGCGCTGTCCCCGCCCGGCGACGGGACGCGCAGTCCGACAGAGAGCTCTACGCCGTCCGCCATCTCCACGCGAGCCTCAAAGTTCTCAACGGGCGGCCCGGCAGCCTGATCCGGTTCCATCACCGCCTTCGGCGGCTCGCGTGCGCCTCGCCTGGCATCACGAGGTGAACCTCCAAGACTCGGGCGTGATGTTGAGCTGCGGCTGCTGTGGCGCCCACCCCAGGAGACCCTTGTTCACGGCCGACACCTGCAGGAGGATCTCGGGCATCCACATGAGCGGGAGCTGTTCGCCGAGGTAGTTTTCGTAGGTGTAGACCGAAGCGCTTCCGGCGCTGCCGGTGTACATCTTCACCAGGTTCTGGTCGTTCGTCGTGTTGGAGTAGGCCCCGGCATTGGACACTCCGTCCGTGGCGAGGAGGGCGCCGAGCTCGGGGATGTTGTAGGTCGGCTCAAAGCCCCACCCACCCCCGTCATAGATCATCTCCCACGGGCATGACTTGCCGGCCGTGCACGGGAAGTAGATCGAGAAGAGCGAGTCGAGCGACTCCGGCTCGAGCTGGAGCTGGATGCCGACTTGCGCGAAGGACGTCTGCAGTGCCCCCGCCTGCTCGGTCAGGGCCTGGTTGCCCGTGGTGTACATGAACGAGAACTTGAGCGGCGTTCCGGCAGCGATGCCTGCACCGCAGTCACTCGAGCCTGAGCCTGACCGGCTGCAGGTGGAGGTCCCACTCGCCTTGACGGTCCATCCGTGGGAGGTAAGGAGCTCCTTCGCGGCCGTGACCGAGTATGGGTACCAGCCCTTCTGCTCCTGGGGGGAGACCCACTTCGAGGCGGGCACGAGCGGCACCGGCCCGTTGGTGTCGTAGCCGTTGCCGGCGAGGGTGCCCTGGATGAGCGCCGGCTGGTCGACGAGGTGCTGGAAGACCTGACGAATGTAGAGCTGCTTGAACAGCGGGCCCACCGTCGGGTTCGAGAAGTTGTACGAGACGAAGTTGATGTTCCACTGCACCCACGGCTTGACGACGAGGCCTTGCTGCTCGAGCGCGCTGACCTGTGGCTCGTCGGCCGGCGGCACGTAGCCATAGGTGACGTCGCCCGAACGAAGACTGTTGAACTCCGCCGTATCGCTCGTGAAGGTCTCGACTTCGAAGCGGGCGATCGAGGGCTTGGGCGATCCCGACCACTTCGTGTTCGGCACGAAGGTGGCGTCGAAGGCGGTCGCGTTGAACGACTGCAACGTGAAGGGGCCGTCGACTACCTTCCAGATCCGGTTCGTCGCATACGTCGACAGCTGCTTGTTCGCGGCGGCCAGGAAATTGAAGACTTTGACCGCCCCTGCGGATGTCTCGTCATAGTTCCCGACGGGGCCGCTCGCCGACTCCTTGTCCCAGGCCTTCTGGGGGATGGGGATGATCTGGGAGAGCTCGTTCAAGACCCAGTCCGGGTTGTAGTGCCCCTTCATGACGAGCACGACCGAGGCGGCGGACGGGTAGGCGGCCGAGACGATGTTGTCCGGGAACTCTCCGGGGGCGTAGTCCCACCACTGGGTCTTGTTGGCCTTCAGCAGATTGATCCAGAACTCGACATCGCGACTCGTGACCGGCGTTCCGTTCGACCACTCGTAATGCTTGAGCGTCATGGTGATCTTGGTGTTGGCGCCGTCAGCCACGACGTCCGGGGGACCTGCGAGGCTCTCGGCGTAGTTCACCCCGACCGTGCCGGGCCCACCCATCCAGTACAGGGGACGCCACAGGAGAAACTGAAAGTCGTTGATATTCGTCTGGGTGGCATAGGAGGCATTCACGAGGGGGAGGATGAAGTTCGGCGGCGCGCCCTGGGTGGCGGCGAAGACCACGTCCCCGCCTGGCTTGACGACGGTGCTCGACGTGGCGCCCCCGTTGCTCGAGCTCGACGAACAAGCCGCAAGCGTGACCGCCGCTACGGCACTCGCGGCGAAGATGCGAATGGCTCGAGCACGAAGAGTTCCCGCACGCGTGTTGACGTTGCGCTGTGCTGACCGCATTGCCATCCTCCCCCTCTCACGCCATCGTGGCTGGGCCGACGCTGCCACTTGCGCAAGATCGCACAAGGAAAGCCGCGGCGTCCCCGATGCGACAGCCCCCGAAAAGATGCGAAAAAGGTTGCTCTGTCGCCGAAACTAAACGTATTGTTGATGAAAGTCAAGTGACTGTCGATTCACTCACCGTGCCAGTATTCGCGAGCCGACACGTGGGACGAACTGGCAAAGGAGCAACGGTGCGGAAACCTCCCGTGCTGGAGCAGGGCTCGAAGGAGACGGGGCGCCGGCGCAAGCCTGCCAAGGGCGATCTCCGCGAAGCGGCCCTGTTGCGGACGGCCTCGGAGCTGCTCTCGCACCGGCCGTGGAGCGCCGTGAGCGTCGATGACCTCGCTCGTGGAGCCGGGATCAGCCGGTCGGCTTTCTACTTCTACTTCGACTCGCGCGAGGCCGTGCTCTTCGCCATCGCCGCACAAGCCGAGGGGTGGCTCATGCAGGCCGACGAGATATGGCTTCGCCGGACTGACGAGTCGCCCTACGACTCGTTGCGGCGAGCGATCTGCAGGAACTTCGACCTCTGGCGCGAGCACGGCCCGGTGCTGCGGGCCGTCATCGACGCCCAGACCACCGACCCCGCCCTCGTGGAGTTCAGGCGGCAGTGGGCCGAGCACTTCGTCAGCGCCATCGCTGCGCAGATCGAACGCGAGCAGGCCGCGGGTCTCGCACTCGAGCCACCGCCGGCCGTCCGAGATCTCGCGCGCACGCTCGCCGGTATGACCGAGCGCGTGATGTACGAGTCCACGATGGTGTCGCTGTCAAAAGCCGTCGAGACGCGTCTCGCGGCCACGCTCAGCACGATCTGGTGTCGCTCTATCTACGGGACCAAGCCGCGCAGCTGAATCTCGTTGCCTGTGCGACCCATGCGCGAGCCGCCAAAGGCCGCTCACGTCGAGAACGACATCCTCCGGATGCACACGATCCGCCACGACCGCTCGAAGGAGTACGGCGCCTTTTCGGCACCGAAGGGACGGCCGCGAGACCACAGGCACCGTGGCTCCGGTAGCTGCCTGCCACTTTCGGGGGCGCGGTTCTGGTACCTCGGCGAGAGGTGATATCGCCGGTCGGCTACGGGTTCTTGGCCGTCTGTAGCGTGAGCGACTTGCCGTTCCAGTTCATGATCACGGTGAGGGTCGAGGTCGAGCTGCCGTAGTCGCCCGCGGCGGTGCAGTTGCTCGTGGAAAGGCACGCGATCGAAACGGCGTTGGTGAGGAGAGAACCGGCCGGCTGAGGGAACGCCTTGGATGTCCACGAGCTCCCGTTCCACTGAGTCGCAAGGGTTCCCACCGTCAAACAGGAGGTAGTCGACAAGCACGACACGTCGTAGAGCGTGGATCCGATGGTCTGCGTTCCCGAAGGTGTCGGCCTTATCGTCCAGGACTTGCCGTTCCAGACCTCCCCGAGTGACCGGAATGCGAAACTCGAGGTGAGGGAGTCCCCAACCGCATTGCAGAACTTTGTCGAGACGCAGGAAACGCCGAGTAGGGAGTTGCCCACGACGCCCGACGGGTTGGGTGGCAAGCTCATGGCCCATTTTGAGCCGTTCCAGATCTCCGACAAGAGAGGCTGAGAGCTGCCCTTCTCACAGTCGCCGACCGCCATAGGACCCCGGGAGAGCACCACTCCGACCTCGAGCGTCTCGCTCAACTCATCGAAGCCGACCAAACAGCACCGATCATCGACAGGACCTACCCGCTGCACCGGGCCCGACGCTAGGCGTCACCTCGCAGCGGGATACACCCGAGGAAAGCTCGTCATCACGGTGGCAGACGCCGGATGAGCAGCCGAGAGCTCCTCATCGCCTCGGCGTCCCAGCGTCACGTGATCGTGATCGAGAGCGACTCGATCGAATACTCCGTCACCTTCGAGGAGTCGGCAACTTTGATGACGAATGCGAAGGTGCCCTTCGAGGTCGGTGTGCCCGAGATCGCACCGGTGGTCGGACTGAGCACGAGCCCTTTGGGGAGTTGTCCGCTGATGATGCTCCAGTGGTACGGGGGCTTTCCTTTCGTGCCCACGAGCTTCGCCGAATACTTGGCGTGCACGTGGCCGCCGGCGAGTTTCGTGGTCGAGATCCCGAGTCCGGTCGACACAGCGCCGTCGACATTGAGGAAACCGGACTTTCCTTTAGCTCCATTCAAGCCCGTCTTGCCATTCGGGCTGCCCTGGCCGGCGTAGCCGCCGCCACCTCCCCTGCCGGGCAGCAGCTGATCGTGAGCGAAGCTGACTACGTCGGACTCGAGCGCGCCGGCCGGGGCGAATACGCCGGCGCCGAATGCGCCACCGCCGTTCGTGCCGTCTTGCCCGTTGCCACCCGCGCCGTTGGTGCTGTTGAGGCCGCCGTCGCCCCCTCCCTCGCCGCCGCTCCCGCCGTTTCCGCCCTCGCCGCCGATCGCGGTGTCGGACTCGAAGCTCACCTGCGAGAGCTGCACCTGCCCAGCCGCGTAGATGGCCCCCCCGCTCCCGCTGCTGCCCAGCCCGGCGAAGCCTCCGCTCGCCCCGTTGCCGCCGTTGCCACCGCTGGCTCCCCCACTGCCGGCCTGGCCGCCCGAGCCCCCTGCGCCACCATTCCCGCCGCGGCCCCCGTTGGTTCCCGATGCCGTGTTGGCGACGAAGCTGCCACCGGCGACCGAGACCGGTGCGGTGGAGTAGACGGCGCCGCCGTACCCAGCGGTGGAGTTGCCGCCGTCGCCTCCGATCCCGGCGAGTGATCCGGCGCCGCCACCGCTGCCGTCCCCAGCCGCGTTGCCGCCATTGCCGCTTGCCCCCCCGCTTCCGCCGAAGCCCCCTTCACCGCCGGTCGCTCCGTCAAAGAAGAACGAGTCGTCGATCAACACAAGGGTGCCGGCGTTGTAGATCGCACCGCCCATCCCGGGCGCGCCGTCGGCTCCAGCACCGCCATTGGCACCGATGCTTCCGTTGCCGCCGTTGCCGTTGGACGCCGCGCCCGAGCCGCCATTGCCTCCGTTCCCGCCGTTCCCGCCGTTGCCACCGTCACCCCCGAACACGTGGTCGCCGGAGAAGGTGGAGAACTCGGCGACGAGCGAGGCACCTTTGTCGACGAGGATGGCTCCGCCCTCGGCGAGCCTGCCGGGCGTCGCGGAAGTCCCCGGAGATCCAGCCGTTCCGTCGCGTCCGGTGCCCGCGGCTCCTGAGGTGCCGTTCTTGCCGTTGGTGCCGTTCTTTCCGGCAGGCTGGACGAGACCAGCGTTCGCGAACGAGAGTCCGATGAGGATAAGCGTGCCGTGCTCCACGTCGAAGATACGCTCCGTGTTGGGGGCAAAACTCTGCCCTACCTGGCGCAACGGGTGACCCGTGAGCTTCACGGAGTGGCCATTGGCGTTCAAGGTCACGCTCTTCGACACCGTGATGGTGGTGGTGATCGAGATCGTGCCGGTGCACGCAAATGTGACGGATCCACCATGCGCGACGGCCGATTGGACCGCCGCCGCTGTGCACGACTTGATCGTGGTCGTTTGGCCTGAGGCTGCTTCGGTAACCGCGGACGCACGAACAGCGCTTGCGAGCAAGCCCACTGCAGCCAGAAGCCCGCACAGGAGCACGCAGACCGGTGCGCGGCGCCCATGCCCGTACCTACGAAACGGAATCCTCACGCCTCGCACCCCTTTCGCACCTGACCGGCGTCAACGCAGGTGTTCCTACCCGCCGACGTCGCCCGGTGAAGATCGTGAACCAGCAGCTGCCGGTGGCATGGTAACTCGCACCGGGCGCTGTCGCGCAGGGCTGCTGCGGTTCGAAGCGCGCTCGGAGCACGGAACGCCATGCCAAACATTCACGCCACCAGTCCTACGGCAAAGCGTCCCTTCCCATCTCCGCGATCTGCTCGACTGAGGCGCGATCGGTGCGGAGACCCTGACCTCACTTTCGATCCGGTTCCTCATCGTGCGGCCGACCGTCCTTCCCAAGTTGAGGACGCGACTGCGGTTCTCGTCGCTCGTTCGCAAAGCTTCCTGGCGCGTGTCCGGTCCGAGACTCCAGGGTCCCCGTTTAGCGCGCTGGTGTCGATCAGAGAGGTCGGTGTCGGAGCGAGGTGGAGGCGGGTGGCCGGTCCACAGCAAACTGATTTGCGCCCTTGCCAGGGCTTCTCCCGAGATAATCTCGCTGAGTCCAAGGGAGGTCTGATGGTTCGATCTTTCCGGGCGACCGTTCGCACGGCCGCCGTCGCGGCAGCGGTCTTGTTCGCGGCCATCTCGGTCGCCGCGTCGCCGATCGCAGCTGCTCAGTTGCAGCGGGATCTGGTCCCGGCGCAAGGCCTTGTCAGCACCCGCGGGGGCGGTGATGCGGTGGTCTGGTCGCTATCAGACCCGGTGTTGCCCACGCTCGCACAAGGCCAGCTGAACGCCGTCTCGTGTGGTGCCGCCAACGTCTGCACGGCAGTCGGCTCAACTGTGGCCACGACCGGACAGGAGATCGTGCTGGCAGAGCGCTGGCAGGGATCGGCCTGGGCGGTCCAAGCGACTGTTGATCCTGACGACGCCACGGTGGCGAGCTTGTCCGGCGTCTCGTGCCACACTTCCACGGCCTGTACGGCCGTGGGCTCTTACCAGCATGGCGCCCGGACCGACGGGCTCGCCGAGGCCTGGAACGGCAAACTATGGACTCTGCAGCCGCTGCCGTTGCCGCAAGGCGCCAGGAGCTCGTCGCTGTCCGCAGTTTCCTGCTCCTCGTCGAGCGTGTGCACCGCGGTGGGCTCGTACGACGAGGGCACCTCGACCTTGCCGCTGGTGGAGCGGTGGAACGGCAAGTCATGGGGCACCGAGACGATTCCGGTCGCCAAGGGTCAAGCGCTTACGGTGACCGCGGTCTCGTGCCCGTCGTTGAAGATTTGCACGGCGGTCGGCTCGACCACGAACTCGACGGCCGAGACAGCGTCAGCCCTTCGCTGGAACGGGAGCGCCTGGAAGGCACAAGCGGTGCCCGAACCGCCGAAGGCCCAGTTCGCCGATCTCGACGGCGTTGCCTGCAACGGCTCGAGCTCATGCACCGCGAGCGGCGAGTACGACAACTCGAACGGGACCGGACTGGCGCTCGCCGAACGTTGGAACGGGACGACGTGGTCAGTCCAGACCACGCCTGATCCGAAAGGCGCGACCTTTGCGGTGCTGGCAGCCGTATCCTGCTGGTCGCCGATCGCCTGCACCGGTGTCGGGGAGTGGGCCAACCTCGCAGGACAACTCATGACACTGGCTGAGCGATGGGACGGGACCGCCTGGGCGATCCAACCGACCCCCACCCCGAATCCTTCCGAGACCAACCTGGAGGGGGTCGCGTGCCCATCGGTTTCTTTGTGCGTCGCGGCGGGAACCTACGCCCTCCAGGGTTTCCACGACGTCTACTCGACCCTGGCCCTGCAGTGGAGCGCCGCGATTTGGGCCCGAACACCGGCTGTCAACCCGGTTGGCACGGCGCTGAGCGACCTCGCTTCGGTGTCCTGCTCGGCGGCCGACGCCTGCACGGCCATCGGCGAGACGGGGGCGAGCTCAGGGTACCCGCCACTGATCGAGCGCTTCAACGGATCGGCCTGGTCCGTGCAGAAGATGGCGACGGCCCCGGACCTCGCAATTTCAGCGGTGTCCTGCCCGGGACCCCACGCCTGCACCGCCGTCGGGTCGACCGGGTTGGCGACGACCGCAGCGGTCGCCGAACGTTGGAACGGCACCAGCTGGTCCCTGCAGCCCACCGCGTCTGGCGCCGGTAGCAACGCCAAATTCTATGGCGTGTCCTGCCCATCGCTCACCATGTGCGAGGGGGTCGGCCTGGGCGGCACTGTCCTCGTCTCGACGATGCTGCTGGCGGAGCTGTGGAACGGCACGGCCTGGACATTGCAGTCGGTACCGCTACCCAAGGGGCTCTCCTTTCCGCTGCTATCGGCCGTGTCCTGCGCATCGCCCCGCGAGTGCGTCGCGGTGGGCGACGGTCTTGGCAGCTCCAACCAGGACGTACCCTTCGCCGAGAAGTGGAACGGCTCCACCTGGTCGCTCGAAGCAGTGCCACTCCCGAGTGGCGCCTCGTCGGGCACCTTCAGCGCGGTGTCCTGCCCAGCGCTCTCTCAGTGCGTCGCTGTCGGAGAAGCGGGATCCAACGGGGCTCTGGCTGAACTATGGAACGGCGCAAATTGGGCACCCTTGTCCGTCGCCCCGCCACCCCAGGGAGCGCCCAGCCTGTCCGGCGTGTCTTGCAACGCACAGAACTCCTGCACCGCTGTCGGCGAGTATCGGTACGTCGGAGCTGGCCCGTCGCTCGCCGAGCGCTGGAACGGCAAGGCGTGGGCAGTGCAGTCGACTCCCAACCGCTTCAACGCGCGGAACAACCAGCTGCAGAGCGTCTCGTGCACGTCGGCGACCACCTGCCTCGCCGCCGGAACCGCTTCATACCGCCAGTCCTTGATTGCGTTCGCCGAGATATGGGGGTGATGGGCACGCTGCCAGGTGTCCGGCTAACCAGCCTGAGCCCGTCGAGCCGTCCGTGCCGTCCGCTGAAAGCCGCCAGACTCAACGACAAACTTGATCCCAGTCTGAGAATGGTTTGATTCCCAAACGGCGGGCGATCGGTCAGGCTTCCGCCTTTCGAGCGGCAACCGACAGCAAACGATAGAAAACCGTGCTCGAGGCCGCGCCTCGACATCGGCGGAAATTCTCCTCGGCCCAGGCGACATAATCCCACTCTTGGTCGAGCACCGAGCTCGCTACGACCGACCACATTGCCTCGCGCAGGCCGGACATGAACGCCATCAGGCGGACGCGGGCGTCGTGGACGGGATCGTACCGACCGAAGTAACCCGCGACCAGCGCACACCTGCCGTCGTCGTCGAGCGAGCCCTTGGAAGTGACCTCGCCGAGGTCGAAGTAGCGGTTGCCCATACCCGCGTAGTCGAAGTCGATTACCCAGAGTCTGCCGTCAGAGAGCAGCAGGTTCTGGATGACGAGATCGCCGTGGCACAACACTGGTTCGTCAGCAAGGGTGTCGAAGAGTCGCTCCACCTGATCGAGTTTGAGGGCGATGGCATCGATGTCGCCCGGCAGGGCAAGGCCTTCTCCCACCGCGATCTGCAAATAGATCCGAGTGTCGGCGAATGACGAGAAATCGCCTTCGATCGGCCCTGCTCCGTGGAGCTTGCGGAGTATGCCCCCGATGCTTTCGAGGACACCAGGTCGGCGAAGCACCTCCTCGGTCACGGTCTCGGCCTCGAGGAAGCGCGAGAGGTAGTGCCCCTCGGGGAGCTTGTGGGCCGTGACCGCCGGCGCAACTCCGTGTTCAGCAGCCGCACGGTGGGCCCGGAGAGCACGACCCCGATCCAGGCGCAGGCGTTCGCTCGGTCCGGGCTTGACGATCCGCAGCACGAATCGTTCCCCGTTGCGCGAGGTCAGCACATAATTGTCGTTGATTGCGCCACCTGCGAGGATCTCGGCTTCCCATCCTCCTCGAAGCTCATCGAGATCCCATTCCTCGAGCAGGTCCGAGACGATCGCGGGGACACGGCCGGCGGAGGACACAGGAACCTGCACAGCCGCTTCTTCCCTGGTTTCAATGCTCATCAGGTCGCGTCTCCCTTGCCCGATCGGTGTGTAGTTTCGCTACGGCCTTTGAAGTGGCCCCGTCGTCCTGGAACCACCCCGAGAACCACCGAGGGATGGTCGAGCCTGGCTGAAGAGGAGTCATGTCTTACCCGAGGCGGTGGCGATGTAGTGACCCAGCAGCGGATCAGCAAGCTGCTGGCGTGTCCAGGCCCAGCGGTCGTCGGCCTCGTTGAAGTAGTCGAACGTGGAGTCCGGCTTGTCGGCGAGTAGCTGGTCCATGGCGGCAAAGAGGAGCGACCAGGTGAACTGCGCCGCGACGCCGAACAGGTGCGCCCGCGCCACCTGCACGGGCTCTCTCATGCCGAAATAGGCCTCACACAGCGTCTCGAGCTCGTCTGGGTCATAGTCTCCCTCCATCGCCAGGTCCCCGAGATCGAAGCTGGGGTCGTTCATGCCGCTGAAGTCGTAGTCGATGAGCCGAGGCCGGCCGTCGTCCATGATGTTCTTCGCCAACAGGTCGTTATGACACGGCGTCGGATTCAGTGCGCGTAGACTGAGCGCCTCCTGAATTCGGCGAAGGGTCCCGACTTCCTCCATGAGACCCCTGCTGGTCCGCAAGCCGTGACGGGCCACGAGATCGAGGTAACAATCGAGGAACGTGAAGATCGAGATGTGGTTCGCGAACGCTGCAGAACCCTCGTGCAGTGCGCGGATCGCTCTCCCGAGGCGGGGAATGTAGTCAGGAGCTGACAGGTCGGCTACTTCGAGCGTCCGACCGTCGATGAACTCGAGAACGACAGCAGAGAGATCCGGGAAGGCGGCGAGCACGCCCGCGGCGACTCCGCTCTGTGCGGCCGCAACAGTGTTGTGGATGAGATCGGGAATCTTGATCATGAGGCCGAAATCATCCATTTCCTCGGTGAGGAGTTTGATGACGCAGCGACGATCTCCGGCCTGCACGACGTAGCTCCGGTTCGCGAGGCCGCCGACGAGGACGGAGATCGAGGAGACGCGGCAATCCCAATCTGGCATGCAGGCGAGGACGTCTTCCGGTTCGACGTGGCCGGTCACACGTGTCCTCCAGGGATCTGAAAGGTCGGACCGCTACGGTGGAACAGTAGCCAGGCTGGGGGAGAGTCACAAGCGCCAGCCGGGCACCGGCCGACCACCGCAGATGCGAGGAGACCAACGAGATTTCCGGCCGGGTTAAGATAACGAATCACGTCGCGCGCTCGCAGGGGCGGCGGCGGTGCGCCACTCGATGAAGGTAGAGCCGAGTCATGTCCGCAGAGGAGCCAATCGGAGCGTTTGAACCATATCGGGGCAGTTTCGGCGCGACCGACGGGATTCGCGCTTCGCTCCTGGCGTCACTGCGCGGCCTCAGCGAAGGTACGCGTCTGCCGAGCGAACGTGAACTCGCTCGCCAGCTTGGAGTCAGCCGCAACGCTCTGCGGGAGGCTCTCGCAACACTGGAGCGCTCTGGGCACGTCATCCGTCGCGTCGGGCGGGGAGGAGGTACGTTCGTCGCCGTGCCCAAGCTCGAACGAGACCTTCGTTACATTGCCAGCCTTCCCGAGTACCTGCGCCAGCAAGGGCACGTTCCCGGCGCCCGGGTGATCTCCGCCCAGCTCGTGGAGGCAGACGAGGAGACGTCGGCCAAGCTCGGCAAGGAGGGGCCGCTCGTTTACGACCTCGTCCGCGTCCGTCTCTCCGACGGCGAGCCACTGTCCCTCGAGCGGTCGCGGCTGCCCGCTCGGCGGTTCCCCGGATTGCTCGAGTGCCCGCTCGGCGGCTCAATCTACGAGCTGATGCGTGAGCAATACCACGCAGGGCCGCAGCGAGCAGTCGAACGGATCGAGGCGGTGGAGGCGTCGCCCGAGGAAGCCGCGGCACTGGACGTCGAGCCCGGCGCTCCGCTGTTGTGCGTAGATCGAGTCGCGTACGACATCGACGGGCGCGTGGTCGAGGTCGGTCACGAGCTCTTCCGGGGCGACCGGACCCGGGTCGTGGTCTGGGTGGAGGACACGGACCAGCGGATGCGGCGAGAGGATCACGTCGTCGTTCCCCTCACCGCGGGAAAAGACAGGAGACCGGGCGCCTAGCCGGAACCGGCGTCGGGGTTGGGGCTGTCGGCACCAGATTCTGGTCAAGGCGCCGGGTGCAAAGCGAGCATGCCACCGTCGACGCGGATCGTGGTGCCCGTGAGGTAGCTCGTCCCCTCCCGGCACAAGAAGGCGACGAGCTCGGCGACCTCGCTCGCGGAACCTACCCGATGGCAAGGAAACGCTCGGCGCAGCTGCTCCTCGCTGAGATCGCCCACCCACGGCTCGCTGAGCGGCGTCAGGATCCAGCCCGGTGCCACAGCGTTCACCTGGATCCCGTATTCCCCCCACTCGACCGCCATGGTCTCGGTGAGCGATATGAGTGCCGCCTTCGAGGCGTTGTAGTGAGCGAAGCCCGGCTCGGACATGAGGCCGTTCGTGGAGGCGATGTTCACGATGTGCCCGCCAGCACCTCGATCGCGCATTGCCTGCGCGCACGCGATGCCGATTACGAGCGGGCCGCGCAGGTTGACGGCGAAGTACTTGTCCCACACCTCCGGTGTCAGTTCGAAGAGGGGAACGGCGTCATAGATCCCGGCGTTGTTCACGAGCGCGTCCACCTGACCATAGGTGTCGAGGCAAGCTCGGACGACGCGCCCGCAATCCTCGACGTCTCCGACGTCCGCAGTCAGTTCGAGGACGTCCCCTCCGGCCCGAAGTCTGTCCGCGGCGTTGCTCAGCTCGGTGCTGTTGCGAGCACAGATCACCAAGGAGTAGCCGTCCTGTTGCAACCGCTGGGCACAAGCGAGGCCAATCCCCTTCGACCCCCCGGTGACGATCGCACTCTTCATGTCTTTCCCCTCCTCGGTACAGCGGCGCTACGTACCAGTGATCCGGCATCCTAAACATTCGGTCGGACCATTCGCTCGGGGCGGTCTTCGAACCTAGGCGCTTGGCCCCTTTGCGATCTCGAGCAACTTGCCGACCGGCAGCCGATCGACCTGTTTGGCCACCCACTCCCACCTGAGGGAGGCTTCGCCCCAGTAATCGAGCTCGTCCGAAGGCAGCTCGGGCAGCAGCTGCGCCATTCCTGTGAACAGCAGCGACCACATGTACTGGGCCGCAATACCGAAGAGCTGGACCCGTGCCAGCTTCGTTGCGTCGTACCCCCCGAAGTACGACTCGACCAGGCGCGCGGTCTCGTCCGGATCGAGGTCGCCTTCCATAGCGGCGTCACCGACGTCGAAGCATTCGTCGGTCATGCCGCTGAAGTCGTAGTCGATGATCCGGATCTCTCCGGCAACGTCGATCAGATTCCACGCGTACGTGTCCACCTGACTCGGGACCGGCAGGCCTGCCGTTTCGACGAGGGCGGACTCCATCCGCCCGATCATCG
>Ga0209415_10006887_pt1 | contig 20053 bp, 20 predicted proteins | sample PeaSoiSIISIP2007_FD_187696 | JGI IMG/M metagenome (GOLD analysis project Ga0209415, IMG submission 187696) | Peat soil microbial communities from Weissenstadt, Germany - SII-SIP-2007 (SPAdes) (version 2) | ecosystem: Environmental > Terrestrial > Soil > Wetlands > Peat | place: Germany... | reverse complement strand
CGGTCGTGAAGGCGGTCAAGAAGGACCAGTCCGGCGTGATCGAGGCGGACATCGTCGGTCCGATCTGCGAGTCCGGCGACTTCCTGGTCAAGCATCGCGAGATTCCGAACTTCAAGCAGGGCGACCTGATGGCCTTCATGTCCGCAGGCGCCTACGGCTTCACCATGAGCTCCAATTACAACAGCCGGCCGCGCGTGGCCGAGGTCATGGTGGACGGTGGCAAGTTCGAAGTCATCCGCGAGCGCGAGCAGGTCGCCGATCTCGTCAAAGGCGAGAAAGTGCCGTCGTTCCTGTAGAGACAAAAACAGGCAAAGAATCAACACCCGCACACGGAAAACGGCGGAAAGGCACGGATAAAAACAAATAAAGTTTTCAGGTTTAACCTGAAAGCCTTTGCCGTATTCGTAGTTATCCGTGCAGTTACGGTTTGATCCGTGTGTGACGGTTTTTCGTTTGCCCGTTCAATAATTTATCGTTTTATAACTAGAGGCAATCCAAGGAGGTAGCCCATGTTCCAGGGAAGTATCGTCGCCATCGTCACCCCGTTCATAAACGGCGCGGTAGACGAGGAAAAACTCCGCCAACTGGTGGAGTTCCAGATCGAAAACGGCACTGACGCCATCGTGCCGTGCGGCACCACCGGCGAGTCTTCGACCCTCGATTACGAAGAGCACGACCGGGTCATCCAGATCGTCGTGGAACAGGTGAACAAGCGCGTGCCGGTCATCGCCGGTACCGGTTCAAACTCCACCCGCGAGGCTATCGAGATCACCCAGCACGCCAAGGATCTCGGCGCGGACGGCGCACTGCTCGTCACCCCGTATTACAACAAACCGAGCCAGGAAGGGCTCTACCTGCACTACAAGGCCATCGCCGACGCCGTGGCCCTGCCGCAGGTGCTCTACAACGTGCCGGGCCGCACCGCCGTCAACCTGCTCCCGGAGACGGTCGCCCGCTTGGCCGAGCACAAGAACATCGTCGCCATCAAGGAAGCCACCGGCTCCCTGCAGCAGGCATCCGAAATCCTCGACCTGTGCGGCGACAAGATCACCGTGCTCTCCGGCGACGACTTCATCACCCTGCCGATGATGGCCTGCGGCGCCAAGGGCGTAATCTCGGTTACCGCCAACATCATGCCGAAGGAAGTCGCCGCCCTGGTGGACGCCTTCAACGCCGGCAACCTGGAAGAGGCCAGGCGCCTGCACCTGTACCTGCTGAAGATCTCCAACGCCATGTTCATCGAGACCAACCCGGTACCGGTGAAGACCGGCGTGTCGCTGCTCGGCAAATGCAGCGCCGAGGTTCGCCTGCCGCTGGCCCAGCTGTCCGACGCGAGCCTGACCAAGCTCACGGCGATCATGAAGGAATACAGGCTGATTTAAGCATACGGAGTAACATCATGATTAGAATAGCTGTATGCGGAGCCGCCGGGCGCATGGGGGGGCGGATCATCGCCGCCATCAAGGAAGCGTCAGAGGTGGAACTCTCAGGCGCGCTCGAGCGTCCCGGCCACCCGATGGTGGGCCAGGACGCCGGCTACATCGCCGGGCTGGGGCAGATCGGCGTCGCCATCAGCGACGACATCAACGCCGTCGTGCAGGGTTGCGACGTGCTGATCGACTTCACCAGCCCGAAAGTCTCCCTGAAGAACCTGGAAGTCTGCGCCCTGCACGGTAAGGCGATCGTCATCGGCTCCACCGGTTTCACCCCCGAAGAACGCGCCCTGGCCGCGGAACTCGCCCGCGAGATCCCGGCCGTGATCGCCCCCAACATGTCGGTCGGGGTCAACGTCTGCTTCAAGGTGCTGGCCGACGTCGCCAAGATCCTGGGCGAGGATTTCGACGTGGAAATCGTCGAGGCGCACCACCGCCTGAAGAAGGACTCCCCCTCCGGCACCGCCGTCAGGATGGGCGAGGTGGTGGCAGGCGCCCTGGGGCGCGATTACAACAAGGTGGCCAACTACCACCGCGAGGGGATCTGCGGCGAGCGGACCCACGAGGAAATCGGCATGCAGACCGTGCGCGGCGGCGACATCGTCGGCGAGCACACCGTCTATTTCATCGGCATGGGCGAGCGCATCGAGCTCACCCACCGCGCCCACACCCGCGACATGTTCTCCCGCGGCTCCGTGCGCGCCGCCAAGTGGGTGGCAAGCGCCCAGCCGGGCATCTGGGACATGCAGGACGTGCTGGGACTTAGATAAACAAATGTGGCATGCTTTACGGCTTGTCATCCTGAGCGAAGCGAAGGATCTGCTGCTTTTGCCCGATTGGGTAAAAAGCAGATCCTCCGCTGACGCTTGAGGATGACAACCTGCTGCAACTTGATTGATAAGGAGAGATAGCAAGATGGCATTGATCAACGACAACTACTTGAAATTAAAGGCGGGTTACCTGTTCCCGGAGATCGGGCGCAGGGTGCGCGCATTTTCCGCCGCCAATCCGGACGCCAAGGTGATCCGCCTGGGGATCGGCGACGTCACCCAGCCGCTCACCCCGACCGTGCTCAAGGCGTTCCACGACGCGGTGGACGATCTGGCCAAGGAAGCCTCCTTCATGGGCTACGGCCCGGAGCAGGGGTACGACTTCCTGATCGACGCGATCATCGAGAAGTCCTACAAGCCCCTGGGCGTCGAGCTGAAAACCACCGAGATGTTCATCTCCGACGGCTCCAAGTGCGACTGCGCCAACATCCTGGACATCTTCGCCCTGGACAACACCGTCGCCATCGGCGATCCGGTCTACCCGGTCTACAACGACACCAACGTCATGATCGGCCGCACCGGCGAGGCGGACGAGAAGGGCTACTACAAGGGGCTGGTCTACATGCCCTGCACCTCGGAAAACGGCTTTTTTCCGGCGTACCCGAAGGGCAAGGTGGACATGATCTACCTCTGCTTCCCGAACAACCCGACCGGCGCCGTGGCCACCAGGGAGCAGCTGAAAGGGTGGGTGGATTACGCTTTGACCAACGACTCGGTGATCCTGTTCGACGCCGCCTACGAGGCGTTCATCACCGATCCGGCCATCCCGCACTCCATCTACGAGATCGAAGGCGCCAAGAAATGCGCCATCGAGTTCCGCTCCTTCTCCAAGACCGCCGGCTTCACCGGCGTGCGCTGCGGCCTGGTGGTCGTGCCCGAGGAACTGGAAGGGACTACTTCCACCGGCGAGAAGTACAGCTTCAACAAGCTCTGGCTGCGCCGTCAGACCACCAAGTTCAACGGTGCGTCCTACCCGGTGCAGAAGGCCGCCGCCGCGGTGTACACCGAAGAGGGGTGGAAAGAAACCAAAGAGAACATCGACTACTACATGGAGAACGCCCGCATCATCCGCGAGGGTCTGGCAGCCGCCGGCCTCACCGTGTACGGCGGCGTCAACGCCCCCTACATCTGGCTGAAGACCCCGGCCGGCACCACCTCCTGGGACTTCTTCGACAAGCTTCTGAACGAGTGCCACGTGGTCGGAACCCCCGGTTCCGGCTTCGGCCCGAGCGGTGAAGGTTACTTCCGTCTCTCCGCCTTCAACAACCGCGAGAGAGTCATCGAAGCGGTGGAGCGGATCAAGAAGAACCTGAAGTAATTTCGGCAAGATAAGAAAAAGGCGGCCCCAAAGCGGGGTCGCCTTTTTTTTTGTTGGCGCATCGTCGCATGAAGGGGCCGCGTCAGACGTTACCGCCCCATTCCTTCTCACCCCAATCGGCAGCCGACTGGGCCAATTTCATCAACTCGCGGCAGAACGCGGGGAGGTCGCCCGGCTCGCGGGAAGTAACGAGCCTCCCGTCCACCACCACTTCGCTGTCCTCGTAGCGGGCTCCTGCCTCGCGAAGTTCGGTTGCCACCTCTTTGTAGCAGGTGGCCCTGTGGCCCCTGATCAGGTTGGCGGAGATCAGGATCTGCGGCCCGTGGCAGATCGCGCCTACGGGCTTCTGGTTTGCGAAGAAGAACTTGGCGATTTCCTGAACCTTCGGGTCATTGCGGATGGCTGCCGGAGCCTTGCCGCCGGGAAGGAGCAGCAGGTCGTAGTCACCCGGGTCGATTTCGGAAAAGATCTTGTTCACCGCAACTTCGTAGCCATGTTTGCCGCGAATCGGGTAGTTTCTGCTGGAAGCGACGTCGACCGACCAGCCGGCCTCTTGAAACCGGTAAAACGGGACCAGCAATTCGGTATCTTCAAAGTTGTCCGCACTTAGAATAAGCGCTCGCATATCGGTCCTCCCGTCGACGCAAATATCGTATTTGCGAGGACTTCTGTAGGTAAATTTGTTGCGCTGGCTGTTGCGACGGGTGTGCCGCGTTGCCACTTCCTAATTTACCACGAAACGGGGGGCAAGGAGCGCAATAAACCGGGAAAGAGAGGTGGGATTTACATGCCATAGCGGTTGTGCTAGCGTGGTGGGTAGCACATAAAGCAGGAGGGAAAAAAGCGAGGTGGGTAGTCATGGGAAGCGCGGTAGGATTTTTTTTCCTGGCGCTGTTAGTGGTATCTATCATCATCATGATCAGCCAGTTCAGAGCCTATCACCATAGTGGCAAGAAAAGGTAGCTGAAACTGAATATGCACCAAGTGCCCCTGTAAAATGGGACACCTGCTTGTCATCCTGAGCAGAGCGAAGGATCTGCTCGTATTCTCTGCAACAAAAGCAGATCCTTCTCTGACGTTCAGTGTGACAATCTCCCCGCTATTTCTTTACGGTATAGCCACCGTGTGGGTCCCAACTGTACCCCTTGCCGCTCCAGATAGCTTCGATCGTCTTCCAATCCACACCGAGATTCTTCATTTCTTCGCAAATGTAGTACGCGGGCATGATCTCGTCGTCGTCGATGCGGCCATCGCCGTTGGCATCGGCCCAGTGGTAGGCGCCGAGCTGCAGACGGTCGGCCCCCCCCACGGCTTCGGTGCGGTTCCCCTCGTCCTCGTGCAGCACGATCTCGCCGCCGAGTTGCCGAGTCCTGTTCACCGGCGCCGAGGCCGGGATCTGAACGCTGTAGGAAATGGTGAACGGGCCTTTTCCTTCAGGAATGAGCCATTTGATGCCGGAACCTGAGGACTCGACGCTGGAGGTGGCCGGCAGGGAGCCGACCACCTTGAAGCCTTCGGGCAACTTTTCCTTGAGGATGAAGCCGATGCTGCTTCCTCTGGGTGGCGTCACCTTTACCTGGACCGGAATGATCTCGCCGGGAGCGGCGTAGCGGGGAAGCCAGCGGACGGCGCTGGGCGCCCGGGCAGGACGGCGCACAAACAGGAAGACGGCGACGAAAACCAGGAGCAATGCGGCAAAGCCGTAGATAAACAACCGGCGGGCACTACGGACCGGAAGGGGAGAGGCAACGGCCTCCTCAGGCTCGATGACTTCTTCCACCTTGATGATTTCCGACAGTTCGACGCCGAGTGCGGTCGCGAGTTTCTCGGCATTGTCCCGCTTTATGGAGGGATAGCGATTGTTTTCCCAGCGGGAAATGGTGTCGGTGGTAACGCCGACCACGCTGGCGACGTACAGCTGCGTCAGCTTCTTGGTTTCACGCACGTTCCTGATCACCGCACCGTCGATCGACAGATAGGGTGCGGAGAGGCGGTCGGACTTTTCGGGTTCCAGCTCCATCGATGCTCCACGGGAAACACCGGCGAACGGGACGCTCGGCGGCGGAAAACAGGGTTGGACGACCCTACATCGGGTCGCATTGCTATAGATGTCGATACCGTGAGGGCCCGGTCGATGGTAATTTTTATCACAGTTCGGCAGCAAAAAACCAAGAAAAGGAGCAGTACCATGAAAAAGCTGATCGCAGCCGTCGCCCTCACCCTCTTCAGCGCCGCCATCGTCCAGGCAGCGGGCCCGGAGACCATGACCTTCCCGACTAAAATGGGGACCATCACCTTTCCGCACAAGAAACACCAGGAGATGTTGAAGGACTGCAAGGTCTGCCACGAGAAGGGCCCAGGCAAGATAGAGGGCTTCGGCAAGGATTGGGGTCACCAGACCTGCAGAGGGTGCCACACCACCAAAGGCGCCGGCCCGACCAAGTGCGCAGAATGCCACAAGAAGTAACGGTCTGCTCGTTTCGGCCTCTCCCTTCTGGAAAAGAAGGTAAAGCGTAAGAGCACCCCCTCCCCTTGCGGGAGGGGGGATTGAACAAGGTGCGGTAGGGGCGTGCAGGAAGGTGACCTACTCCCCGAAAAGAGCGTCGATGGTCTCGAAGTCGAGATCTTCGGCCATGCTGCGGACCAGGTCGAGTTTCTCCTTGTCCTCGGCGGTGATCTTGGAGACGTCGTCGGCGATGATGCGGTAGAGTTCGGCGGTGGAGTTCTTCTGGGTCCTGAGGTAGGGGATCCGGCTGTTGTCGATGATGCGCTGGGTGATGGCACTCACCTCGGAGAGACCGGGGATGATGAGCCCGGCGATCAGGGCGCGGTATTCCGGCATCTGGTAGAGGTTCGCCAGGGTGACCAGCAATTCGTCGCGGCTGCTGGTCACCAAGAGCAAGGTCGCCTCCTTCAGCATCTCGGTGACACGCTGGGTGGAGGCGGCACCGATCTGGACGTGATGGATGATGCGGCTCATTTCGCGCCGGTTGCCGTGCAGCGGCACGTCGAGCACCCGGGAGATGCGCCTTAAGGTCGGGTTGGCGAGTACCGGCTTGTAGTCGAAGCCGCCGATCACCGCCATCGATTCGTCCGCAAAGGCGCGTTGCAGGTAATCGAGGGTGATTTCTCGCTTCTTGGGGTAAATCTTGTTCACCAGCACGGCCCGCACGTCCGCCCCTTCCAGCTTGAAGAGCGCGGTGTTCATGGCGATGGTGTCGACCACGTTGCCGATACCCCCGCCGGTCACCATAAGCACCGGCGCATTGAGCATCCTCGCGATGTGCGCGTTGGAGAGCTTCAGCACCGTGCCGACACCGGGGTGACCGGACCCCTCGATGACGATGAAGTCGCAGCGCTTCTCCAACTCGTGGTAGGCGTCCAGGATCTGTTCCTTGAGCGCAGGGAGCGAAATGTCGCCGTCGATCGCCTTGCGCGAGGTCTCGGGATAGACGATCACCGGCGACATCAGCCGGATGTCCTTGGTGAGCTCGAAAACCTGGGCCATCAAGGCGGCATCCTTGTCCATCGGGTAGCCGCGCAGGGTGGAAGGCTTGGGCCCGATCGGCTTCATGAAGCCAACCCTGCCATACTTCTTTTGGGCCCGGTGCAACAGCGACACGCTGATCGTGGTTTTGCCGATATTTTGTCCCGACGCCGCGACAAAAATAGTTTTCGCCATGACACTTCCTTCGGTAGTTGCGGTAACCCGTATCCGGATAAATAGGCATACTCGTACTGAAAAGCCGCCATGTCAAGCGTGAACGGTTTTCCGAAGCCGGCGGGCGGGCGGAAACGGCGGTATTACAGCCCATTGCACTTCAGGGGCGGGTCAGTGTACCATGAGTCCTATGGACACAGCAGACTTGGAACAAAGGGTCGTCTATTACAGCAAGGCCGAGGAGCTTGCCAACCGACTCACCCACGGGGCGGGTGCCCTGCTCAGCCTGGTAGCGGTATCGCTGCTGGTCGAGCGGGCCCTGGAACAACACGACGCCAGCCGGGTCGTGGCCGTCAGCATTTACGGCGGAGCCATGATCATCTTCTACTGCCTCTCCACCGCCTACCATTCGGTGACTAAACCCTATCTGCGCTATATCTTCCGCATCCTCGACCATTCCAGTATCTTCCTGATGATTGCCGGCTCCTACACCCCCTTCAGCATGGTCACGCTGCGCGGTCCGTGGGGGTGGGCGCTATTAAGCGCGGCCTGGGGCCTGGGCGCCGTGGGGGTCGTGTTGAACATCCTCACGGTGCATCGCCTGCGCTACCTGGGTCTTATCCTGTATCTCGCGCTCGGCTGGATGGCGCTGTTTGCCTTGAAACCGCTGTCGGCGGGATTGGCGGGCAAAGGACTGGCCCTGTTCTTCTGGGGCGGGGGAGCCTATACGGTGGGGGTGCTCTTCTACCTGTGGGACAGAATACCGTTCAACCATGCCATCTGGCATCTCTTCGTACTGGCGGGGAGCGCCTGCCATTTCGGCGTCATCTTCTGTTACGTAACCCCGCGTCACTTCTGATGCCCAGCGCCGGTCAGATCGGCGGCAACGGGTTTTCCAGGTGCCAGGGACAGGATTCCAGGATCCTGGTCAGGGCGTAGAGGTAGACCTCCGCCTTGTCCTGCCGCAGACGGCAGTGGACGGGATCGGGCTGTGCGCTGCCCGCGGCGCTCTGCGCGGCGCAGCAACCGCCGCCGCAGTGGTAGCGAAGCCAGCAGGAGCCGCAGGCCGGCGGCTGCGTGGCGGGGAAGCCGGGGAGCGAGAAGAGCTCGGGTGCGGCGAGGGCGGAGAGGTTGCCCAAGGAAGACCGCTGCGACTCGGCGAAGGCCAGGCAGGGATGGAGATCGCCCTGGCTGCCGATGGCGATCATCTTCGCACCGGCGCCGCAGGGAGGACGGCGGTGGCGCCCGGCGTGAAACCGGGCGACCTCGTGCAGCAGATGCGACAGGTGGGGCGCCTCGACGAGCACCCGGTAGCTGCCGAGTACCTCCAGGTAGTCGTCGAAGAAGCGGAGTAACTCGTCGCGCTGCCGCAAGGGTGGGACGATCAGCCGGAGGTATTCGCGGTCCCGCCGGAAGCCCGCCTCGTGGCAGTACTCAAGCTGGATGCGCTTGACGCCGAGGCGGCCGAGCTGCCGGAACGATTCCAGGTACGGGTCGGCGTGGACGGTCAGGGTGCCGCGCAGGCGGAGCGCCTCGGGTTTCGGGAAGGTGGCAAGGTTATGGATGATGGTCCGCCAGGTGCCGTTGCCGATGCCGTCGGGGCGCTGCAGGTCGTGGATTTCCTCCCGTCCGTCGACGCTGACGCTCACCTCGCTGAAGTGGCGGGCGACGAACTGCGCCGTTCCGCCGCGCAGCAGCATGCCGTTTGTGTCCAAAAGAAAGTGGAACCGCTTGCCGAGGCGCTCCTGGATGTGCCGCAATTCCAGGGTCAGCCGCTCCACTACCGGGAAGTTGAGCAGCGGTTCGCCGCCGTAGAACTTGACGAAGATGTGCTGGTGACGGGATGCGGCGGCCAATGCGGCGATCAGCCGGAGCGCCTGCTGCGCGGTATCGCGATTCATGAGGGCGGCGCGCCGGCCGAAACTCCCCCCCAGGTTCCAGCAGTAACGGCAGGAGAGATTGCAGTTCTGGGCGACGTAGATGGTGCAGAGCTCGAAGTCGTTGCCGCCCGGCGGGAGGCCGTCGTCGCTGCCTGTCTCCGCCGGCTCGGGTTCAGGCATGGCGAGTTCGGCATCGAGCAGATCCCGCAGTTCGCCGGCCGCGGCGATCCCCGTGATGTGGCCGGCACCGAAGCGGCCGGCGGTTTCCATCCCGGCCAGCACCGCCGCGGCCGTCTCGCTGAGCCCGTAAAGGCGCGCCGTACGGGGAAAAAAGACAAAATGACGGCCGCCCGCTGCAAAAGCGTGAAAATCGGTCATCGGTCTGCCCCTTGGGTAACGGCTGAGAGTCCTACCTGGCGTCCTGGTAAACGGTGAGGCGGGAAGGGAGCCTTCTGACGGTGTATCTGCGGTCGTGGTCCCTCAGGTACCAGATCCGGCCGGCGTGGTGCACGTCGACCTGTGCGGCGGGCGAAAGGGGAAGACCCTGCTGTTGGAAGCGGCCGGCGACCAGCGCGGGGATCACCCCCTGGTCGAGTTGCGCAGCATCCTCAAGCGGCACGGAAAACAGGGAGTCGGGGAGGGAGAACATCGAGTACGCGCTGGTTGTGGCCCGGTACGGTTGGTGGTGGGACTCGGTGGTTAAGGTCAGGCCGGCCTGGATGGAGTCGATGCAAAGAGGGGGCGGGCTCTTGGCGAGCGAGGTCCCGCCTTCGGAAATCAGGCGTACGTGCCGGGAGTGACCGGGGCGTTTCCGTTGCAGGTCGTGGAACGGGTTGCGGTTCATCGAGACCTCCGCGCCGAACAAGGCAAGATCGGGCCGGGGCGCACCGCCGGGAAGGGCGGGCGTAAGGCCGGTAAGTAGTAATAATTCGGTTGACTCGCGTGCTGAGATTTGCCGAGAAAAGCCTGGAAGTGTGGACGCCTGAGACGCATTCGATTATGCCGAAAAATAAAAGCTTGTCAATTTAAAATTTTTAATTTAATAAGGGGTGCGCGCCGGGACTGGGGAAGCGGAGGCCAGGCCGGCCTCCGCCCGATCAGGAAGAGAGAGCAAGCTACTTCTTGTGGCACTCGCCGCACTTGGTGGGACCCTTACCCAGGTCGGCATGGCATCCTTTGCAGGTCTTGTGCGCCCAATCCTTGCCGAAACCTGCGATCTTGCCGCCGGCATCGCTCTCGTGGCACTTGGTGCAAGCCATGCCCGCCATCTGCTGGTGTTTCTGGTGCGGGAAGGTGACGGTCCCCATCTTGGCCGGCAGGGAAATGACCTCGGGGCCGGCGGCCAGGGCGATACCGGTGCAAAGGAACGACAGGACGGCGACAGAGGTAAGAATCCGCTTCATCATTGTGTGTTTCTCCTTTTGACGTGGGTTGTGATGCCTGTCACAACAGCATAGCCGGGAGATTTCCGATTGCAAGGACACTACCTAGCACAAGTTGCGGATTTTACGACTGTCATAGCGTAAACAAAGAAAGCTCACACGGCATAGTCCTTGACAGTGAAGGGCGCGCATAGCAAAAGTAGACGGATATGAAAGCCAGTGAGCCGATAAACATAGCGGTCAGCGAATTTGCCCTGCCGGTACCGCGCACCGGCAGCCTGGAGGCGCATTCCGGCTTCGGCCGGGCGGCCTTGGAGGGGCAGCAGATCCACCAGCGCGTGCAGAAGAACCGGGCACAGGGCGACCCTCGCTACCAGGCTGAAGTGCCGGTCGAAAGGATCCTCGAGCGTGGCGGTTACCGGTTCCAGGTCGCAGGGAGGATGGACGGCATCTTGCGGCGGCAGCCGGCGACCATCGAGGAGATCAAGAGCTGCTTCAACGCGGCCGATCTGAAGCGCCGCCTGCTCGCTTCGGACGGCACGCACCCGTACTGCCTGCAGCTTTTGACCTACGGCTATTTTTACTGGCTGGATTACGACGAGCTGCCGCGGCTCACGCTGCACCTGGTCTCCTCGCGTAACGGCCACTCGGAGGACCTGCCGCTCGTGCTCGACGTGCAAAAGTACCGCGGCTGGCTGGAAATGCGCCTGGACGAGCTGGCGCGGGAAGCGGAGCGTGCGCAAAAGCGCGCGGCGCGCCGCCGCAAGACCGCCGCCGATTTTCCCTTCCCCTTCGCCGCTCCCCGTCTGGGACAGCTGGAGCTGATGGAGGAGATCGAACGCGGCATGGAGCTGGTGCGGCCGATGCTGATCCAGGCGCCGACCGGGCTGGGGAAGACGGCGGGAGTCTTGCACCCGGTGCTGAAGGAGGCGCTGGGGCGAGGCCAGAAGGTCGTTTACGTCACCCCAAAGAACAGCCTGCACGAGGTGGCCGAGGACGCGGTGCAGCGCTTCCGCGAGGCGGGGGCGAGGCTTCGGTCGCTCTCCGTCACGGCCAAGGGGAAGATCTGCCTGAAGGAAGAGCCGATCTGCACCCCGGAATACTGCGAGTACGCCCGCGACTACTACGGCAAGCTCGCCCGCCACGACCTCGCCGGGCAATTGGCCAGGAAAAGGAAGCTCACGGCGCGCACCTTCCGGGAACTGGCCGGGGAGTTCGAGGTCTGCCCGTTCGAGCTGCAGATCGAGGCGGTGGCGCTCTCCGACGTGGTGGTCTGCGACTACAACTACGTCTTTGCGCCCCGCTCGGCCCTGGGGCGGGCGACGGAGATGGCGGTGGACCAGACCGGCAAGCCGAACCTGGTGATCGACGAGGCCCACAACCTGCCGGCCCGGGCCATGGACTACTACTCCCCCAGGCTCGCCGCGGCGACCCTGGAGGCGATGCGCGAGGAGCTGCGCGCCCTGCCGGCGCGTCTGAGAAGGGAGGCGGAGGAGCTGTTGAACGACTGCCTGCGTACGGTGACCGGCTGCGGGGAGGGGAGGGGAAGCGCCCCAAGCCGGATCGAGCCGCCGGTCGCCCCCTTCCTCGACCTGGACGGGCGTCTGCGCACCTTCCTGTCGCGCTACCTGGAAGCAGACCTGGAGATCGAGGCCGGCGACCCCGTTTTGAGGCTCGCCTTCTACTGGTCGGAGTTCGCGCAGATCCTGGAACTCGTGGCCGACGCGAAGCAGCAGGAGTTTTTCACCACCTACCACCCGCAAGCAGCAGGCGGCAGCATCAGGATCACCTGCTGCGACGCCTCCGCGCTGATCAGGGAGCGCTACCAGGAGTACCGGCAGGTGGTGGGTTTTTCCGCCACCTTGAAGCCGTTCGACTACTACGCGAAACTCTCCGGGCTCGACCAGGAGGAGCTTTTGACCGCCGAGTTCGCGAGCCCCTTCCCGGCCGAGCGGCGCAAACTCATGATCATTCCGCAGATCTCCACCCGGTATGCCCGGCGGGAGCGCAACTACGGGCGGATCGCCGACGCCCTGCAGCGGATCGTGGCGCTTAACCCCGGCAACTACTTCGCCTTCTTCCCGAGTTTCGAGTTCCTCGACCGGGTGGCGGAGCTCTTCCGGGCGCCGGAAGGGTTTGAGACGCTCAGGCAGGAGAGGAAGATGCCGGCGGCGCGCACCCGGGAGATACTGGAGCGGCTCAAGGTCCGGCGTGCGCCGGCGCTGGTGTTCGCCGTGCAGGGGGGATCGCTCTCCGAGGGGATCGATTACGCGGGGGAGATGGCCATCGGCGCCTTCGTAGTCGGTCCGCCCCTGCCAAACTTCGACCTGGAGCGCGAGGGAATGCGCGCCTACTACCAGCGCCGCTACGGCACGGGCTTCGACTACGCCTACACCTTTCCCGCCATGGCCAAGGCGGTGCAGGCGGCCGGCCGGGTGATCCGCTCGGAGACCGACCGTGGGCTGGTGGTGCTGATGGACGACCGTTTCCTGGAGCCGGGCTACAGCGTCACGATGCCGGGGGACTGGTTCCGGTCGCAGGCGAGCGAACTTGTATCCGGCTCCATACTCAAAGAGATTGCGGAGTTCTGGAAGAGAAGCGAACAGGAAACAATCAACGGCAGCTGTGACACAAACGTGACCGAGTAAATACTGGCACAGTGATTTCTCCTGTGGACACAGCTGCTTGCCTATGAGATATTGCGAAACCGATACGGCACGTTAAGAGTCTGTTTTGTCTTGTTATCAGGAGGGTTGTGGGGCGATGGCCGTTCCAATGCACAAGGTAAAAATCGGGCAAATAGTCACCAAAACGGTAAAAAAGATCCCGCCCGACATGCAGATCGGCGACGCGGTTGCCATCATGGCTGCCTCCAGGATCAGCTGCCTGGTGGTTACCGAGGGGAACAAGCCGATCGGCATCTACACGGAAAGAGACGTGGTCAAGGGCGCCTGCCGCGGCGAAGCCTTCAACAACCGGCCGATCCGGGAGGTGATGACCTCCCCGGTGGTCACCATTCCCGGCGGTCTCAGCCTCTATGAGGCCTACAATCTGCTGCTCACCAACGGCATCCGCCACCACGTGGTGGTCGACCATCACGGAAACGTCACCGGGGTCTTAAGCCAGTCCGACCTGATCGACCACCTGGGGCTCGAATACTTCGTGGAGATGCGCAAGATCGAGCAGATCATGAGCACCGCCGTGGTCACCATGCCCCCCGACGTCTCGGTGCAGCACGCCCTGACGCGCATGGCGGAGGGAAAGATCAGCTGCGTGGTGACGGCTGAGGACCAGCGGCCGGTCGGCATTCTCACCGAGCGGGACGTGGCCAGGCTGGTGGCGGGGCGCATCGACCTGTCGACGCTGGCCGTCTCCGAGGTGATGACCACGCCGGTGCTGACGGTCGCCACCGGCTCCACCGTGCAGAACGCCGCCTACACCATGAAGGAGCACGGCATCCGCCGGGTGGTGGTGGTCGACGGCAACGGCCGCATCGCCGGCCTGGTCACCCAATCCGACATCGTCAAGGGGCTGGAGGGGCAGTACATCGAGTCCCTGAAAAAGGTGATCCGCGACAAGGAAGACATCCTGCGCGACACGGCGCGGGAACTGCTCGACAAGAGCGTCTACCTGGACGGCATACTTTCCTCCTCGATCGACATGGCCATCGTCGCCACCGACGTCGAGTACGCAATCAAGTATTTCAATCCGGAGGCGGAAAAGGTCTTCGGAGTCCACGCGGAGGAGGTGGTCGGCGGCTCGGCGCTGGAGCTGGACGTGCTTTCCGCGGCCGCGGCCCCGCGCATGGCGAAGATCAGGGAAACCGTGCGCAAGGAGGGGGAGTTCCTGTTCCCGCTGCGCATCGCGCGCGACGGCCAGACCAGCTACTACGATGGGCGGGTGACCGGCATCCTGGACAAGCTGCACCGCCTGGCAGGCTTCGTGATCATGCTGCGCGACGTGACCGCGCGCAAGAAATACGAAGAAGAGATCAAGCACTTAGCCTATCACGACGCCCTGACCGGGCTCCCCAACCGGGTGCTTTTGAGCGACCGGATCGTCCAGACCCTTGCCCAAAGCGGCCGCAACAACACGCCGGGCGCGCTGATAATCATCGACCTGGACAATTTCAAGGACATCAACGACACGCTCGGGCACGGCGTCGGCGATCTCCTGCTCAAGGAGGTGAGCGGCCGGCTGAAGGCGCTGGTGCGCAAGAGCGACACGGTGTCGCGCATGGGGGGGGACGAATTCGTGCTGCTGCTGCCGAAGATCGCCTCCACCGAGGCGGCGGGGCAGCTGGCCCGTAAGGTCGTCAAGGCCTTCCAGGAGCCGTTTAAGTGCGGCGGCAACTCGTTCAACGTCACCGCGAGCCTGGGCATCGCCCTGTTCCCCCAAGACGGCACCGACGAGGAGACCCTGCTGAAGCGGGCCGACATCGCCCTGTACCGCGCCAAGGAGCAGGGGCGCAACACCTACAATCTCTACGCCGCGGCGGCGGGCTGAGCCTGCGCGGCAGCCTTTGCCGTCTTTTGGCGATGCCCGCCTGCCGGCTGCGCCAGGAAAACTCCAGCTTTCATCGCTTAAGCCGATTTTTCGCATGGAAAAACGACGCGGTTTCTGATAAGAATAGGTCACTTTGGGGTGCGGACGGTGCTTCGTCCCCGTGATGAGCGGGGAGGGCGACCATACCGCTTTTTCACTGCCTTGCTCGGTAATGGCGACGGGAGTTGCGGTGCATGCCGCCGGCCTGTCGACGTCCTTTTTAATTGGTAATACATCTCCGGAGGAAGCATCATGAAAAAAGTTGTGATAGCCGATGACAGCATCGCCGTGGCACGTCAACTGGAGAAGATAATAACCGGTTCGGGCGAGTTCGAGGTGGTGGCGCAGGCCCGTAACGGCCTGGAAGCGATCAAGATGTACCAGGTGCACCACCCGGACATCATCTGCATGGACATGAACATGCCTGGCATGGACGGCATCACGGCGCTACGCACCCTGGTGGCTCTGGACAAGCAGGTCAAGGTGGTGATGGTCACTTCGCTGGGCGGGGTGGGCGACAAGTTCACCGAGGCGATCCGGCTGGGCGCCAAGGGGGTGCTTTCCAAGCCGTTTGAGGCCGAAGACCTGCTGAAGATCCTGCGCGGGCTGTAGCCCGCTTCGACGCCGTGAGCGGCGACGATCATGCAATGCTTTTGTGACTAACTGACAAGGAGAGCAACCATGGCGGTCAAATTTTTCGGACAATATCTCCTGGAGCGTGGAGCGGTCACCACCGATCTGCTGCTGAAGGCGATTGCTTTGCAGGATTCCATCAACCTCAAGCTCGGCGAAACGGCCCTGGCGATAAAGATGATTACCCCGTCCGACGTGAAGCGGATCCACGATGCCCAGCGCACCGAGGACCTGATGTTCGGCGACATGGCGGTGAAGCTCGGCATCCTCACCGAGGGGCAGTTGGGCGAGATACTGGACCACCAGCAGCGCACCCACCTGCGCATCGGGGAGGCGCTGGTAAGGGTAGGGGCCTTCGACCACGACCAGCTGAACCTTCACCTGGAGGGTTTCCGGGCCGACCAGGCGAAATACGCCACCACCCGGACCCTGATCCCGGCGGGGATCGCCCATCCGGAGATCTGGGAGATCAGCGCCGACCTGACCGCCAAGATGTTCGTACGCATGGTGGGACTGCAGTGCCACCTGGGCGACTGCACCCTGGTGGAGCGCGTTCCCGGCGGCGCGCTGATTGCCGGCATCGACCTGAACGGCGACGTCTCGGCCCGCTACCTTTTGGGCGTCTCCGACGAGCTTCGCGCCAAGATCGCCTGCAGTATCCTGATGGAGAGCGACGTGAGCGACGAGCCGGAAGAGGTGCTGGACGACACGGTGCTCGAGTACGTCAACATCGTCTGCGGCAACGTGGCTGCCAAGGCCGCTCCGGCCGGCACCGTGGTCGACATCGAGCCGCCGTTTTGCCTCCGCCCGGGCGAGGAGGGGATTCCGGTCCCCGCCGACTGCTACGGGCTGCACTTCCAGCTGGTCATGGCAACCGGCGAATCCGCCTCTTTGACCCTCTTCGTGAAACGCTGACCCCGGGCTGTTCCACCCCCGCCGCTACTCAAACCCCTCTTCCTCCGGGAGAGGGGTTTTTTCACACCACCCGCACCACCCGCGCCAAGAAAAATAACGATTGACACTACTATGCGACCGGTCTATTCTGATATCCATGGAGAAACGCGACACCAAAGCGGAAATCATCGACGTCGGCACCGAGATGATCTCGTTGCAGGGGTACAACGCCACCGGCATCGACGCCGTCCTGAAGCGGGCCGGGGTGCCGAAGGGTTCCTTTTACCACTACTTCGGCAGCAAAGAGGAGTTCGGTCTGCAGGTGATCGACAATTTCGCCGAGCTTTACCGGGAGCGGTTGGATGGTTTCTTCGACGCGCCGGAGGTCAAGCCTCTGGATCGTATCCGCAACTATCTGGAAAGCGGTCTGGCCGCGCTCAGCGCATGCCAGTGCAGCAAGGGGTGCCTGATCGGCAACCTCGGGCAGGAACTGGCAGACCAGAACGAGCGTTTCCGGGAGCGGTTGGATCAAATCTTCGCTGCCTGGAAGGAGCGGCTGGCAGACTGCCTGCAGCAGGCGCAACAACGGGGAGAACTGAATAGAGAGCTCAACTGCAGCGTCATAGCGGGTTTCATCCTCTCGGGATGGGAGGGTGCCGTGCTTCGCGCCAAGGTGATGAGATCGCCACAACCGCTGCATGACTTCATAGACACGATCTTTGCCACCGTACTGAAGTAGGTAGTATTTTTTACCCTGACAGCTATACGACCGGTCTAATTGACGTCGCCCTAAACGGGCGCATGAAGACAACGGGGAGAGGGGGTGAATCAGCATGCTACGCAAACGTTATCAGTTGAGGGCGATCGCCCACTGCAAAGAAGGTTGCTGTAGTCGGTCCCGGGCATGACGTTAAACTGCCCGTCTTTGCTGCAGTACATCTCTAGCTCGAGGAGGGGACATGAAAGTAGTGGCAATCAGCGGCTCCGCCCGCAAGGACGGCAACACCGCGATTCTGGTCAGGGAGGTGTTCGGCGAGCTTGGTAAGGAAGGGATCGAGACGGAGTTGGTGCAGTTGTCCGGCGAGCGGATACGCGGCTGCGTCGCCTGTTACCAATGCTGGAAGAACAAGGACGGCCGCTGCGCCGTTGAGGACGATTGCATCAACGACCTGATCGGCAAGATGGCCGCCGCAGACGGCGTGATCCTGGCATCCCCTACCTATTTCGCAGACATCAGCACCGAGCTCAAAGCGGTGATCGACCGTGCCGGCATGGTCGGCCTCGCAAGCGGCGGCCTCTACCGCCGTAAAGTCGGCGCGGGCGTCGTTGCCGTCCGTCGCGGCGGCGCCGTGCACGCCTTCGACACCATGAACCACTTCTTCCTGATCAGCCAGATGGTCATTCCCGGTTCCTGCTACTGGAACGTGGGGATCGGTCGGGAAATAGGCGAAGTCGAGCAGGATGAAGAGGGGATGAGGACCATGAAGGTCCTAGGCGAGAACATGGCCTGGCTGCTGAAGAAGGTCAACGCTTAGCTGGCGGCGGTCACAGCCGCAGTCAGCAGGATAAGAAAGACCCTGCAATCCGCCGGAGCACCGGCCGGAATGCAGGGTCTTTTTGCATGAGCTACTCTCCCGACACGGTGACGGCGTTGATGAACATCTGCGTGGAAGCGTTGCCGTCCAGGCTGATGACGATGTCGTTCTTGCCGGGGATCAGGCAGTCGGCGCTGATGGTGAAGGACTTGCGATGGAAATTGCAGTCGGTGTCGCGGTAGCCCTTAACGACGGACTTGCCGTTCGCCATGATGGAGATCGGGCAGTCCGCCTTGCCTTGCACCAGCGAGGCGCACAGGCCCAGGGTAAGGTTCACCGGTACGGGAGTGGCGACGTCCAGGTTGAATTTCATGTAGCCGTTGTTGACCAAGAGCGACCAGGTCCTGAAATCCGGGCGGTAGCCCGCGCCCTGATAGAGCGGCATGGACAGCTGCGCGGTGGCGACGGGGTTGGGCACGGAGAAGTCGATGGTCTGCTCGCGCAGGACGGCCTGATCGACGGTGGCTGCCTTGACGAAGATCTGGGTGGTGGCGGCGACATCCAGGGAAAGGGTGATCGCGTTGTCTCCGGGATGCAGCATGTCCTGCGGGATGACGAAGGTCTGGTCGTGCCAGTTGGCGTTATGATCGCTGTAGCTCCTGAACAGGGTGGCCGTATTGACGGCGATGGTGATGGGGCAATTGGCCACGCCGCCGACCAGAGAGGCGCAGAGCGTGAGGGTGAGGTCCACCGGGATCGCTTTGGAGACGTTCAGGTTGAACCTCATGAATCCGCCCGAATGCAGCAGGGACCAGGTCTGGAAGTCTTCGCGGTAGCCGGCTCCCTGATAGAGCGGCAAGGAGAACTGCGGGGTGGCGCTGGGGTTGGGAACCGAAAAATCGATGGTCTGCTTGGACAATACTCCCATTTGTTTCCTCCTGTCGGTTGACTGTTGTGGTTGAACGGCGTTGATAAGGACGTGGAGAGAGTACTGTAGATGGGTGGGGCGTCAAGGGCGAGATTGGAAAAAAATCACGATCTGGACGTGGTCGTCCGGTCAACCGATTGATATTGCAAACGAAGGGCGTGAGCCGTTATGCTGAAGGTAGAAGAGACCGAGGCCGGAAGGAAACGAGGGGTGGAAATTTGAAGTTGCAGCACCGTTTTACCAGGGCCGTTACCGTCTGCTGTTTCATGGCGTACCTAGCCGTCGGGGCATCCCCGGGGATAGCCACACCCATTGCGCTGACCGGCAGCGCCGAAGTCTACTTCTCCCCCCATGGCGGGGCGACCGAGGCCATCGTGCACGAGATAGACAGCGCCAAAAACGAGATCCTGGTGCAGGCCTACAGCTTCACCTCGGCGCCCATCGCCAAGGCCCTGCTGGCCGCGAAGAAGCGCGGCGTCGCCATCGAGGTGGTGCTGGACAAAAGTCAGCGCGGCGAGCGCTACACCTCGGCGACCTTCCTCCGTGACGCCGGCATCCACGTCTGGATCGACTACCGCCACGCCATCGCCCACAACAAGATCATGATCATCGACCGCCGGACCCTCGTCACAGGCAGCTTCAACTTCACCAAGGCCGCCGAATTCAACGGCTAAAACTGTAATAAAGTAATTATATCAAGTGATTATAGGGATGGTTGTGTTCTTGGTGACTAATCTTCACATATAAGAGACCAGGTATAGACACGCTTTTTGCGGATGGGAGTCTTGCGAATACGGCATAACCCTTTACGGCACATTACGGTGTCACAGGACATTGTGACACTGCAGGAGTAGCAGAATGGCTGACATCATAAACCGCGATGATGAGAACTTAGGGCCTTTTGGGTTACCGACGGCGACTCGGTGGGGATTTCCTGCAGGGGCGCTGATTATCGGCTATGTATGGGAATCCGTTATTCCGAATCATGCCCCTCCACTAGAAGAGCAGATGAAG
>Ga0209415_10006886_pt1 | contig 20056 bp, 18 predicted proteins | sample PeaSoiSIISIP2007_FD_187696 | JGI IMG/M metagenome (GOLD analysis project Ga0209415, IMG submission 187696) | Peat soil microbial communities from Weissenstadt, Germany - SII-SIP-2007 (SPAdes) (version 2) | ecosystem: Environmental > Terrestrial > Soil > Wetlands > Peat | place: Germany... | reverse complement strand
ACTGTATGTGCTCTCATTAACGTGCGAACCTAACGCTGGGATTCGGCCTGAAAACGTATTGTCTAGGATTCGAGTGATGTCATGTGGCCCCCAAAGACGGTTGGGCATATGAAGAATGAGTTTGCCATGGTCAAGAAGGGCGGCTCGGATAGATTCTAAATGGCGAGCAACGTCGGATGGTGCGATATGTTCTAACACCTGATGCGAGAAAACAATGTCGAAGGGTCGACCGAGTGAGAACTCCGTTATGTCACCCTGGAAGAAATGGAATGGCAGTTCGGCATTGGTCCTTATCTGTGATGTATCTAAACCGCACAATTCGCCGTGAGGAATGAGGCGAGAGACCTTGATCAGAAAGGAACCGTTGCCGCATCCAACATCTAGAATCGACTTCCGCTCAAGCTCCGCGCGGAACGTCAAGATGATTCGAGTGATGTTATCACGTGCATGGGTAGCGGCCTCAGAATCGCGCCGTTTGAGTACGTGAACGCGCTCGTAAAGCGTATGATACAGACGCTTCCTCTCCTGAGCGGACTCCGTGCTCAGGATTGTCCTGTGAAACTTCCTTCTCGATCTCGAAGATCTCCAGCAGCGCAGGGACAGGAACGCCACCATATTCTTTGGACACCCAGCCGACATGGGGATAGCATTCCAGCGTTCCGTCGCTTGCAGACGCTGTCGTAGTCATGTCTCGATGAACCTTTACCTTGCCAACAGAACTGCGGCAGAGGGCCTTTTATTTCTGGCTCCTGAAAGCGGTCTTTACTTCTGCCAGACGCGCACCCAATCGACATTCATCGTCAGGCTATGCGCCGCGACCCCCGTCCGGTTCCCCTCCTGCCAGTTCACGCCTTCCTGCGCGCCGAGTATCAAGTAATAGTTTTGTTTATCGAAAATTGGATAGGTCGGCTCTGAGTGTAATGGCTGGTTGTCGAAATACCAGGTCACCTTGCCGGGCTCCCACAGTAATCCGTAAATGTGATAAGTCGACATATCCGTACCCGGAGGCAAGGCGAACGAGTTGCTGTTGCCCGAAGATGCGACCTGTTTCCCATCCACCCAATCGTGGATGGTTCCATAAAAGGTCATCGGGTGATCACCCTGGCCTTCAAACACGTCGATTTCGCCGGTCTCTTTCGCACCCTTGAACAGGTCGCTGCCGCCATCCACCGGGATGAGCCAGAAAGCGGGCCACGCTCCTTTCGCGACGTCCCATCGGAGTCGCGCTTCAAAGTAGCCGTAGCGCCACGCGTTCACGTGCCGGCCATCGTGAGACATGGTTGTAATGCTGGTATTCGGGGATTGCTGTGAGTCCTGCCACACGAGAGAAAGAATCGACGCGGAAGCGGATACATTCTCTATCGGCGCGCGCTTGTGATTGAACCAAACATTCACGTACCAGGTATACGAGCCTAAGCCATTCGGACTGACATTCAGTGTGTCGAACTCGTCCTGAAACGCCATTTTGTAGCCTACGGCCTGGGGTGGAGGTGTAAGCGGGTTCTGGGCGTAAACCATCGACACCGCGGCCGTTAGAAACAACGCCGGCTTGCGAAATAGACTTGTTTTCATAAAATTCTCTCGATCTGCAATGCGTTAATTGGCGGCTACGCCGGGTGTAGGAGTCTCGCCTCCAGTTCCATTTGGGTGCAGCCGGCCGCTTCCGACATCGTCACGCTACGCATTCCCCTGTTCTGACGCTCATCACGAAACGCTTCCAACACCTGGCGGAGGGCTGCCAGACCCTCGCGCGGATGAGCTCCGAAATCCTCCGGGTGGCACCACAAGTGGAAAAGTTGTCCGCGGTGGGCTGCCTTGCGCAACGCCGCAGTGGCGCGCGCAACATGCAACTGGCGTGTCCACCCGGGCGCGGCATCATAACAACGGAAATACCGGCTCGCGGGAACGTCGCACGGCGTACGGGGCGTTTCCGTATTCGGCCAATCGAAAACTCCGGAGCCTGACAAATTGACATGGGCATCCAACAACCGGCTCAAGCGCTTTATCAGGGAACGCTGTTGCGCAAAGGGACCGGGCCTCCACATGTATCCCGGTTGCACCCCTCGATAAGCTCGAATCCCAAACTCGGGCAACACCGCAACATAGTCAGGTCGGACCTGATTGCGCGGCAAAACAATGGAGCGGATGGCGACTCCCCGGGCCTCGGCGATCGCGACGGCGCTCTTCAGATCCGCCCTGAATTGGGAGAGCTTCTGTCCAGGTTCATGGCAATAGTAGTGTGAAAACGTATGGCTGCCGATCTCCTGGCGCGGCCTCGCCCGGATAGAACGGATCAGGCTCGGCGCAAAGTGCAGCGGATCTTCTTCCTCGCCTTGCCCGATCTCCTGTTCATAAGGATTCAACCGGGTATCGGTGTAGGTTGGACGCTCGCTGGGGAAGAATTTTCGCATTTCCTCGCGGGTTTCGGCAAACAGCATACCGACGGTCGCCCAGGTGGCAGCCACCTCGAATTCTTCGAAGAGGTCCAACAGCCTGGGTACGGCGCGCCGCGCGCCCAGGAGCGCGGCTCTGCGCGGTTCCAGGGGAAACTCCCACACCCCCCAATGCAGCTCGAAATCCAGTGAGATTACCAAGCCGCCGGCGCGTCCTCGACCATCGGATGGGAGCTGGGACATAGAACTCTAATTTCAAGCAGGTAGGGGCCGGAAACTATGCTAGAGTCGGACGTAGGATTGCACGTTGATTACGAGATCGAAGTTTGATTCACGTTCAAGAGCGTCTCTCGAACTCGATGACTCATCACATCCGCGGGACGGCGATCATTCCGGGACGGGCGGAAATCCGGATCTGGCGTTTTTGCACGACCTGACGCACAAGACCAGCCTGTTGAAGGTGATCTTCGGATGTGTCCTATTGCTTGCCGCCGCTGCCATTGCCATCGCGATATCTGGGCGCTAATTTCGGGACCAGTCCTCTTCAGCCTCCCGTCGGGCTCCGGCTGGGGTTCGCGGTTTAGAATGACCCAAAAGAGGGCCAGGAACAACATCATCAGCACCAGGAATATGAGAGCCTGAGCTGCGTACAGCTTAACCTGCCGCCTGCGCTCTTTCCATCGACGCAGAAGACGGGAGAAAAATCCCCGGGATCGCCGTCGCTGGATTTCCAGCGGCGCGTTTCGCGGAGGGTTGACATTCAACTTCTGTGGATTGGTGGCCAAGTTGGTAATCTCAGGGAGGTCGGGTACCTCAGCGCGCCCCTTCACCGATGACAACAGTTCGAATGGTCAGCAGTAGGATGAACACGTCCAACCATATGGACCAGTTCCGCACGTAGTAATCGTCAAACCGCACGCGCTCGTCGTAGGTGGTGTTATTGCGGCCGGAGACCTGCCATAACCCAGTGATGCCGGGGCGAACGCGGCAGTAAGCGGGGAAGGTTTCGCCATATTTCGGAACCTCGTTCCGTACAATCGGCCTGGGGCCCACCAGGCTCATGTCCCCTCGAAAAACATTCCACAACTGTGGAAGCTCGTCCAAACTGGTCTTCCGAAGCCATTTACCGAGGCAGGTGACTCGGGGATCTTTTTGGAGCTTGAAGTCGCGGTTCCACTCTTCGCGCAGGGCAGGATTGTCCTCCAGGGCTCGGGCCAGAATTTGGTCCGCGTTCATGACCATCGACCGGAACTTCCAGGCTCCGAATTGCAGTTCGTTTCTGCCTATCCGGCGGTGAGCAAAAAAGGCGGGGCCCTGGGAGGTAAGCCGAACCGCCAGGTACAAGAAGATGAGCAGCGGCGCGAGCAATAGTAGAGCAGACGCAGAGACCACGACGTCGAAGCTACGCTTCAGGAAGCGCGCCGCAGGCAGCGAAAGGTTCTGCCTGACTTCGAGCCCAAGCAATCCTCCCACATCCTTCGCGGATACCCATAAACTGGATAATCCCAAACTATCCGGGATAACCAGAACGTGTTCAAAACCCTCCAGATAGCCTGCCAGCGCATTCGCATCCAGGCCGCGGATGTCGGCTGCAGCCACGATCGCATACGGAATCTGATGTTGCCGAGCCAGGGCGGCGGCCATGTTGAGAGGTCCCCTTGCAATTCCGACTTGGCGCCACAGGTCACCTTTTAAATTAGCCGGGGTATCATCCAGAACAGCCACTACCTTCAGGCCCATTTCCGGGCGATCTCGGAGAATCTGAGCGATTCCCCAGCCCCTATGGCCGGCGCCTAACAAAATAGCGGGTTTCGACCACCAGGAACACCTCGAGCAGGCCCAGCGCAGCGAGGACCGCGACAACAGCATGAACACCACCCCGCACGCCCCGCTGGCAATCAGCGCGGCCCGGCCGGCTCCACTAGCGGGATAGATGACTATCGAAATGCAGCTGAAAACCACTGCCGTGGCTGTCAACATTTTACGAAATTCGTGAACCGGATTGAGGGCCACGTCCGAATAAAGATCCATCAGCCACAATACGCCGATCATGAGCGCAATAAGGGGAATCAAATGCCCAATAAAAGAACCCAACTTCCCGGAGCGCAGGATGCCGCGGAACATCGCCGACGCAGCTAACAGCGCGCCGACATCGGACGACACGATCAAGACCTTCTTGATCCACCTTCGCTGCGATACCTCCCCGAGCTTAGGAAGGATCGCGGGCGCTACCGCCGCGCTCATTGCGAGATCGCTCCTCTGGGACAAGTTTGCTTCTTGCCGACCAGTTGATAGATGTCCAGGGTTTTGGAAACCATCGATTCTAATTGGAAATCGCGTAGAAACCGCTCACGGCCGGCCCGTCCCATTCTGGCGCGCAGTTCGGCATCGCCTAGCAGATCGGTGATGCGGGCGCGAAGTTCTTTTACGTTTTGGCATTCCACCAGGTAGCCGGTGACACCGCCGGTAACGCTTTCAGGCACGCCCCCGGTATCGGTGGCTATCACCGGCAAACCGGCACGCATCGCTTCCAGAATGCTGATCGGCAGCCCTTCGTGCTTCGAACTCAGAACGAAAAGATCGCACTCCGCCAGAAACTGAGGAACGGTCTCGCACGCGCCGGCAAAATCGATTGGATCGCGAATACCGAGTTGCTCCGCCAGTATTTTGATTGGCTCCAGAAGCGGACCGTCGCCAAGCAGCGATAACACCCACGGAATCCGCACCTCCGCCAGCGCGCGGATCAGCGTCTCATGATCCTTTTGCCGGACGAAGCGAGCCACCATGACGATGCGCGGAACGCTGCTGGCGCCATGTTTGGCCTGCCATGGGACATCGGGAATCCCATTCCACACCGTCGAAAGCTGCCGCTCCGTCCCAACATGGTTCCGTAAGGCGATGTTGCGGTTCGACTCGGAAACCAGAATAATTCGCCCCCCGAGCCGCGCCAGCACCTTCTCCACCACAACCGAGATCTTGTCCTGAACCGCGGAGGTCCCCTCTCGAAAGCTCCAGGTGTGGGCGGTGAACAGGACCGGCGTGCGCGTCAGAAGAGCCGCAAGCCTGCTCACCAGGCCTGCTTTGGACGTGTGCGCATGAATCAGGTCCGGCTTCTCGTCACGAATGAGTTTCGCCAGATCGACCACTGCGCGAAGATCCGTCAATGGACGAACGGGGCGGATTAAACGGCGAAGACGATGGACCGGAATACCAGCGCGGCTGGCTTCCTCATAGAGATATCCCACTTCCCCCGTCACGAGAGCGGCTTGTATCCGATCACCCATGCCTTGCATGAGATCGTTTACATGCACCTGCGCGCCTCCACGCTCGGCACGGGTGACCACGTAGAAGACCTTGAGCCGCCGATCATATAGATCGTTCGCGGGCGCGATCTCGGGGCTTTTTCGCGCCGCCGAGTGGATCGCGCCGACACCTGAGGGCGGCGGTTGCGTGCGGCGGGATTCCAGCTGGGCGTAGAGCGTTTCCCATCGGCTGATCACGGTTTCCAATGCATACGTCTTGAGGCAGTAATCTCGCGCCGCCTCCCCAAGTTGCCCGCGCTCTGCATCGCCCAGCAGCATTAAGCGTTGCATCGCTGCCGCCAACGCTGTGCTGTCGGAAGGCGGGACCAGGTAGCCGCTTGCGTTGTGGAGATAGATTTCTCCGTTGCCACCGACATCGGTGACGACGGCGGGCAATGCCGTGGCGGCGGCCTCCAGCAGCGCGGCCGACAGACCTTCAAAGACCGAAGAATTGACAAACGCGTCCGCGGCGTTATACCAGGCGGCAAGGTCAGGGCGAACGCCGACGAACCGCACGCGATCGCGCACCCCCAAACTGGCCGAGAGCGCCTCGAGTTCAGCCTGCAACGGACCTCTTCCCGCGATCATTAAGCTGCTTTTCGGCGACTCAATGCGGGCGAACGCGCGCAGCAGGTTCGGGTAGTCTTTCTGCACCACCATGCGCCCTACGGCCATCCATACGAATTCATCCGCGAATCCTAGCTCCTTGCGAGCCCTCTTGCGAGCTTCCGCCGAGGGCGCAAACCGGCTGGTATCGATTCCATTGGGGACGACTGAAAATTTGTGCCGCGGGACCGCACCCACGGCTACATACCGATCAAAAGCGGCGCGCGAGATGATGGTGGTTTCGTCCGCCAACCCATCCGTCCAGCGATAAAGCAGTTCCTTGTGCCACGTCGGTCCCCCTTTTTCCGATTCCTCCCGCAGATTATGGGCGGTGCAAACCAGAACCGGCATACGGGCAAACAACCTCGTGACCCGAGCCAGAAGGTTCGCGTGCACCATGTGGCTGTGCAGTACGTCGGGCCGGAAAGCGCGCACCAGCGCGGCCAGTCTCCGCATTCCGCGAGGATCCGGAATCCCTCGCGGCATGTCTAGCGAATGAACCGGCACTCCGGCTGCTTGCAGCACATCCGCGAACGCGGTGGGCGCCACCATGCACACGACGGCGACATCCCAACCACGATCCTTCAGACCCAACGTGAGCGCTACAACCTGTGAGTCCGCGCCCCCATACTGCAACGAGGTAATCAGGACCATCAGTCGCCGGCTACGGACACTCCGGCCCCGTGATCGCTCTACTAGCTGCTGCGGCGCAGTCACCCTTGCTCCTTGAAAGTTGAAATTGGCATGGCTGGCATCAGTGTCGTCCTTGAAGTCACGTTTTTTTGGGAGACATCGACCTCCCCGCGCGCCGGGGCGTTTCGGGGAGTGGATCAAGTCCTTACAGCACAGCTTAGGCGACTACACCGCTGAACTCGGGGGCGCCAAATACCTCTTCGCGCGATACGCGGCTCACTACCACGGCGAAGAAGAAGAACGCGAGGTAGTCGGCAGGCTCCTGCGAATAGCCAAAAAGTCCGGGTATTTCTAATGCAGCGCGCGAAAGCACAATCAGACACGTGAAGAGCGCCCATTTGCCGTGGTTCCACGCGGTACAGTCGGTATACGCTAATCTCCAACTGGAACGGAACAAGTAGAAGAACAAAAACATCGTTGGGATGAAGCCAACCAACCCCTGCTCCGCGAGAAGCGTCAGATACTCGTTGTGGTATCCCCCCGCAATGTTCTTCTCGATCGCCGCCGTAAGCGCGTACTCGCCGGGCAGCCTGGAAACGAGATCGTCGCGCCAGGATTCAAAACCACTTCCAAATACGGGATGCTCCAGGAACTTGTCGCAGGCGACGGACCATAAGTCCCACCGTCCTTCGCTTAGCTTCGACATCTGCGAAAACGGGGCGCGCGACACGAAGAGAATGGCGGCAAGCCCGATGGACACGATGATGCAGAAGGAAGTAAGGCGGACGAAAAGCTTTCGGCTTCGCAAACCGGTGAGTAACACCACTCCGAAGCCGCTGATCACAGACACCGCCATGGGAGTGCGTGACCCAGTCAAAACGATAGATACTGCGAAGATCCCGAGGCCCAGGACATAGAGGTACCAGCGATGGACGCACACCAGACACATGCCGCATAAGAACGCCAGGAGCGAGCCAAATGCAATCGCATTTAATGAGATGCCCTTTTTTTGCGCGATGCCTTTGTAAATTCTCGAGGACGTATACGTCGGCACAACCATCCCCATATATTTGAGATACAGCACGGCAAGTAGGACTGCGAGAACTATGGCAGTCAACAGCAAGACGATTCCGAAAGTTCTTGCCGTACTCTCGTTTCTTAGAGCCCGGGCAACGATAACAGCCACGACGCACATAATCACAAGCTTGGCCCAGTCCGCAAACGCCCGGAGTGGGTCCGTAGCCGCAAGCGTTGGGATCAACAGAAGCACGCACTGCACACCCATGAGTACGCTCATGGTCATTTCGGCCCGGCTCAGGGGAAGATTGCTCCACAGCACCATCAGCAGAAAACAGGCTGCCACGATCGAGGGCCGGAGAACGGGCGTTGCGATTTCCGGATTCACGGTATAGAGGGGCCAGTATATTCCGAGCACCAGCGCGATCAACGCTGCCAGCGCGCAGCTTACCATGGTCGCGGCATTCATTCGGCCGGAATCGGGAAAAAGATTTAATTCGTTTTGGACCATGCGCGCCCGGTAATGAGAATCAGGAAGCGGCCTCTTGCGATGCGATCAGAAGCTGTGAATCCTGCTGGCCGACACCCGCCATACATTTCCAAAATCCAACGGCGAAAGCGACTCCCTCACCGAGTACAGCCGCCCATATAATCCAGCTCGGATCTTTCTGCCCGTGCAGAACAAACCTGAGTACGGTGTTCCCGGCGTAAGCGCACCACATCCGCCGTGCGTAGGAGCTGCCCTGTTGCAGAGAGAATTCGTAGCGGGCCAAAACTCCGTTCGCAGATTGGACAATGACGTAGCTGACCCAGGCGGGCACCAGGCCGGCGACCGTCTTCAAATTCTCGGTCGAAAACTTTCCCCGAAGATAAATCGCGCTCACGATTTCGGATCGAAACAACGCGATGAGGATGGCTGCGCCGCAGGCGCAGAGAATCACTAAGCCCAGATACTGCAAAAAGACGCGCCGCTTCTCGCCCGCGCCCGCTGTCGCCGTACACAGGCGCGCCTGCCCCAATTGCGCGAGCGGCTGCGACAAGAGACTGAACGAGAGCATGCCGATGCGCATCGCGTAATTATTGGCGGAAACCGATCCCGGTCCGGCCTGGCTGAAGAACCAGACAGCGACTAGCTGGTTGGCGGCGAATCCGACGTTCTCCAGCGATGAACCTGCCAACTGGCGGGCAAACCCCCGCAGCCCGGGAACCTGGAACGGCCTTCGAAGGAGCTCCCAGCGGATCGAAAACTTTTCACGACGGACCAGCAGGAACAGGCACGGTATGCCCACGCTGACAAATCCAGCGGTCATCGACAGCGGCAGGTTGATCGCAACAGGTCCGCGCCAGTCACACAGAGCCGCGATTGACATCGCCATAACCAGGTAAGGCAAGCCCCCGACCAATACCGCCGAAATGTTGCGCCCCAGCCCGATACTCATTCCGGCCCAAACACCGAGAAACAGGATCGGCAAATAAGACAGGCTGAGCACCAACAAGACCTGGGCAGCACCCTTCCGCCCGGCTTGTCCGAAGAGATCCAAAAGGAGCGGGGTTAAGCCAATTGTGAGAAGAGTCAAAAGGAGCCCCCCAGCCACCAGGTAGGTCATAGTGACCGATAGCCACTCGCCCTCTCCATATCTCTTTTTCGTTTCCGCGTACGCGGGGGCGAAAGCCAAAGAGAACGCACCCAACATGAACGTCAATAGAGCGAGCGGGAGCTGCTGAAAGCCAAAATAGGCGTCGGTTTGAGGCGAGAGGCCGAACTGGGAAGCAACGTAGCTTTCACGCAGAAAGGCGACAAGCTTGAAGATGAGCGCGGCGCCGATCGTAAGTGCCGCGGTTGTGGCGCCGTTAGACAACAGCAGCGATCCGATGCCGCCGGCCAACCTGCGCTCTGAAACTTTATTCCTACGCGGGAACGAGCGCATTACTCCGCTACGCCCTCTTTCAGCTTGCGCGGCTGGTAATAATAATTGCCGTAGTAGTAACCGCCTTGATTCTCAGAAGAATGGTTGAGCACCAGGCCAAGGATATTGGCCTCCAGCAGCCGCAGCTTGGAAATCAATTTACTAACAGTGGCGGCATTGGCTCTGGCGGAATGAGCCACCAGCATAACTCCGTCCGCCATGTTCGCAATTTGCACCGTTTCGGCGAAGTCCACCGGGGGTGCATCGATGATGATAAGGTCGTATACCAGCGCGGCTTGCTCCAGCAGCTCCGGCATGATGAGCTGAAACTCCTGGAGGCTGCGCTGCGAACCACGGCCGGCGGTCAGAACGTCTAGATTCGCATCGCCTGCAATGTTCACCACCGCGTCCCGCCATGTTGAATTCTCTGGACGCACTTCAGACAAACCGGGCCCGAGCGGGAGCTGGAAGAAGCGATGCGTGGTCCCCCGCCGCATGTCGGCATCGATGAGCAGAGTCTTTTTGCGCATTTCGGCGGCGGCCAGAGCAAGATGGCAGCATAGTGTGGTCTTCCCGTCGCCGGGAGACTGGCTTGTGACGCAGATGGTGCGCACCCGTTCCGTATCGACAGTCAACAGAACAGTGTTCAATAACGTGCGAACAGCTTCGTGGAACCACTGCACACTGCGGCCGCCCTTCGTGTCCCCAGCCTGCTGGTTGCGGAAAGCGGTCAGTGTGGGTGCGCGCTTGAACGTTGGCAACTTAGAGACCATTCCGATATTCATCCGTAGGGCCGCAGTCTCAGCTCCTAGCAGACGGCTGTCCACGGCATCCGCCATTACCATCCCGCCGGCGCCCAGACTCACCGAGAGAATGAAAGCGACGGCCAGGAATATCGGGATGTTCGGAAACACAGCTTTCGATCCCGGCCGCGCCGCGTCTGCGATATGGGCGGCGCTGTTTTGATACCCGGTATTGATATCCTGTTCGCGGATTCGTTGCAAGAGATCGTCGTACTGCTTCTTGTCGTTTTCCGCATCGTGTTTGAGACTCTCATAGGCTAGCGCCCGCGCTGTCAAATGGTCGAATTCGCCCTTCGTCTTAACCAGCACGGCTCCCACCATTTGTTCATTCTGTGCGGCCTGTTTGTAGCTGTGCTCTGCTCGCTTGGCGATGCTGGCCCTGATCTCTTCGACTTCGCGTTCCAACTCAGACACCTGATTGCGCGCCTTTTGGAATTCGGGGTGATTTTCGCCATACGTGGAACTGATTTCAACCAAGTGCTGCTTCGCGTTGTTGTGCTGTTCCACCAGGCGGTTGAGAATATCGGCCTGAGTCGAGGTCTGGGCAGCAGCTAGGGTGCCGCTTTTGACCATGTCCATCTCAGCCTCTTTGTGCATCCTGTCGACTTGTGCTGCCGTGTAGTCCTCCGTGAGTTGGTTCAAGCGATCCGCCAGCAGCGTGGTACGCTGTTCCGAATCGATTACACTGAGATCCTTTTCATAGACCGCTAGTTCCTGCTGCGAGCTGTCCAGCTTGTTCTTTAACTCGGCAAGCTGTCGCGACATCAGCCCGGCCACGTGGGCTTTCTTGGCCTCCCGCACCCGCGCAGCGTTGCGCAGATACGATTGCGCGATGCCATTTGCAACCTTAGCGGCGATTTCTGGACTGGTTGCGCGATAGCTGATTCGCAACAGATAAGTGTTCGGCGGCCGCTTCACCTTCAGCCGCTTCAATTCGACGGGCGCAGCAAGCTTCTGCTTGATCTCGGCTGGCGACAACGGGTAGAGGAGCGTTTTCAGTTGGTTCTCCAGGGCCAGCAGGTTATATTTCTCGGCAACTGGACGAAGCACCGGATCGGACTGGATAACCTCATACTCGGTGGTCATCACCTCATCCATGTCGTTTACAGGCGAACTCTGATTCGCCTCCTGGCCGATTACGGCCTCGGTATTTTGCCGTTCAATCTCCACCTCGGCGGTGCCTTCGTAGAGCGGATCCACAACCAGACATACGATAGTGGTTGCGATTAGTGCGACTACAATGAAGAGCACTAGCTTGAGTTTCTGCCGCCGAACGATATCCAGCATATGACGCAGCGAAGCGTCGGCGTCCGGCTGTTGGGTCAAAACGGGCTGATTCGTAGCTAGGGATTGACTGCGTGCGGCGATGGCCCGCCGCGCTCGAACTGGTTGGTCTGACATTCGTCTACACAGCTTTCTATATTGGTAAGGATCTATGAATGGCCGCCCGCTAAAACTTCGAAATGGCGGCCCAAGCTCCGACACCCGTGAGGCCCTCCAGCATGGAGGCAGTCAAATGTTTCCCGACGTTTTCCGGAATATATAGAATGTCGTTCGGCAACAGCGCGATATCGGGGCTCTTTCGCTGTAGTATGCGGCTAAGTGGGACAGGAATCTCCTCTCGATCCCTGCCTCCCGGTTTGATTCGATACACATAGGCCTCGGCTTTCGAATACGACATCAATCCCTGGGACTCGGCGAGCATTTTCAGGACGGTTGTCTCGGAGTCCTCGTGAATCAAAAAGGCGCCGGGGGTCTTCACGTTGCCAACCACATAGACCTTATCAGCCTCCGGGACGCGAACCTCATCACCCCCGCTGAGCGCCAAATTCAACGACGGGTCGCTCCCTCTCATAAGCTCACGGACCGCTACAGTCCGCGCCACCCGACTGCGCGTCCCGTCACTTCCCACTTCCGTCATGGTGACGTAGATAACGGGACCTGCTTCCGGAGCCAAGCCTTGGGCATGCGCCAGCGCGTCCATCAGGCGCACGTCGCCGAAAGCCTGGAATGAAACCGACTGCTTCACGGCACCCACGACGTCTATTGGCCGGCTGCGGTACTCCATGATGGCGACTGAAACAACAGGTCGCACAAAGAGGCGCTGTTCATGAAGCGCATCTGAGATCTTGAGTTCGATCTCTGGCGGCTTTAAGCCGACTACCGAAACGCTCTGGTTGAGCAGAGGCAAATGCAGTTTACCGTCTTCCCCGACTCGAAAGGCCCTGGTGAGCTCAGGGCAATCCGATACTGATACAGCCAATAAGTCGTTGGGACCCACCGGCTGCCAAGGCAAATTTACGTTGGGGTCGCCCATTTGCAACTGTTCGGGTGGCTTCGACGTCGTTGTCTGCAGGGCGGTGACGAGATCGGACTGACCGTAAGTTGTCACGGCCAGCACAGTCAGGCTAAACACCGTTGTCACAACTGCCTTCATAATGCTTTCTCCACTTCGGAAATTAGTTTCATGCGGAACGGTAGGCTGGTCCCGCTTCGTCTGGTGCCTGGAAGCCAATCAGACGAACTTCCTAAAACTGTTTGCTTGGTATTTCGCAATCCAGCGGTGTTCACTCGCCATTGGTCCTATCGATTAGGTATTCGGCTTCAGCTGGAACACTCGCGTTGTGTCGATACAGTTTCTTCAGCTCCAGATTCAAAACGTTCATTCGGCCTTCTAACTCGCTGACTCGATACTCAAGCGCTTCTCGAGGCACTGGGGCTCTCTGCTGTAAAAGGGTGTTGATTGCCGCCCGCGCCAGTTCGGAAATACTTTTGGCGCCGCAAGCGAAACAGAGTTCATAAAAACGTTGGTATTCATCAGCAGTCAGGCGAAAGCTGATCATCCTGGATCTTGACTTTAGTTCGGTCACAAAGAGGGTTGCGCCCCAAAAGGCGCATAATCAAGGGTTACTGCACGCCCTTATAGGGCGGTGAGTCGGTCGCTATCAATCTCAACCGAAATAGACCGCTGCAGCATCGTCACTGACACCACCATCCGGCACTGGTTCTTTTTCTTCACGAGGATTCCCTCCACGCCCTCGAGCGAACCATTCCTAACACGAATGCGTTGGCCCTCTCGCAGATAGGGACACGGTTCAGCCGGGAGTCCCGAACGAAGAACAGCCTTGATGGCTTCGATCTCTTCGTCGGGAATCGGTGCGGGCTCCTTGCCGAACCCTAAGACGGAAATAACGCCTGACGTCATCAGAATCGGAAGGCGATTCCTTGCATCGAAACGGCAAAAGACGTATCCCGGAAACAGCGGATATTCGCTCACGCCTTGAATGTCGGATGCAGCTCGCGGGCGGCGGTAAAGAGGCAAATAGGGATCGTAGCCCTTACCCTTAAGCACAGTGGCAGCCACCTTTTCGTAATTAGAGCGAGTACGAATTCCAAACCAAGGTAATCGTTCACCAAATGAACTTAGCCCCAATGGGCAGGAACTAGCGGAACCGACAATTTGCGTATCCATTAGAATTCACCTGCAAAGCGCTACAGATGACACACTACCGTCCTTTCGACATCAGCAGGGTTTATTTAGTTTTGTTTGACAGTACCGCGTTCGTCGAAGACGCGACGCGGAACAACCCGTAAGAAGGCAGCCCGAACCGTCCGGACAAGCTACCGCCCTCTCGCCCTGCTTCCAAAAACTGCACGCTCTTAAAGGGCTGCCGACTAGGCCGCGCGACTTGACGCTACGCCCTTAATTACTGCAAATCTATGTAATAATATGTAATACCATGTTTACGAACCTCCTGCAATCCCGGAAACATGCCGTTTGTACTATTGGTTCCATTACACAACCACTAACTTGACGTAGGGCTGGATTCACGGCGGGACCTGCTGGAAATCAGCCGAGTTAGGCGACTTTCTCCATTCCCAGCCAACAAACATTCGCGCCACACACCGATTGGTTTTAGGCCAACTTATGCCATGCCATGCGGAGTAATTTCTAACAAGTGGTTGATCTTCTTTATCACTCGAAGGCGGTAATCATCGTCGAATCAGACATCATCTCCACCCTGAAGGGCGGGCCGGCGAGCGTGCGTACATTCGGCGAGAACGTCCGGCGCATACGCGGGACGAAGCTGACTTTTCAGCAAGCCGTCACGACGCCGGCTCGTGGAAAAATGCCGGCTTTCCCGTGCGCGCGGCGAATTGTTCGACCAACTGCAGCAAACTCCATTTGCGTGAGGCCGCTATGACGAACTCAAAAACACTCTCGAAGCCAAATTCCTCTTTTGCTCGCAAGGAGGTCGCACTCCGCGTTCGTGACGCCGCCGTGTACTTGGGAACCAGCGCCCAAACGGTGTATCTTTGGGTTGAGCGAAAGCAGATTCCCCATCACCGCGTGATATGCCGCAACATTCGATTCTTGAAATTGGAGTTGGAGCCCTTCCGCGCAATTCGAACAGGCGATTGGGAATGGTACGGCCGGGTAGGCAGGATGGTGCTGTATGACAAACGCAACGATGGAAACATTCTCCGGATCACCTGTCGAAATCGGGACCGCGAACGAATCCGGGATTCGGGTTTTACCGAAGACTGGCAGGAGGCCCAGCGGCAGTTCCGCGAAACTCCGTCAGTTCAGGGACGACCGGGTTCGCAGCGGCCGAACGAATGAATTTTGTCTCGGTTTCAATCGTGACCTCTATGCTCATTTCCCTCGAAAGCAGTGAGGAGTTGAGGTAGCGTGCCTCAAGGACATTGCAGCGCCCCCTCAATCCCGTGTGCCTTCTCCTGCGCCGATCCGCCACCTACCGCTAGAATGGATTCTTATGAAAACCAGCACTTGCTCATATCTCATCGCCGTGTTCGCACTCTCGATTGGCAGCCCGCTCGCGTTGCGCGCCGCCGAGGAGTTCTCGACCTCCTCCGGCAAGCTCAGCATCACCCCCATCCAGCATGCGAGCCTAATGATCGAAGCCGGTGGCCAGGTGCTGTACGTGGACCCGGCGCAGGGCAACTATGACGGCCGACCCGCCGCCGATATAATCCTGATCACCGACATTCATGGCGACCACCTCGTACCCGACGTGCTCAATAAGCTAAAGAAGGGCGGCACAGTGATCATCGCTCCTCAGGCAGTGGCGAAAACGGTGACGGAAGCAACCGTGATGAAGAACGGCGACACCAAAACGATCGGTGCCTGGAACATCGAAGCCATACCGATGTACAACATGAAACGCGGACCGGCTGCGGGCCAGCTCTATCACACCAAAGGACGCGGGAACGGATACGTGATCACCTATGGTGGGAAGCGCTTCTATTTCTCCGGCGACACAGAAGGGATTGCTGAGATGCGCGCCCTCAAGAACATCGATGTTGCGTTTGTATGCATGAACCTTCCCTACACTATGCCGCCGGATGAAGCCGCAGACGCGGTGCGGGCATTTCATCCGAAGATCGTTTATCCGTACCACTATATGGGTTCTGACCTGAAGGTGTTTGACAACGCCCTCAAGGGCACTGGGATTGATGTTCGGATTCGCGACTGGTATGCGAATTAGCGAGAAGGCAGCTTCTGTTTCGACCGACGGTCCCAACGGCTGACGACGGAACTCAATTGATTCACTCGCCCTTCGGTTTGTTCTTACTCCCTGGCGGCCTGCCGCGCCGCTTCACCGCAGTCATCCAGGCCGGCGGACGGCCCCGGCGTTTGCCACGGCCGGCCGCGAGTCGCTCCAAGACGAGAATCGCCTCGGTGATTTGGTCCCGCTCCCGCCCGCAGCTCGGCGAGCCTTTTTTGTTGATGTCCATTACCTCGTAGGAGACCGAGGCTCGCTGTTGCAAGTCGGACACCTTAGCACCGAATCAACGCCGTCCTCCGCAAACGCCTCTTGTGCCGAGCGGAACCGTCAGACCGATTTATTGCGCTGGGGCAGGTGCGCTGGGGCAGGTGGCCGGGGATGATGCATCTGCGCTATGCTCGGCTCGCCCTCGTGTCCGAACAGCTCGGGATGGATGTAGGGGCCTTGGTCCTGCTGCGCTTTGCCCACTTCCACTTGGATGCGATGCGCGGTGGCCCAGGCGTCCTGCCGGATACCGGTCACTTGCCAGGAAACCTTCACCCCAGACTTTGCTGGTCTTGTTGAGAGCCTCGAACCAAGCCGGCATGGTGACGATGGCGGTGCCGCTGCCGTCGGTGACGACCTTGCCGTTGTAGATGTTCATCATGTCTGGTGATTCGGCAAACGAGTGGTAGAGGTACTTGTTGACCGGGTCGAGCGGGTGGTCGATTTGGAAGGAACCGCCCGCCTTGGAGAGATTGCCGACAATGTTTACGTCACCATTGAAGTGACCGGCGTAATTTTCGGAGGTGTAACCAGGAGTAGGAAGGTGCCCACCTCCAGGGAAGCCACCTTCGGCGTATATCCCGTCGCCGCCGTAGTCGGAGGTCCCCTTCCCTCCGAAAGCGTCAACGCCGTCGCCGCCCAAACCGCCAACGGTACCCAAACCTGCGTTGCCGCCGGTCGCAACAATGCCGGCGCCTCCGAAGCTTGCGATACTACCGCCAACGCTCCCTCCCCCATAGGCAGTCACACCTACATCGCCCTTATCGCCTGGATTTGTGGGAAGTCCGCCCTGTGCATATAAGCCGTCCCCGCCGGTGTTGGTTGTGTTTTCGCGAATGCAGATGACGCCGGTACTGCTAACTCGCCGTATGCCTGGCGCCTGGTCAATTCCGCGTCGTCACGCTGCACCGGCCGGCAGAGACCCTCGGAACAAATATCACCGCTGGCAGCATCTTCACTGTCAAATGCGATCCAAGTGAGCAATTCTGCACAGACATTGTCAGGTCGAATCCTCGATACTTTACTTGATAGGCGTAAGCTCGCTTGTTTGCCCGCCCTAGCCCATTAGATGTGACTTTGCCTCGATCTCCCACCTGGCGCTGGGGGAAGGATCGACCGAAGACCTTTGTCATGCAATTCGCCAGCGATTACCAAGCGGCACTCCTGGTCAAGATTGGAGCCTCATAAATGTCTAAGATGAGTGGTGATTCTGCCCGTTTCAACAAGATCAAGAAGCGGAGAAACGTACATCGCGCCCGGATGCGAGCGTTGCGCGAGGAGAATGCTGCGGCGAAGATGCTGCCAGGTTCCGGAGTGCCAAGGCTGAAGAGCCTAAACTAGGGCTCCCGCCGATAGGTTGTGTGGATCATGGAACCGAAGAAGCACGTGCACGGGCACCTTTACCGCGCCAAGATTGCCGTGTTTAACGGACCGACCGAATATGGCGATTGGTTCGACAGCGAAGCAGCGCTTCGTTCCGCCATGAGAGAAGTAACTCGCCACATTGGCAAGCGGTATTATTGCGAAGCGAAGATAATCCACTGCGCTGAATGCGAAGCGGATGAAAGCCCGAAGGTTATTGCCGCGCTCTGAGGGGACACGGTGGGGAGGTGTCATCCGGGGCTGGAGCCGTTCAGCTAGTCAAGCTCGGCTGGTCAGCGGCGCTCTTCTCCTCCGCATCCGGCTAAGGTGTTGGCCTGAACTCGGCAGTACCCTCGGGACAGTACCTCGGGATCTTGCCTCTGACAAGCGCAAGATGCAAATTTAGGGTGGGACACAAAGATGCACTGCTTGTACTGCAAGAAGCGGCTCTGGCTGTTTTTCTCCAAGGAGCGAGTGTTCTGCTCGAAGCTACACGAGACCGCCTACCACGAAGAGCTGTCGGCGATGAACCGTCTGAGGGAGTTCACGGTTCCCGTAGAGCGCCCGGCGATTTCCGCACCGCGAAATCGGAAGCTGTCTGAGATTTACCGCGCGTCCGAAACGCCTGCGATTCCGCCCTCCGTCGTTCCATCGCTGTGCGGCTTTGTTGGCGAGTTGCGCCGCCCGAAATCGGTTACTCCCGATCCTGCCGCCAACGCTGCGGTGCTGGAAGCCAAGCCGTTTGCCGGGTCGATTCAATTTCCGCTAAGCAGCCGCAGCTTGATCCCCTTGAGCCTCACTTCTGCAACCGAACCCGCCGGAGAGATCGCGACGATAGCGAACGACCCTGTCGCTGGCTGCCGCGTTAAGTCAATACACAGCCGCCGGATTCCTCCGCGAACTCCCACCGCATTCAGTTTGCGGACACACCGGCGAAGGGTGCGATGACGGGCGATGCCACGTACCCGACCCTAAAGGGCGGGAATAACGGAACTAACTGAACCCATTCATTCTCACAACAAACTTAGAGCGGAGCTTCCCAACGGAACCGCACCGGAACCATCCGGAACCGATCTCCCAACCAGCGAGGCGCAAGTTCCGCTAGTTCCGCGCGGCGCGCTCGACGGTTACTGCCAATTCATTTATACGATTCGGCTGCCGAGACGATTCCAATATGATCCTTGAGGACGGCAGGTCGATATTGGAACAAAGAGTGATTTGCGATCACTCCTCCAGATGGCTGGCCTGCCGGAAGACCATGCGTCGAGATAAGCCTATTTGCCAGTAGATCAGCGCAGCTAGACCATTAGATGCGATTACTGCGCCGCTCACCTTGAGAGTGAACGTCAGGCGGTTCGGTACGCTGATTATTGGAAATATTGACAACACAACGCAGAGTAGCGTCATGGCGAAGCCTGATGCAGCTGCCAGTCGCAAGCTCATCGAAGGCGCGCCTTGGCCGAGAATCGGGATCGCGAACATCACCAGGTAAGTGAGTCCGTAGAAAATCGCAGAGGCGTTCTGGAGCATTTGAAAAGCCTCCTGCCGACCGGCGCCGGCGATGCCCGCGAGTGCAAGTGCCAGGGTCAAGGCAGCGACGAAGAGCGCTGAATTTACCGGCGTGCGTCGCGTAGGGTGAAGTCGCGTGAACCAGGTGGGAAGCAAGTGATCCCAACCTGCAACCATCGGCAGTCGGCTGTTCACGGCAAAGTTAATGCTCGATTGCGCGAGGCGGGAGACTAACAACAGCACAAAGAAAGCCGAGGCAAGGTATGTCGCCAGAACCAGAGGACGCGCGGCTACGCTGATCGCCTGCAGTACTGGACTGACGAGATCGACATCAGCGGGGGCTACCACGGCGAGCACGGCGCCGGTACCAAATATAAACAATGCCGCGATGATCGGCGCCGCGATCATTACCGACTTGGCGATTAGTCGTTCGGGCTCGCGACATTCTCCTGCGAATACGGCCACGTACTCAAAGCCGCCGAGCGCGTAGAAAGCTAGTTTGCCGAGAATGTTGAGGTTCAATAGCGTAAGAGGCGGTATCGCGAGCGACAGGGTTGCCGTTGGTGGGGAACAAGGTAGGCTGTAAGCAGCGCGCCAAGAAGTACGAGCACTATAACACCGCCCAGATTGTAGATCCACTTTCCGACGCTGAGTTGTCGCTAGTATGTGATCTGTCCGGTTGAATTCACACATGAACTGTCCGCTTTGAAAAAGCGGCGGGGGAAGCTG
>Ga0209415_10006885_pt1 | contig 20056 bp, 18 predicted proteins | sample PeaSoiSIISIP2007_FD_187696 | JGI IMG/M metagenome (GOLD analysis project Ga0209415, IMG submission 187696) | Peat soil microbial communities from Weissenstadt, Germany - SII-SIP-2007 (SPAdes) (version 2) | ecosystem: Environmental > Terrestrial > Soil > Wetlands > Peat | place: Germany... | reverse complement strand
CGACGTCGGGGAGGCCGGCGACGTCGGCGACGTCGGCGACCTCTGCGATCTCGGCCAGGTCGGCGATATCGGCGCGAGCGGCGAGTTGTTCGAGGCGTCGGCGGCGCCACCACAGCTGGACGGCGTAGCCGCTCAGGACGGCGAGGGCGATGCCGTACCCGGCGTCGATGTAGCTCACTCGTCCCCCTCGGACCAACGCTCACGCAGGGCGATGTCGAGGTCGACACCGTCGAGACGGTCCGACAGGACCTGGATACGGTACCGGACCGTCAGCATCCAGGCGAAGGCCAAGGTGAAGGAGACGAACCCGAGAAGCAGGGTCCAGGCCATGATGCCGTGGATGGTGGGGGACAGGTTGGCGTTGAGGACGGTGGCGCCCTGGTGGAGGGTGCGCCACCAATTGACGGAGAAGTGGACGATGGGAACGTCCACGGCGGCGATGAGCGCACCGATGGCGCACCGGCGGGCCCGTGCCTCGGGATCCCCGGGGATCCGACGCAACGCCAGATACCCGAGCTGGAGGACGAGGAGCAGCGCCGTCGAGGTGAGGCGCGCGTCCCACGCCCACCACACACCCCAGGTCGGCCGCCCCCAGATGGCCCCGGTGACGAGGGTGAGCGCGGTGAAGACGGTCCCCACCTCCATGGAGGCGGCGGCCAATCTGTCCCAGAAGACACTGCGCGTCCGGGACCACAACCACAACAGGCTGGAGACGGCGGCGATCCCGAAGGCGAGGTAGAGCGCCACCCAGGCGATCGGCGGGTGGACGTAGACGAGACGGACGAGGTTGCGCTGGACCTTGTCCGGTGGCGTCACCCACAACCCCAACCACACGGTGGTCGCCACCGACAGCAGCGAGACGACGGCCAGCGTGCGTACCGTCCAGACGACTCTCCGGCTCCAGGGGACCGTCACGACGCCTCCTGGAGGGGCCCGAAGATGATGACGCCGAGCGCGAGATAGACGGCGGCGAAGACCAGCATGAGCCGGAGCCAGGGATCGGCTGTGTCGCCTCCGGGGCCGGTCCCCAGTGCCACCTGCCACGCCCTCGTTCCGGCCAGCAGCACCGGCGCCACCACGGGCAGGAGCAGGAAAGGAAGAAGGGTCTCGCGCACGCGCACGCCCGCGGCGAGGGCACCGTAGAGAGTCCCCACGGCGGCCAGTCCCGCCGTCCCCGCCGCGCAGGCGACGAGGACGGCGCCGTACGAACGCACGTGGGCGCCGTAGAAGAGCACCACTCCGGCGGCGAGGAGAACCTCGAGGACCACCAGTTGGACGGCGATGGCGGCCGCCTTGCCCAGAAAGATCCCGGCCGGGTCGAGCCCCGACAGCCGCAGCCCGTCCCGGGTGCCGTCGTTGGCCTCCAGGGCGAAGCTCCGCTGGACGGCCAGGACCACGGCGAACAGCACGGCGACCCAGAACAGGCCGGCCGCCGCCTGCACCATCGGGGCGCGGTCCGGCCCGAGGGCGAAGGCGAAGAGGGCGAGAACGACGATGGCGAAGGGCGCCACCTGATTGAGCACCACCCGGGACCTCAGTTCGATCCGGAGGTCCTTCCCCGCCACCAGGAGCGCATCACGCCACATGGATGTCTCCGATGGCGCCGGCACGGCGGCGTGTCAGAGAACGCTCGTGAACGACCCGACCCCCGGCGAGGGCCACGGCCCGGTCGGCCAGGGGCAGCGACGCCTCGGGCTCGTGGGAGGCCAGCACCACGGTGGCTCCGCCGGCGACCGCCTCCTTCACGAGGTCACCGAGCAGGGTGCGGGCGGCGGCGTCGAGGGCGGCATGGGGCTCGTCGAGCAGCCACAGACCGGGGCGGCGGGCCACGAGGACGGCCAGCGCCACCCGTCGCCGCTGACCGGCCGAGAGACGCCCCACGGTGGTGCGCCGAAGACGGCCGACAAGTCCCAGGCGGTCCAGGGCGGCGTCGATCCCGTCGACGCCGGCCCCCGCCGCCCGGACGGCGAAGCGCACGTTCTCGACGACGTTCAACTCGTCGTAGAGGGCGGCCGCGTGGCCGAGCATCCCCACCTGACGACGGACGGCGGCGGCGTTGCGCCGCAGGTCGTGTCCGAGGACGACCGCCTCCCCGGAGGTGACGGGCAACAAACCGGCGCACGCCCGCAGGACACTCGTCTTGCCGGCCCCGTTGGGTCCCTCGAGAACGACGATCTCGCCCGGGGCCACGGTGAGGTCGATGCCGGCCAAGACGGGAAAACGCCCGGTCAGAGCGACTGCGGCACGGAGGAAGACGGCGGAAGCCATGGGCTGTGCCCATGCTACGGGTGGCCGGCCCCCCGAATCCAAGCGGGACCCGACCGCCCGGGCCCGCCGGGCCCGTCGGTCCGAGGCACCGGCGAGGCGGGGCCCCGCCCTCAGCTCACGGTCAGACGCCCGAGCCCCACGGCCGACAGGGCGTGGCTCACGGCCGAGGTCACCCAGTGCAGATTGCCGGTGAGCAGAAGGACACCGAACACCACCAACGAGACCCCGGCGACGGCGTTGACCACGCCCAGCCGTCGGCGGACCCGAGCCATCACCTCGGTGAGGTGCCCGAAGGCCAGCCCGGTGGCGAGAAACGGAACCCCGAGCCCCAGTGAATAGGCCACCAGGAGAACCAGGCCCGAGGTCAGCGTGGCACGCGTGGCGGCCAGCCCGAGGACACCGCCGAGAACCGGGCCGATGCACGGTGTCCAGCCGAAGGCGAAGGCCATCCCCATGACCGGCGGCGCCCACACCCCGAGACGCGAAGGGCGGGGATGAAACCTGCGTTCCTGCATGAGCAGGCGCGGCGTCCCGACCCCGGTCAGCCACACCCCGAGCACCACGATGACGACGCCGGCGGCGATGACGAGACCGCGTTGGTGGTCGAGCAGGAGGTGTCCCAGTCCCGACGCGGCAGCCCCGAGAGCGGTGAACACGATCGTGAACCCGGCGATGAATCCGAGCACGCCGCGCAGCAGCGGCACGAGGTTGCGTCTCTCGCCCGCCTCGATCTCGGCGGCCGACAGTCCCGAGACCATCGAGACGTAGGCCGGCACGAGCGGAAGGACGCAAGGCGACAGGAAGGACAACATGCCGGCTCCGAAGGCGACCAGAACACCGAGAGGGTCGGCCGAGATCGTGAATTGGTCGACCAGTCCGAGCGCCGGCACGACTGCGTCCTCCCGCTACCGACCGGAGCCGCGCACGAGCTCGAGGTCGGCGTCCACCATCATGGCCACCAGCTCGGAAAACGACACTGTCGGCTCCCACCCCAATTCAACCCGGGCCCGCGAGGCGTCGCCCACGAGCAGGTCGACCTCGGCGGGTCGCAGGAACCGCTCGTCGACGATCACGTGCTCGGCCCAGTCGAGTCCGACGTGGTTGAAGGCTTCCTCGCAGAGTTGGCGGACAGAGTGGGTCTCGCCCGTGGCCACCACGAAGTCGTCGGGCTCATCGCGCTGGAGCATGAGCCACATGGCGCGGACGTAGTCGCCGGCGAACCCCCAGTCACGCTGGGAGTCGACGTTGCCCAACGGGATCTTGTCGTCGAGTCCGGCCACGATGCGGGCCACGCCGTGGGTCACCTTCCTCGTCACGAATTCGAGCCCGCGACGGGGGCTCTCGTGATTGAAGAGCATGCCCGACGACGCGTGCAGGCCGTAGCTCTCGCGGTAATTGACGGTGATCCAGTGGCCGTAGACCTTGGCCACCCCGTACGGACTGCGCGGATAGAAGGGCGTGGTCTCCTTCTGCGGCACTTCGCGCACCTTGCCGAACATCTCCGAGGAGGACGCCTGGTAGAAGCGGATCTCCGGATCGACGATCCTGATGGCGTCGAGGAGGCGGGTGACCCCGAGGGCGGTGGTCTCCCCCGTCAACACCGGCTGGCCCCACGACGTCTGGACGAACGACTGCGCGGCGAGGTTGTAGACCTCGACCGGCCGGTGCTCGCGGAGGATCCCGATGAGGGAGACCTCGTCGAGGAGGTCGCCGGCCACCAGGGTGAGGTCGTCTTGAATGTGGGCGATCCGTTCGAAGGTGACGGTGGAGGAGCGGCGCACCATCCCGACGACCTCGTAGCCCTGCTGAAGGAGGAACTCGGCCAGGTAGGAACCGTCCTGCCCCGTGATGCCCGTGATCAGTGCCCGCTTAGCCATCGTGCCGTTCGCTCCGTCCCTGACCGGTGGGGCGCCCCCCGATTCCGACCGTTGGCATGGTCACCGTCCCGTCCACTGAGGCGGGCGCTTCTCGAGGAAGGCCGCGATGCCCTCGGCGGCGTCTTCTGTCTGGTTCGTGAGGGTGAGCATGGCATGGAGATGGGTGAGGGCTTCGGGGGCGGCCATGTCCCACACACCGTAGAACGCCTGGCGGCCGAGCTTCATCACGGCCGGGGACTTCGACGCCAGGGTGGCGGCCAGCTCGTCCACGGCGGCGTCGAGTCCCTCGTGGGGGACCACCCGGGTCACGAATCCGATCCGCTCGGCTTCGTCGGCGGCCACCACCCGGCCCGTCAGCATGAGCTCGAGCGCCTTCTTCGGCGGCATCGACCGCATCAGCGGCACCGTGATCATGTACGGCCACAGGCCCACGTTGATCTCCGGGGCCCCGAACCGGGCCCGATCGGAGGCCACCACCAGGTCGCAGGCCAGCGCCAGGCCCAGACCTCCGGCCATGGCCCATCCCTGGACACGGGCGATCGTGGGCTTCCCCAGGTGCCAGAGGTCCTGGAAGACCCCGGCCAGGACGCCGCGCGACTGGTGGCGGTCGAGGAAACCGTCGTCGGCGGCGCCGTGTCCCGAACCAGCCATGGCCCCCAGGTCGGCGCCGGCACAGAAGGCCTCGTCGCCGGCGCCGGTGAGGACGGCCACGCGGACGTCGGGATCGGCCTTGGCCGCCGACAGCGCGTCCCGCAGCCCCGTCATGACCCCCCAGGACATGGCGTTTCGACGATCGGCCCGGTTGATGGTGATCCGGGCCACTCCCCCGGCGTGGTCAGACAGGACCTCGCCGTCCGCGGGGCCGGCGGGCACGACGGGCGACGAGCTCTCGGGCATGCGCCTGCGACGGTAGCGCCCTTGCGGGCTGCCACGGAAGTCCCGGGTGGCCCGGCGCCGGTGCCGGTGCCGGGCCGGGGGCCGGTAAGGTGACCGCCTCGTGGCCACGCCGGGCGCCGCCCTCATCTCCTTCCGCCTCGGTGGATCTGACGGCGTGGCGGTGGAGGCGGAGAAATGGCGGGCGGCCCTCGGCCTCCTCGGGTTCGACGTCCGGACGGTGGCGGGATCGGGCCCGGTCGACCGTCTTCTGCCCGGACTGGCCATCGACGCGCCCGACCCCCCCACCGACGACGAGATCGACGACGCCCTCCGGGCGGCCGATCTCGTCGTGGTGGAGAACCTCTGCTCACTGCCCCTCAACGCACCGGCCGCCGACGGTGTGGCCAGGGTGCTGCGGGGCCGTCGTGCCGTGCTCCATCACCACGACCTGCCGTGGCAACGTGAACGCTTCGCCGCCTCACCACCTCCGCCCGATGACCCCCGGTGGGTCCACGTCACCATCAACGAGCTGAGCCGTCGTGAGCTGGCCGCTCGGGGGATCGGGGCCACGGTGGTGCGCAACACGTTTGACGTCGACCCCCCGCCCGGTGATCGTCGCACGACCCGGCAGAAGCTCGGCATCGCCGCCCACGAGCGTCTCCTGCTCCAGCCCACGCGCGCCATCCCCCGCAAGAACGTGGGCGCCGGACTGGCCCTGGCGGCGGGGATCGGCGCCACCTTCTGGCTCCTCGGGCCGGCCGAGGACGGCTACGGACCCGAGCTCGAGCGCCTGCTGGCGGGGGCCGACACCCCCGTCGTGCACGGCCTCGGTGCCGGTGACGCCGGCGCCCGGGTGGCCGACGCCTATGCCGCCTGTGACGCCGTGGCACTCCCGTCGACGTGGGAGGGCTTCGGGAACCCGTCCATCGAGTCGGCCGTCCACGACCGGCCCCTGGCCATCGGCCCCTACCCGGTGGCCAGCGAGTTGCGGTCCTTCGGCTTCCGGTGGTTCGCCCACGACGACCCCGGTGCTCTGGCGGCGTGGCTGGACGCCCCCGACCAGGGTCTGCTGGAGGACAATCACGCCATCGCCCGCCGGTCCTTCTCCCGGCACCTCCTTCCCGATCGACTGGCGCGCCTGCTGGCCGATGCCGGGTGGTCGTCCTGGTCGGGGTGACGTCCGTCGGCGGGCCGGTACGCTGGCCCGATGGCCATGCGCGCGTCGGACGACGTCGGGACGACGACCAAGCGGTTACCGGCTGACCGCCGGCGCCAGCAGTTGCTCGACGTCGCTCTCACCCTGTTCGCCGAACGGGGGTACAACGCCACGACGATGGACGACACCGCCGAGGCGGCCGGTGTCACCAAGCCGCTTCTCTATCAGCACTTCGATTCGAAACGCGCCCTCTACCTCGAGCTCGTCGACTCGGTGGCCACCACCATGCTCGACGCCATCGACAGGGCCGTGGTGGCCGCCGACGGGCCCCGGCAACAGGTCGAGGGGGGGTTCGCCGCCTACGTCCATCTCGTGGTGACCCACCCGGCCGCCTTCAACCTCCTCTTCGGCAGCAACGTCCCCAACGATCCCGAGCTCTCCCGGGCGGTCCGCAAGGTGCAGGACACCATCGCCGAGGCCATCGACCCGCTCATCGACGCCGGGCTCGACGAGGACCACCGGCGCCTTCTGGCCTACGCCATGGTGGGCATGGCCGAAGGCGCCAGCCACCATTTCGTCGCCACCCGGAACCCGGTCGAACGGGGAACGGAGGAGGCGGAGGCCATCCGCCTGGCCCGGCGGCTCGCCGATCTGGCGTGGGCCGGACTGCGCTCCGTCCACCCGGACTGACGACCGCATCCCGACCCGGCCCCGGTCACAAAACCCGACCGAACCGGTAAGCTTTAGCCGGGTCCGTCAGCGTGGCGGGCACAGGACGAGGTGGGTCATGGGAACAAGGCTCCGGTCGCTCTTCGGCTTCCCGAACCCGGTGAACGAGATCGCCGCGCGGGTCGTGGCCGGCGCTGTGGTCGTCCTCTGTGCCGCCACGATCGCCTTCCGCCAGCCCTGGCTGCTGGTCCCCCTCGCCTACGGATTCTGGGCCCGGGTGTTGACCGGACCGACACTGAGTCCGCTGGGCCAGCTGGCCACACGCGTGGTGGCCCCCCGGCTGGCGCCCCCCCGCCTGGTCGCCGGTCCGCCGAAGCGGTTCGCCCAGGCTATCGGCGCCCTCTTCTCCACCTCGGCGCTCGTCCTGTGGTTCGGCGTGGGGGCCAGCACCGCCGCGTGGGCCGTCGTCGGCGTGCTCGGCGCCGCCGCCCTGGCCGAGTCGGCGTTCGGGGTGTGCGTCGGTTGTCGTCTGTTCGCCGGCCTGATGCGGCTGGGAGTCGTCCCCGACGACGTGTGCGCGGCCTGCGCCGACATCACCCTGCGGCACCCGGGGATCCGGCAGCAGACGGCGGGCGGCTGAGTCAGCCGAGACGGCGGGCGAGCTCGGCCACCAGGCCGGAGAGCTCGGCGGCGCAGGTGACGTAGGCCTCCTCGTCCCCGCCGGCCGGATCGTCCACGTCGCCCTGGTCTCCCGGGTCGACCTCGGCCAGCGCCAGCTGTCGGACCCGGTTCGTCAGGGGTTGCGACCCCCCGGGGAGATGTCGGGCCAGCCATCGCAAGGTGGCGGTGCGGTCCCTCGCCTGGGGATGGCGGCGCCTGACGTACAGGACATGTTCGGCCGCCATGGCCACGACCAGGTCGGCGGCGGCAAGGTCGGAGTCGGTGAGCTGACGGCTCCGGTGGGTGGAGGCGTCGAGGCCGACGGTCGCCAGCGCGTCGCGCGTGCGCCGGCTGGTGGGCTGGTGCTCGACGACGTGGGTGCCCGCCGTGACGATCCGCACCGGGGCCCCCGCCGCCTCGAGCATGACGCCGGCCATGACCGAGCGGGCGGCGTTCCCGGTGCACAGAACGAGCACGGCGGGCCGGTCGCCCGTCCGGTCGCCCCGGTCCACGGACCTATCCCTCGGGGGTCAGGACCGAGGGGTTCTGCGCCGTGGTGGTCGTGGTCACGGGCGGGAGGCCCAGATCGTGGCGCAGGGCGTTGGCGGCGGCCTTCTCGGCCGTCTCCTCCTCCATCAATTTCAGGTTGAGGGTGGCCATGGCCAGAACGTTCGCCTCCACCGTCTGGGGCTTGGCCGCCGCCACGGAGACCTTGACGGCTTCGGTCGCCATCGTGTCGAGGTCGCTCACCAGAGCGGTGACCTGAGGTTTCATCGTTCCGGGGAACTTGAGCGCGGCGATCTGGGTGCCGGCCGCCCGGAAGGCGACCGCGTACTTGGCATTGCTCTGGGCCAGATGGGCCTGCGACGTGTCCTTGGCCAACGTCTTGTCGGTGCTGCTGATGATGGCGAGGAACTGCTGGCGCAGCGTCGCCACGCTCGGGGTGGCCGACGGGGAGGGCGACGAGCTGCAGGCCGAGCAGGCGATCACCGCCGCCAGGGCGACCGACCCCAGCACCGTCCTCTTCCCGTGGCGCGCCGACGTCATAGGGAACCGAATGGTAATTGGGAATGGCCTCTCACCAGTGCACCGTGCCTGGTGAGAGGGCGTGGTGCCGTCGGTCGGGGGCGGCCGGTGGCGCCGCCACGGCTCCCGGGTTCTCAGAGAACGGTCACCGGGGGAGGCAGTGTCGGTGTCGGCGCGGTGACGGTGTAGCTGGTCTGGAAGGTGTCGTGGGTGCCGTCGAGCAGGTCACCGACGACCACCGACGTCCCGGGAGCGCACGAGATGCCCTCGAAGATGAAGACGGCGTTGCCGTCGTCGTCGAGGGTGGTGTAGCCCCCCGTCTTGGTGCCGGTGCCGCCGTTACCGGCCGTCCACGTCTCGCCCCCGAGGCAGCGGTCCTGGAGCTGGGCCGAGGAGATCTCGACCGGCGTCTCGGCATAGACCGGGTTGTCCTCGAAATAGAAGACGGCGTAGACGTTGGACCCGGTCACTGTCCCGTCGCCCGTCTCGACCTCGGGGTTCGGGAACGCCGTGAGACCCGGAGCGGTCACGTTCGGCGGCAGAGCCTGGAGGACGGTGGTGGCGGTGTAGTACGGGGCGTTCACCAGGTCGGCCTCGACCAAGCTGGGCCCGGGGGCGCACTCGGTGGCGTCGAGCTCCACCGTGGCGTTGCCGTCGTTGTCCAGGGGAACGGTGGCGCTCTGGCCCTGGAAGACCGACGGCGTGCTGCCCTCGTTGGCGTTGAAGGTAACGCTCTGGCAGGAGTTGATGAGCTGCTGGGAGTAGATGAAGACGTTGTCGCCGGCGAAGGCCACCTGGGCCTCGACCTGGACGACGGCGTGGATCTCCGAGACCCCGGTCTCGATCACGGGGTTGGGGGAGACGGTCACCTGGATCTCGGTCACGGGGGGCGGACCACCGGTGCCGCCACCGCCGGCACCGGTGTTGCAGGCCGCCGTCTTCTTGGCCGCCTTGACGTGGGTCGCGCACCACTTGGGCGAACCCTTGGCGGCCGCCGAGGCCACTCCCGCCATGCCCAGAAGGGGCATGGCGACCACGACTGTCAGTGCGGTGAGCCGCACAAAACTACGGTTGACGTTTACGCGAGCGCTCTTTGCTGCAGACATGGGCCCATCTTGACCGCTCGGAGCCCGCTTGGGCATCGTCACGGATGATGAAAATGCACTGAGAAATGAGGCGACCACGAGCAGCGAACAGACGCTCGGGCGCCGGGAAAGCCCCTGACGAGCCACCCTCTCTGCCCCGGAGGCGCCCTCCCCGCCCCGGAGCAGCCCTCCGGGGGGCGCTGTCTCGGGACCCGTTGGACCCTGGTTCTAGGGGATGTGGACCCCCGAGATGGCCCGGGCGATGATGAGGCGCTGGATCTCCGAGGTCCCCTCGAAGATCGTGTAGATCTTCGAGTCGCGGTGCCAGCGTTCCACCGGGTGATCGCGGATGTAGCCGTAGCCACCCATGATCTGGATGGCCTGTTCGGTCACCCAGACGGCGGTTTCGCCGGCGAAGAGCTTCGACATCGACCCCTCTCCGGCGGTGAACGGCTTGTGGCTGGCCCCCATCCACGATGCCCGCCAGATGAGCAGGCGGGAGGCGTCGATGCGTGTCTTCATGTCGGCGAACTTGAAGGCGATGCCCTGGTTCTCGATGATGAGGCGGCCGAAGGCTTTCCGCTCTCTGGCGTAGTCGAGGGCGTACTCGTAGGCGGCACGGGCGATCCCGAGCGCCTGGGCGCCGACGGCGGGGCGGGTGGACTCGAAGGTGGCCATGGCCGCCTGGGACTTGGATCTCTTGCCCTCTCGGGCGCGGGCCAGCTTCTCGTCGAGCTTGTCCTTGCCCCCGAGGAGGCAGCTGCCCGGCACGCGGACGTCGTCGAAGATGACTTCCCCGGTGTGCGACGCCCGGATGCCCATCTTCTGGAATTTCTGACCGGCGGACAGCCCGGGCGTGCCCGGGGGGACCACGAAGCTGGCCTGGCCGCGCGATCCGAATTCGGGCTCCACCGATGCCACCACGACGTTCACGTCGGCGATGCCGCCGTTGGTGATCCAGGTCTTGGTGCCGTTGATCACCCACTCGTCCTTGGCCTGGTCGTAGGCGGCGCGTGTCCGCAGGGAGCTGACATCGGACCCGGCGTCGGCCTCGGAGACGCAGAAAGCGGCCGTCTGGAGCTTCTCGGGGGTGCCGAAGCACTGCGGGCCCCACTCCATCAGCTGTTCCGGTGTGCCGTTGGCGGCGATCCCGGCCAGGCCGAGAGAGCTGCCGAAGATGGCGAGGGTGATCCCGGCGTCCCCCCAGGCCAGCTCCTCGCTGGCCACCGGCAGGGTGAGACCGGTGGGGTCGAGGAACGACTGGGTGAAGAAATCGAAGGAGTAGAGGCCGATCCTGGCCGCCTCCTCGATGACGGGCCAGGGGGTCTCCTCGCGCTCGTCCCACTCGTGGGCGACGGGTCGGACCACGTCCTCGGCGAAGTCGTGCACCCATTTCTGGAGCTGGACCTGGTCCTCGTTGAGCTCGAGGGAGAAGTCGGGCATGGTTGTTCCCCTTGTGTCGGGTCGGCCGGACGTGGCGCCTGGTCGTGAACCACTCCGGGAGCGGGCTGGCGGTGGCGCCCGGCTCGGGGCTCGCCGGTGTCGCCTGAAGCTTGTGTCGCCTGAATGCGTTGTTACTCAACGGTAACCTACAGGAGGGCGATTTTCCAGCACATGCGCCGGAAGCCGGTCAGCGGTGGAGCCGGCCCCCCTCCGGTCCGTCCTCGATCGACCACCCTTCGGCCTCCAGCTCGTGGCGGATGGCATCGGCACGGGCCCAGTCCCCGGCGGCCCGGGCCGCGTCCCGTGCGGCCGCCTTGGCCCGGGTGGCCTCGTCCAGTTCCTGGCGTCCACCCTGGAGGACCAGTCCGAGGGCGCCGCTCAGGACGAGGACGGTGACGGCCAGCCGGCGTCCTTCGGCGTGATCGCCGCCGTCGGAGGCCACGTTGGCCCGTCGGGCCAGCTCGAAGAGGGCGCCCACCGCGGCCGGTGTCCCGAGGTCGGCGTCCATGCTGGCCATGAAGGCACGGACGGCGTCGGCGTCGGCCCCGAGGGCGAGGGCCTCCGCCGCGGTGGCGACGGGGGCGACGTCACCCAGATCGAAGCGACGGACGAGGGCGTCGAGGCCCTTCAGGGCCTCCTCGGCGTCGGTCACCGTGTCCGGGGTCACCTCCACCTGGGACCGGTAGTGGCTGCGCAGGAGAAGGAGCCGGTAGGCGCGCCCGTCCGTGCGCTCGAGGAGATCGGTCAGGGAGGTGAAGTTCCCGAGGGACTTCGACATCTTCTCCCCGCCCATCATGACGTGGCCGTTGTGGACCCAGTGGTGGGCGAAGGTGCGGCCCGTGGCCACGGCCTGGGCCCGCTCGTTCTCGTGGTGGGGGAAGGCCAGGTCGATGCCCCCACCGTGGAGATCGAAGCCGTCGCCGAGGAGATCGAGCGACATCACCACGCATTCGGTGTGCCAGCCGGGCCGGCCCGGGCCCCAGGGCGACTCCCAGGTCGGTTCCCCGGGCTTGGCCTTCTTCCAGAGGACGAAGTCGAGGGGCGAACGCTTCTCCTCCCCCGGTTCGACGCGGGCGCCCGACCGCAGCGAGTCGAGGCTCTGGCGCGCCAGGAGTCCGTAGCCGTCGACCCGGTCGACCGAGAGATAGACGCCGTCGGACGTCTCGTAGGCGACACCGCGCCCGACCAGGTCGGCGACGAGGGCCACCATGTGGTCGACGTACTCGGTGGCCCGCGGGGAGACAGTGGGACGCTTGACGCCGAGTCCGTCGATGGCCTCCCACCATGCCGCCTCGAACTCCCGGGCCACGTCGGTGAGGGTGCGGCCCTCCTCGTTGGCCCGGGCGATGATCTTGTCGTCGATGTCGGTGACGTTGGAGACGTAGCGGACCTCGAGACCGGAGAACTCGAGATAGCGGCGGAGGATGTCGAAGGCCAGGGCGAAGCGGCCGTGGCCGATGTGGGGGACGTCGTAGACGGTGGGCCCGCAGACGTACATCGAGACGTGACCGGGGTCCCGCAGGACGAGGGGATCGACGGTCCCGGTGGCTGTGTCGTGGAGGCGCAGCACTCCGGTACGGTAACGCGGCGATGGACGAGACCGTGACGACCGCCGGCGCCACGGTCTCGGGACGGGCCCACCCGCTCGAGCGGCCCCGGCCCCCGGCCGTGCCCGACAAGCCCACCCTCGAGGGCCTCGAGGCCAAATGGTCGGCGAGGTGGCAGGAGAGGGGAACCTACGCCTTCGACCGGACCGTCCCCCGCTCGGGTGTCTTCTCCATCGACACCCCGCCCCCCACCGTCTCGGGATCGCTGCATGTCGGTCACGTGTTCTCATACACCCACACCGACACGGTGGCCCGGTACCGGCGGATGCGCGGCGACGAGGTCTTCTATCCGATGGGGTTCGACGACAACGGGCTCCCGACGGAGCGGCGGGTGCAGAACTACTACGGCGTGCTCTGTGATCCGAGCCTCCGGAAGGATCCCGCCTTCGTCCCGCCCGAGGAGCCGGAGAAGCACCCGGTGGCCATCTCGCGTCCGGACTTCATCGACCTGTGCGGCCGGTTGGTGGCCGAAGACGAGAAGGCCTTCGAGAACCTGTGGCGGACCCTCGGACTGTCGGTCGACTGGGACCAGACCTACGCCACCATCGACACCGGATCCCGGCGCGTGTCGCAATTGAGCTTCCTCCATCTGTTGGCCCAGGGCAACGCCTACAGCGCCGAGGCCCCGACGCAATGGGACGTCGACTTCCAGTCGGCGGTGTCCCAGGCCGAGATGGAGGACCGGGAGCTGCCCGGTGCCTACCACCGCCTGCGCTTCGCCCCGGCCGACGGGATCGGTCCCGACGGCGGCGGTGGCGGGGGGCGGGGCGTGGAGATCGAGACGACCCGGCCCGAGCTGCTGGCCGCCTGCGTGGCCCTCGTCGCCCACCCCGACGACGCCCGCTACCGAGCGCTCATCGGCCACGAGGTGGTCACACCGCTGTTCAAGGTGAGGGTGCCGGTGGTCGCCCACGAGCTCGCCGATCCCGAGAAGGGATCGGGGATCGCCATGGTCTGCACCTTCGGCGACACCACCGACGTGACCTGGTGGCGCGACCTGTCTCTCCCCACGCGGACCATCGTGGGACGAAACGGACGGCTCCAACCGGTGACCTGGGGTGGGCCGGGCTGGCAGAGCACGGAACCCGCGGCGGCCGCCGCCGCCTACGGGGAGATCGTCGGGAAGAACGTGAACCAGGCCCGGACACGGATCGTCGAGCTGCTCACCGCGTCCGGCGACCTGGTGGGCGATCCCACGCCCATCGTCCACCCGGTGAAGTTCTACGAGCGCGGTGACCGGCCCCTGGAGATCGTCTCCAGTCGTCAGTGGTACGTCCGGACATTGCCGCTCAAGGACCGGCTCCTCGAGCGGGGCCGCCAGCTGGCGTGGTACCCGTCCTACATGGTGCACCGCTACGAAGCCTGGGTGGAGGGACTGAACGGCGACTGGAACATCAGCCGGCAGCGCTTCTTCGGGGTGCCGTTCCCCGTCTGGTATCCGGTGACGGCCGACGGCGGGACCGACCACGACCACCCCATCGTGGCCGCCGAGAGCCGGCTCCCCGTCGACCCGTCGAGCGATGTCCCCGACGGGTTCACCGAGGAGCAGCGGGGGGCACCGGGAGGGTTCATCGGCGACCCGGACGTCATGGACACGTGGGCCACCTCGTCGCTCACGCCTCAGATCGCCGGTCGGTGGGCTGACGATCCGGATCTGTTCGCCCGGGTCTTCCCCATGGACCTGCGTCCCCAGGGCCACGAGATCATCCGGACGTGGTTGTTCTCGACCGTGGTGCGGTCCGAGCTCGAGCACGGAAGCCTGCCGTGGAAGGCCACCACCCTCTCGGGATGGGTGCTCGACCCCGACCGGAAGAAGATGTCGAAGTCGAAGGGGAACGTCGTCACCCCCCTTCCCCTCCTCGAGGCCCACGGGTCCGACGGCGTGCGGTACTGGGCCGCCAGCGGCCGCCCGGGGGTGGACACGGCGGTGGACGAGGGCCAGATGAAGGTGGGGCGGCGGCTGGCCATCAAGATCCTGAACGCTTCGCGTTTCGCCCTGTCGCGGATCGCCGGTGGGGACCTGCCCGGTCCCGGGGCCGTCACGGCCCCGATCGACCTGGCCGTCCTGAGCGACCTGGCCGGGGTGGTGGCGGAGGCCACGGCCGCTTTCGAGGCCTACGACTATGCCCGGGCCCTCGAACGGACCGAGGCGTTCTTCTGGTCCTTCTGCGACGACTACCTGGAGCTCGTGAAGGGCCGCGCCTACGAGGACCCGTCCGATGCCGGACCGGCCTCGGCGCGCGCCACCTTGGCTCTGGCTCTGTCCGTGCTCCTGCGACTCCTGGCCCCCTTCCTGCCCTTCGTCACCGAGGAGGTCTGGTCGTGGTGGCACGAGGGCTCGATCCACCGGTCGCCGTGGCCCGATACCGACGAGTTCCCCCCGTCCGCCCGCTCCCGGGCCACCGACCGCTCGACGGACGGTGCCGGCGATACCGTGCTGTCCGTCGTCTCCGAGGTCCTCGGCGCCGTGCGGCGGGCCAAGACGACGGCCAAACGGTCGATGCGGGCGCCGGTGGCCCGACTGACGGTCACCGACACCCCGCAGCGGCTCGCCCTCATGATGCAGGCCGAGCACGATCTGCGCGACGCCGGAGGGATCAGCGATCTGGTGACGTCGCCGGGGCCGGCCGACGTCGGGGTCGAGTTGGGCGAGGACGAACCGCGCTGAGCGGCGGTGGGCGTCGAGCCGCCGTCGTTCGAGGGCCGCTCAGAGCTTCAGAACGGAGATGGCGTTGTGGCGGAGGAACTTGGGCCAGACGTGGTCGCGGAAGGGGACGTCGGCCAGCTCGGAGAAGATGCGCTCCAGGGTCAGGGCCATCGGGAAGTAGCCGGCGTACATGATCTTGTCGGCTCCCCGGGTGTTGGCGTAGTCGATGATCGCTTTCGGGTAGTACTTGGGGGCGAAGGCACTCGTCATGTAATAGAGCCCCGGCCACTTGAGCATCAGCTTCACCGCCAGTTCTTCCCAAGGCTCGGCCCCGTGGCGCATGACGATGCGGAGGTCGGGGAAGTCGTAGCAGACCTGGTCGAAATGGATGACGTCCTGACACGTCGACGGGACGCGGGGACCGGCGATTCCGGCATTGACGAGGATGGGGAGGTCGAGGTCGATGCAGGTCTGGTAGATCGGGTAGTACCGGCGGTCGCTCACCGGCACCTGCGGATTGCAGCCGGCGGGAAAGGTGGTGACCGCCTTGATGTCGTAGTCGGCGTGCGCCCTGCGAATGCGTCGGACCGATGCGGTGATCTTGTTGGGATCGATCTCCAGACTTGCCTTGAAGCGGTCGGGATGCTCGGACAACGCACGGTCGGTCACGTCTCCGGCCAGGCCGACCAGACCGATGGCCACCCCGTGCCGGTCCATCTCGCCCAGCGTGACGGCCACCGGATCGATGTCCCCGTCGATCTGGCCGGGGTTGTCCTTGAACATGTAGGCGATCGGGGTCGCCATGGCGGCGCTCTCGTCGTCGCGCAATTGCGGCTTGAGGAAATCGAAGCGTTGACCGGCGGTGGCGCTCGGGAAGCCGATCATCAGGTCGACGGCTCCCACATCGGTCGGCATCGCCACGGTCGGGGAGCCTCTATCCCTCGGTGCTGCCCATGTACGCGCTCATCAGGTTGTCCCCGACGTCGGCCGGGGTCCCGGAGCGGACGATCCTCCCGTTGACCATCACCGCCACCTGATCGGCGACGGTGAGAGCGGTCTGGGCGAACTGCTCGACCAGGACGACGGTGATGTCCTCGGCGGCCACCAGCTGACCGACGAGATCGTAGAGCTCGGCCACCACCAACGGGGCCAGTCCCATCGATATCTCGTCGAGGAGGAGCAGACGCGGGTCGGTGTAGAGCGCCCGGGCGATGGCCAGCATCTGCTGCTCGCCACCGGAGAGCCGGCCCGCCAGCTGGCGCCGGCGTTGGCCGAGGACAGGGAACCGGGCGTAACTCTTCTCCTCCAGATCGGCGACCTTCACGCCTTTGCCGCGGAATGTGTACATGAGGAGGTTCTCGGCCACCGTGAGGTTCGGGAAGACGGCGCGACCTTCGGGTATGGAGCAGATGCCCCGGCGAGCCAGCTGTTCCGACGAGAACCTGCCGATCTCCTCACCGTCCAGACGGACGCTTCCCCCCGACGGTGGCAGGCGGCCGCTCATGACCTTCAGGAGGGTCGATTTTCCCGCCCCGTTGGGGCCCAGGAGGGCCAGGCACGAACCGCCCGGAAGTCGCAGCGACACGCCGTTCACGACTTCGATCCGGCCGTAGGCGGCACACACGTCGACCAGCTCGAGCGTCGGGGAGTGGCCGGCGTCCGCCGTGGCGGGCACACCCTCGGACGTGTCCGACCGGCGGGGGGCGGCCACCGGACGCTCGTGCTTACCCGGGGGGGAGACGTCGTGCGTGCCCAGGTAGGCGGCCTGGACGGCGGGGTCGGCCTGGACGGACGCCGGGTCGCCGGTGGTGATGATCTCGCCGTAGTGGAGCACGGTCACTTCGTCGCAGATGCTCATGACGAGACTCATGTCGTGTTCCACCAGGAGAACCGCCATGCCCTCTGACGCCAGACCGACGAGGATCCGCCCGAGTGCGGTGGTCTCCTCCTGGTTCAGTCCGGCGCTGGGTTCGTCGAGCAGCAGGACCGAGGGGGTCGTGGCCATCGCCCGCGCCAACTCGACCAGGCGGGCCAGTCCCGTCGGCAGCGAATCGGTGGGCTCGTCGGCGATGTGGCTGATCCCCACCTGCTCGAGGAGCCGCACGGTGGTGCGGTCCGGGTTCGTCCCGGCGGGCAGCCGGCGGCGTTGCGTCTCCGCCGCCATCTGGACGTTCTCCCGCGCCGTGAGCGTGTCGAAGAGCTCCAGGCGCTGGAAGGTGCGCGCCATGCCACGGCGGGCACGGACGTGGGGCGAGGTCCGGGTGATGTCGGCGCCGTCGAAGCGCACGCAACCCCGGCTGGGGGGCTGGAGACCGGTGATCACGTTGAACAGCGTGGTCTTGCCCGCCCCGTTCGGCCCGATGAGCCCGTGGACGGTTCCGGCCCTCACCGCCACGTCGACCTCGTTGAGGGCCTGGATACCTCCGAAACGGACGGTGATCTTCTCGGCCAGGAGCTCAGCCAACGGAGCTCACCTCGGGCTCGATGGCCCCCGACGTCGCCGGAGGTGGATCGGTACCGACCGGCAGGTGCACCCCGGCGGCACGCCTCTGCCGGAAGTCGGACAGGACGACGTAGAGCGTTCCGATCCCGTTGGGGTTGCGTCCGGCCACCACGATGCCCACGCCGATCAGCAGCTGCGGGAGGTTCAGGAAACCGATCCGGGCGGCGATGACGGGGAGCACGGCCACGAGGAGTCCGGTCATGACGGCCCCGGTCAGCACGCTCATGCCCCCCAGCGTCACGCCAGCGAAGATCAGGATGCTGTTCAGGAACTGGAACTGCGACGCTCCGACCGACGTCTCGAGCCCGCCGTAGAGGGCGCCGGCCAGCCCCGCCAATCCGGCCGAGACGGCGAACACAGCGAGCTTGGTGACCGTCAGGCTCAGGCCCACCGTGCTGCACGCGGCGGGCGAGTCGCTCATACCCACCAGGCGGCGTCCGAAGGGCCCTCGCCGCAGGGCGCCGACGCCCACCAGGCACAGGGCCAGGACCACGGCGATGAGGACGTCGAAGGACCGGTCGGAGACGAAGCGGAGCCCGAAGATGTCGGGACGACCCACCTGGACGGCACCCGAGCTGCCGAAGATGGAGTTCGAGGTGAAGAAGACGTCGTCCATGACCACGGCGAACGCCAGCGTCGCCAGCGCCAGGTAGATGCCCCTCAGCCGCAGGACGGGGAGGGCCAGGACGGCCCCCACCGCCGCGCACAGACCGACGGCGAAGAGGACACCGAGCACCGAACCACCACCGTCGACCCAGTGCATGGCCAGGGCACCGAGGCCGAGGAACGTGTACTGGCACAACGAGATCTGACCGGCGTAGCCCGACAGCAGCGTGAGTGACAGGGCCAACATAGCCAGGACCAGGCCGGTTCCCATGGTCAGGAGATCGCTGCCCGTCAGAACCAGGGAGAGGACGATGACGGTCACGATCACGGCGGCGCCGCCGGCGAGCGTGGTCGTGCCGCTCGCCACGCGCGGGGCACGGACGCGGACGACCCGACCGATCGTCAACCGCACCTCGGGGATGAGGAGGAGGACCACGAAGAGCATGACCATGGGCAGGGCGGCCTGAATATCGGAGACGTCGTTCGCCGGTCCGTAGCCGACGACCATCGAGTTGCCGATGCCGAGGATCATGGCGCCCAGGAAGGTGAGCGGGAGGCTGCGCAACCGGCCCACCACGGCGGCGGCGTAGCCGAAGATGACCAATTCGATCAGCGGCAGGATGGACATGTTGGATGACGGGGCGATGAGGATCCCCGCCACCCCGGCGAACATGACGCCGATCATCCACGCGTACGACGCGATCCGCCCCGAGGGCGCGCCAGCCAGAGAGGCGAGAGTGGGGTCGTCGACGACCGCCCGCATGGCCACTCCGGTGCGCGTCCGTTTGAAGAACAGTCGGAGGAACAACGCCGCCGCCACCGCCACGCCCACGGTGATGAGCTGCTCGTAGGAGAGGTTGACGCCACCCAACGAGACCTGATCGCCGCTGAAGAACTCGGGCATGATGTACACGTTCGACTGGCTCCAGACGCTGGCCGCCCCACCCTCGAGGAGGAGCAGCAGACCCAGGGTCACGGCCAGCCGGATGTTCGTCGAGACACCGTAGAGAGGGCGCATCACCACCCGCTCGATGACGGCGCCGAGGACGGGCGCCGCCACCAGGAGCGTCACCGCCAGGGCGGGGAGCACGGGCCAGTGCCAGCCCTGCCAGAGCTGCCAGAAGAGATAGGCCAGGACCATCCCGACGGCGCCGTGGGCGAAGTTGAAGATGCCGGTGGTGTTGTAGGTCACCACCAGTCCGCTGGCGCTCACGGCGTAGATCGACCCGGTGACGATCCCGGCGATCAGCAGGCTGATGAACAGGCTCACGGCGTGGCGTCCCCTCGGTCACCGGCGGGTGATGTACCACCCCGGTGCGCCGTCATGCCGGCACCCTACGACGAGGGAGCCGGCCGGACCTCCGGCTTGAAGCCGGGGGCCGGCAACAGGCCGCCCGGACTGCAGATGAAGCCGTTCTGAGGCGTGGGGGCGACGCGGATGATCTGCCCGTTTTGGATCTGGGCCAGCAGAACGCACTGCCCGGGGACGTTCTGGGCGGGATCGCCCGTGACGAGCAGCCCGCCGGCATTGAAGCTGGTGACCTTGTCCAGCGCCACCTCGAGACCGGCCCGGGTGGGTGGGTTCCCGGCCTGGCGCAGGCCCTGGACGAAGAGGGCGGCGGCGGCCCACCCG
>Ga0209415_10006883_pt1 | contig 20064 bp, 14 predicted proteins | sample PeaSoiSIISIP2007_FD_187696 | JGI IMG/M metagenome (GOLD analysis project Ga0209415, IMG submission 187696) | Peat soil microbial communities from Weissenstadt, Germany - SII-SIP-2007 (SPAdes) (version 2) | ecosystem: Environmental > Terrestrial > Soil > Wetlands > Peat | place: Germany... | reverse complement strand
TGTCCTCGAGCCCGACGCGGACGTTGCCGCCCAACAATATCGATTGCGCCACCCAGGGCATTTGCATGCGGCTGATGCCGAACGTGCCCCAATTGCAGTTCTCGGGCAGCTCGTTGACCATCGCGAGCAAATGCCCGACGTCGGCCGGCACGCCGTACGGAATGCCCATGCACAGCTGGATCATCGAAGGGGCGACCAGCAGACCCTCCTTGATCATTTGCTTGACGAACCAGAGGTTGCCGGTATCGAACACCTCGAGCTCCGGCTTGACGCCGAGTTCCTTGGCAATCGCGGCGCCCTGCCGCAGGTAGTTCGGCGTGGATATGTAGGCGCGATTCCCGTCCCCGAAATTCAAGCTGCCGCAATCGAGCGTGGCGATATCGGGCCGGTACAGGCCCTCGTGGCACAAGTCGATGATGTGCCGCATGCGCTCCTCCTGGGTCACGAAGTCGCTGCCCGGCGCCGGTGTGTCCTTCAAACCGTTCTCGCCGATGACGATGTAGCCGCCCATGCCGCAGGTCAGATTAACGATCACGTCGACCTTGCTTTCGCGAATCCGCTTGACGACTGCCCGGTAGTGGCGGGTCTCCATGCTGAACGCACCGGTTTCCGGATTGCGCACATGGATGTGGACGATGGCGGCTCCGGCTTGGGCGGCGGCGACGGCGGTCGCCGCGATCTGATCGGGAGTGATGGCGCAATGCGGACTCTTGGTGATCTTGGTGTCGTCGCCGGTTACGGCGCAGGAGATGATGACGTCGTGATTCATGGTGCGATCCTTCGGCAAGCGGTCAACCTAAGCTCAAAGCGTATATTATTTCAATCATAATATTTAAACGGAATCCGGGCAACTTTCGACGCCTGCCGGCGGCCCCGAATGCCCCGGGTAGCGCCTTGGCGGCCGGCGGCGCTCAATGTCGGCTGCCAGCGAGTGCGCGGATGATTTCAGCTTCGCCGCATACGCCGACGATCTTGCCGCCGTCCGCGAGCAGGACCGGATGCCCGGTCGCCTGACGCAAGCGAATGATGGACTGCAGCGACAAACCGGCGGGTGCGAGCGCGAGGCCCGGTTCAATGGCGGCGATGGCCTGCTCGTCGGGCACCTGTCGCAAGGCCTGCTCGACGCCGTCGACTTGCAGGGCAAGCGGCTCATCGGCTGCATTCAGTGCGAGCCGATAGCGGCGCCGCTCGTCGAGCCACAGCACGCCGCCGTCCGAGTGCATGTGCGCGCGCCGGCACATGATCATGCCGCCGGTGAGCACGTCGAGCGGATTCATGTGCCTCACAAATTCGGCGACGTAATCGTCGGCCGGGGCGAGCACGATGTCTTCGGCGGTGCCCGTTTGGATGATGCGCCCGTTCTGCAGGATCGAGATGCGGTCGCCCAACCGCAGCGCTTCGTCCAAGTCGTGGCTCACGAACAGAATGGTTTTCTTGACGCGCTCCTGCAGCGCCAGCAGCTCGCCTTGCAGCTTGCCGCGAATCAAGGGGTCGAGCGCGGAGAAGGGCTCATCCATCAAGAGAATGTCCGCATCGGTCGCGAATGCGCGCGCCAGGCCGACGCGCTGCTGCATGCCGCCGGAGAGTTCGCTCACATAGCGCTCCGCCCATTGGGACAATCCGACCAGCTCCAATTTTTCGTCGACGATCGAGTTTCTGGCGGCGGCGGCTTCGCCCCGCAGCTCCAAGCCGAAGCCGACGTTCTCGCGCACGGTGCGCCAAGGCAAAAGACCAAATTGCTGAAACACCATGGCCACGCGCTCGCGCCGCACACGGCGCAATTGCACGGTGCCGCAGGTCGCGACGTCGATGGCCGAATCGCCGTCGCGAATCAGCACATGGCCGCGGGTCACCGGATTCAGCCCGTTAGCGGCGCGCAGGAGCGTGGATTTTCCCGAGCCCGAGAGCCCCATCAGCACTGAGATCTCGCCGCGCGCGACGCTCAAATTCGCCGCGGCGACGCCGACGATGACGCCGAATTTGCTCTGTATGTCGCCGCGGGTGGCTCCGGTGTCGAGAGCCGCCAGGGCGTCGCGGATGGCGGATCGCCCGGCGCGTCCCGGCTGCCGCGCGAAGAGAATGTCGACGTCCTGGAATTCGACGGCGGCGGTCATCGCGGCTCCTCGCGCTCTTTCGGACGGCTGATGCGGTCCAAGATGATGGCCAGCAGCACAATGGTGAAACCGGCCTCGAAGCCCATGCCCACCTGCACCGAGTTGAGCGCGCGCACGACCGGGACTCCGAGCCCGCCGGCGCCGACCAGCGCCGCAATCACGACCATCGACAAGCTGAGCATGATGCACTGGGTGATGCCGGCGATGATGGTGCTCGCGGCGCTCGGCAATTCGACCTTCCACAACAGCTGCATGGGCGTGGCGCCGAACGCCTCGCCGGCCTCGATGAGCGGCCGCGGTACGGAGGAAATACCGAGATGCGTGAGCCTAATGGGCGCAGGCAAGGCAAAGATCACGGTCGATATGAGTCCCGGCACCACGCCAAGCCCAAACAGCACCAAGGTCGGAATGAGATAGACGAAGGTGGGTAGGGTCTGCATCAGATCGAGCACCGGGCGCATGGCGGCAAACAATCTCGGCCGGTGCGCCGCCGCGATCCCGAGCGGTACCCCGACGGCCGCGGACGCCAAGGTCGCGACCAGCACCAGCGCGAGCGTCTCGAGCGTCGCGCTCCAGTAGCCCTGATTCAAGATGAAGAGCAGCGCCAGCGCGACGAACACCGCCAGCGGCCAGGACCGGCGCAAAAGCCACGCGAGTGCGGTGATGGCGACGATCAAAATGGGCGCAGGCAGGGCGCGCAGCAGCGCCGTCACCCCGACGACCGTGCCGCGTATCGCGATCGAGATGCCGCTGAACACGAGCGTGCCATGGGTCTTGATGGTGTCGATGGCCACCGCCATGGCATCGCCCACCGGAATCTTGTGATTGACCACCCATTGCTCAAAACCGCCGGTTTGCGGCGGCGCCGCCGCGTGTGCCAGCGCGCCGCTTGCCGCCCGCCCGTCGAAGGTGCGCACACCCTCGAGCCAGGCCTGCACCACCGCGGGATTCGCCTTCAGCCATTCGGCCGCCGCGGTCGCCGGCTGTTCGTGCCGGTCGAGGATCGCGGCCATCATTTCGCTCTCGCCATGCAGGGTGAACTTGAGGTTCCTGAGCAAGCGGCCCATGTTCGGGCACTCGGCGCTGTATCCCTTGCGCGTCACCGTGTAGATGGTGGCACCGCCGTAATTGGGACCGAACACCGCATCGCCGCCCGACAAGTACTTGATGTCGAAGCGCATGTTCATCGGATGCGGTTCCCACGCGAGGAACACGATCGGCTCCTTGCTGCGGTAGGCGCGCTCGACCTGAGCCAACATGCCTTGCTCGCTCGATTCGATCAATTTGAAATCGCCGAGACCGAATTGATTCTGCTTGAGCATCTTGAGCACGACGCGGTTGCCGTCGTTGCCCGGCTCGATGCCGTAAATCGAATCGTTGAGCTGGGGTCCAAAGCGCCGGATGTCGCTGAAATCCTGCAATCCCGCCGCATGCGTATATGCCGGCACCGCCAAGGTGTATTTGGCGCCCTCGAGGTTCGCTCCGATGACCACCACCGAGCCGTCGGCGACGTAGCGGCTGCGATCCGCCTCCTGCGAGGGCATCCAATTGCCGAGGAACACATCGATATCGTTGTTTTGCATGGATGCGAAGGTCACCGGTACCGACAGCACCGTGATGGTCGGCGTGTAGCCGATGCTGCGCAGCAATTCGGCCGTGAGCGCGGTGGTCGCCGTCACATCCGTCCAGCCGATATCGGCAAAACGCGCCGTCTGGCACTCGGGCGGGTCGGCGAGCGCCGCTGCCGCGGGCGTCAATGTCAGCGCGAAGAGCGCCCATCCGGCGAGCCAATGCGCGCGCCGTCGGAGAGCATTGCCGGCCTTGACCGCATGCTCCGGTGAGCGGCATGATTGCGCCGAGAGCGACTGCGTTGAATAAACGTTTAACGAGGCGTAGTAGGCGCTCACCCGTGCATCCCTAGTGGATTGAACTTAAAGGCATAAGTCGATCAGTCCCATCTTAAGCAGTAGCAGTCGCACAGGTCCATAAGGCGGCTCGAAGCGTTCTACAGGCGGTCCAATTGAACAAACAATCAACGAGCTCGACCGACCTCTCCCGCGAACCCCTGGAGGAGGGGCGCCGGTGCCGTCTGATCGAAGTCACCATCGATAGCCTAGCCGAACTTGGCTACGTGGGCACGACACTTGCGCAGATAGCCGGCCGAGCCGGCGTCTCGCCGGGACTGGTCGCTCATTACTTTGGCGACAAGGACGGCCTGCTCGAGGCCGCGTTTCGCTCCTTGACTCGACGCGTCTGCGACCATGTGCGGGCGCGTCTGCGCCAGATCAGCACACCGCGTGCGCGCATCCAGGCCATCATCGACGCGAATCTCGCCCCCGAGGAATTCGATCGGCGCACGGGCAGCGCCTGGCTCGCCTTTTGGGGTCAGGTGCTGCAGATGCAGAGCCTGAGGCGAGTGCAATCCGTTTATCAGCGGCGCACGCTCACCAATTTGCGCAGTTCGCTCAAAAAGCTCGTGCCGCCCGATGAAGCGCAGAATTTGGCGGCTATGATTGCCGCGATGATCGACGGCGTGTGGCTGCGGGCCGCGCTGTCGGGGTGGCGCGAGGCCGACAGCGAGAGTGCACGGGCCTTGCTTACGGAATTCGTCGACGGACGGCTCAAGGATCGCGGCGACACCGTGCATGGTACGGCGAGCGGCGCGGCCAAGGCACGCGCGCCAGCGGCGGGCGAGCGCTTCGCGTCCATCAATCCCGCCACCGGAGAAGTTCTGGGGTACGCGACCGTCGCCGGGCCCGCACAGATCGACGCCGCGGTTCGCGCGGCGCAGCTCGGCCAGGTGAAATGGGCCGCAATGACCGGCGCGGAGCGCGCGCGCGTGCTGCGGCGTGCGGCCCAGCTGCTTCGATCGCGCAACCAGGAGCTCGCCGAACTCGAATCGCGCGACACCGGCAAGCCGATTCAGGAGACCTGCGTGGTCGATGTCATTTCCGGCGCCGATTGCTTCGAATATTTTGCGAGCCTGGCGCAATCCTTGAGCGGCGAACACATCGATTTGGGTCCTCAAGCGTTCGGCTACACCCGCCGCGAGCCCTTGGGAGTCGTCGCCGGCATCGGCGCCTGGAACTACCCGCTGCAGATCGCCTGCTGGAAAGCCGCACCCGCGCTCGCCTGCGGCAACGCCATGATATTCAAACCCGCGGAACTCACGCCCTTAAGCGCCGTGAAGCTTCAGGAAATTCTGCTCGAAGCCGGGGCACCGCCGGGTGTATTTCAGGTGGTGCAGGGCTTCGCCGACACCGGCCGATTGCTCACCCGCCATCGGGGCATTCGCAAAGTCTCGCTCACCGGCGAAGTGGGCACCGGCAAGGCGGTGATGAGCGATGCCGCACAGACGCTCAAGAACGTGACGCTCGAGCTCGGCGGCAAGTCGCCCTTGATCATTTTCGAGGACGCCAAGCTCGACAACGCGGTCGCGGGCGCGCTGCTCGCGAACTTTTATTCCTCCGGTCAGGTGTGCTCGAACGCGACGCGCGTATTCGTGCATCGCTCGGTGAAGGCGGAGTTTATCGAGCGCCTGGTCAAGCGCGTGAGCGCGATGCGGATCGGCGACCCGATGGACCCGGCCACGCAGGTCGGCGCGCTGGTATCGGAGCAGCACATGCACAAGGTGCTCGGCTACATCGCGCGCGGCCGTGCCGAAGGCGCACGGCTCATCATCGGAGGATACCGCGTGACCAGCGGAGATTTGGGCAAGGGATATTTCGTCGCGCCCACAATCTTCGAGGATTGCCGCGACGACATGGCGATCGTACGCGAGGAGATTTTCGGACCGGTCATGTCGGTGCTCGACTTCGCCGACGAGCGCGAGGTCATCGAGCGCGCCAATGCCACGGAATTCGGGCTGGCAGCGGGCGTATTCACCAACGATTTGACTCGCGGCCATCGGGTGATCGCCCAGCTGCAGGCCGGCACCTGCTGGATCAATCATTACAACGTCACGCCGATCGAACTGCCGTTCGGCGGCGTGAAAATGTCGGGCCTCGGCCGCGAGAACGGACGCGCCGCGCTCGAGCACTACACGCAGCTCAAGAGTGTCTACGTCGCCATGGGCGATGTCGACGCGCCTTATTGACCCGGAGCGACGATGGCATCGCCAGATGAAACTTTCGACTACATCATCGTCGGCGCGGGATCGGCGGGCTGCGTGCTGGCGGATCGACTGAGCGCGGGCGGCACGCGCCGCGTGCTGCTGCTCGAGTACGGCGGCTCGGACCGCTCCATATTCATTCAGATGCCCTCGGCCTTGTCCATTCCGATGAACATGCCGAAATACAATTGGTTCTACCACACCGAGCCCGAACCGCACTTGAACGGCCGGCGCATGCACACGCCGCGCGGCAAGGTGTTGGGCGGCTCATCGTCGATCAACGGGCTCGTCTATATCCGCGGCAATCCGCATGACTTCGAACGTTGGGCCCGGGAAGGCGCCGCCGGCTGGTCGTACGCCGACGTGCTGCCTTATTTCAAACGGGCCGAGAAGCGCACCGAAGGCGGCAACGAGTACCGCGGCGGCAGCGGCAAGCTTCATACTTGTTACGGCCGCCTGACCAACCCGCTGCATGCGGCGTGGCTCGACGCCGCCGGCGAAGCGGGCTATCCGCGGTCCGCGGACGTCAACGGCCACAGCCAGGAGGGGTTCGGCCGCATGGACATGACGGTGGCAGACGGGGTTCGTTGCAGCGCCGCCAATGCCTACCTGCGTCCGGCCCTGCGGCGGCCCAATCTCAAGGTCGTGACTCATGCGTTGGCGACGCGCATTCTGTTCGAGGGCCGGCGAGCCCGCGGCGTGGAATACAGCCGGGAAGGGGTCACACGTCGTGCGTGGGCGAACGCAGAGGTGATACTTGCCGGCGGGCCCATCAATTCCCCGCAGCTGTTGAAACTTTCCGGCATCGGTCCGGCCGTGGAGCTGCGCGCACACGGCATCGATGTCATCGCGGACCGGCCGGGCGTCGGCGAGAACTTGCAGGATCATCTGGAGTTTTATTTCCAAGTCGCCTGCAAGGTGCCCATCACCTTGTATTCGTCGATCAATTGGTGGAGCCGTGCGCTGATCGGTGCGCGATGGCTGCTGCGCAAGGATGGTTTGGGCGCCACCAATCATTTCGAGACCTGCGGGTTCATCCGCAGCCGCGCCGGCATCGCCTATCCGGACATTCAATATCACTTCCTGCCGATGGCCGTGGCGTACGACGGGTCGGCCCTCGCGCAAGAGCACGGCTTTCAAGCGCACGTCGGGCCGATGCGCTCCAAGAGCCGCGGCTGGGTGCGCTTGACCTCGCGCAATCCGCTCGACAAGCCGCGCATTCTATTCAACTACCTGAGCGAGCCGGACGATTGGACCGAAATGCGTGCCTGCGTGCGCCTGACGCGGGAGATCTTCGCGCAGCCCGCCTTTGACCGCTACCGCGGCCGGGAGATTCAGCCGGGCGCGGAGGTCCAAACGGACGAACAAATCGATGCCTTCATCCGGGCCAAGGTCGAGAGCGCGTACCACCCGTCGTGTTCCTGCAAGATGGGCAGTTCGAACGACCCCAAGGCCGTGGTCGATCCTGAAACTCGTGTTTACGGGGTCGAAGGCTTGCGGGTGGTGGATTCCTCGATCATGCCCTCGGTGACCACGGGGAACCTTAATGCGCCGACCATCATGCTGGCGGAAAAGGCCGCGGACCATATCTTGGGACACGGCATGCTGCCGCGGGAGAATGCGCCTTATTACACCGCGCCGAACTGGCAGCAGGCGCAGCGCTGAATCGAGAGGAATACGTGGATATCGCAATGGCTCGCGGACCCTGAAATAGATAAGGTCGAGGCGTGACCGGAGCGACCGAAAACGATGGGATCGCTACTCGATTGGAGGAGGCGGCGCAGCTCCTTCGCGAACAGGGCGCAAATATTTTTCGAGTGCGCGCCTATGAGCGCGCGGCCGCCACGGTGCGATCGCTCGCAAAGCCGGTCTCGGAATTGATCTCAGCCGGGGGCATCGCGGCTTTGTCCGAAATCGCCGGTCTCGGAGAGCATCTCTCGCGCAGCATCTATCAGCTCGCCACCACCGGACGATTGCCCCTCCTGGATCGATTGCGGGGCGACGTGGATCCGATCGAGGTGATTGCCTCGGTCCCAGGCATCGGCGAGATCACGGCGCGGCGCATTCACGACACGCTCGACGTCAACACGCTCGAGGACTTGGAATCCGCCGCGCACGACGGGCGTCTGGCGCACGCCCTGGGTTTCGGCGCCAAACGTCTGGCGGGAATCCGCGACGCGTTGGCGGGGCGGCTCGGCCGGGTTCGCGGGGCCGCGAGCGAGGTGCACCAGGACTCGCCCAGCGTCGCCGAGATACTCGATGTGGACGCGCAGTACCGGCGGGAGGCACAGCAGGGGAAACTCAAGCTGATCGCGCCCCGGCGCTTTAATCCCGAGGGCAAGGCGTGGCTGCCGGTGCTGCACACTCAGCGGGGTAATCGGCATTATACGGCGTTGTTCTCCAACACCGCGCGAGCCCATGAACTGCACCGCACGGATGACTGGGTCGTGCTGTACTTAGACGGCTCAGCGCGCGAACGTCAGTGCACGGTGATTACGTCGATTCGCGGTCCGCTCGCCGGCAAGCGCATTGTGCGCGGGCGCGAGGATGAATGCCTGGCGCACTACCGCGGCACCGGACGCAGCGGGCGCAGCGGCGAGTCCCAGCGCACCTCATGATCATGGGTCGGCCGGGAGCGGCACGCCGTATCGCTTTCTGTACACGAATTCCGTCACTTCGCGCCGCACGCGCAGGGGTGACGCGGCGGTGTGCCGCGCGCGTATGAGGTCCAGGATCTCGTTCATACAGACCTCCGCGCGCTGCCGATCAGCCGACCCACCGAACTTCGGGCTCCCTGCGCGCAACGGCGGCAGCCGGCACACGCGGCCATCCGACGATAAGGGGTGCGACCGGCACCCACGAGTCCGGAAGCCCGAGCGCCTGCTTGCCCGCCGGGGTGTTCAAATAGCTTTGAGCAAAGCCGATCCAACAGCTGCCGAGCCCCAGGGAATAGGCCATGAGCATCAAATTCTCGGCCGCGAGCGCGCAGTCCTCGACGATCCACGGACCGGGTGCATTGCCCGAAATGAGGATCAACACCGGCGCGTGATAGAAGATCTGAAAAGCCGGATCGCCCAGCGTGGCACGAAAATGCGCTGAGCGAGCACCGGACGCCATGTCGGGCGGCATGGTGGCCACCATATGAGCTTTGGCAGCCCGGGACACCTGATCGAGCAGGGCTTGATCCCGAACGACGGTGAAGGTCCACGGCTGCTGGTTGACCGCACTCGGCGCCTGCGTGGCAGCCGCAATGAGGCGCTGGATGGTCTTTTCATCGATCGCTTGGTTCTGATATTCGCGGACCGAGCGGCGACCCGAAATTGCCTCGACGGTATCCATGATGAAATCCCCGCGTTGAGCAAGCAAGGCAGGCTAGGCCTGGCGCTTTCATTTCAACATTGTGACAAGTACCTAACAGCCGGCGAGCGGCATCGATTGCGGAAATCGCATATTGCGGAGCCTTTCCTTTGCACCGATGATGGCGGTAGGCTTCCAGTAAGCAGCGAATGCGCGGATTCCGCAGTACACAGGAGGGAATCATGACAGCAGTGACGGTTCAGAAAGCCGCCAAAGAGGCCGATCGAACGCTACCCATTTTCAAGGATATCGAGAATCTCAAGCAGCGCATCCGGGAGCGCGCATTCGCGGTCTTCGCGGCTCGCGGTATCCCGCAAGACTGGTCACTCAATGATTGGCTCACCGCCGAGCGCGAGTTGTGCTGGTCCGCCTCGGAACTCGTGGAGCGAGAAAAGGACTATCTGCTCACCGTGGCCCTGGCCGGCTTTAAACCCGAAGACATTACGGTCACGGCCACACCGCGCGAACTGATCGTTCACGGCGCAGCCGAAGAGACCCGCACCCGCAAAACCAAGGCCACGGAAGAACGAATATGCTGGTCGGAGTTCCGCAGCAACGATGTGTATCGGCGCGTCGAGTTGCCCGCTGACATAGTGGTCGACAAGGTGTCGGCGCGTTATGAGCACGGATTGCTCAAGATCACCGCTCCGAAGGCCAGCAAGCGGCCGGCGAGGACTAAACGCGCCTAAAGCGTGTGGAACGCCTCCGGCGGCACGTGCGCTAAGCACTTTCGCGGATCGACGCGAGAAGCAGGTGAAGTAGGATCCCACGACTCGCCCCATGCGAGCTCCAGGGATGAACGCGCGCTCGGACGATAGATATTCATCAAACCACTTGAGCGTAGCGGATTCCTCCATCATACCCCAGGTGGACCACCGGCCATCTGAATACTCCGACCATCATGCTGGCGGAAAAGGCCTCCGGCCATATCCCCGGCCGGTTCCTATTCGGCCGTCGCCGGGTCGATCATGACTGTCACAGCCGAAATCTTGTTAGCCGGAAAGCCGCCGAGCTCCGCGTGCCGCCGCACCAGCGACTCGTCGGCCGCGTGGTAGACGCAGTAGATCTTGTCGGCGGTTACGTAGCTGTTTATCCACTGCACGCTCGGCCCCAAGCTGCTGAGCACCCCGCACGACTTCTTCGAGATTGTCTTGAGGTCGGCGGGACTCATCTTGCCCGCGCCCGGGATCTCCCGTTCGATTATGAATTTCGGCATGAATGTCTCCTTGGATGATGGGTGCGGTCAGCGTCCCGCAAGCGGTTGCCCGGGTCTTGAATCCGGTATGAAAATATTCTGAAACGTTCGAACCCGGCAGCGCTCCCCAGGTTCCTAGTGCGCCGGCCGATCGGGACCGGAGGCTCTGACGCCCGATTCGTCAAAGCCCCGATCCCGACGGTCACTAGTTGCCCGCGATTCTGACGGCTCCATCGCTGGGTCGGATTCCCTGGGTTGCCGCATAAGCGGTGACGGCAGGGCGCTTGATCTTCATGACTGCAGCGCTGATGGCTTGATGCACGCAGTCCTGATACGCCGGCTCCAGACCCAGTTGGCGGTCCGGTTCCAGATCCCGGCAGACGCTCTTGGCGGCGCTCTTGATGCGATGATAGAGCGCCTGTGCGCCATACACGCTGCTGGTGTCGAGATCCGCAAAACGCACGGTCTCAGAGCGAACTTCAAAGAAGGGATCGGCGCTGGCAATCGTGATGCCGGAAGCGGCGAGGGTCGCAACGGCGATGAGAGTGGTCGAGGTTTTCATGGCAGTCTCCCTTGGGTGGTTACACGGTTTGCGCTTGGGTCGTGGGAAACAACTTCTGCGCGGGTACACGATCTCTCACATCGTCCTCGGAGTCTTGAATCACCGGTGAATTTCCTCTGAAATGTCGCTAAGGTGATCGCAGGTCGGGCTGGGGTATAGTGGTCAAGAGCCGCTCGGTGCGCACACGAGCAAGGTTTGGAGCTGCATGGACCGGATACGCGTCGGTACCTTTGATCTTGATCCGTCAGAACGGATGCTTTTGGCGGGAGGTAGACCGGTAGAACTCGGCGCACGCGCCTTCGACATGCTGCTGGTCCTCGTCGAGCACCAGGGCAGGCTGGTGACCAAAGCGACGCTGCTCGAGCGCGTATGGCCGCGACTCGTCGTCGATGAGAACAACATACCGGCACAGATCGCGAGCCTGAGGCGTGTCCTCGGCGCCGGTGCCATACGCACCGTTCCAGGGTTCGGCTACCGCCTCGAACTTGAAGTATCGGCGGCGGGATCCGTCGAGCAAATTCCCGCACCGCATTCAACGCCACGCGAACTGCCGCAGCTGTCCGTACCCCGCCGCACGTGGCCGGACCGGCTCGGATCTCTGGTCGGGCGCGACGATGACGTGCGGGCCGTCCAAGAGGCTCTCGGTCGGTCGTGCCTCGTGACCGTCGTTGGGGTCCCAGGTGTAGGAAAGACGCGGCTCGCGCAGGAGATTCTGGCGCGCGAGTCCGAGAAACCCGGGGCCGCGGTCGCGTGGGTTTCACTCGCTCCGCTCTATGACGTGCGCCACGTCTCCTCGGCCATCGCACTTGCGCTCGGGATCTCGTTGCCGGACGGGCTCGATGGATTCGCGGCGCTGCGCCAGGCGGTTCTGAATGTGCCGCTGCTGCTGATTCTGGACTGCGCGGAGCGCCTCGGGGATGCGCTTGCGACGCCGCTGGCCGCGCTGATTTTGCAGACGCAGGGGGTGCGGGCGCTGGTGACGAGCCAAGCCCCTCTCGGTATTGCCGGCGAGATCGTGTATCGACTGCCGGTGCTGCCGGTCCCGGATCCTCGCATCCCGCACGCGGATGCGGCAGGGTATGCGGCGGTCGCCTTATTTGCCGAGCGGATGGCCGCCGCCGATCGGCGATTCGAGCTGACCAGGGCAAACACATCGCTGGTCGCCGAAATCTGCCGCCGCCTCGACGGTATTCCACTCGCGCTCGAGCTCGCCGCCGCTCGCGTTCCGGCGCTCGGGCTCGACGCGTTGCTCGAGCGGCTGGATGATCGATTCCGTTTGTTGAGGCTCGCCGGCCGGCCGCTCGATTCGCGCCACGGCGCACTGCACGCGGCATTCGACTGGAGCTACGGCTTGCTCGCACCCTCCGAACAGCGGGTGTTCAACCGGCTCGGCACCTTCGCCGGCAGCTTTTCGCTGAAGGCAGCCGCGCGCTGCGCGGCGGACGAGACCGTCGATGTGTCCGAGGCGATGGATCTTATCGGCCGATTGGTCGACCGATCGCTGGTGTCGGCCCTAGCGGTCGATCCGCCGCGCTACACGCTGCTCGAGACCGCACGCTATTACGCGCTCGAGCGACTCGCTGCCGAGGGCGAGCTCGAGGCGGCGCGCCGCCGCATGGCCGCCACGATGCTGGACCTGCTCGATGCGGCCTACCAGGAATACTGGTCGTTGGATGAAGCCATATGGCTGCACCGCTATGAGCCCGAACTCGACAATGCGCGCGCCGCCATGAAATGGGCCGCTCACCATGACTGCGAGCTCGGCGTCGCCCTGTTCGGTTCGGCCTGGCCTCTGTTGGTGGAGACCGATCTATGCGCCGAAGGCCGGGCTCGCTACCGGCAGGTGCTCACGCTGCTCTCCGATGCCCTGCCGCGCGCCCGCATTGGCCGATTCTGGGAGGCGATCGCCACCTACGACTCGACGCGGCAATGGGACCGTGCGCGCTACGCTGCGGAAATTGCGGCCGCCATGCACGCGGCGAGCGGCGATGACCGTTCGCGCTATTACGCACTGATGCTGCTCGCCAATAACTGGCGCGCAGATACCGCCGCCGCGCACTCGACATTCGAAGCGGCCCGGCTCCTCGAGGATCCCGCTTGGCCGGCGCGCCTGCTCACCTTCGGGGCGTTGACCGAGGGAGCAATGTTGAGCAGCGCCGGACAGTTCGTCGAGGCGCGCACCGCCTACCAGCGTGCGCTGCGGTTCGCGTTGACGATGAGCGAGCGGCAGGCGCTCGTGGCGACGGTTCACATCGTCGAATTGGACATCGCCTGCGGCAACACCGCCGCCGCCCTGCAACTGGGTCGCCCGCTCGCGCTGAGCCTCCAGTACATGGGCCGTCGGGAGACGCGAATCGAACTGTTGGTCATGACGTTCAGCGCGCTGCTGCTCGCCGGCGAGATCGAGGAGGCCCGCGCGACGGGCGCCGAACTCTACGATCTCGCGCTGCGGTTCGACACGGGCAAGCTCTACATGGCCCTCGACGCAATGGCATTCCTCGCCTGCGAGGAGCGGCGCTACGACGTGGCCGCGCGGATCGCCGGCTGCGCCGATGCCGCCCATGAAGCGCATGGACAGGCACACCGACGTCCGGCAGAGGAGCGGATGCGGGCCTCCGTGCTCAAGGTTCTCGATGAGCGTCTGGGATCAGCGTTGCGCGGCACCGGCAGCTCCCGTGAACCCCTCGACGAGGCGGCGGCGTGTGCGCTCGCGCTCGGCCTTAGCGCCTGATTGGCGGGCCTGCTTTTCGAGCCTGATTTTCGAAAAAAGGGGGCGGTTCAGTCGACCAATCGACCGAGCTCGGAGCACTGAAGCAACAGCTCGACGGCCGCCTCAAGGCCGGTGGCGTCATCCTGATCGAACCGAGCCAATCGAGGACTATCCAGATCAAGCACGCCCAATAGACGCCCCGCTTGGAGCAGCGGGACCACAATTTCCGAAGCGGATGCATCGTCGCAGGCAATGTGTCCGGGAAATGCATGCACATCGGGAACGATGAGGGTCTCCTTATGGTGCGCGGCGGTCCCGCAGACGCCGCGGCCGATGGCGATCCGCACGCAGGCCACCTTGCCCTGAAAGGGCCCGAGCACGAGTTCGCCTCCCTGCAGGAAGTAGAACCCCACCCAATTCAGATCCGGCAAGATCTGATACAGCAACGCGCACAGGTTTGCCGCATTGGCAAGACCGCTGCGCTCACCGGCGAAGAGTGCCGCCAATTGCCCGTTCAGCTCGCGGTAGCGGGCGGCCTTGGAGAGACTGGCATCGGAGTTTACGACGTGCATGGGGTCACGCTCCCGGACCAAACTACTTCAGATATTCATCAAACCACTTGAGCGTGCGGGCGATGGCGTCAGCGATGTGATCCGGATCGCGCAGTCCGTGACCTTCACCCGGATAGATCATGACGGCCGTCGGAACGCCGAGGGTTTTCAGCGCATGCCAGAATTCCTGCGTCTGAGGCGCGGGACATTCGATGTCGAGCTCACCCACGTAGGCAAATGTCGGCGTGCGAACGTTGCGGATGAAATTGATCGGCGATGAGCGCGCATAAGCCGCCGGATCTTCGTATACCGATGCGCCGAAGTAGGGCAGCATCCAGGCATCGATGCCGTTTTCGCCGTAATACGACTGCCAATTGCTGATGCCGGCGTCGGCCACCGCCGCCTTGAAACGGTGGGTGTGAGTCACTGCCCACATGGTCATGAAGCCGCCGTAGCTTCCGCCCGTGATCCCGAGCCGCGCTTCCTCGATCGGCACCGCCTTGGCCGCGGCGTCGATGCCCGCCAGAATATCGCGCAGATCGCCGTGGCCGAAATCGCGCACGTTCGCCGAGGTGAAGCGTTCCCCCTGGCCGAAGCTGCCGCGCGGATTCGGATGAAACACGGCATAGCCGTGCTCAAGCAGCGTGCGCGTCAATCCCGGACCGATGTAGGAGGGCACCGCGGCGGCCGCGGGTCCGCCGTGCACGATGGTCACCAGCGGCATTTTTTCGCTCGTGTGGATCGGCAACAACAGCCAGCCCTGCACCGTGAATTCGTCGCTTTTCCACGAAAGGCTTTGCACCCTCGCCGCCGGAGCCATGCCGGCATTGGCCGTCGTCAAATTTCGCCAGCCTCCCACGGGGCCGATCTCGATCTCCGGCGCGGCGGTGAAGGACTCGTGGTCCGTCGCCGTCAGGGCGGAGGGGCAGGCCATGGAAGCGCCTCCGGCGCGCAGCCCCAGGGATTCCGGACCGCTCCACAGGGTGTGCCGTTCGCCGGCGGTACGGCCGTCGCCGAGATCGACCACCTGATTGCTGTCGCCAGCCAAAAGTTGCGCTTGCAGGTGCCCATCGCAGCGCCAGGCGAGCGCGGTTGCCGAGGCTCGCAGCGCAGGCGTTACGTTGATGGCGGGACCGCCGTCGGCCGGCAGCGTGTACACATCGCCGCCGGTCGAGCCAAAGTCGCTCATGATGCCGGCGATGAACGCGACGGTACGGCCGTCGCGCGACACCTTCGGAGCCGCGAGCTGCTGCCGCGGGCTCACCGGGCTGTAAATAATCCGTGCGGGTGCATCCTGCTCCGAAAAGGCGTAGAGCTTCGCGGTCCACCAGTTGTCATCGCCGTTGCCGGGCGAGGCCGTGCCCACGAATCCCTTGCCGGCGGGCCGCCAGTCGTATTCATAGACAAATAAATCGGGCGGCGAGGCCCAGTGCAGAGCGCCGGCCCCGAGAACGGCGATGCGCTGCTCTGGAGTCCTTTCATCCAAGTCGCCGGCAATCGGCACCCCCGCTTCCGTTGCGCCGACTTCCTTCCGCGCATGGGCGGTGGCCAGCATCGCGAGCCGGCCGTCGGGACCGTAGCGCAAGTCCTCGATCGTCCCGTCGAAGTCGACCAGCTTGACGAGTCCGCTGCCGTCCGCGGCAACCGAATAGATCGAGCGCGCATGGCTGCCCGGCGTGCGCAGCGTAAAGCTCAAGCGACTGCCGTCCGGACTCCAGGTCGGCGAGCCGGGCCAGCACTCTCGTTTACGGCCGCAGGGCAGCGCTACCGCGGTCGCGGCGCCGTTATCGATGCGCCGGATGACGAGGTCGCGAATCGGCGGATAGAAGCCGCCGATGGGTGAATCGCCCTCGACGGAGGCCACGAGCACGGCGTCGGGCGAGATCTCCACGCGCAAGAACCGGTGGATGGGCCGTTCCGCCGGTGGCTCATTGCCGGCGTTCGCGCACCGGGCCCAAGCCAAGCACAGAGCGCCGGCCATCGCACCGGCGAATAAAACAAACGATTGCGCGCTGCCGCGCCGCAGAGCGTTCATCGCGGTAGCACTCATCGCGCGGGGCTCGCCGCGAGCAGGGCAAGCTCCTCGAATAACAATTGCGCGGCGAGCTGGGCGGTATTCGTGGTCGGGTCGTACTGCGGTGCGACCTCCACCACGTCGGCACCGATGATGTAAAGGCCGGTAAGCGCGCGCAGAAGCGCGATTCCCTCGCGTGGCGTGATGCCACCGACCTCGGGGGTCCCGGTGCCCGGCGCAAAGGCGGGATCGAAGCCATCCACATCGACGCTCACATAGACCGGTCCGTCGCCGACGACGGTGCGGGCGCGCTCGGCGACGGCGGCGACGCCCAAGTCGGTGAACTCCTCGATCTCGATGACGGTCATTCCGGAGGCATAGGAAAACTCCCAGAAAACGTTTGCGGCTCCACGAATGCCGATCTGAATCGTGCGCTCGGGATCCAGCACGCCATCGAGCACCGCGAGGCGAAACGGGCCGCCGTGGTGAAATTTCGAGTCGTCGAATGCGCCCATCGTGTCGCAATGGGCATCGATGTGCACCAGTCCAACCGGCCGATCCCGACCGAGCGCCTTCAAGATGGGGTAGGTCACCGAATGATCGCCGCCCACCGACAGCGGGCGTACGCCTTGCTTCTTCAAGTCGTCGTAGAACGCCTCGATGTCCGCAAGCGTCTGCTCCAGACTGAAGCGGCTGCGGAAGGGCACATCGCCGATATCCGCCGCCTTGACCTTGGCCTTCGGCACGTTCTTCTGCATCGGGTGATAGGGCCCGATCCGCTCAATGGTGCGCACCGCGCGCGGACCGAATCGGGCGCCCGTGCGATTCGACACCCCGAGATCGCTCGGCACGCCGACCACGGCGACCTCGAGACCCGCCGCAGTGGCGGCCGACGGCAAGCCGAGGAAGGTCGGGATGCCGGAATAGGGAAGGGAGCGGCGCTCTTCGCCAACGGCCAGGTCGGCCGCTGCCGCCTTCAGCACCGGATCGTCTATCGAAAAGGCGCCGGCATCCGAGTACCGGCGCCGCAGCGCCTCGAGTTTTTGCCTGTCCAAGTCGGCTCATCCCCGATTGAGATGCATCCGATTCATTCGCCGCCAGAGCGCGAGCCCGGCTTGCCCCACCGGTATGACATCCGCATTCCGAATACGCGAGGCTCGTTTCTGGTGTAGCGCAGGTCGAAGTTGCCCTCATTGGTGTAGATCACGGCGTTCTTGTTGGTCAAGTTGGTGACGTAAAGCTCAGCCAGCCATCGGCTCTCGGTCTGATCGAGCCCAAAGCGAATATTCATAACCGAGTAGCCCGGCTGCAGCACCCGCGGCAGGGAGTTGTAGCCGTTCGACTGCAGGTCGTTCCACATGTCGCCCTTGTGCGCGATGTCGTATTGAACGTATCCCTTGAAGCGATCGTTGAGAGGCCTTTCGTAGCGCGCGTTCCCGCTGAAATTAACATAGGGAACGTACGGCAGCCGCTCGCCAGGCAGCGCCTGAAAGCCCTGCCCGTTCGCATTACCTGTCGCGAATTGATCGGAAGTGAGTTCCGAGTCGTTATAGCTAGCCGAAAAATCCAACGAGAGATGCGCGCTCGCCTGGTATTTGACTTCGGATTCCGCGCCATAGATTCGCGCGTCGCCCACATTGGCAACAAAACTGGACGACGCGCAGATCGCGGGATCAAAGATCAGGGTCTGAAGATTTTTCCACGGCATGTAATAGAAGGCGCCATTCCATTGCAGACGACCCCCGAGGAGCGTCGACTTCCAACCCAGTTCCCAGTTGGTCAGGGTGTCCGGCACGAACTGCAACGGGACGCCCGCTGTGACGCACTTTGCAGGAATACCGGAGTTGACGCCCCCATCCCGGAATCCCTGCGCCCAATTGGCGTACACCAGCAGGGAATCCAATGGCTTGTAGCTCAACCCCACCTTGCTGTTCCATTTTTCGGACGAGCCGCCCCCGGGCGTCGGCGTCTGCGGGGAATACCAGAATCCCCCATACGTGGTGCCGGAGAAATGGGACTGGAAGTGCACGGTGCCCGCTTCGAGATGCAGTTTGGGCGTGATATCGAAGACTTCGTTGGTGAACTCCGTGACCTGCAGATAATCCGAGCGCCCGATATAGCTATACCAATCATCGGCTGCCGGGGGCGGCATCGTCTGGCCATAGGAGTATGCGCTGTACTGCCAAGCCTGGCCCTTGTACTGCATTCCGGGCATGTGATAGTAATCGCTGTAGATGTCGCGGCTCTTTTCCCAGTATCCGCCGATCAGCCAGTGCAAGCGGCCGCCGGGCTTCGATTGCAAGCGCAGCTCGTTGGACCATCGATCGATGTGCTGAATGTAGTCGTAATACTGGACCGATGGGTTACAGCCGCTGAAGGGCGTCGCACCCGTGGGTATCGTAGGAGTCCCAGAAGTAGGTCCGGTAGCGCAATTATAGGCTTGTTGGGTGGTCGCGTTGAAGGTGTTCCCTTCGTTCAGGTACTGCATGTATTCCGAGTACTCGTTCACCCAGCGATCATCCTGCGCCCACCAGGTATTGGCGTAGACCAGATCGCCGATACCGACATCGCCGTCGAGGTGAAAATCCAAGGTCTTGGTGTAGTACTGCTTGTACTCGGGTCCGAAACGCACCACATTGTTTTCGCCCAAGGAGCGTACCGGGCCGTTGACCAGAACCGATGAGCCGGAGATGGTGTTAACGGCACCGCCGATGGTGGGATCCTCGTCCCAGGCACCGTGCGTGAGCTGCTTTTGATAGCTGCCGGTCAGGGTTCCCTTCCAATCCTCCGCAAACTTCTGGCCTACCGCGAGACGGCCGCCGGTGACTTTCTCGTTGTTGTAGTTCTTGCCAGCCCATTGCGAATTGTTCGAGACCGTGCCGTTGACCCAGTGGCGGGTCTCGTTGAGATTGTTGATGAAACCGCCGTGATAGTCGTCGTACACGGAGAGCCGCACCGCGGTCCAGTCGGCGACGATGGGCAGATTAACATAAGCCTCCACCACACCGTTGTGCGTACCGCCGTCGATCTTTCCGCCATCCAAATCCACACCGGCGCTGAATGCGGACGCATCCGGCTTGTTCGTGATGAAGCGCAGGGCGCCCGCCATGGCGCCTGCGCCGAAGGTGGTTCCTTGCGGACCGTTCAGCACTTCGATGCGCTCGATGTCGTATAGATGCAAATCGGGCGAGGTGCCGTAGTAGTTCATCGACATGTCGTCGAGCAGGAACAGGCTCGCGGCTGCGTTCGCGTAATTCGGGTTGCTGCCGTCCGACACGCCGCGCATGACGATGGTCTGTGTTCCCGGACCCGCGCTCACGAAGTTCAAGGAAGGGGTCATGGTGGCGTAGTCTTCGAATTGCGAGATCGAGAGGTTCTGCAACTCCTTGCTTGTGTACACATTGATGCTGATCGGGACGTCTTGCAGGTTTTCCGTGCGTTTGCGCGCGG
>Ga0209415_10006882_pt1 | contig 20067 bp, 22 predicted proteins | sample PeaSoiSIISIP2007_FD_187696 | JGI IMG/M metagenome (GOLD analysis project Ga0209415, IMG submission 187696) | Peat soil microbial communities from Weissenstadt, Germany - SII-SIP-2007 (SPAdes) (version 2) | ecosystem: Environmental > Terrestrial > Soil > Wetlands > Peat | place: Germany... | reverse complement strand
AATGCAGACTGCACAAGCACCTGGCAAACCCCAGACGAAAACGGCGACAGGCCGTCAATTACCCGCACCGGAGATTATCTTAGTGCCGATGGGGCAAAGCCCTGATCTTCCTTCGTTCACCCGGTTGTCTGGCTCCATCTGGCGGCGCCTGCCGCACAAGGCTAGGGTCCCGCCGCCACAACCGCATGGATCGCCCCCAGATGCGCCTGTCACACGGCTTCATCCCCACACTGAAGGAGACGCCAGCCGAGGCGCGGATCGCCTCGCACCGGCTGATGCTGCGCGCCGGACTGGTGCGGCAGACCTCGGCCGGCATCTACGCCTGGCTGCCGCTCGGTTTCCGGGCCCTGAAGAACATCGAGCGCATCGTGCGGGAAGAGCAGAATGCCTGCGGTGCGCAGGAAGTGCTGATGCCGACGATCCAGCCGGCGGAGCTGTGGCGCGAGAGCGGACGCTACGAGGACTACGGCGAGGAGATGCTGCGCATCACCGACCGGCATGCGCGCGACATGCTGTACGGTCCGACCAACGAGGAAATGATCACCGACCTGTTCCGCCAGTCCGTGAAGAGCTATCGCGAATTGCCGCAGATCCTCTACCACATCCAATGGAAGTTCCGCGATGAGGTGCGGCCCCGCTTCGGAGTCATGCGTGGGCGCGAGTTCCTGATGAAGGACGCGTATTCCTTTGACATGGACTACGCCGGCGCGGTGGTGAGCTATCGCAAGATGATGCTGGCCTATATGCGCACCTTCCAGCGCATTGGGCTGAAGGCGATCCCCATGGAGGCCGAGAGCGGGCCGATCGGCGGCGACCTGAGCCACGAGTTCATCATCCTGGCGCCGACCGGCGAGAGCCAGGTGTATTTCGACGCGGCGTTCGAGGAGATGGACTATCTCTCGGGTGGTGCCGGTGGCTTCAGTCACGACAGCGCCGATGACCTGCACCGGTTTTTCAAGCAGATGACCACGCACTACGCCGTCACCGATGAGAAGCATGACGCGGCAGCGTGGGAGAAGGTGGCGCCCGAGCGCCGCCGCGAGGGCCGCGGCATCGAAGTGGGTCACATCTTCTATTTCGGCACGAAATATTCGAAATCGATGAACTGTACCGTCACTGCGCCGGACGGGGGGAAAGTGCATCCGGAGATGGGCAGCTACGGCATCGGTGTGTCACGCCTGGTTGGCGCGGTGATCGAAGCCAGCCACGACGAGGCCGGCATCATCTGGCCGGACAGCATCGCGCCATTCAAGGCGGCGATCCTCAATCTGCGCCGCGGCGACTCGGCGTGCGACGCGATGTGCGAGGCGGTGTATGCGAAATTGGGCGATGCTGCGCTGTACGACGACCGCGAGGAACGCGCGGGGGGAAAATTCGCCGATGCGGACCTGATGGGGCATCCGTGGCAGATCATCGTCGGTCCGCGCGGCGCGGCTGCGGGGAAGGTGGAATTGAAGCGGCGCGCGACGGGCGAGCGGACCGAGATGTCGCCGGACGAAGCGCTGGGGCGGATCGGCCTCTGAGGGTGGTCAGCGTCGCAGGACTCCCCCTCCCCTTGTGGGCTTGGGCCGCGAAGCGGCCCAAGCCCACAAGGGGAGGGGGAGAATAACGGTTACTTGATGTTCGGTCCGTTCGAACGCACCGTCGCCGGCCGCTACCTGCGCGCCCGCAAGGGCGAGCGCTTCGTCTCGATCATCGCCGTCTTCTCGCTGGTCGGCATCGCCCTGGGCGTCGCCACGCTGATCGTGGTGACCAGCGTCATGAGCGGCTTCCAGACCGAACTCGTATCCCGCATCCTCGGCATCAACGGTGACATCACGGTCCAGGCCTATGCCGGCCAGAAGATCGAGAACTACCAGGAACTGGTAACCCGCATCCGCGTGATCCAGCACGTGGTCCTGGCAACCCCGGTCCTCGACGGCCAGGTATTGCTCACCACCAACAACGGCGGCGCGCGGGGCGGGTTGGTGCGCGGCATGACGCTGGACGATCTGCGCGCGCTGCATCCGGTCAGCGATCATATCCTGGCGGGAAAGCTTGCCGATTTCACCGGCGACAACGCGATCGCCGTCGGCGTCGGACTGGCACAGTCCTATCGGCTGAGCGTTGGCGATCCGCTGACGGTGATCTCGCCGCAGGGTGCCGCCACCGCCTTCGGCACCATTCCGCGCGTGCGCGCCTACAAGGTCGTGGCGGTCTTCGACGCCGGACTGAGCGACTATAACAACTCGGTGGCGTTCATGCCGCTGCCGGCCGCGCAGGCGTTCTTCCAGAAGCCGGATGCCGTCACGGGAATCGAAATTCGCCTGACCGATCCGCAACTCGTCGGTGTGGCGATGCCCGCCGTGTTGCAGGCGCTGCAGGGACGCCAGCTTCTGGCGCGCGACTGGCTGCACGCGAATGACACGATCATCGGGGTGCTGCAGGTGCAGAAGGACACGATGTTCATCGTGCTCGGCATGATTGTGCTGGTCGCCGCGTTCAACGTCGTCTCATCGCTGATCATGCTGGTGAAGGATAAGCGCGGCGACATCGCGGTGCTGCGCACGCTGGGCGCGAGCAGCGGCGCCGTCCTGCGCATCTTCGTGATGTGCGGCGCGTTCGTCGGCGTCAGCGGCACGCTGATCGGCACCATCATCGGCATCGTGTTCTGCCGCAACATCGTCGCCATCCAGCACGCGGTGGAGGACGTCACCGGCGGCCAGGTGTTTGATTCTTCGGTCTTCCAACTTACCCAACTTCCCAACACGATAGACTGGAGCGACGTCGCGCGTGTCGTAACGCTAGGACTTGCTCTTTCACTGCTCGCAACGATATACCCGAGCTGGCGCGCCGCGCGCACCGATCCGGTCGAGGCGCTGCGGCATGAGTGACACATCCGCGCCGCTGATGTTGCGCGACCTGCGCCGTACCTTCCGCACCGAGGCGGGCGAACTGCCGGTATTGTGCGGCGTCGACCTGACCTTGCAGGCGGGCGAGATCGTCGCGCTGATGGCGCCGTCGGGCGCCGGCAAGTCCACGCTGCTGCACCTCGCCGGATTGCTGGAACGCCCCGACGGCGGCTCGGTGTTCGTCGAGGGCTGCGACGCCGGCACCCTGCCGGACCCGGCGCGCACCGCCATCCGTCGCGACACGATCGGTTTCGTCTACCAGTTCCACCATCTGCTGGGCGAGTTCACCGCGCTGGAGAACGTGATGCTGCCGCAGATGATCGCCGGCCGCCCGCGCCGCGCCGCGACAGATCATGCGATGGCGCTGTTGACGACGTTCGGGCTGGGACCGCGCGCGAGTCACCTGCCCGGCAAGCTGTCGGGCGGCGAGCAACAGCGCGTGGCGATCGCGCGGGCCTTGGCAAACGCGCCAAGAGTGCTGCTGGCCGACGAGCCGACCGGCAACCTCGACGTCCACACGGCGGATGGGGTGTTCGAGGAACTGCTGGCGACGGTGCGCCGCGAACGCCTCGCCGCGTTGATCGCCACGCACAATCCCGATTTGGCCGCGCGCATGGACCGCACGGTTGCGCTGCGCGATGGCAAGGCGGTGGCGGTCGGGTAGCAGCATCGCGCGGACCATCCGCGACATCGGGTCGTGGCGGGGGTGGGACCGGAACAAAAGCTCGATGAGGCCGTGGGACCACCCAAGGTCGACATCCATACGCGCAGCTACAGCAACCCCGAGATGCCGCCGAACAGACCCACGGCGATGACAGTGGTCGATATGCCGATCAATATCCAAAGATAGACCCCCTGTGGACGCAGCGGCTCCGGAAGTGCCTTTACCGCCAATGCCATCAGTAACCCGATTACCAGCGGCAGCAGGAACGCATTCAGCACTTGCGCTGCGATGTTCAGCCACACGAGGTCCGGCACGAACCAAACCAGGGTGGCGGCACCGGCAACGCAGGCGATATAGACACCGTAGAACCACTTCGCCTCGAACGGCCGGTACTCCAGGGAACGCCGGTAGCCGGCGACCTCACCCACCCCCCAGGTCAGCGCCAGCGAGGACACGATGGCGGCCACCATCGAGGCGCCGAGTACGCCGACACTGAAGACCAGGCGTCCGACACTCGCTCCAAGCAGTGGCGACAACGCGTGGCTGATCTCGCCGACACTGTTTAGACTCGCCGGCACACCGCCGGAAACCAGCGTCGCCGCCGTCGCAACCAGTACGGCGCCGGTCAGGCACTGGGTCAACACTGCACCGACAGCCGTGTCCCAGCGGGCTGCATCGAGGTCGCCGGGCTGCAGTTTTTTGTCGGCAATGGCGGATTGTTGGTAGAAGATCATCCACGGGTTGAAGACCGCGCCGATGACCGCCGCCATCAGATACATGAAGTCTCGGTTGCCGATCGGCAGGTCGACCGCATCCTTTGCCAGGGTTGCCAGATTCGGGTGCGCGGCCCAGGCGACGGCGAAAAAGGCGAGTTCGAACAGACCGATGACGATCGCCGTCCGCTCCACCCGCCGGTAGGAGCCGGTGGCGACGACAGCGAGCAGGGCCACCGTGGCGATGGGCAAGGTAAGGCCGCGCGACAGGCCATAGAGTTCACCGATCCCCGCGACACCGGTGAATTCGGTCACCAGCGACCCGATCGTTGCCGCCGTCAGGCCTGCCGTCGACAGCCACGCCCACCCGACACCGAACCGTTCGCGGATCAGTTCGCCGTGGCCGTGCCCGGTGTGGATGCCCAGCCGCACCGTCAATTCCTGCACCATGTAAAGCATTGGGATCAGCAGCAGCAGCAGCGGCAGCAGCCGATAGCGCCATTGGGCGCCTGCCTGGGCTGCTGTCACGACATTGCCGGCGTCGGTGTCAGCCAGCATGACCAGTAGCCCCGGCCCCCAGGCGGCAATCCATCCGAGAGGGACTTTGAATTGCATTCCCGGCCGGGCGTTGGCGTCAGTGCTGCGGTTCTTGCTCAACTGAGTCCTTGGGTCAGGCCTACTGGAACGGGGTTCCGCGGGGTCGGGACAATCACAGTAAGGGCAGCTTCGCCCGAGGTGGACAAGTCTGCGCGGGGTGCCCAATGATCGCAAAAGGTTGGCGGGCAATATTCAAACCGAGGCACTACCCACGGGTGACCTGCACGCTCCCGTGCGTGCCATGGAGGCCGCCTGGGGGAGGCCACTATGCCAAGCACCAAAGCCGCGGTGTTGCGCCAGACCGGCGCGCCAATGACGATCGAGACAATAGAACTCGGGAAGCTGGCTCCAGGCGATGTTCTGGTGCGCGTGCGCGCCGCCAGTCTGTGCCACACCGACCTGGAGGCGATCGAAGGCTCGCTCGCCGTGGCGTTGCCCGCGGTGCTCGGGCATGAGGCGGCCGGAGAGGTTTCCGAAGTCGGCCCGGACGTCACCGGCCTCGCGCCGGGCAATCGCGTGGTGCTGTCATGGAATCCATTGCGGCGCCTGCTTCTATTGCGAACGGGCGCAGCCGATCCTGTGCACGCAGTTCCTCGCCAATGCGCCGAAGGCGTTCCACTTCGACGGCAGGCCGCGGCTGTTCTGCGACGCCGTGCCGGTACACCAATTGATGTATCTCGGCGGTTTCGCGGAATACTGCATCGTGCCGGCGGCGAGCGCGGTGCGCGTGCCCGACACGATGCCGTTCGATCGCGCGGCCTTGCTCGGCTGCTGCGTGATGACCGGAATCGGCGCCGCGACCCGCATCGCCGCGTTGCGCTGGGGTGACGTCGCGATGGTGATCGGCTGCGGCGCGGTCGGGCTTTCCGCCGTGCAGGGCTGCGTGCTGGCGGGCGCCGGCGCGATCATCGCGGTGGATCCCAATCCGGTGCGACGCCTCCTGGCGCAGCGACTCGGTGCCACGCACGCGGTCGAGCCCGACGAGGCGGTCGACGTCGCGCGCGTGCTGTCGCAGGATCGCGGCGCCGACGTGGTGATCGAGGCGGCCGGCGACCCCACGAGTTTCAGCCTGTCGGTCGAGGCGGTGCGTCCCGGCGGCCAGGTCGTCTGGCTCGGCAAGGTGGCAGCGCAGCGGGAGGTGGCGTTCCGCTGGGGCAGCCTGATGCAGGAGAAGCGGATCACTCGCAGCTCCTATGGCGGCGCCCGGCCGCAGCAGGATTTTCCGCTGCTGGCGCGCGCCTATCTGGAAGGCCGGCTGAAGCTGGACGAGATGAACTCGGCGCGCATCGAGCTGGCAGCGATCAACGACGGCTTCGCCGCGCTGAAACGCGGCGAGACCGTTCGCAGCGTGGTGATGTTCGCATGAAGATCTATGAAGGCGGCCGCAGTCTGGACGGCGCGGTGGTCACGGTCGATGGCGCATTGCTCGATCCGCGCTACGACATCAGGCGGTTCAGCCGGATGGGGTTCGAGTGGACCTATGAAGGCGACGAGCCGCGGCAACTAGCGCTGGCATTGCTTGCCGACCATCTGGGCGATCCGCAGCGCGCGCTGGCGCTGACCGAGCGGTTCATGCGGGATGTGGTCGCCGCGCTGGACAATGCGTGGCGTCTGACCAGCGAGGAAATCGACGCGGCAATATAAACCTCGCTCGCGCAGCGGGAGAGGGTTTTTAATCGCGTCGCGGCACCGTCTGCAGGAACGATGCAAGCCGCTGCTTCCAGAACCTGGCCATTGCGGGCGTGCCGTGTCCGCGAGTTTCGGCGTTGGCGGGGATCAGATAAAGCCGGCCGTTCTTCACCTGCTGCATCGCGTGCTGCATCACGCCGGTCTCCGCCGGATTGCGCTCGTCGTCCGCGCCGTTGATCGCCAGCACCGCGGCATCGATCCGATCGAGCTTCGCCGAAGGTTCATAGTCGCGCGAAGCGTCCCACTGGTAGAGCCAGTCGTTGGCATCGGCGGTGAACGGCGCCGCCAGCCGCGCATCGACCAACGCGTCGGCCTGCGCGGTCGTCGGCGCGAGGCTCTGATACGCCAGCGTGCCGCCATTCGTCGCCGTGGCGTAGAACACCGCGGCGTAGCGCAGCGACCGCGGTTGCTGCGTGTAGTCGCCGTTGTCGTATGCCGGATCCTGCCGCACGGTTTCGATCATCAGCCGTCGCAGCATCCAGTTGCGGGCAGCCATCGCGGTCGGCTGCGACGCCATCGGCACCAGCGCGTCGGCGAAGCCCGGATACGTGATGCCCCAGAGCCAGACATGCATCCCGCCCATCGAATTGCCGAGCACCAGCCGCAGATGGTGGATGCTAAGCCCCTCAGTCACCAATTGGTATTCCGCCAGCACCATGTCGTCGTAGTCGTAGCGCGGGAATTTGGCGCGCAGCCCGTCGGAGGGTTTCGCTGACTTTCCGGCGCCGAGCGTGTCCGGCAGGATGATGAAGTATTTGCTCGCGTCGAGCGGCTGTCCCGGCCCGAACAATTCTCCGGCGAATTCGGGCGTCAGCATGCCGGTGCCGGACCCGGCGGTGCCGTGGATGATCAGCACCGGCTCGCCGCTGGTTGCGCCGACCGTGGTGTAGTGAAGCCGCAACTCGTGCATCAGCTCGCCGGTATGGAAGCGGAAGTCGTGCGCTATCCAGTCCGCCTGCTGCGGTGCCGGGTAGTCGGCGGCGTGGACGGTCGGCGCGAGCAGGGACAGCGCGGCGATCGCCAGCGCGCGGAACAGGGCGGAGCGGATGGGCATGATGGTTCCCCCGTGCCGAGCCTGTCGTGCGACGCGCGGACGCAGGTTCGGCGTTGCGTTGCTGGCGCGCGGTTATAGGGCAGGGGGTGGCGCGGGGCGAGGGCGGGTCTGTGTCGCGATGTCCGCAGTGCCAGGCGCGGAGCGCGCCATTCGGCCCGGAATTGCACCAGCCGCTCGCCGGAGAATCCAACGCTGCTCGGATGGTGGCGCTAGCTTGCCTCGATGCAACATGGCTGGACCGGACGCTGCGCCTGGGGGATGCTGCGCTCGCCGGGTCTCCGCCGCGGTGGGATCTGCCGAACGGCGAAGACAGGGGAGAGAGTTCCAATGTCCGCTACCGATACAGACGTGATGACGCAGGCCGCCCCCTTGCCAATGCGGAGGCTTATTGATGGGCCCTCCGCCTGGATCGGTGCGGATATGCGCGGGCGCCAGGCCGAGTGGGGCTACCGGCTGTCGCATTCGGAAATTGCCGAGATCGAAGCGGCGCTGAAATCGGTGCAGGCGCGCGGTCTCGATATCGCCGACATCCGCCGGGAGGACTTCCCGCTGCTGACGCTCGGGCCGGTGCTGGAGAACCTGCGGGCCGAGGTGCTCGACGGGCGTGGCTTCGTGCTGTTGCGGGGCGTGCCGGTCGAAGGCCGGCCCATCGCGGAGAGCGCGACCGCCTATTGGGGGATCGGCACCTGGTTCGGCAGCGCCCGCTCGCAGAACGCGAAGGGGCATTTGCTCGGACATGTCTACGACCTCGGCGGGCGTAGCGAGACCGATCCCACCATTCGCAGTTATGCGACCGCGGAACGCCAGAACTTCCATATCGATCGCTGCGACGTTGTTGCGCTATTGTGCCTGCGGCGTGCGAAGGCAGGCGGGCTGTCGGCGATCGTCAGCTCGATGACGCTGCACAATGTCATGGCGGCACGCCGACCCGATCTGCTGGAACGGCTGTATCAGGCGTTCCCCGTCGACCGGCGCGGCGAGGTACCGGAAGGCAAGGCGCCGTTCTACGAAGCGCCGGTGTTCAATGAGCATGCGGGCTACCTGTCGGTGCTGTATTCCCGGCTGCATATCGGCTCCGCGCAACGGTTTGCCGAGGCGCGGCGGCTCACGGCCGAGGACATAGAAGCGCTCGACATGTTGGCCGAATTGGCCGGCGACCCGGACTTGCGGCTCGATATGAATTTCATGCCGGGCGACATCCAGTTCCTGCACAATCATACGATCCTGCACGCCCGCACGGCCTACGAGGATTGGCCCGAGGTCGAGCGCAAGCGCCATTTGTTGCGCCTGTGGCTGGCGCCGCCCGGTGCGCGGCCGTTGCCGCCGGTCTTCGCGGAATGCTATGGCGGCCTAACGGTCGGCGACCGCGGCGGCATCATCTGCAAAGGAACCCGTCTGCGCGCGCCTCTTGTGCCGGAGTGAACGATCCGGGCTGCGCAACGCAGTACACTGTCCGCGTTGTCGGAGGGTTGAGCTCTCGCGCACCTACTGTTTACATATTCGTTAGTACTTATGCCAGGCGCCCGAAAGGAGGTTCCCTCTCACACCACCGGGCAGGAGACGATGTGCTGCTTATAGTTCGGGCGCTCGCACAGCCGGTCGTACCACGCGCGCAGGTGCGGCAGCGGCGGACGCTCGAAATCCATGTTGAACCACCGATGCGCGTGCACGCCCCAGGGGATGTCGGCGAGGGAAAAATCCGGCCCGGCGATGTAGGCGTGCTTCGCCAGGTGCGGCTCGATCATGCCGTACGCCTTGGCGGTATCCGCGACGCCTTGTGCGATGGCCGCCGGGTCGCGCTTATCCGCCGGTGTGCGCACCAGGCCCCAGAACACCACGCCCATCGGCCGGTTCAGCACGGTCTGCTGCGCGTCCATCCAGCGATCGATGTTGGCGCGCGCGTGCGGGTCCTGCGGCCACAGCATCGAGTGCGGCGCATGCGCATGGCAGAGGTAGCGCAGGATGGCGTTGCTCTCCCACAGGGTGAAATCGTCCTCCTGCAAGGTCGGCACCAGCCCGGTGGGGTTCATTGCGCGGTATTCCGGCGTGTCGGTCTTGCCGAACGAGCCGCCGACATCGATGCGCTCGAACGGCAGGGTCAGTTCGCCCAGCCCCCAAAGCACCTTCATCACGTTGCTCGACGTGGCACGGCCCCAGACGATCCGGCGCATCGTTTTCTCCCGTTTTGGCGTGGTGTCGGACCGTACGCCGCCGCCGCGCCGGCGGCAACTTGCACGGCCAGGCGCCCCAGGGCACATCCGTCGCATGCCGACCCTGTCGCTCCGCATGCTTGCCCTGATCTCCGCGCTTGCCGCCGGCGCGGCGCTGGCTTTCGCCCTGGCCATCGAGAACTGGGGCGGCCTGGTGCCCTGCGCGCTATGTTTGCTCGAGCGTTGGCCATACCGCGTCGCGATCGTCCTCGCCCTGCTGGCGCTGGTCGTGCCGCCGCGGCTGGCGCGGGCATTGCTCGCGCTGGTTGTGCTGACGCTGCTGGCCGGCGCGGCGCTGGCCTTCGTTCATGTCGGTGTCGAGGCCCACTGGTGGCCCAGCCCGCTGCCGGAATGCGCCGCACCACGCTTCAGCACCGGTGGCTCGATCGCCGATCGGCTGGCGCACCTGCCGGCGCGTGCCGCCAAGCCGTGCGACGATCCAAGCTATCTGATTCCGGGATTGCCGGTGTCGCTGGCGGCGATGAACCTGATCTTTGCCCTGGCGTTCGCCGTCGTGCTCGCCATCTTCCTTTGGCGCAGCGACAGGAGGTTGGCATGACCGCCACGCGACCCGGATTGCCCGGCGACCCGAATCCCGGCGCCACGGTGCGGCGCATGATCCGCGTGGACCATGCCGGCGAATACAGCGCGGCGCGGATTTACGCCGGGCAGCTCGCCGTGCTGGGGCGGTCCGGCAGCGCGGTCGCGTTGCGTGAGATGCAGGCGCAGGAACAGCGCCACCTTGATACGTTCGCGGATCTGGTGGTGCGGCGGCGCGTGCGGCCTACCGCAATGTTGCCGTTGTGGCACCTCGTCGGTTTCGCGCTCGGTGCGGTGACCGCGGCGATGGGGGAACGTGCCGCGATGGCTTGCACCGTCGCCGTCGAGGAGGCGATCGACACCCACTACGCCGGCCAGATCGCGGCGCTGGACGACAGCGAGGCCGATCTGCGCGCGACGATCACGCAGTTTCGCGACGAGGAACTGCAGCACCGCTACATCGCCCTGGAGCACGGCGCGCGCGAGGCACCGGGTTATCGGCTGCTGTCGGCGGCGATCAAGGCGGGCTGTCGCGCGGCGATCGCGATCAGCGAACGGGTGTGAAGGAAAACCTCTGCCGCGGGAGCGGGAGAGGTTTCATGACGCCGCGAAGGCCGTTCGCTGCTGGTACCTCCATTGCAGCACCAGCGGGAAGACCAGCAGCAAATCGCGCAGATTGAAACCGAGGCCGGTGGCGAAGGCGGCGGCGTATTGGCGGTTGGCGGTGCGCATCCCGACTGCACCAATGAAAGGCAGGGTGGAATGAGCGGGTTCGAGTCTTTGGCAGGCAAGCGGTATTTGAACCTCGAAAGCTTTCGCAAGAACGGCCAGGGTGTTCGGACCCCGGTCTGGTTCGCCGCCGCGCCCGGGGACGGCGCAACGCTCTACGTCTATTCAACAAGCACGTCCGGAAAGGCGAAGCGCCTGCGCCGCGGCGGGGCAGTCCGGGTCGCGCCTTGCGATGCGCGGGGAACTGTCACCGGCCCGTGGATCGATGCGCAGGCCTCGATCGTTGACGGTGAGGAGTTCCGCTACGGCATGCGGCTGATCGACCGCAAATATCGCCCCTGGAAACAGATGCTCGACCTGCTGTCGCGACTTCGGCCGCATGCGCGCGTCGTGATCGCGATACGGAAGCAGATCGCGTCATCGTCCGGGTGATGCTCCGTCATCGGCCGGCGTGCCATGTCGCCCAGGGGGGCGTTGCAGGCCTCCAGTCCGATAACGGAACGGTGTTGATCGCATCGATCGGTGCGCGGCGTCCGTAGCTCCGCAATCCAGCAAGATTTTAACACCGAGTTTGCCAGCGGCCGCGGCCGCACCGCCATGGCTGAAAATGGCGCGGAGCTGCCGCCGGGTCCCGGGTGCGGGCTATTTTCATGGTAGGAAGAACGGAGCGCCACTGACGGCCACGGAGAAGAATGGAATCGGGTTACGCAAGCGTGTTGAATTTTCTCCTCCGTCGCCATCAGTGGCGCTCCGTTCTTCCTCTGTGTCAAAGTTTGCTCTGCCGCGGCAAGCACGGTCGCTGCCAGCCTCGGCTGCTGGACGGGCCAACCATCCGCTGCCCCTGGTGGGTGCTGGCCAAGCGATTGGCCCGGACGTGACCGCGGCGAACGACCGCGATAGGATCGCGCGACGGATACCAACCAAGGGAGAGAAACCGATGGCAGGCAACAGCCAGCTCATCATCGAGCTCGACAGGCAGCGCATGCAGGCGATGGCCAGCAAGGACATCGCGACGCTGAACAGGCTGCTGGCGGACGACCTGATCTATTGCCATTCCTCGGCGCGGCTCGACACCAAGCAGAGCCTGATCGGCGCCATGCAGTCGGGCGCGACGGTCTATACCGGCGTCGAACCGTCCGAGGTGAAGGCGCAGGACTGCGGTGACGCCGTGGTGCTGACCGGCATCGCTCGTATCAATGTCGTGTCGGGCGGCAAGCCCAACGCGTTCAGCGTCCGCTTCACCGATGTCTACGCCAACCGCGGCGGGCAGTGGCAGATGGTAACCTGGCAATCCACCCGCGTGCCCGAATAATCTCACAGACGCGTCCAGGGGAAATCGAACGATGAGTTACGCGGCGGCGTTCGCCGGGTTGAAGGTGATCGATCTCAGCGGCGGCGTCGCCGGCCCGTCCTGCGCCATGTTCCTGGCGCAGCACGGGGCCGACGTCATCAAGGTGGAAACGCCGCATGGCGGCGGCGACTGGTCGCGCATCCTCGGGCGGCGCTACGAGGACCACTCGGCCTATTCGCTGTTCGGCACGCTGGGGAAGCGCAGCATCGCCCTCGACCTGAAGGCGCCGGAGGGCAAGCAGATCCTGTGGCGCCTGCTGCGCAACGCCGACGTGTTCATCGAGGGTTTTCGGCCCGGCACCATCCAGCGGCACGGCTTCGGCTACGACGCGGTCAGCGCGAAGGAGCCGCAGATCATCTACTATGCGATGTCCGGCTTCGGGCAGACCGGCCCGCTGGCGGCGCGGCCGGCGATGGACCCGGTGCTGCAGGCGTTCACCGGCATCGTCGACGAGAACCGCGGCGAGCATGACAACCACCCGCATCGCATCGCCATCTCGATGATCGACATGTACAGCGGGCTGCTGGCGTTCCAGGCGATCGCCACGTCGCTCTACGCGCGTCGGCAGGAGGGAAAGGGTCGCTACATCGAACTCAGCCTGATGCATGGCGGTGCCATGCTGTCGGTGATCCGGCTGATCGCGCAGTACCTGGAGCATGGCAAGGCGCAGCGCACCAGCATGCCGAACGGCGTGTTCACCACCGCCGACGGGCAGTTGAACATCACCATGGTGCGGCCGGGCGACTGGCCGCTGTTCTGCGCGGCGATCGACCAGCCGGATCTGGTGCACGACCCACGCTTCGCCACGCCGGCCGTGCGCGGCGACAATCTTGACGAGTTGTACACGGTGGTGCGGCCGGTCATCGCGGCCAAACCGACGGAGTGGCTGGCGGCGCGGCTGACCGAGCGCGGCATCATGAACGGCAAGGTGAACACCTACCGGGAGTTTCTGCGCGAGGAACAGCTTGCGGCGAGCGGCATCATGGCGTGGCTCGACCAGCCGGGCGTGCCGGAGCCGGTGCCGATGCCGAATATTCCCGGGTTGCCGCCGTTGGAATCGGGCACCAGGCGCGCGCATGCACCACGGCTGGGTGAGCATACGCTCGAGGTGCTGGCGCAACACGGCTACAGCGAGGCGGAGATCGCAACCCTGCTGGAGCAGAAGGTGGTGAGCGCGCCTGGACGATGATCCAAGGCCGCTTCGCCCGGCGAACGCACGATGCGCGCACCCCGTCGCGACGGAACCGCCGTGATCGGCCGTGGAGGCGCGTAGCGCCAGCCTATCCGGCTGGGGCCATGGCCTGCGCGAACATCGGAGAGACCTGAGCGCTGTCATAAGGCTGCTCGCCCAGCGTCTCCGCATCCCAATGGCTGCGGCCAGGGGCGAAGAAATCGCCGTCATACACATGCAGCGCGCAGGACAGCTTGCCCAGCGGATTGGTGACGGAATGGATGATGTCGCGCCCCAGCAGCGTGACATCGCCGCGCAGCAGGGACCGCGCCCCCGCGGCGTCGATCCGGGCGGGACTGGCTTCCGGCAACCGGCGCCAGAAGATGTTGTCCTCCCGCCCCGAATACATGCCGATCACCGCACGCAGATTGTGGTTATGCGGCAGGGTCCAATGGTGCGGTCCCCAGACCACATTCAGCACCGTCAGATCCTGGTCGTGGAACAGTACGTCCAACCGTGCTCCCGAGGGCTCCCCCAGGGCACCGGTGAGAGCGGCGGGATCGGACACAGCGCGGGCCACCACGTCCTGCAGGGCAGCGCCACTGCGCTCGGTCAGAGCGGTGCGACAATCGGCGACGAAGCGGTCGATTTCAAACATGATGGTCCTTCCTGTCGTCGAGGTTTTCCGGATGGGCGGCCTGGAGGACCGCGGTGACCGGCAGTCCAGCATTCCCGGAGCTATTCCACAATCGGAATTCTCGCCCGGGAGCAGGCGAGTGCCCCTCGATCCGTGGCCCGGTCCAACTTGACGAAGATCAACCCGTCCGTCGAGACTGGCGCCGATCTGCAAGCCAGTGGCCTCGCGCGGCCGGACCGAACGACGCCGCGCCGCGAAGGCGATGCTTTGCGGCACGGGAACGAAAGTGCAGACCGCCGACGTCTGCCACGAGGAGGAAGCAATGGGGCAGACATCCCAGGCCGCGGCGCGGCCGTTTGGGTTCGTGCGTGATTTCACCCGCTACCAGTGGATGGTGTTCCTGGTCGTCTGGCTAGGCTGGACGCTCGACGGCACCGATTTCGGCCTGTTCTCCCTGGTACTGCGCCCGGCCCTGACTGAACTGTTGGGCGGCAACCCGACTATCGCCACGATCGGCCGCGTCGGTGGCATCCTCGCCATGGTCAGTCTGCTCGGCTGGGCGCTGGGCGGCTTCTTTTTCGGCGTCATTGCCGACTACATCGGCCGCATGCGCACGCTGGCGCTCAGCATCGCCATCGTCGCCGTGTTCACCTTCCTGCAGGGTTTCGCTCAAAGCACACTGGTGTTCGGCATCCTGCGCTTCCTCACCGGCGTCGGCACCGGTGCCGAGATCGTCATCGGCATTCCGCTGGTGGCCGAGGCGTTCGGCGACACCAGGCAGCGCGCCAAGGTGCTGGGGGTGATGATGACCGGGGGCGGCCTCGGCACGCTGATCGGCGGGCAGATCTACGCGCTGGTCGGGCCGTATGGCTGGCGCTACGTGATGTTCACCGGCGTGCTGCCGGCGCTGGTGCTGCTGCTGATCCGCCGCGGCATGGCCGAGCCGGAGCGGTTCGAGGCCGTGCGTGCCCGCCGCCAGGCGCTCCGGACGGCGGGCGACAAAAGCGACGCCGACAAGGCGTTCCTGAGTTTCGTGCCGGCGCAGTTGTTCAGCCGGCAGAACCGCTACTGGACTTTCGTCGGCGTGCTGTTCTGCGTCGGCACCCTGCTGGCGATCTGGACCAGCAACATCTGGCTGCCGACCATCCAAACCCAGATGCTGGCGAGGCAGGGCATCGCCGGCGCGGCCGCGGCGCCCCTGGTCGGCTACGGCATGATGCTGTGGGGCCTCGGCGGCATCTTCGGCTACGCCGCGTTCGGCTTTATCGCCGATGTCGTCGGACGGCGGCCGACGGTGGTGTTCTACAATGTCGGCACGCTGGTGGCCGGGCTGTACCTGTATCTCGGGCTGCACGACTGGAGCCTGTATCCGTATGTGCTGCCGGTCTTCGGATTCTTCGTGTTCGGCGTGTTCTCCGGCCATGCGGTGTACCTGCCGGAGTTGTTCCCGACGCACGTGCGCGCGACGGCGGTGTCGTTCTGCAACGGCTCCGGCCGGGTGATCACCAGCTTCGGCCCACTGGTGGCCGGCCTGCTCGCCGCGCCGTTCGGCGGCGACTTCGCCAAGGCCGCGGCGTTCATGACATGTTTCGCATTGGTGTCAATCGTGGCGATGGCGCTCGGGCGAGAGACACGCAACGACGCCTTGCCCCGTTGAGGTAAAGCGGCGATCCAAGCCCCTAAAGGGGAGGCGGGAGAATTGTGCCACACATTCCCGCCCATCCAGATTCGTATGGGTCAGGCCCCGCCTACTCCCAGTGCGCACCGATCCACACGTAGCGGCCGAGGCCCGGCCGCCAGGCCCAATGGCCGGGGACGTAGTGACCATAGTGCGCCCCGCGCACCACGTAGTGTCCGCCGACCCAGACATACTGGACGCCGTTCCAGTGCCAGTGGCCCGGCTCCCAGATGTAGCGCTCGCCGGGTGGTGGCGGCACTGTTTCGTAGCGTAGCGGCGGCGGCGCCTCGGGGGGTGGCGGTTGCGCCACGGCGCTGCCGATGCCGATCGCAAAGATGACGACGGAAATCGCTGCCAGCCGCCTCATGGGCTTCCTCCGAGGGTTCGTTGCGCCACAATCCTACCAACCGCGCGCGTAACACGAGTCGGCAAATCGTAACGGCGGCGCCGGATCGCGTTCAAATATCCGCGTAGCAGTGGCTCTCGGCCGCGGCGCCCGGATGGGTCACCGCGCCGAGGTGCGCCGGCCCGACCAACTGGGCGTATTTCCAGATCGCCCCGCTTTGATAGTCGGTGCGGCGTGGCCGCCAGGCGGCACGGCGGGCAACGAGCTCCGCCTCCGGCACCAGCATGTCGATGGTGCCCTTGTCCGCGTCGATCACGATCTTGTCGCCGTTCTTGAGCAGCGCGATCGGGCCGCCCACCGCCGCCTCCGGCCCGACATGGCCGATGCAGAACCCATGCGTCGCCCCGCTGAACCGCCCGTCGGTGATCAGCGCCACCTGATCGCCCATCCCCTGGCCATAGATCGCGCCGGTGGTGGACAGCATCTCGCGCATGCCCGGCCCTCCCTTCGGGCCTTCGTAGCGGATCACGATCACGTCGCCCGCCTTGTAGGCGCGGGCCTGCACCGCGGCGAACGCATCCTCCTCGCAGTCGAAGCACAGCGCGGTGCCCTCGAAGCGCAGGTTGGTCATGCCGGCGATCTTCACGATGGCGCCGTCCGGGGCGAGGTTTCCGCGCAGCCCGGTCAACCCGCCGGTCTGGGAAATCGGCTTCGATACCGGATAGACCACGTCCTGGTCGGTAGGGAACACCACGTCCTTCAGGTTCTCCGCCATGGTCTTGCCGGAGACGGTGATGCAGTCGCCGTGCAGCAGCCCGCCATCCAGCAGCGCCTTGAGGATCACCGGGATGCCGCCGACGCGATGCACGTCGAAGGCGACATATTTGCCGGCGGGCTTCAGGTCGGCGAGGTACGGCGTGCGGCGCATGATCTCCATCACGTCGTCCATGGTGAAGCTTATGCCGGCCTCGTGGGCGATCGCCGGCAGATGCAGCGCGGCATTGGTCGAGCCACCGGTGGCGCCCGCCACCATCGCCGCATTCTCCAACGCGCGGCGGGTGACGATGTCGCGCGGGCGCAGCCGGCTGTCCAGCAGCGCCATCACCGCGCGGCCGGATTCCACGGCGAGGCGGTCGCGCTCCTCATAGGGCGCCGGTGAGCCGGCGGAGCCCGGCAGCGCCAAGCCGATCGCCTCGCTGACGGTGGCCATGGTGTTGGCGGTGAATTGCCCGCCGCAGGCGCCGGCCGAGGGGCAGGCAACGCATTCCAGCTCGTGCAGATCCTCGGCGGACATGCGGCCGGCGGCGTGCTGGCCGACCGCCTCGAACACGTCCACCACGGTGACGTCCCGGCCGTGGAACTTTCCCGGCAGGATCGAGCCGCCATACATAAACACGCTGGGCACGTTCAGCCGCAGCATGGCCATCATCATGCCGGGCAGCGACTTGTCGCAGCCGGCCAGCCCGACCAGCGCGTCGTAGCAGTGGCCGCGCATGGTGAGCTCCACGCTGTCGGCGATCAGGTCGCGCGATACCAGCGAGGACTTCATGCCCTGGTGGCCCATGGCGATGCCGTCGGTCACCGTGATGGTGGTGAATTCCCGCGGCGTGCCGCCGGCCTCGGCGACGCCCTTCTTCACCGACTGCGCCTGGCGGCTGAGCGCGATGTTGCAGGGGGCGGCTTCGTTCCAGCAGGTGGCGACGCCGACAAAGGGCTGGTCGATCTCGTCCTCGGTCAGGCCCATCGCGTAGTAGTAGCTGCGATGCGGCGCGCGGTCCGGCCCGACGGTCACGTGGCGGGACGGCAGTTTCGACTTGTCCCAGCGCCTGGTCAGCATGGTCGTTTCCCCTCATCCACCTGGGCGGAGGTTATAGCGCCGGCGCCGTGCGCGCCAAAACGGCGGCGCGCGGTGTGGGGATGGCGCTCTGGCGCATAGGGTTGTGCCGCGGGGTCTGCCGGCCCGGTGGTAGCGACCCGACTGATGCTGCGGGGGCATATCAGGGGTATTCACTCGCCCAGGTCCGGCTCCTTGCCCTCGTTCATGATGGCGTAGAGGCGGTCCATCTCCGCGTCGAACTCCGCCCAGAGCGCCGCCCCTTCGGCCTGGGGCAGAACGTCCTTGCCGAAACGGAACGCGTTGTCCTCGCGAATGATGGCGAGCAGGTTCGGCCACGGCATAGCGTCGGCGGACTTCACCAGCGCCAGCGTTGCGTGCAACCGGCGGCGAACCAGGGCGATGATCTCGTCGCTGGGTCCCTCGCCGGGGGGCGAGGCAGTCCCGAACAGATCAGCTTGCAGTGCGGACATGCCGTGTAGTGTAGCAGCATAGCCCCGATTCGGCCCCCGCTTGGTTAACCCGAGCCATTCGCGCTTCGTGCGATGCTGGTATCGAACTGGCATAGCGAAGGATTGTTCGAGCTAGTGCGCCCCCTCGCTAGTCTGTCAACCCAACGCGCCACCCCGAATCAAGGACCCGCCTGCCCGACCGCGGTGCCGGACGGCCGCCCGCTGATTCACGCACTCGGTTCCATTAATCACAAAGCACACCAAACGCGCCAAGCTCACAAAGAAGGACTCTTGATCCCGGCCGGCCCCCGCTTCGTTGTGGACTTGGCGCGCTTGGTGTGCTTTGTGATTAATGGAACCAAGGAGCCCGCACGGACGGCGCGAGTCGTCCCGGGTCATCGCTGCCTGCCGCCGCGGGCCCCATGCCGTGCCAGAGCAGGAATTGCCCTTCAACGTGAGCACCGACCGTCCAACGTCGGTGTTGCATTCACTGATCGTTCACAACTACTATGCATCAAGGCGGAAGGTGGGGCCGATGAGCGGCGACCGGCATGAGCGGCATCCTGAGTTGAGCCTCGTCACCTTGGCTCGGCCCGTGGAGGCGGAAGGTAGAGTACTGCCGTCCGGTGCGACTGGAACGGTTGTCCACGTCTATCCGGAGGAACGTGCTTACGAAGTCGAGTTCATCCACCCGTTTCACACCCTGGCCACGGTAGAAGCCGCCGCAATCAGGGAATGAGCGGCGCACCCCTGCCGAATGCGCAAGCGGCGGAGGTGCCGGATGCGAAGGTTCGCAGCTATCTGCTTGATCCTACTCATCCGGGTAACGGCGGAAAGGCGGTTTTCTTCAATGCGTTCGGCTTCACGCTCCAGAACTGGACCAGCCTGAGGGACGCGCTAAAGAAGCACCCCGGCCTGCCTCTGGTAGTCAACGTGAGTCCGAACCGTTACGGTAGCATTTACGAAGTCCGGTGCAGTCTCCCGAGTCCTGACGGTCGCGACCCCTGCGTTCGGTCCTTTTGGGTTATCGATCCAGCCAATACCAACCCACGACTAGTGACCGCCTACGCGTACCCGTAGCGTCGCCCCGTTAAGCAGCCTCTGTGTCAGACAAGTTGCCGCCCGGACACTCACGACTCCCCTCATTTTCACAGTGGCCCAAAGACCCAAGCGAACACCGGCTGTTCGGCCAACAGTGCAGCGAAGCATTCGATCCGCGGACGTAGCCGCCCTCTGGCATCGTAGGGATCAACTCGTCTCGTATAGCATGCACCCTTGGCGAAACAGCAAGTGTGTCCTTCGCTCGGCGGTGCTGGACTTAAGCATCCGGTCGTATCCCAGCGCCTCGCCGGCTGCGCCAAGCAGTGTCCGCAGTGCGACAGCGAAGGCATTCAGCAGCAGCATCCGGTCTCGCCGCTCCGCGTGCTGAGAGGTGGTCGAGGCTGGTCCCGATCTGGCGAAGGACGGCGTGGTGCGTTGGCGGCGTGTCGACCTGCGGGATCGCATCCTGC
>Ga0209415_10006881_pt1 | contig 20069 bp, 22 predicted proteins | sample PeaSoiSIISIP2007_FD_187696 | JGI IMG/M metagenome (GOLD analysis project Ga0209415, IMG submission 187696) | Peat soil microbial communities from Weissenstadt, Germany - SII-SIP-2007 (SPAdes) (version 2) | ecosystem: Environmental > Terrestrial > Soil > Wetlands > Peat | place: Germany... | reverse complement strand
CTCGCCCTCGATCACCTCGTAAACTTCTTCCTGGGGATGAAAGTGCTCGTGAATGGACGCGCCGCGCGTGAAGTCGTAGTGCGCGAAGGTCATGCTGTCCGAGTGGAAATAACGTCCGTGCCAGCCCGGCAGGCGCTCTATGACGTCGAGGCTGCCGATGTCAACGAACGGCATAAGAGATCCCTCCTGAAAAATCCTAGCACGGCCGGCCGGTCTGGCTGCGGGAGTCACGGCCTCGACGCGAGATACAACATCATGTGCTCTTCGTCCAGGTACCGGCCGCCGACTTTCAAGGCGCGGCGCTCGCAGCCGAACGGTTCAAAGCCGAGCGAGCGGTACAGGCCCCTCGCCGCCGACTGCGTGGTAGTGACCGAGATCCCGATCTGCTCGATTCCTTCGATCCGGGCAGCGCGTTCGAGGAGGGCCTCGAGGATGCCCCGGCCGAGTTTCCGGCCGCGCATCGCCTCCGTCACGTAGACGCCGTAAATGTTCCCCTTGTGCCATCGTGAAACGCTCTGCCGGGTCGGAGCCGAGGCGGGCCCGTACCTCGTCGAGGCTGAGGCGGCGGTGGTCCTCCGGGGATGAGCTGAAGGCTTCCGGCTCGCGCTCCAGGGCTTCCAGGCGGAGTGCCCTGTACGCGGGCGCATCATCGGGGGTGAGAATCCGGATCTCCATGGAGTTGGGGTAAAGTCCATTTTACCGGACTGGGCCGGCGCACCTTCCGGGGCTCGATTTCGGATTTAGAGAACTGAAACCCCTTGACCTGGGCCGCGCAAGCTGAAACAATCGAATACGCGGCCGTTCGTGAAGACCCACGACATCCCCCGGACGAACGTCCAGGGTAAGCACCAGCCGTCGTGGAGGGCCGAAGTCTCATCGCCGGAGGTCCTTAGTCATGTCGATTTTTCCGCTCCGCATTCTCTTGACCGTAGCCCTGGTCCTGCTGGCGTCCAGCGCTTTTGGCCAGCAGACGTATGTAACCCGCTACGACGCATATGTGGGCTATGCCTTTCTCGACAGCCCGAAAGTCAACCTGTTTGAAAACGGTTTTGCCGCGCAGGTCGGCTTTCGGCCCAAAACCTGGTACTCGTTCGGCTTCGATTACAGCTACTCGAGGGGCGACCTGTCGCTCACGCCGAACTTGTTGCCGGTTGCCTTGCAGCAGCAGTTGGGCGCGCAACTCGGCCAGTTGATCGGCGCCGGACTGCTCCCCCAAACATACACCCTGACCGTACCTGCCAATTCGCACACCCAAACCTTTGCCGTTGGCCCGCAATTGGCATACCGCCATTTGACGCATGTCACGCTGTTTCTCCGGCCGGTATTCGCCGGCGCGATCCACGAGTCGGCGACGCCCCAGGCGGCTGCCAGCGATTTCTTCGCGCAGGGCGTGGTGAAGGAATTGGCGCCCACGGGGAAAAAGACCGACACCACCTGGTTTCTGGGATTCGGCGGCGGCTTCGACATCCTCTTTACCAAGCACTTCGCATGGCGCGTGCAGGCGGACCTGGTGTACGATCACCTGTTCAACGACTTGCTGCAGGACGGCCGCTTCACGACCCGCTTCTCGGTCGGGCCGGCCTTCAACTTCGGCAGGAACATCAAGGAATAGGTCTGTGTCTTACTGAGTGACACACGGCAAAAACCGACAGAGTACGATTTACAACCCAAATAATGTCCATGGCAGGCGGACTTAATCGTACTTTACAATCGGCATAAGTTGGTTATCAGGCCTTGTTATAAGGTTTTACTTGGGCTAGAGTTGAGTAGGGCCGCCTCAGCAACAGCTACGACGGTCGGAGGTTCCTGTGTTGCGCGGGCTTATCCTTGCGACTTGCCTTCTGGGCCGTCTGGCCCTTGCTCAAGATCCATCCCTTCTTGCGAGTGCCGAACCGAAAGCTTCGCTTCAGCCGCTGGCCGTGGGATGCGTCCAACCGCTGTGCGTGAACAGCACGACGGACAACGCCGCGAACCCGGCTCCGGGCTCGCTGCGCTATGCCGTGCTGAATGCGCCGCTGGGGGCGACCATCACCTTTGGCCCGGGGCTGAACGGGCAGACCATTTTCCTGGATTTCAGCTCGCCCAACAATTACATCAAGATCAGCCAGGACGTCACGATCCAAGGTCCTGGCTCGGGGCTGTTGACGATCAACGGCGGGGCCACTACGCGCATCTTCTTTGTGGCCGGCGGCAACGTGACCATCAGCGGGCTGACGTTGACCAACGGGCTGGCGAAGGGCGGCGACGGCGCCGCCGGCAATGGCGGGGGCGGAGGCGCGGCCGGAATGGGCGGCGCCATCTTCCTGAACGGCGGCGTGCTGACGTTGAACAGCGTGATCCTCACCGGAAACCAGGCGCGCGGCGGCAACGGGGGCGGTGGGATGGCCAGCGGAGTTGGCGGCGGCGGCGGCGGATTCGCGGGCAACGGCACGAATGCCAGCGGCGGCCCTCCGGGCGACTTGGTGTGCTGCGGCGGCTTCGGCGGCTCGGGCGGCGGGTCGAACGGTAATCCCGGCGGCTTTGGCGGTGGCGGCGGCGGCGGTGGCGGCGGCGAATTTGGCGGCCCCGGCGGCGGAGGAGGCTTCGGCGGCGGCGGCGGCGGTGGCGGCGCGGCGAATTTGGGTGGACCGGGCGGCGGCGGCACGGGCGGCCGGTCGGGTGGATCGGGGGCCAGCGGCGGGGCGGCCGGCGGTCCGGGCGGCGGTGGAGCGGCCTTGGGCGGCGCCATTTTCGCCAGTGCGGGCACTCTTCGGTTGCTGAACGTCACCTTCGGCAGCAACAGCAGCACCGGCGGCGTGGGCGGCTCCGGCGCGGGAAACGGGCAGGCCAAAGGCGCGGCCCTGTTCATTTGCACGTCCAGTTTCTGCGGCGCGGGCCACGACGCGACTGCGGCGGCGGCCGGCTCCAATGCGTTCGGCGGAAATGTGGCGCCCGATGCCGGATCGGCCCCGGCCTGTCCGGTGACGGACAACGCGGATGTGTGCGGCGTCCTGACGACCATTGGTCCGGTGGTCAAGCTGGCAGTCACCACACCGGTCACGGTCACGTCCGGGGGACCGTTTGCGGCCGCCGTCACGGCGCAGGACGGGAATCTCAACACAGTCTTCACATACCAGGGCACCGTGCACTTTTCCAGTACCGACCCTATCGCCACGTTGCCGCCGGACACGAGCCTGGCGCAAGGCGCAGGCACTTTCACCGCGACGCTGAAGACTACCGGCAGCCAGTCGATCACGGTCAACGACACCGCGACGCCCGGGATCAATGGAACTTCTGTACCGATTACGGTGACTCCCGGCCGAGGCTTCGCGGCCGTGGGAGCGAGCCCCCCAGCGGGTAGCGGACCTTCGCAGATTTTTACCTTCACCTACGCCGACACGGATGGGTGGCAGAGCTTTGACGTGGTGAATGTGCTGATCAACAACTTCCTGGACGGGCGGGGCTCGTGTTACCTGGCGTACAGCCGGCCGCTCAACGTGCTGTACCTGGTGAACGATCCGGGCACGGCGCTGTTGGCGGGCTTGCCGTTGAACGGCGCCGGGAGCGTGGGAAACAGCCAGTGCACGATCAACGGCATGGGATCGTCGGCCAGCGGCTCCGGGAGTTCGTTGATCCTGACCTTGAACATCGCGTTTAGCCCGAGTTATGCCGGCAATAAGGTTGTCTACCTGGCGGCTCGGGACCTGGCGCAAAACAACACGGGGTGGCAGGCTCTGGGAACCTGGAACATACCGGGGAATCCTCAGGCCTCGCCGGCCCCGGGCGCGGTGAATCCGCCACGCGGCAGCGGGTCGGCCGGGATCTTCACCTTCACCTTCCTGGATACCAAGGGCTGGCAGGACTTGGGCGTGGTCAACGTGTTGATCAACAATTTCCTGGATGCGCGGCAGGCTTGCTATCTGGCTTACAGCCGCCCGCTAAACGTGCTGTACCTTCTGAACGATGCAGGAACGGCGCTGCTGCCGGGTCTGGTGCTCAACGGGACGGGGACGCAATCGAACAGCCAATGTACCGTGATCGGGGTACAATCTTCGGCGAGCGGGGGCCAGGATACGCTGACGCTCACGGTGGGTCTGACCTTTACCGCGGCATTCTCCGGAAACCGGGTGATCTACACGGCGGCCCGCGACAATGCGGACGCCAACAGTTCGGGCTGGCAGGCATTGGGGACCTGGACGGTGCAATGACCTGGGGCGCACTAGCCCTTTGGGGCTATGGCGCTGAATTACAAGGGCTTACGTATTCGGCTTGATCTGGTCGTAATATGGGGTGAATGTAGCTTTCGTACAGCACGCCGAGCACGATGTACACCGTCACCACCGCGGCCAAAATGATCATGATGATCGACTTTGCGCTGGAGGAGGAGCGCAAGGAGGGCGAGCAGCCGCTGGAAGCGATCTACCAGGCGTGCCTGCTGCGGTTCCGGCCGATCATCATGACCACGATGGCAGCCTTGTTGGGAGGTGTTCCGCCGGCCCTGGGGTCGGGGACGGGACAGGAGTTGCGGCGTCCGCTGGGTGTGACGATCATGGGCGGGCTGATTTTCAGCTTGCTGACGTTGTATACCACGCCGGTCATTTACCTGGGATTCGCCAGCCTGGCGCGCAAGTTCCGGCGGAATCGATCGGCGGAGGAGGAGTTGGAGCCGGAGGTGCTGGAGGGGGCGTGACTTCAGTTCCTAAAGATGGAGTCTGCGACGGATTCGGATGTTTCCAGGGCTTACCACAGAGAACGCATCAGGCAGTTCGTGCCCGTGTTCTTGAGTGGCCGTCGAGACCATCGCCGCTTTCGTATCCGGTCCAGACCCCATAAGCGCACCAGCAGCACGCCCGTTGACGCCTCCCGTTGCTTAAAAACAAGCTCGCCGAAATCCTTGTCGGCCGTGATCAGAACCCTCCCCGCATCTCGACTCTCCCTTAGAACCGCATCGTCCAGGAGCCCAGGCGACATCTCAGCCACGTAAGCGACCTCATGGCCATCGAGCCGAAGACGTTCGACAATCTGACGGTCGACGCCTTCGTCGGCCAGGAACCTCATCGGGAGATGGTCTCGACTGGGTAGACGACATCAGCGCGGAGTGCGTCAGCCGCAAATGCTAGCGCTGCGCGAATGGCGTGTTCGCTGAGCCGCGGATGTGCGTCCAGGACCTGTTCAACGGTCTCGCCGGCGGCCAATTTCTCCAGAATCAACTCGACGGTAATGCGCGTGCCCGCGATCACGGGCTTGCCCATCATGACGCCTGGGTCGGAAACAACCATCTCCCGGTAATCGTGCATATGGCCTCTGCAAACCAGCGTACTCCTCTGAACGTGAGAAATCATCCGCGCTGGGGCGGATTATCGGCCACTTGACCGAATGCAAACTATGCCGAGTGCAATCAGCATACCTATTTAGCCCAGACGTCCGAGCCCAAAATTTCTGGCTGCGTCTCGGATTTGAAGAAACAGGATTAGATGAACTCGTTGAGAAGGCCAGGAATCACTATCAGGTGATCGAGTTTGCTAAGGCTTGTGCCAGAGGGAAATGTTGGAAGACCAAAGCATACCGACGGCACGTCCCGTAACCACGGCAAGCTCAGTCCTGTGGTCGACGTCGGATGGAGGCTATCCGGCGTCCGCGGCGCTGGAAGAACTCATCTCGAAGCGTTTGTAGCAGAAGCGGGCGGTGTTTTCTCCTCGCTTGCGTAACCTACCAATCCTCGATCCACTTTGACGCGTTGTCGTCAAACCGGAGACTGGCGCTAACAGCGTTGTGTCGCTTAAGCAGTGCGCCGGGGAATGACAGCCATCCGCCCAAACTTCTTCCTGAAGGACTGCCCGCTCGGATTGGATTCGATAATTTGAGGTAGCGGAACTCGCCCACTGGTGGAGAAGCTGCAGGGACGCGCGGCTTCGCGACCTGGCGAGCGACCAGCAGAACACCGGCCTGCAGACGCGCCTGACGATCGACCGCAACACGGCGTCGCGGTGGGCATCACGCCGCAGATGATCGACGACACACTGTACGATGCCTTCGGGCAGCGGCAGGTGGCGATCATGTTCACGCAGTTGAACCAGTATCGCGTGGTGCTGGAGATCAAGCCTGATATCCAGTTCGGGCCGCAGGATCTCAGCAAGATCTTCATCCGGTCGGCGTCGGGTGGGCAGGTTCCGCTGGCGGGCTTCACGCGTTACGAACCGCTGACGGTGCCGCTGGTGGTGAATCACCAGGGCCAGTTTCCGGTGACCACGGTTTCGTTCAACCTGGCGCCGGATGTTTCGCTGGGCGACGCCGTTAGGGAGATCGATGCCGCCAAGCAGGACCTGGGAGTTCCGCCCAGCGTGCAGACGGATTTCCAGGGCACGGCAAAGGCGTTCATCAGGTCGCTGGCCAACGAGCCGATTCCCATTTTGGCCGCCGTGGTGACGGTGTACATCGTGCTGGGCGTGCTTTACCAAAGCTACATTCACCCCATCACGATTCTCTCCACGCTGCCCTCGGCGGCGGTGGGAGCGCTGCTGGCCCTGATGCTGTGCCACATGGAGCTGAGCGTGATCGGGCTGATCGGGATCGTGCTGCTGATCGGCATCGTGGAGAAGAACGCCATCATGATGATCGACTTTGCGCTGGAGAAGGAGCGCAAGGAGGGCGAGCAGCCGCTGGAGGCGATCTACCAGGCTTGCCTGCTGCGGTTCCGGCCGATCATCATGACGACGATGGCGGCGCTGTTGGGCGGCGTTCCGCTGGCATTAGGGTCGGGGACGGGACAGGAGTTACGCCGTCCGCTGGGTGTGACGATCGTGGGCGGGTTGATCTTCAGCCAGTTGCTGACGTTGTGTACGACGCCGGTGATTTATTTGGGATTCGCCAGTTTGGCGCGGAAATTCCGGCGAAATCGATCGGCGGAGGCGGAGTTGGAGGCTCGTGTGCTGGAGGCGTGAGGGCGGGGCTTATCCGTGACTGCGCTCTTTGCCGAAAAGCGAGACGAGGTACGCTTGGGCAACGGGCTCATCGCGAACCGCCTGCCAGCTTTCGAAAGCCGCCGACACGGAATCGATCAGAATTTGCACGTCGTAGCGCGTCCAGTCCCTCGAGGTGTTGTAGTCCGCATGGTTCCGTTCTTGTTGCGCTTCCATAAAGGCGTTGACAACCGTGTTCAGATTCCGGGCTACGTCCAACTCGGCGCCTGTCGGAGGGTTGCCCTTGAAATATTTGTTCAGGGCGTCCGCCTTGTTCTTTGACGCGCTTTTCATCGTGCCGTGCTCGAAGACCCTACCGAGTGCGGGGCGCAACTCGACCTGGGCCCAGTTTAGCGTGGCCTCGGATATCAGGAGATGCCTGAGCCATGCCTGGCGAGGGGGCTCGCCTTCCATTCTTACCAAATATTGGGCCAGTTCGAGCAGTTCGCCGGGGTATGACATTCATCACGCCCAAGCTTCATCCTGAAGAACGGCCTGTTCGGATTGGCTTCGAAAATTGAAATAGGGGCGAACGCCCCATTGCTCCACGGGCTCTATCTGCTCCCTCAGCGTTGTCTTTACATGGCTGGAAACCTTGCGAATTTGATCGCGGCTGCTGAAGTCCTCGGAGATAACGATTCTGAAGAAGACCGCTGGATCGCCGCTCCAGTCTTCTCCGATCGTGTAGCGTATGCGCTGAACCTCGGGACGGAGCATCCGCTCGACTTCGGCGACGGCGGCAGCGAATTGGCGCTCCTGGAAAAACGCTCTTGGAGGCATCACATGCCCATTATCTCGCGTCTTGAGCATGCGGCGGTGGCATGCTAACCGGTCAACTCGGCGAGGAGCACCACTCGCGCTGCTAACCTCCGCACCTTGCGGGCGGCTCTGGCCAGCCGTTCGTCCGCCGTTACGAGGGGGATTTCACGCCGCAACGCCAACGCAAGGTACAGGCAGTCATAGATCGGATGCTGCAATTCAAAAGAAAGATCCATTGCCGAGGGCAAAAGCTCGCGGCCGGCGGTGAAGTTCACGGGTGCCTGGAGTAGAACAGCAAGGCAGCCGATCGCGTCCTGGCGGGTGAGATCGCCGATCCGCACCTTCTTCCAGAGGATGTTTGCGCATTCGACCAGAAGCAGATCGGGTGATTCCAGGCTGGCACGCGAGAGCGACCGGGCACTGTCGCTGCCGGTCTCCTTTACTACCCACTTTACAGCCACGCTGGCGTCCACGACGGCCGCCTCGATCACCGCTCATCCCTCATTTCGCGCTGCAACGCGGCGCTGTCGGAGCGCTGTTTCCGGGACTGAGCCCGGCGGGCGTCGGCCCTTACCCAGAAGTCCGCGGCTTCGCTTTCGAGGACCTGTGCAAGAATCAATCGGTGCTCCGATTCCGCGGAACGGCCGTTTCTTGCAGCTCTCACCCGCAAGGCCCGCACGATCTCTGGCGGGATATTTCGAACCGTCAATTGGGACACGAGACCTCCTGCCTTCATTATAAACAATGACAGCGTTGGCTGCAGTTGCTGTCCGCGGAGTGAGGATTCAGCGTATATTCAGCCCCTTTTCGCGGGATGCTACACTGATCCATAATGTCCTACGGCCACATCCTGTTCGAGGTGGACGAGCACGCCGTCGCGCTGATTACCGTCAACCGCCCCGACAAGCTGAACGCGCTTTCGGGCGCGGTGGTCGCGGAACTGCGCGACGCCTTCGAACGCGTTGCCGGGGACCGCTCCATTCGCGCGGCCATCCTCACCGGCGCCGGTGAAAAGGCGTTTGTCGCGGGCGCGGATATCAACGAGCTGGCGGTGCTCTCGCCCATCCAGGCGCTGGAGTTCGCGCGGCGCGGGCAGCAGGCGTTTCGATCGCTCGAGACCATGGGCAAGCCGTCGGTGGCGGCGGTCAACGGATATGCGCTGGGCGGCGGTCTGGAACTGGCCATGGCCTGCACCGTGCGATTCGCCTCCGAGAATGCCCGGCTCGGCCAGCCCGAAGTGAAACTGGGGATCATCCCCGGCTATGGCGGCACGCAGCGGCTTCCGCGCCTGGTGGGGCGTGGGCGCGCGCTCGAAGTGCTGCTCTCGGGCGAGCCTCTCACGGCGGCCGAAGCACACCGCATCGGCCTGGTGAACGCCATCGTGCCGCAGAACGAGCTTCTGAGTTACAGCCGCGCCTGGCTGCAAAAGGTGATCGCCAACGCGCCCGTGGCCGTGGGGCTGGTCCTGGAGGCGGTGGACGTGGGGCTTGACTCCAGCCTGGATGCGGGGCTGCGCTTCGAGGCGTCGGCCTTCGCGGCCGCCGTGGCAACCGAAGATAGTCGCGAAGGGACGCGCGCGTTCCTCGAAAAGAGGAAGCCGGCGTTCGTTGGGAAGTGAACTATGTCGAGAGTGTTTGAAGGGCAGCTTTCGGCTGCCGGACTGAAGTTCGCGGTGATCGTCAGCCGCTTCAACAGCTTCATCACCGAGCGCCTGCTCGCGGGCGCCATGGATGCGCTCACGCGCACCGGCGCCAGCCCGGACCTGATCGACGTGATCAAGGTGCCCGGTTCGTGGGAAGTGCCGATGGTGGCCGGAGAACTGGCGCGCCAGCACCGCTACGACGCGCTGATCTGCCTGAGCGCCGTGATCCGCGGCGAGACCCCGCACTTCGATTACGTGGCCACGGAAGCGGCCAAGGGAGTGGCGCACGTGGCGGCGGAGACCGGTGTGCCGGTGGCCTTCGGCGTGCTCACCACCAACACGCTGGAGCAGGCCATCGACCGCGCGGGAGCCAAGGGCGGCAACAAGGGCTTCGATGCCGCCATGACCGCGGTGGAGATGGCCAATCTGATGCGAACGCTCCGGCAGGCTACCTAAATGCCCTCTCGCCGCAGGTCCCGGCAACGCGCCCTTCAGATTCTGTTTCTGTGGGATGCCCGCCGGCAGCCGGTGGACGAGGCGATTGACGGTTACTACGACACGCTGTACTCCGAGGAGCATCCCGAGCGCGATCCCTTCGTGGCCGACCTGGTGCGTGGCACCGTGGAACACGTGGCCGAAGTGGATGAGCAGATCTCGAAACACGCCGAGCATTGGCGCATCGAGCGCATGCCCGCGGTGGACCGCAACGTCCTCCGCCTGGCGGTTTATGAAATGACTCGCGGAGGCACCCCGGCGCCCGTCAGCATCGACGAAGCTCTGGAGCTGGCCCGCAAGTTCTCGAACGAGGAGTCGGTACAGTTCGTGAACGGGGTGCTGGATGCGATCCACCGGGCAATGGCTAAAGACGGGGTTGGGGGTTAGGGGTTGGGGGTTGGGGAAAGGTGGCTGGCTGCGCTCCCGGTAATCGAAGCCAATCGGCGGTCTCGCGCGTCCAATCCAGCAGGTACGCTATACTTTGCCTAATAAGGATGGTTCCCGAATGGCCCAGAAGAGGCGGTCGCTGTTTGTTTTGCCACTGATTGTATTGGTTTTTTCGATTTTGGGCGGTTTTTATGGGCCCCGCGTTATGGTGGCTGCCGCCGCTTCCGACGCGGAAGCTGTCAGTTACCAGAAAGATGTGGAGGGCTTCACCAAGGCCCTCGCCCTGGTGGAACAGAACGCCGCGGAGCCCGTCAACAACGATAAGGCCATCTACCGGGGCGCCATTCCGGGGATGCTGCGCACCCTGGATCCCCATTCCAACTTCTTCGACCCCAAAGAGTACCGCGCGCTGATGGAGGAACAGAAAGGCACCTATTTCGGCGTGGGTATGACCGTCTCGTCGCGCAACGGCAAGACGGTGGTAATCGCCCCGTTCCCCGGTTCTCCGGCGTACAAGATCGGTCTGCGGCCCGGCGACATCATCTTCTCCGTCAACGACAAACCCACCGAGGGACTGAATACCACCGAGGTGGCCGACCTCCTCAAAGGACCGCGCGGCACGCCGGTCAAGATTGCGGTTTCCCGCGAAGGCGCGCCGGATTACATCACTTTCAACGTGGTGCGCGACGAAATCAGCCGCAAGACCGTTCCGGACGGATTCTGGCTCAAGCCCAATATCGCCTATATCAAGATCCTGTCGTTCGGCGACAACACGGGGCGCGAGTTGGACGAGAACCTCAGACGGATGGGCGAAAACAATATCAAGGGCCTGGTGCTCGATCTGCGCGGCAACCCGGGTGGCTTGCTGAAGACGGGTGTGCAGGTCGCCGACCATTTTCTGCAGAAGGGCCAGTTGATCGTTTCGCACCACGGCCGGGCGTCGGCCGAACAGCCCTACTACGCTTACAACGGGAACCACGGGCATGACTACCCCATCGTGGTGCTGGTGGACGGGATGTCGGCGTCCGCGGCCGAGATCGTGGCCGGGGCGCTGCAGGATCACGATCGCGCGTGGATTCTGGGCGCCAAGACGTTCGGCAAGGGCCTCGTGCAGACCGTGTATCCCGAGGGCGACAGCACCGCGCTGGCTCTGACCACGGCGCACTTTTACACGCCCAGCGGGCGGCTCATCCAGCGCGACTACAGCAACAAATCGTTCTACGAATACTACTTCCACAAGGATGCCAACGCCAGCAACCCGCTCGACGTGAAGATGACCGATAGCGGCCGGACGGTTTACGGCGGGGGCGGGATTACGCCCGACGAGAAATACGACGCACCCAAGATTGCCGGCCTCGAAGTGGAGCTGTTTCGCAGCGGCCTGTTCAACTTTACGCGCCAGTATTTCACCAAGCACAGCGCCACTTTGCCGAAAGGCTGGATGCCCGACAATACGGTGATCGACGGCCTTCACGACTACCTGCTCGAAAAGGGTGTCAAGTTTACGGAAGCCGAATTCACCCTGGACCAGGACTGGATCAAGCGCTACTTGACCAAAGAGATGTACATCTACGCCTTCAACGTGGACGAGAGCGACCAGGTCTTCGCCCGCACCGATCCGGCAGTCAAAAGGGCGATCGACGCGATGCCCAAAGCCATGACGTTGAACCAAGGCGCCAAGAAGGTGATCGTCGAGCGCATGAACGGCCAGCGGCCGGTGGGAGTCACGGGCAAGTGAACGCCGGTAGCACAGGCATTCCTGCCTGTGGGTTGCCTGTGCCACCCCAGATTGTCATTCTGGATGCGGGCGGGCAGTACTGCCACCTGGAGGCCCGCAGAGTCCGCGATCTCGGCGTGTATGCCGAGGTGCGGCCCAGCGAAATCCCAGCCTCCGAAATCGCTTTCGCCAAGGGCATCGTCATCTCGGGCGGTCCCAGCAGCGTCTACGACCCCGGCAGCCCCACGGTCGATCCGGAGATCTTCGCGCACGGCCAGCCGGTGCTCGGCATCTGCTACGGCCAGCAGCTCATGGCGCACCTGCTCGGCGGCCAGGTGATTCCCGGCGAGAAGGGCGAGTACGGTCTGGCCATGCTGGAACTGGACGATGCCGCCGACCCGCTGTTCGCCGGCCTCGCAGGGCGGCGCCAGATCTGGATGAGCCATCGCGACGTGGTGGGCGCCGTGCCCGCCGGTTTTTCCGCGGTGGGCCGCACCGAGACCTGCGCCATCGCCGCCATTGCGGCGCCCGAGCGCAAGCTCTACGGCGTGCAGTTTCATCCGGAAGTGGTGCATACCGCGCGCGGCATGGACTATCTCTCCAACTTCGTCTTCCGTGTGTGCGGCTGCCAGAAGGATTGGGACCCGCGGCATCGCGTGCCGCTGATCGAGCGGGAAATTCGCGAGTGCGTGGGCGATCGCAACGTCTTCTTCTTCGTGAGCGGCGGGGTGGATTCCACGGTTGCCTTTGCCCTGTGTACACGGGCGCTGGGTGCGGATCGTGTGCGCGGCGTGTACGTGGATACTGGCCTCATGCGCGCGGGAGAGACCGAGTTCGCCGGCCGCATGCCGGGCATCGCCATCGAGCGTGCGGAGGCGCAGTTTCTGGGCGCGCTCGCGGGCGTCACCGACCCGGAGCGGAAGCGCCACATCATCGGCGAAGAATTTGTGCGCGTGCAGGAGCGCATCATCGAATCGCGCCACCTGCTGGATGAGAATTGGATCCTGGGCCAGGGCACCATTTACCCCGACACCATCGAATCGGGCGGCACCGCCAAGGCGGCGGTCATCAAGACCCATCACAACCGCGTGGCCGGCATCCAGAAGCTCATGGAGAGCGGGCGCATCGTGGAGCCCGTGAAATCGTTTTATAAGGACGAGGTGCGCGAGATCGGGCGCGAGCTGGGCCTCTCCGCAGAGTTGCTGGAGCGCCACCCGTTCCCCGGTCCGGGACTGGCGATCCGCTGCCTGTGCTCGGATCGCGACGCGGCGGTCCGCTCCGCGCCGGAAGGCTGCATCGTCCCGGTGAATTCCGTGGGGGTGCAGGGCGATTCGCGCACCTATGCGCCGGTGCTGGCGATCGATGCGCTGGACCACGACCGCGCCACCTGCCTGGCGAACAGCGTTCGGGGAGTGAACCGCGTGATCGCGCCCGTGGAGCCGCGGATTCCGCTGGCCGAGATGCAGGTGTGGGCCTGCTCGTTGACCGCGGAGCGGCTGGCCCGCCTGCGGAGCGCCGATGCCATCGTGCGGCGGATGTGCCACGAGAGCGGCTACGATCGCCAGGTCTGGCAATTTCCCGTGATCCTGATTCCGCTGGGGACCGCCGCGGCTCCCGACTCCATCGTGCTGCGGCCGGTGGATTCGGTGGATGGCATGACCGCGCAATCGGTGCCGATGCCGGGCGAACTGCTGCAGGCGTTGTGCTCGGAGATTTTACAAGTGGATGGGATCGCGGGGGTCTTTTACGACCTCACCAATAAGCCGCCCGGCACCATCGAGTGGGAGTGACGGCCAACGAGTCACCCTCTCGCACTTTGACAGGCCATACCGGCCATCGCGTCATGCTCGACGCCGATCTGGCTGCCGTTTACCAGACGACGACCAAGCGGCTCAATGAGCAGGTGAAGCGTAACCGCTCGCGCTTCCCCGAGGATTTCATGTTTCGTCTGACGGCCGATGAAGTTGCTGTCCTGAACCGGTCGCAATTTGCGACCGGTTCCCAGAAGCACCGCGATCCTCGAATCCGCCATTTGCTTTTCACCGAACACGGCGCGGTTATGCAGGCCAGCGTCTTAAACAGCCCAGCGTCTTAAACAGCAAAGTTGCTGTTGAGGCAAGCATCCAGGTGGTTCGCGCGTTCGTTCGCATCCGGACCATCCTTTCCGCTCATAAGGAGTTGGCCCACAAGCTGGATGATCTCGAGAAAAAGTATGACACGCAGTTTAAGGCGGTGTTCGATGCGATTCGTCAGTTTATGGAGCCCCAAGCGCCCGTGCCCTCGAAGCGGGCAATTGGATTTGTGGGGGGCGGGAAGAGGTAGGGCCGCATGCGTCACTCCACCAATTCCGAGCGTGTCAGATCGCCTCGCGAGGCACTTCGGGTGGGAGTGATGCGGCTACTTCGCCGGCGGCAGTTTTATTTCCACGCCGGAATCTTTGTTCAAGCGCGCGGTCAGCTCGCGATCGATCAGCGCGACCGACACTTGGTTGTGGGTGTTGCCGTTGGTGAAGTAGTGCAACGTGTCGCCATCTATCCAATACGCCACCGCCGAATAGATAGTGTGGTCCTTGAACGCGATCAGGTAGTGAGCCGGCTCGTTGGCCGAGCTGTCGGGCGGCTCCGACATCTGCGATTGCACGGGACCCTGAACCGAGGTGTACTGGCTGTCGCCGGGAGGGCCGAACTGGTTGATAATCACGGGGGCCGGCTGCGGCGGATAGATCACCGTGACGCTGCCTTGCTGCGGCGCGGCCTGTTGCGGCCCGTAATAGGAGCTGTCATAGCCATAGCCATAGCCGCCTCCTCCGACGTATATCGGATAGGCGTAGACCGGACCGGTCGAGCGGCCGGTGCCGCGATAGCCTGACCGGTTCGACGAGAACCCGCTACCGTTTCGGAAACCGGAGTTCGGATTGATACCTGTGGGAATGACGATCGACGGCGGAGAGACAACGGTGTTTCCGGAGGCGGGTGGTGGAGGGGGCGACCCGCTCGGAAAGGCAAAATGTGCGGCGGGTCTGACGGCTGGTGCGGGGCTGGTGACGCCACCACGATTCTGCGCAAAAAGGGAACTGGCGGCTACGACGGCAAGCACGAATGCGGCGAGACTTCTCATACGATGGCCTCCCATAGGCATTGTACCGCTTTATGGCGCCGTCCAGTGGCGGAAGATCCGCATCCAGCCCGTCTCGGGACGTGGCAGGCCCTCCAGCATCCAGATGTCGTACTTGTTCTCGTTCCTTGTCAGCGCCAGGCGCTTGCCGTCCCGATGCAGGCTCGCCCCAGCGAAGGACCCGTCACCGGTTTCGTCGATCGCCGCGGTGCGCCGTACGCGGCCGGTCACCACTTCGACGGTCAGCAACTTCCACTGCCCGTCTTCCGGTTTCAGACCATAGAACAGGTCGCCCGTTCGATTGAAATCCCCGGCCGTAACGCCCGCCGCCAGGAGCCTGTCCCCGGTTGCATCCGGCGCGCAGATGCGCACCCCATCCGGAGCGCTGTAAGCGATCGCGTCGCGCAGCGACCACCGCGTGAACGGGTGGATACTCGTCGAAGCCCGATTGGAGAGTACCATGGGTGTCCCCTGGCCCGCGGAGTCCAGTTTCACCACCTCGGCGATCCTTCCCGACCGCCGATGGTATGCGATCCAGCGGTTGTCCGGCGACCAGGCCACCGCCATGGCGATTTCGCTAGGGGGCGCGACCGATACCGGCTGGCCGCCGCTGGCGGGAATCGTCCATACGCGCCCGTTCTGCGTGTACGCGATCCGGCGCCCGTCGGGCGAGTAGCGCGGGCCGCCGCGCGAGAGGTAGACGTTGTTAGTGGCTTCGGGATTGTCGAAGGTGAGCTGCGTGGCGCGCGATCCGCTGGTGTCGCGCACCACGATCTCCGAGCGGCCCGTCGAATAGTCCACGTAGGCGTATTGATCGCCGGCAGGGGAGTAAATCGGATCGGCCTCACGGAGACGCGTGGCGCGCAAGGTATGCAGTGTGGCCGTGTCGATATCCAGCTCCATGAGGTCGCTGTCGGAAATTCCGGAATGGTACAGCATGCGCCTGCCGTCCGGACTCACGTTGGCGCTTCCGATCACCTCCTCCGACCGCAGAACCACGATGCTCGCGGAAGATTCCGTATCCAGCAACGTTGCCTCGGAGGGCCTCCCATACGACGTCACGATCACGACATGACGGCTGTCCGGAAGCCAGGCGACCTCCGTGGACCGTTCCCGGGTGGAGATGCTGAGCGGCTTTCCGCCCGGAAATGCCAGGATCGCGAGCGAATTGCGCGTCGTGATAACGGCCAGCTTGTGCCCATCGGGAGAGAACTTGCACGTGACTACCCCATCCCGCGATGCCGGGAAGTCCGCCATGGGCTTGGCTTCCGAACCGGGGGGAGAACTGATCGCCAATTCCATCGTCCCGTCGGTGCGCGTGCGGCTGAAGACCAGGGACCGGCCGTCCGGTGAAAGGGCGATCGCGCGAAAGGAGACAGGCACACTCTTCGTGATGAGCTGCTGTCCGCCGCCGCTGGCGCCAGCCACCCACACTCCATTGGCATCCGCGTAATACACGCGCGCAGCGTCGGCCGACCAGGCGAACGGAACGCATCTGCCCTTGCAGTCGCTGATCTGAACTGGGCTGGCAGCGGCCAGCGAGCGCACCATGACCTGGGCGGCGCCCCGCCGACCGCGGGAGAAGGCGACGGATTTGCCGTCGGGTGAAAACAATGGGTAGTCTTCGTGATAGGGCTCCACTGCGATCGGCACCACACTGATATTCCCGGTCGATACATCGACGGAATTCTGCAGCCAGCGGAATCCCGCCGCGCCCGCCAGAAGGGAGACCAGCGCCGTCGCCGCGATGGCTTTCCAGCCGAAGCCCCTTCGTGCGTGCTTCGGAACCGTCACGGTCTCCGCAGGTGTCGCCAGGATCGACTCGATCTCCAGCGCCATGTCCCGTGCGCTTTGCCATCGGCGCTCCGGGTCCTTTTCGAGGGCGCGCGCGATCAGCCGCTTCAGCCGGCAGGCGCGACGGGAGCCAGCCGCTCCAGCGGCTCCGGCTGCTCTTTGAGAATGGCGGCGATCAGGCTCGCCGGATTCTCGGCGCGGAACGCGCTTCGGCCGGTTAGCGCTTCGTACAGCACCAGGCCGAACGAGAAGATGTCCGAGCGCGCGTCCGCTTCCTTGCCCTGCACCTGCTCAGGCGACATGTAGTTCAGGGTACCCAGGATCTCGCCCTTACCGGTGAGGGCCATGCTCATGGTTTCCTGGTCCGCAGTCACGCCGGATTGCATCTTCGCCAGTCCGAAGTCCAGCAGCTTCACTCCTGCGCGCGTCACCAGGATATTGGCGGGCTTCAAATCGCGGTGTACGATGCCTTTGCGGTGCGCGGCGTCCAGGGCGTCGGCGATTTGCGCCGCCAGGCGCAGCGCTTCCTCGGTCGGCAGCGGGCCCTTGAGCGGCGTCCCGTCGACAAACTCCATTACGAGGTAGTCGGGGCCGATGTCGTAGAGGGTGCAGATGGAGGGATGATTTAGTGCGGCGACGGCGCGTGCTTCGCGCTCGAACCGCTCGGAGAACTCACTTTTCGAAAACTTAATGGCGACCACTCGGTCGAGGCGTGTATCGCGGGCCTTCCAGACTTCGCCCATGCCCCCTGCGCCAATCAGCGTGAGAGTCTGAAGGGGCCGACAAGAGTTCCAGGGGAGACAGGCATGACCGGAATACTCCCGCATCGTACCACAGCGCGGCTTCGCCGCAAGCTGTCAGCGCTCAGCGTTCAGCTTTTGCAGGAGCCCGGTCAGCATGCGTTTCCATTCAGTGACGCGCGGCGCCAGTTCATCATATCCGGCAACCGTACTACTGTTTCTTCGTGGGAGGAGTCGCCGGCGGGGTCGCGGGTGCGGGCGGATACGTCTGGTCGTACATCTTGATGATCTCGTTGGTGATGTCGAGCGATGGGTCCGCCCAGACTACCGGCGACTGCGGATTGCTGACGTCGGCCACCAGGAGGATGCCGTGCAGGAGGGCGTACTTCTCGATGAGGGGGAGCATCTTCTGCCCGACGTCGTTCATGATCTTGCCCTCTTCGGCCTGCACCTCGGTGTTGAAGTCCGCGCTGTCGCGGTTCCATGCCTTGGTCTGGGCGTCGATATCGGCGATGAGTTTGTCGCGGGCCGCCTGGCTCATGGTGGCGCTGCCCACGCGCATTCGGGACTGGAGCTGGGCGAGATTCGACTGCCTCTGTTCCAGCGCCTGCTTGCGGGCACTGACCCTGGCGGAGAGATCCTGGGTGGACTGCTGGCCCTCCTTGGTACTCAGAATGGCGGCCTGCACGTTGATGGTGGCGGGCTTGGTAGGGGCTGGGGCCTGCGCGCAAATCACCCGGGCCCCTGCCAGGACCAGGGCCGCGCTGATCGCGAGCTTCACGGATGACCGCGCCACTACTGCTTCTTGGGGGTGGGCGGAGGAATGGTCGGAGCCGGCGGCCGGATGCCTGGAGGCGGGGTCGCGGCAGGCTTGGCGCCGGCCGGAGCCGGAGCGGTGGGCTTCGCGCCAGCGGGCGCGGCCGCTTGCGGATGCGCCTGGTCGTACAACTTGACGGCCTCGGCGGTGATATTGGTCGAGGGATCGGCCCAGATGACGGTCTGCTGATTGCTGACGTCGACTACCATGGCGTACCCATTCTGGGTGGCGTACTTGGTCACTACGTCCATCATCTTCTGCCAGAGGTCGCCCATGAGCTTTTGCTCTTCCTGCTGCACTTCGGCCTCAAAATCCTCGCCGTCGCGGGTGATGCCCTTCTGGCCGGCGGTGATATCGTTCTGCATCTTGAGCTTCGCCTCGTCGCTCAGGGTGGCGCTGCCCTTGCGCAGTGTCTCCTGAAGCGCCGCGAGATCGGACTGCTTCTTGTCCAGCTCGGACTTCTTGGGCGAAAACTTGGCCTGCAGCTCCTGCTGAGCTTTCTGACCGTCCTTGGTGCTCAGGATGGCGCCCTGCATGTTGATGATCGCGATCTTCGTCGGCGGGGTTTGGGCCTGCGCCAGCGCGGCGATTCCCAGGACGAGAGCGGTGGATACGGCAAAATTCTTCTTCAAGCTGAAAACTCCTAAGTGTGAAAATACTACCATATAGCGACTAGCGGCGGCGCGCGGCTGTTTAAAACGTCCTGCCGATCGTGAAGCGGAACATCGTCCGCTTCTCGAAGAAGGGTAAGGCCTGCCCATAGGTCGCGAGGGCGTTGTTGAAGGTCGCGGCGTTGGGGAAAGAGGAGCGGTCCGCCACGATGGGCGGCTGCAAATACTCGCGAACGGTCGATGGATTATAAGCGAAGTACAGGCGGAACGGCGCGTTGACCACGGGCAGCATCACCTGCAACTCGAGACCCGTGGAGGCCCGCGGTTTTTGCGTGCCGGGGGCGATCTTCACCAGCCCATCGAAGCCGGCCTGAGGGAACTGCGTGTTCAGGTTGGTCACCTGGCTGGAGACCATGGTGAGCTGATTCGACCGCAGAATCTTGTCCACGCCGGCATCGAAAAACGGCGCCAGCGTAACCGGCCCTACAATCGGAATCCGGTATTCGAAGTTACCCAACAACTGGGTGTCGCCGCCCGGCGTGATGAGCTGGTAGCTGGGCACCGTCATGGTGACCGGCGTCGAAACAATGGCGCCGCCGCTGACCACCTTCTGCATGCGCGTGGACCCATCGGAATTCAGCACGTTGACCGACGCCATCGACGGGATGAAAGCAATCGGAGTGATGCCCCAGATTTCGAAGCCGCGGATATCCTGCTCGCCGCCCATAAACCGGCGGGAAAACGGCGGAACATACTTGCCGTCGTATCCGGTGATCATGGAGGTCATCATGTGAAACGCGAAGACGTGGGTCCGGTGCAGGGGATTCACGTGGAAGTACTTGGCGTCGATGGTGGGCGAAATGGTGTTCACATTGCCGCCCAGGAAGCTGCCCGCAAAGGCGGCCGAGACGAAGAGGCTTTTGCCGCCCGTCGGATTGATCGGATGGTTCACCGTGTTGTAGGTATACGAACCCGTGATTGTGCTGGTACGGATGCCGTCCAGCGAGTTGGGTCCCGCCACACCGCTGAAGTTGATGTACTGGAAATAGTTGCTG
>Ga0209415_10006880_pt1 | contig 20071 bp, 16 predicted proteins | sample PeaSoiSIISIP2007_FD_187696 | JGI IMG/M metagenome (GOLD analysis project Ga0209415, IMG submission 187696) | Peat soil microbial communities from Weissenstadt, Germany - SII-SIP-2007 (SPAdes) (version 2) | ecosystem: Environmental > Terrestrial > Soil > Wetlands > Peat | place: Germany... | reverse complement strand
GCCGGAACCGCGGGAAGCCAGCTGATGAGAGCACCGCAACAGTTAAATGATCTTCAAGGGTTAAATCACAAGCTTAGGGGTGACGGCGAGATCGGGAGGCCTAGTGGACAGAGGGCAGGCGCGAGCCTTCGAGGCATTCGCCGCCGAGTCAGGCGCTGAGTTGCTGCGCATTGCGACGCTGCTCACGTCGGACGAGCACCTCGCCGAGGACGTCTACCAGGAGACGCTGCAGCGGCTCGCCGCGCGCTGGTCACGGGTGGACAATCCCCGGGCGTTCTGCCGCCGGGTCATGCACAACATCGTGATCGACCAGGTGCGGGCCCGGGCCCGGCGGCCCCGGGAACAGCGCCTGTCGGCGGAGCAAGACAGCACTGACCCGCGGTCAGCGGACTCATACGGCGCCGTCGAGCTGCGGCCGGCGCTGTTCGCGGCGCTGGACAGCCTGACGCCCCAGCAGCGCGCCGTCGTCGTGCTCCGCTACTTCGATGACCGCAGTGAGGCCGAGGTGGCCCAGCTGCTCGGCGTCTCGGCCGGGACGGTCAAGAGCGCGGCCTCCCGCGGCATGGCCCAGCTGCGGGTGCATCCCGGGCTCGCCGCCATCTTCAGCACCAGCGGCAGCGCCCTGTGAGAGGAACACCGATGCCTGCGACGGATGAAGACATCCTGCGCGACCTGATGCGCCGCTGCACCGACGGCCTGCACCCGCCGGCCTCGGTCGCCCCGGCGGTGGCGGCCCGGCAGCGCCGCCGTCACCTCCGCCACCGGGCCTTCTCGGTGGCCGCCACCGGGGCCGCCCTCGGCGCCGCGGCCGGAGTGGCCCTGGCCGCCGCGCCGCGCCAGGCCGGGCAGCCCGGGACCGGCGGAGCGCCGGCGATCCGGCTGACCGCGGCCCAGCGCACGCTGTACAAGCTGAGCGCGACGGCGGCCCGGCAGGCACCCGGGCCGGGCCGGTACGTGGTCATGCGCGAGATCCAGGACAACTACGTGAAGATAAGCGTCATCGACAGCGTCACCGGCGACGTCTGGACCTACCAGCACGGCGCCGGGGTGCCCGCGGAGCTGCCGGTGGACCGGCACGGCTCGCCGACCCAGGCTGAATTCAAGGCCCTGCCGACCAGCCCGGCCGCCCTGCGGGCGCTGCTCATCGCGCAATACGACCAGCAGCAGAAAGCAGGGCAGGAGGCCATGGCCGCGCAGGTGGCCAAGGCGGTCAAGGCGGCGAAGGGGGCGTTGCGCGAGAAACTGCGCGAAAGGCTGCGTGAAAGCCTTCGCGCCGTCCCGGTCCCGCTGAGCGACGACGACAAGGTGTTCGAGCAGGCCAGTGACATGCTGTGGAACCCGCTCGTCGGGCCGCGGCTGCGATCCGCGCTGCTCAAGGTCCTGGCCGCCACGCCCGGCGTCATGGTCAGCACGCACGCCCGCGACGACCGCGGCCGCCCGGCCGTGGAGATCAGCCGGGTCGAGAGCAAGACCGGGGTGGTCCTGGCCACCTACGAGGCCCCGGCCACGGTCACCGTCCTGGAGCAGACCGACACCTACCCGCCGTCCTACAGCGGGGGGCACACGTCCGTCGGCCGGGACCTGTACCTGTCCATCACCCGCGCCGGCGCCGTCCCGCCCAACCCCTACGCCGGCTGACCGGGGTCCCCGGCTCAGCGGCGCAGGTAGGCCAGTGACGTGTCGAGGGCCGCTTCCAGGTAGGCGGTGCTGCCGGTGGCCATGAGGATGGTAACGCCGCCCTGGATGGCCGCGATGATGGCGGCGGCCGTGCGGGTGGCGTCGAGGTCCTCACTCGGCCGACCTCTTCGCGCTCATCCGCAGCGGCCAGCTGACGGTGAGCGTCGGCCGGCGGTACCCGCTGGCCCAGCCGCCCAGGCGCACGCGGACTTTTAGCCACGCGGCACCACCGGCAAGCTCCTGCTGCTGCCCTGATCCAGGGAGCCGCAGGCGGCTCAGCGGCGCAGCAGCTGGCGGGCGTGCTCGATCAGTGCCGGGACGGCCTGGCCGGCTGACCCGAACCGCGGGCCGATGGTCAGTCCCTGGGCATAACGTGCCTGGATCGTCTGCGCGATCACGGCGAGCTTGAAATTCCCGAACGCCACGTACCAGGCGATGCCGTCCGCCGTCCGCCCGGAGCCGTCCTGGTAACGGCCGATGAGGTGGTCGGTGGCCGGGAAGCCGGCATTGGCCGTGACCGCGTGCCCGGCGCCGGTGACGGGGGCGGACCGCGGGTCCCAGTAGGTCAGCAGCAGGCCGAGGTCGGCCAGCGGGTCACCGAGGGTGGCCATCTCCCAGTCGATGATGGCCGCGACCCGTCCCGGATCGCTGGCCGCCAGGATGGTGTTGTCCAGCCGGTAGTCGCCGTGCACGATGGCGGCGGGCGAAGCACCGGGCATCCGGGCGCGGAGCGCATCGGCCAGCTCAGTGAGGGGCAGGCCGGTGCCGGCCCCGGAGGACGCGTCCCATTGCTGCTGCCAGCGGCCGATCTGGCGGTGCAGGTAACCCTCGGGCCGGCCCAGGGTGCCCAGCCCGGCGGCCGCTGGCGGCACGCCGTGCAGCGCGACCAGCTGGTCGACCAGGTCGTCCGCGGCCCGGGCCGCGTCCCGCGCCGTCAGCCTGCGGGCATCGTCGGGGCCCCGGATGACCAGCCCGTCGACGAATTCCATCACGAAGAACGGGGCGCCGATCACGCTGGCGTCGGGCTCGAACAGCACCATGCCGGGGACCGGGAGGCCGGCCGTCCCCAGGGCGGACATCACCCGGTACTCGCGGGCCATGTCGTGGGCGGTCGCGAGGACATGCCCGAGCGGGGGCCGGCGCAGCACCCAGCGCCGCTGGCCGGCCCGGAGCTGATAGGTCAGGTTGGACCGGCCACCGTCGATCAGCTCGGCCGTCAAGTCCCCGGCCGGGCAGTCCAGCGGGCCAGCCAGCCAGGCGCGCAGCGGGGCCAGGTCAAGGCCGGCCGGCCCGCTCATCTCAGGCCCGCCACAGCTGGGGGCCCGGCCGGGTGACCGGGATGTTGGTCACGGCCGCATGCCGGGACAGGCGGGTCAGGCCGTAAGCCAGCTCAGCGATGTCCGCCGGGGAGATCATCGTGGCCGGGTCGATCCGGTCGTGCTGCCAGCTGGCCATCTCGGTGTCCACGTACCCCGGCGAGATCGCCGTGGCGGTCACGCCGTGGCCGCCCTCGGCCACGGTGACCGACTCGCACAGCGAGATCAGCGCCGCCTTGCTGGCCCCGTAGGCGGCCAGGCCCGGCTCCGCGGCCATGCCGGTGATCGACGCGATGGCGATGATCCTGGCCCCGTGCTCGCTGCGGTGCGCCGCGGCGCGCAGCGCGGGCAGCAGGTGCTGGACGAGCAGGAACGGCGCGCGCAGGTTCACCGCGAGCTGCCTGTCCAGGCGGCGGACCGGGTAACTGTCCAGCGGTCCCGCCGAGCCCATCCCCGCGCAGAGCACCAGCACGTCGAGCGCGCCGAACTGCTCCACGTGCTGCGCCGCCAGCGCGCTGAGCTGCTCCTCGACGGCCATATCGGCCACGGCGGGCTCGATCCTGGTGCCGTGCCCGCGCAGCGCCGCCGCGGCCGGCTCCAGGGTGCCGGCCGAGCGGGCCGACACGGTCAGGTCGAACTGGGCAGCGGCCAGGCGGTGCGCGATAGCCAGCCCGATGCCCCGGGACGCGCCGGTGACCAGCGCGGTCCGCCGGGTGCTCACGACGCCTCGCGGTGCTGGCGGACCGCCCGCCGCGCGACCGCCCAGCGGTGCGTCTCGGAGGGCCCGTCGTAGATCCGGAAGGCCCGCACCTCGCGCAGGTAGCGGGACAGCAGCAGGTCCTCGGAGATGCCCAGCGCGCCGCATATCTGCACGCTGCGGTCTACCACCCGGCCGACCGCCTCGGCCGCGAAGACCTTGGTCAGCGAGGACAGCCGGGCCGCCTCGGGCCCGGTGGCCTGCTGGTCCAGCTGCCACGCGCAGCGGTAGATCAGCGCCCGGGCTGATTCGATATCAATCTCGGAGTCGGCGATGTGCTGCTGTACCATGCCCAGCTCAGCCAGGGCGCCGCCGAACGCCCGCCGCGTCGAGGCGTAGCCCAGGGCGATGTCGGCCGCGTGCCGGGCCAGCCCCAGCCAGCGCATGCAGTGCGTCAGCCGGGCCGGGGCCAGCCGCAGCTGGGCGTACCGGAAACCCTCGTCCACGTCGCCGAGCACGCTGTCCTCGGGGACCCGGCAGTCCGTGAACACCAGCTCGCTGTGCCCGGCGAACAGCCCCTGGTCCATCGAGTCGATGTCCCGGACGATCCGCACCCCGGGGTTGTCCATGTCCACCAGGAACATGGTCGCGGCCGCGGCGTCCCCTGGCGAGCCGGCGGTGCGGGCCATGCAGATGGCGAACGCGGCCCCGTGCGCCCCGGAGATGAACCACTTGCGGCCGTCGATCCGCCAGCCCCCGCCCACCTGCCGGGTCGCGGTGGTGGCCAGCGCCCGCGGGTCTGCCCCGGCGCCGGGAGCGGGCTCGGTCATCGCGAAGCAGGACCGGATCGTGCCCGCGGCCAGCGGGGCCAGGTAGCGCTCCTTCTGCTGCGCCGTGGCCGCCTGGGCCAGCAGGTGCATGTTGCCCTCGTCCGGTGCCGCGCAGTTGACCGCGAGCGGGCCGAGCAGCGCATAGCCGGCCTGCTCGAACACCACGGCCTGGCCGCGTGCGTCCAGGCCGGCGCCCCCGTAGCCGGGCGGGGCCTGCGGGCAGAACACGCCCGCGTCCCGCGCGGCCTGCTGCAGCCGGGCGCGGACGCTCTCGTCGCCCTCGTGTACCACGCCGCGCAACTCGGTCTCGACCGGCAGCACGCTGGCGCGGACGAACTCCGCGGTGCGAGCGGCCAGGTCCGCCACCGCGGGCGGGACAGTGAAATCAATGGGCACGGGAACCTCGTAGTCAGGTGGTCAGCGTGGTCAGGTGAACCTTGCAGTCAGGTGATCAGGGCGCCGGCGTCGACGGGCAGCGCCGAACCGGTGATGTAGCGGGCGTCGTCGGAGGCCAGGAACAGCAGCGCGCTGCTGACGTCGGCGGACTCGACCCAGTCGACGGGCAGCAGCCCGGTGGCCCGGGACGCGGCCGCGAAATCCTCCCGGCCCGGGTGCTCCAGGTCGGGCCGGAACAGCCGGTACATGATGTCGTTCTGGATCATGTCCGTATCGACCTGTGTCGGGTGCAGGCTGTTGACCCTGATCTGGTGCGCGGCCAGCTCGGTGGCGAGCGCCCGGGCCAGCCCGGTCACGCCGTGCTTCGCGGCCACGTAGTGCGCCATGTTCGGGTAGGACTTCAGCCCGGCCACCGAGCTGGTCAGGATGATCGAGCCGCCGCGCCCGCCCGCGATGAGGTGCGGGATCGCCACCTTGCAGGTGCGCCACACGCCGCTGAGGTTCACGTCGATCATCTCGCGCCACGCCTGCACGCTGAGCTCGGCCAGGGAGCCGCTGGACAGGATGCCCGCGTTGGCGCAGACGATGTCCAGGCGGCCCAGCTCGGCCACTCCCTCGCGGAGCGCGCGGTCCAGGCTGGCGAGGTCCCGCACGTCGGCCTGCCGGGCGACAATGCGCTGGTCCAGTGCCTCGACGCACCGCACAGTCTCGGCCAGGTCGGCCGGGTCGGCCAGCGGGTACGCCACCGAGGACAGCGGCCCGCACAGGTCCACCGCGATGATGTCCGCGCCCTCCGCCGCCAGCCGGATTGCATGGCTGCGGCCCTGCCCGCGGGCCGCCCCGGTGATGAACGCGACCTTGCCCGCGACCCGCCCGGCGCTCACCGGGCCAGCACCCCGGCGTCCACGGGCAGTGCCGCGCCGGTGATGTGCCGGGCGGCGTCGGAGACGAGGAACAGCAGGGCCTCGCTGACGTCGCGCGGTTCCGCGGCCGACGGCAGCAGCGCGTCCCGGCCCGGGATGCTCTCCGGCAGGGCCGGGACGAGAACGTTGACCCGGATGCGGTGCTCCGCGAGTTCCTGGGCCAGGGTCCGGGCCAGCCCGATGATCGCGTGCCCGGCCGCGACGTAGTGCGCCATGGCCGGGTACGGCTTGACCCCGGCCACCGAGCTGGCCAGGATCACCGACCCGCCACGGCCTCCCGCAACCAGGTGCGGCACGGCCACCTTGCAGGTCAGCCACGCACCGGTCAGGTTCACGTCGATCAGGTCCTGCCACCCGGATTCGCTGAGCTCATCCGCGTGTGCGCTGCCGTGGATCCCGGCCGCGGCCACGACGATGTCCAGCCCGCCGAGCGAGCTGGCCGCCCGGCTCACGGCCGCCTCCAGCTGGCCGTGATCACGGACGTCGGCTTGCCCGGCCACGGCGCGGCTGCCCAGCGCCCGCACCATGCTGGCCGTCTCGTCCAGGTCTCGGCGGGTGGGCTGCGGGGCGGGCACGGAGGCGACCGGGGTACAGCCGTCCACGGCGATGATGTCCGCGCCTTCCGCGGCGAGCCGCAGGGCGTGGCTGCGGCCGAGCCCGCCGGCTGCGCCGGTCACGAGGGCGACCTTGCCTGTAGCCCGGCCCATCGGGCGCTCCTTCCTGGGGAACCGGCCAGCTAGAGGACGGGGGTGCCGCCCCGGCCGACCACCAGCCAGATCGACTGTGACTGCTCGATGTAGGGGTTCGACAGCCGGTGCGGTGTCATGGACTCGAAGCTGATCGAGTCGCCCGGGCCGAGTTCATACTCCGCGAACCCGACCTGGACCCGGAGCCGCCCGCTGATGATGTAGCCGTACTCGGTGCCCCGGTGGTGAATCATCTGGTCTTCCGGGCACGACTCGCCGCCTGGCTGGTAGGTGACGTGCAGGAAGTCGTTGGCCGGGTCGTGGCCGGCGGTGAGCCGCCCCCAGATCGCCCCGCCGATCCTCAGCTCATGACGGCAGCCGGCCCGCTGCACCGGGGCCTCCGCGTCCGCGGCGGTGCTGAACGGCCGCGGGGGCGTGTTGATCTCCCGCGCTACGGTGGCGGCGGCCGGCTCGCTGAGCTCGCTGGCCGGCTGGGCCTGGGCCGACGGCATGAGCCCGTCCAGGGAGACGCCCAGTTCGGAGGCGATTGCGTAGAGCGTGCCGACGGACGGCATCGTGCGGCCCAGTTCCACCTGGGAGATGAAGCTGGCGGACACGTCCACCCGGCGGGCCATCTCCCGTAGCGATATCCCGGCGGCCATGCGCGCCCGGCGCAACTGCTGCCCGATGGGCGCGTGCCCGGCACTCGCGGGTGCCAGCGGCACGTCGTTGTCCGGCCCGCCCTTGTCCAACGCGGGTTCGCGACTCAACCTGTCATCTCCTCACTCGGGCCCGGCCGCTGGCCGGCGGGCTGCGCCGCCGGCCAGCGGCCGGGCGTGCGCGTTGTGGTCTGGCTGGGTGGGCGGGGGCGGCCAGGTCATGACAGCAGCCATCCGCCGTCGGCCGTGAACGCGGCGCCGTGGATGAAGCCGGCCTCGTCGCTGGCCAGGAACAGGGCGAGATGGGCGATCTCCTCCGGGGTGCCCCACCGCCCGGCCGGGGTGCCGGCCACGGCCGCGTCCACGTGCGGGTTGCGGCCCTCGGGGGTGTGCAGGTGATTGGTCATGCCGGTGTGGATCGCTCCCGGGCATATCGCGTTCACCCGCACCCCGTGCCTGCCGTAGTCGAACGCGAGCTGCCGGGTGAGCCCCAGTACCCCGTGCTTGGATGCCGTATAGGCGGCACCACCGCCGCCGGCCACGAAAGACGAGATGGATGCGGTATTGATGATGACGCCCCTTTGCTGTGCCATCATCGCGGGGACCACCGCCCGGGAGAAGAGAAAGGCACCGGTCAGGTTGACGCCGATCACCCGGTTCCACAACGCGTCGGAGGTCTCATGCGCGGGGGTGTAATCGTCGAGCACCCCCGCGTTGTTGCACAGCAGGTCGATCCGGCCGAAGCGGCTGGTGGCCGCGGCAACTACCTCTTCCACCTGGTCGCGGCTTGACACATCGGCGGTCAGCGCCAGGCTGCGGTCCGGGTCTTTGACGCCGGCCACCGTTTCCTCGGCGGCCGCGGCGCGGATGTCCACGGCCACCACGCTGGCGCCTTGTTCGTAGAATTCCCGGACCATCGCCCGTCCCATCCCGGAGCCCGCCCCGGTGACCACCGCGATCCTGCCGTCCAGCTTCATCAATTGGCTCTCGCTTTCATTGTGACTCCGTTACCGGGCGGTTTATCGGTCCACCGCTACTTGGCGCGCGGCCGCGACGATATCGGCCACGCCGGGCCGCCACGCCTGCTCCAGGCTCGGGGCGTAGGGCGCCGGGGAGCGCGGCGCGCCGACCCGGGCCACCGGGGCGTCCAGCGACCAGAAGCCCTCGCGCACCGCCAGCGCGGCGATCTCGGCGCCCACGCCGAAGTCGGTGACCGCCTCCTGCGCGATGACCATCCGGTTCGTGCGCCGCAGTGAGGCCAGGATCGCCTCGCGGTCCAGCGGGACGATCGTCCGGAGGTCGAGCACCTCGGCCTCGATGCCGTCGCCGGCCAGTTCGTCGGCCGCGGCCAGGGCCAGGTACACCATGTGCGACCAGGCGACGATGGTCAGGTCGCGGCCGGGCCGGGCGGTCCGGGCCTGGCCGAGCGGAACCCGGTGCCCGGGGCCGGGCAGCGGCGCCTTCCGCTCGTACAGCAGCCGGTTCTCGATGAAGATCACCGGGTTGTCGTCCTCGATCGCGCTCCGCAGCAGCCCGTAGGTGTCCGCGCCGGAGCTGGGCATGACCACGGTCAACCCGGGGATATGCGCCAGCAGCGCCTCCAGGCTCTGCGAGTGCTGGCTGCCGGAGGACCGGCCGGAGCCGAACTGGGTGCGGATCACCAGCGGCAGCGTCACCGCGCCGCCGGTCATGTAGCGCAGCTTGGCCGCCTGGTTCATGATCTGGTCCAGGCAGACGCCGAGGAAGTCCAGGTACATGAGCTCCACGACCGGCCGCATCCCGGCCATGGCCGCGCCGACCGCCAGGCCCATCACCGCGGTCTCCGCGATCGGGGTGTCCAGCACCCGGTCGGGCCACATGTCCTTCAGCCCCCGGGTCAGCCCGAACACGTTGCCGCCGCCTACGTCGATGCCGGCCAGGAACACCGCCGGGTCCTCGGCCAGCGCGTCGTGCAGTGCCTGGCGGATCACCCGGGACACCGACACCGGCCGCGGGCTGGCGGCGTCGGGGCTGGCGGCTGCGGGGCTGGCGTCGGCAGGCCCGCCGCCGGCCAGGCTGGATCCGGCCGGGCTGGGTCCGGCCGGCGCCGGGCGGGGCGCCGGCCGGGGCTTGATCACGTCCTCCAGCAGCTCACCGGGGGCTGGCTCCGGGGAGCGGCGGGCGAAGTCCTCGGCCTCCGCGACCGTCGCCGCCGCCTGCTCATCCAGGGCGGCGACCCCGGCCGGTCCCACCCCGAGCTCGGTGAGCCGCTTGCGGGCCAGGGTCAGCGGGTCCGCCGCGTCCGCGACCGCGAACTCGGTCTCATCCCGGTACCGCTGCGGGTCACCTTCGTAGTGCCCGTGCACCCGGACCGTGGCCGCCTCCACCAGGTACGGGCCGCGGCCGGCCCGGACCTCGCCCAGCACGCCGGCCATCGTGTCCGCCACCGCCTCGACGTCGTTGCCGTGCACGGCGGCGAACGGCAGGCCGTAGCCGACGGCCCGCTGGGCCAGGCTGACCGGATGCTGGTCGGCGGTCCGGGAGAACTCGGAGAACCCGTTGTTCTCGCACAGGAAGATGGCCGGCAGCCGCCACAGCGCGGCCAGGTTGACCGCTTCGTGGAACGCCCCGGTGGCGACTGCCCCGTCGCCGAAGAACGCGATCACCACCTGCCCGGCCCCGCGGGCCCTGAGCGCGTGCGCCGCCCCGGCCGCGATCGGCAGCCCCGCGCCGACGATGCCGTTCGCGCCGAAGATGCCCAGGGCCGGGTCGGCCACGTGCATCGACCCGCCACGCCCCCGGCACGCCCCGGTTGCCTTGCCCATCAGCTCGGCCAGCATCCGCCGCGGCTCCAGGCCCTTGGCCAGCACGTGGCCATGCCCCCGGTGCGTCGAGGTGATCACGTCGCCGGGCCGGGCGTGGAACAGGGTGCCGACCGGGACCGCTTCCTGGCCGATCGAGGTGTGCACGAACCCGGGCACCACCCCGTCCCGGTACAGCGCGGCGATCCGTTCCTCCATGGCCCGGATCATGCTCATCCGGGCGTAGGCGGCCAGCAACTGCTCGCGGTTCACCGGCGCTCGCCGTGCCCGGCCATGAGCAGCTCGGCGGCCTGCTGCCGCAGCCGGAACTTCTGGATCTTCCCGCTCAGCGTGCGCGGCAGCGCCTGGACCACCAGCAGGAACTCGGGCAGCTTGTGCCGGGCGATGCCCTGCGCGGACAGGTAGGAGGCCAGCTCGGCCAGCGTCGGCGCCCCGCCGCGGGCCACCACGAACGCGCAGGCCCGCTCGCCGAGCACGTCGTCGGGCACGCCGACGATGGCCACGTCGGCGATGTGCGGATGCGCGGCCAGGTAGTCCTCGACCTCTTTCATGCTGATGTTCTCGCCGCCCCGGACCACGATGTCCTTGGCCCGCCCCACGATCGTCACGTCCTGGTCCGCGCCCAGCCGGGCCAGGTCCCCGGTACGGAACCAGCCGTCCGCGGTGAACGACGCCGCTGTGTCGGCCGGGTCCAGGTAGCCCAGGCACAGTTCGGGGCCGCGCACCTCCAGTTCGCCGGACCCGCCGGCCGGGGTGGCGAGACGGGCTTGCGACGACCCCGTCAGCCGGCCGTCGGTGTCCGCCCGGATGGCTTCCGGGTCCCCCGGGCCGCCGCAGGTCACCGTGGGCATCTCGGTCAGCCCGTAGGCCCGGGCCACGGTGGCGCCCAGCGCCGCCTCCGCCTCGCGGACCAGGGACGGCGGCACGTCGGCGCCGCCGCAGATGAACGCGCGCAGCGCCGAGCGCTGGCCGCGCCGCCGGTACTCATCGGTCAGCCCGCGCAGGAACGGGGTGGCCCCCACGCAGACCGTGCCGCCGTGCCGCTCGATCAGGTCCGCGCCGGCCCCTGCGTCCCATTCGGCCTGCAGCACGCAGCTCCCACCCATCAGCAGCGGCATCAGCACGCCGTAGACCAGGCCGGTGACGTGACCCACGGGCGAGGGCATGTAGACCACGTCAGCCCGCATCCGGTACAGGTCCGCGATGCTCTGCGCGTCAGCCAGCAGCGTGCGGTGGCTGTGCAGCACGCCCTTGGGCCGCCCGGTCGTGCCCGAGGTGAACATCAGCAGGCACACCGTGTCCAGGTCGCCGGCCAGCTCCGGCTCGGCCGCCGCGTCACCCGGGACGGGCGGGGGAGAGCCGGCCGGGCCCGGCTGGGGAGTGCCGGGCCCGGACGGCACGCCGGACGGGCGGACCGTGAGCAGGGGCGCCTGCCGCCCGCTGCGCTGCATCGCCTCGGCGACGATGGGCTGGTAGACGGTGCCGCGGTACTCGCCGGGCACGGCGAAGGCGGTGACCGGCGCGGCGGCCAGGATGGCGGAGACCTCGGCCACCCGGTAGTTGACCGGCACCGGGCACAGCGTGGCCCCCAGGCCCCAGACCGCATGCGCCAGCGAGACCGCCTCCCACCAGTTCGGCAGCTGGGCGCACACCACATGCCCGCGCTGCACCCCGGCGGCCCGCAGCCGGGCCTGGTCCGCCGCGACCGCCGAGCGCAGCGCCGCGCCGGTCAGCTCGACCGGGCCGTCGATCAGCAGCACCCGGCCCGGGTCCGCGCCGGTCACCCGGCCCAGCAGGGCCGGGGTCGGCTCGGTGATGGCTTCCGCCTCCGGGAAACCCAGCGGCGAGCGCCAGGTCGCGGTCACCGGCATGAGGTCACCTCGCTCCTTCCCGGGGCATTGGCACGGACGGGCCGTTGGGCTCAGAGATCACGGACCGGGTCGGGATTGACCCCGGGCAGGATGGAATGACCGCCATCGATGGGCAGTGCGACCCCGGTCACGTCGGCCGAGTCGTCCGAGGCGAGCCAGCGCACCGCCTTGCTGACCGCTGACGGCCTCAGCAGGCCGCGGCCGGCCAGCGCCGACCAGCTGTAGGCGGCGTAGCGGCGGTCCTCCGGGGTGCCGCCCGGGTGGCCGGCCATCATGTCGTAGCAGCCCTGCCAGTCGTTCATCGTGGTGTCCACGATGCCGGGGCACACCGCGTTGCAGCGGATGTTGTAGGGCCCCAGCTCCAGGGCCGCGTTCTTCATCAGCCCGAGCACGCCGTGCTTGGCCGCGACATAGTGGGTCATGCCGCCGCCGGCCTCGAAGCCGTTCACCGACGAGGTCAGCACGATGGAGCCGCCCCCGTTCTCGATCATCGACGGGACCACGGCCTTGATGCTGCGCCACGCGCCGGTCAGGTTGATGTCGAGCATCTCCTGCCACTGCTCTTCGGTGAGCTCCCAGAGCTTGCCCAGCGCCCAGATGCCCGCGTTGGCGACCAGGATGTCGATCTTGCCGAATTCGGCCAGGCCCGCCGCGACGGCCGCGTCCAGCTGGTCGCTGCTGCGGATGTCGCATTCCACCGGCAGTGCCCGCCGGTCGAGCTTCTCCACCTCGGCTACGGCAGAGTCCAGGTCTTCCCGGGTCGACAGCGGGTACGGTGCGGTGGCCACGGGGGCGCAGATGTCGGCGGCGATGATGTCCGCGCCGGCCTCCGCCAGCGTCACGGCGTGGGACCGTCCCTGGCCCCGCGCGGCCCCGGTGACCAGCGCTACCCGGCCATGCAGGTCTGCCACTGTGTCCTACTTTCCGCCGGAACGGGCCCGGCTGGTTGGAGTGATCCGGGCGAGCGCCGCCCGCGGCGCGAGGCCGCGCCTGGTGCCCACGATCAGCGCGAGCACGGTGAGCGCCCCCACGGTGATCTGGTAGCCCCCGGTAGGCAGGTTAATGAAGGGGATGAAGTCCTCGACCTCGGCGACGAACAGCGCGCCGAGCACGCAGCCCAGGGCCGAGCCGCGGCCGCCGCTCAGCACCGCCCCGCCGATCACCGGCACGGCCAGCGAGAGCAGCGTGTATCCCGAGCCGACGCTCGGGTCGCCGGTCCCGGTCTGCGCGGCCAGCACCGTCCCGGCCAGCCCGGCGATCAGCCCGGCCAGGACGTACATGGCGGCCCGGAACCGCGGGGAGCGGACCCCGAGCTGGGTGGCGCGCGGCGCCGAGTACCCGACGGCGCGGGCCTTCAGGCCAGTCCGGGTCAGGTTCACGCCCAGGTCGATAGCCACCGCCAGGATCACGGCCACTCCGAACAGCACCGGGATCTGGCCCACCGACGACTGGACGGCCGAGGACAGGCGCAGGCTGATCAGGCCCCCCGGGGTGGGGCGGAGGATCTCGCCGATGCCGAGGAACACGCCGAGCGTGGCGATGGTGGCGATGACCGCGTTGATCCGCATGCCGACCACCAGCGCCGCGTTGAGCGCGCCGCAGACCCCGCCCGCGGCCATCGCCAGCAGGAAGGCCACGGGCACCGGGAGGCCGGGGAAGAAGGACAGCAGCACGACGATGAGCCCCATCACCGAGCCGAGCGAGGCATCGATCTCCCCGACCAGCAGTACCGGCAGCTCGGCCATGGCCACCAGCGCCAGCGGCAGGCACAGCTGCAGGATGGCCCCGACGTTGCCCATGGTCGCGAACGAGCTGTCCCGGGCCGAGGCGTAGCCGCCCAGCGCGGCCAGCAGCACCGCCAGCAGCACGAATGTGGCCGGCGTCCAGGTCACCTGGTTCAGCAGGCGGCCCCAGCGGCCGATGGAGCGGCTCGCGGCCTCCTCGGCCGCCTCGTGCTCGGTGGCGGTGGAGAACGCATGCACGATCGCTTCTTCGGTGACCGCCTCGCCGTGCAGTTCGGCCACCTGACGGCCGCGGGCCAGGACCACCACCCGGTCGGCCAGCAGCCGCAGCTCGCTGGCGTCGGTGGATGTGAACACCACCGCGGTGCCGCGTTCGGCGACCTCGGCCAGCGAGCGGTAGATGCTGAACCGCGACCGGACGTCCACCCCCGCCGTCGGCTCCTCGACCAGCAGCACGGCCGGCTCGCGGGCCACCGCCCGGCCGATCGCCACCTTTTGCTGGTTACCGCCGGACAGCGAGCTGACCGGCTGCTCGATCGACTTGCGGGCCAGGTCGTAGCGGTCGGCCAGGGCAGTCGCCGCCCGCGTTTCGGGCCCCCGCCGCAGCCAGGACCACCAGGGCCTGGTGCCGCCGCGCAGCGCGATCGCGTAGTTCTCCCGCACCGACAGCAGGCTCGACAGGGACTCGTGCCGGCGGTCGGAACTGACGAAGACCGCGCCCCGCGATACCGCCTGCTCCTGGCGGGTCAGCCGCCGGCCGCCGACCTGCACCTCGCCGCTGCGGCGGCCCTCGCCGGCCAGCGCCCGGATCAGCTCGGCCTGGCCGTTGCCGGCCGCGCCGGCGATACCGACGATCTCGCCCCGGCGGACCGCCAGGTCCACCGGGCCGCAACGGGCGGCGCGCAGCCGGCGGGCGTGCAGTACCGTCTGCTGGCCGGCGTGCGAGACCTCCCGCCGGTGGAAGGCGGCCACCTCGCGCCCGGCCATGTTCCGGACCAGCTCGTCGGTGGACGCTCCCGCGGTGGGCAGCTCCGCGACCACCGCGCCGTCGCGCAGCACGGTGATGTCCCGCGCCACGGCCAGTACCTCGTGCAACCGGTGAGTGACGAAGATGACGCAGGCACCCTGCGCCGCGGCCTCCCGCATGCTGGCCAGCACCCGGGCCACGCCCCGCTCGTCCAGCACCGAGGTCGACTCGTCGAACAGCAGCACGTCGGGCCGGCGGGCCAGCGTGGCGGCGATCTCGACCAGGCGCTGCTCATTGGCCGGGAGGTCGGCGACCCGGCTGGCCAGGTCGATGTCGGCCAGCCCGAACCGGCTGAGCAGCTGGTGCCGCCAGGTGCCGGTCTCGTCGCCGCGGAACGAGGGCTCGACGATGAGATCGAGGTTCTGCCCCACGGTCAGCTCTTCGATGAGCGAGCCGTCCTGGTACACCGCGCCGACCCGGACCGTGCCCGGGGCAGTGCCGTCGCTGGCTGCGACGGTGACCCCGTCGAGGGTGACCCGGCCCAGGTCCGCGCGGTGGATCCCGGCCACGATCTTGACGAACGTGGATTTCCCCGAGCCGTTCTCCCCGATGAGCCCGTGCACCTGGCCACGCGAGAACGTGACCGACACCTGGCGCAGTGCGGTGGTCGGGCCGAAGGTCTTCGTCAGGCCCTCGGCGACCAGGCCGCCGGTGCCCGTTCCGTCCGGTCCATCCGGTCCGTCCGCCCCGGCCGGGCCGGACGGGCTGGGATACCCGTCCGGCCCGGCGGACAGGACCGCGGCCTTGTCCGGTTCAGACTGCTGCACGTGACCCTCCACGGTCTCGGCATCCCCGCGTGCGCTGGTCCTTGACGTTGCCCGCTGCGGCTCAGCTCTGGCCGAGCAGCTTGCCCAGCAGCGAGTCCGGCATCAGCGTGGGGCCAGGGCCGTCCGCGGGCTGGCTGGCGTTGTAGTCGCCCACCTGGGCCTGCACAAACGGCAACGGGAAGATGAGCGTGCTGGGCACCGACTTCCCGGACAGGTGGCTCATCAGCGCGGCCAGCGCGATGTTGCCCTCGAAGTTGATGCTGGAGGAGTCGGCCAGCTTCCACGGGTCAGCCGACTTCTGGTCCTGCTCCCACAGCTGCAGCAGCTGGTTGTCCGTCGTCCAGGTCACCTGGTCGGGGACCGGCTGCTTGGCGTGCTGGTAGGTCTGCACGATGTTGACCGTCTGGTTGGCGTAGTCGTACAGGATCGCGTCGATCTTCTTGCCCGTGGCGATGAGCGAGGAGGTCGCCGACACCGTGCCCGAGTTGCTCCACCCGGTGTTGGACTTGTCCACCACCGTGATCCCGGGGGCGTTCTTGCTGAACCAGCTGGACGCGCAGCCCTCCCAGCCGGCGCCCTGCGGGTTGCCGGGGGTGCCGGTGAAGTACGCGACGTTGCCGTGACCGCCCAGCATCTTGTCGGTGGTCTGTGCCATCTGCACGCCGTCGCTGCAGAAGCTGGACTGGACCTGGGAGACGACGGTGCTGACCGCGCCGGGGCCGGGCGTGCCGCCGAAGGCGACGATCGGGATGCCCGCGGCCTTGGCCTGCTGGAAGGCGGCGGTCATGGCGGGTCCGAAGTCGTCATAGGTGACGATGCCGGTGACCCGCCGGGCGATCAGCGTCTTCAGGTCGGCCTGCATGGTCTGCAGGCTGCCCGCCGCGTTCAGGTACATGACCGTGCCGATGTTCGGGTAGTCCTCGGCCTCCAGCGTGATCGCGGCCCGGGTGATCTCCCGCCACAGGTTCCCGCCGGAGCCGTCGAGGTAGGCGAGGGTCTGCGAGCCATTACCGATCTTGCAGGTGGCCTGGGACTGGCACGCCCAGGCCTTGCTGACCTGGGCAGCGGTGTAGGTGCGGCCCGCTTCTTCCAGGCCCTGCAGGATGACCGGGTTGATGCTGCTGACCGATACCGAGTCGGTCAGGAACGCCTTCTTCAAGATGCTGGTCTGCTCGGTGGACGTCAGGTTCAGCGGGGAGGGACTGTACTTCGAGCTGCTGCTGCTGCTGCCGCCGCCCGACGAGCTAGCGGAGGAACCGCTGCTGGAGGAACCGCATGCGGACAGGACCGGTGCCGCGATGATCGCGGCTACCGCGAGCCCCGCGACCGCGCGGACGCGGCGAGGGCCCAGGGCTGGGATACCGAACACGACTGAAACCTCTTCTCTGAGGCGAGGCCCAGGCCAGGCGGCCAGGCGGCCTCGTGGGTAAGACACCGATGACGCTCGGGGCGGCGCGGACGGGTCGTCGCGCCTTACCCGTCAGGCGGCTGCGCCGTCGTGCGGCCGTGCCGCGGTGTATTGCCTGGCGGTGAGCCGGGTGTGCTGGTTGACGAGGCCGGGGCTGCGGGGGGCCCCGGGGCTTGCGGATCGGCGGACGGTGGTGCGGGTGAGGCGAGCGCGGCGCGCAGCCGGCGGCGGCGCAGGCCGCGCAGGGCCCCGGTGGTGGTGGCCGCCATCGCGAGGACCAGCACAGCCCCCTGGAGCACGCTCTGTGTCCCCGGGGCGATGCCGGAGGCGGCCACGTCGTTGTTGATCAGCGAGAGGAACAGGGCGCCGGCCACCGTGGCGGCCGGGTGCAGCTTGCCGCCGCTGAGTGCGGCACCGCCGAGCACCACCGCCACGATGGTGGACAGCTGGTACACGTCACCGAGGGACAGCGTCGAGGTACCGATGTCCCCGACGAACAGCACGCCCGCCAGCGCGTACAGCGCCGAGGCCAGCACGTAAGTGGCGGCCCGGTAGCGGCGGGCCCGGATGCCCTGGTACCCGGCGGCGCGGGGGCTGGTGCTGGCCACGGTCAGCCGGCGGCCCACCGCCGTGTGGCTGAGCACGATGCTCAGCACCACGGCGGAGGCCACCGCGATCACCAGCACGTAGCTGACGCCGCCCGCCAGGGTGTTGCCGGTGAGGTTCTTCCAGCTGGCGGGCACGGTCAGCCCGTTGGTGCCGTTGCCGTACCAGATGCTGGCCAGCCCGGCCATCACCTGCCCGGTGGCCAGCGTGGTGACCAGCGGGCTGAGCCGCAGGTATTCGACCAGCAGCCCGTTGGTCACCCCGCAGGCGAGCCCGATGAGCAGGGCGTAAACCAGCCCCAGGGTGGTCGAGCCGCCCTTGGGGCCGGCCTCCATCACGAAGACCACGCCGACCACGGTGATCACCGAGGACACGCTCAGGTCGATGCCGCCGGTCCCGATGACCAGTGACTGGCCCAGCGAGGCGATAACCAGCACCCCGAGCAGCGGGGTGAGGGTAGCCAGGCCGCCATAGTGCACGGTGGCCGGGTAGAGGCTCACGCTCACCACGAGCATGGCCAGCGCCACGGCCCACGGCACGGCCACCGGCGCGGCACGCCAGCGCAGGTCGGCCAGGGACAGCCGGGGCCGGGCGGCGCCGCCGCCCGGCGCGGGCGTGGCCGCCATCTCCGGCTGTGCTGTATGGCGCGTCATCGCGGTCCCCCCTCAGTCCCTGTCGGCCGGTCAGCGGGTCGCACACCGGTCACCGCGAGCGGTCACCGCGTGGTCCCGGCGGGTACTCAGTCGAACTGGCCGGCCTGGTTGTCCGTGGTGGGCAGTTCCATCAGCGTGCGGCTGAACCAGGAGCCGGCCGCCCGCGCGGCGAAGTCCAGCGCGGTCACGTCGCTGTAGAGGGTCATGTGCGAGGTGGACGGGATCACCACGAGCTCCTTGCGCGGGCTCGGGATGGCGTCGAAGGCCGCGATCTCCTGGTCCCACATGGTGATGTCGTCCCCGTCGGCGACGATCATCATGGTCGGCACGTTGATCAGCCGCGGCGCGAAGGCCGAGGCGTCGTATTCCATCAGCCGCTCGGTCGAGGCGATCGTGTTGCGGTGCTCGTGCCGGGGCGCCTGGGTCGCCTTGAGTTCCTCGAACACCGTGCGCACGTCGTCGTCCGGCCACACGCTCAGCTCGTCGTTGGGCCCGGTCGGCGTGCCGGACATTGGCATATAAGAGTGCGTGCCGGACTCGGTGCGCTTGATCCGCTCCTCGGCGATGAGCGACTTGAGCATGCGGAACCGCACGGTGCCGTGCATCCGCCACATCGTCTGGTAGCCGTCGATGACCGGGACGTTGGAGACGACCGACTTCACCCGCGGGTCGGTAGCCCCGACGATCAGCACGTGGCCCCCGCTGTAGGAGATGCCCCAGATGCCGATCCGGGTCGCGTCGATCTCCGGCAGGCTGGCCACGAAGGTGATGGCGTTCTTGTAGTCCTCGATCTGGTCCCACGGATCGATGTGCTGGCGCGGTTGCCCGTCGCTGGCGCCCATCCGCCGGTAGTCGAAGATCAGCGCGGCAAAACCGCGCCGGACGAACTCGCTCGCGTACTGGGGCTGCCGCAGCTCCTTGACGTAGCACCAGCCGCCGGCCATGACCACGACCGGGAACGGGCCATCGCCCTCCGGGAGCAGCAGATCGCCGCGGACGGTCTCCCCACCGCTAGTGAATTCGATCTCACGTTGTGCCACTACTGGTCTCCTGTCAACTGTAGATGGACAGACTCGAATAGCCACGAGTACTGGTGTCCTCGGGCGATCGGTGAGTAGATGGGAATTACCGGGGCGAATGCTTCTGACCTGCTGCCGGAGAGCGTAGGTCGGCCCAAATCGAGGTGTCAAGTCTTAATTCACGTGTAACTGAGGTTTACACAAATCGTGCTAGCCTGCGGGCCTCATGTAGGTGGTCCCGCCAGCAGCAGGGAATCGTCACCGGAGCAAGGCTGGACAGGGAGCCCGAATACGTCCTAGATCATCATCAGGAAGGCGAGCGCCGGCGGCTGGCCTTCACCGCGCTGCACGGGCGGGTGCCCATGGCCGGGTGACCGGTCAGCCGAGCGTGTCGTCGAGCCAGTCGAAGACCACCTGGTTGCGGGTCTGCGGGGCCATCGGGGCGTCGTGGTACTCGGCGCCCTCGGCGACGGTGAAGGTGTGCAGCCGCTTGGGCAGGTGCGCCGGCAGCAGCGAGTACAGCTCCCCGGCCTGGGGGTGCCGGCCGAAGAACGCGTCGTCCTCGTAGCTGGTCACCAGGGTGGGGGAGGTGACCCGGGGCGCCGTCGCGATGCAGTTCACCCGCATGATGGCGTGGGCCAGGTCGTAGAGATCGGTGAAGGGCCGGCCGGCCCGTGCGGCGAGCAGGTACTGGCGGCCGAGCAGTTCGGAGCGCTTGGCCAGGGTGAACCGCGCCCCGGCAGTGAGGTGCGGGACGATCTCGGTGGCCCAGATGTGGTTGACCTCGGCCTTGGACGCCCCGCTGCTCAGGAGTTTCTGGAACGACTCCGGCCAGGCCCGCCACACGTCGAGCACGCCCGGGTCAGCGACCACGGCGGCCAGCCGGTGCTCGAAGGCGGCGGCGCGGATCACCGAGGCACCGCACATGCTCCAGCCGGTGATGGCGATCCGCTTCCGGTCCACGTCGGGCCGCGCGGACAGCCAGTCCACGAT
>Ga0209415_10006879_pt1 | contig 20074 bp, 15 predicted proteins | sample PeaSoiSIISIP2007_FD_187696 | JGI IMG/M metagenome (GOLD analysis project Ga0209415, IMG submission 187696) | Peat soil microbial communities from Weissenstadt, Germany - SII-SIP-2007 (SPAdes) (version 2) | ecosystem: Environmental > Terrestrial > Soil > Wetlands > Peat | place: Germany... | reverse complement strand
TCGAATTCGTCGTCGTCCACAGAATCATGAAAGCCGCGTAGAATGGCCACTCTTACGAATTCCTGCGGAGAGCCCTTATAAGAGCCGCGACTTCGACGAAGTGCCGCACCTGGATACCTCGGCCGCGCTAGATGGCAAGAACCTTGTGGTGAATATTGTCAATCGCCACCGGAATGAGGCAGTCGAAACGGAGATCCAGCTCGAGGATCGCGAGTTTGCTGGTCCAGTGGAGGTTTCCGAAGTGAACGCGCCGGACATCAAGGCGGAGAACAGCTTCGAATCAACCGCTGTGAAAACGATTCAGCGTTCGGCGAAGGTGGAAAGGAACCTGGTGCGCTACTGCGTGCCGGCCCATTCGTACACTATGCTGAAGGCGACACTCGCATAATTATTGCACGCGGACGGGGTCGTAATCCGTGCGGTCCGCGCGTTCGAAGACCTTGGCCGCGGGGTCGAAGATCGAGTTGCAAAAGAGCCCCGCAAATAGGAGCGTCGCGAATCCGGTGGCGAGAAGGAACCCGTAGCGCGGGCCGCCCAAGGCATCGCTCACCGCTCCCATAGCGAGCGGCGCGAGCACAGCGGAGAGACAAGTGAAGAAGAGGATCACTCCGGCCCCCGCACCGTGTTCGGATTTCGGGAGGCAGCTGATGCCTTTGGAGTTGATGGTCGGATAGATCACCGACATGAACAGACCGGAAAGGGGAAGACTGTACACGGCCCAAGCCATTCCGCCGGCCATTCCAACGACGAAGCACGCCAGAATCAAGCCGCTCGCAAGCGAGAGAATGGCAGTCCAGCGAAAACGATCCAGCATCCAGGCTCCCAGAAATCGTCCCGCGGCGCGTAGCAGGAAGAAAATCGAGATGCTGTAGGCAGCAACCCACGCAGCCGGACCACGGTACCCGGCGAGCAAAGTGGGCATCCAAACATAGATTGCCGACTCCACGGCAACGTACAGAAACGCCCCCAGCGAAAACCCCAGCACAAAACGGTTCTTCACAACCGCGCCCAGAACCTTCTCGCCGGCGTGTTCGACTGAGGTCACCGTCCGTGACGGATAGTGAACGCCCAAGGCGGTAACGATCAAGAGCACGCACACGCTGCCTGCGAGTACATACAGCCACTGCCAGGAAATGCCCCGGACTAAGAGCTGCGCCAGAATAGCGGGACCGGCAATTGAACCGACTCCAAAAAATCCCTCGATGGTGTTCATGAGCGATGTGTGTTCGACAGTGGACTTTGCAATGTCTCCGACTAGCGCTAGAGCTCCGGTTTTAAAGACTCCGATGGCGATTCCCGAGAGCGCCATCAGTGCGCAGAAATATGGGAAAGATGTACCCGCGATGAACAGATAGGACGTTAGGGCAAAGAGAGTCAGCCCGGCGACGATTGTCGATTTTCGTCCGAGACGGTCCGCCATATGACCAAGGAAGAAGCCCGCCATGGCAATTCCGCTCATCGTGGCGTACTGAAATGCTCCCGCGGCGGTGAGGCTCAAGCGAAAGGCTTTTACGATTTGCGGAATGATGATGCCGACCGAATCGGTAGTCATCGCGAACATCGAGAACATTACGAACGTCAGTCCTTTGATCGCCGTCATGTTTGGATGCGCGCGCGCCCGCGCTGGTTCGCTCATGGTGTAACCTTCGCGGCTGTGTCAGGCGCGACAGCGAACCGCCCTTCGCCGCTGTTTGTTGAGTGGGTGATTGTTCCCGTCATGCTTCTAAGATCAACTTCGAGCCAGACCCAATCGTTGGAGTTTCGCCATTCGATGCCGATGGCGTGATCGTCGCTATTAGCCAGGTGGAACTCGCCGGCGAAAGCGGGATGGGTATTGCGGAACCGGATCAAATCGATGAGAGCTTTCACAACCGGACGGCCGAGGTTCGCGTTAACCTCGGCGCGCGTGTAGTAGTGGCGGTTGATATCGCGCCCGGAGCCGTTGCGGCCTAGCAGGTCCATATCATTCACGCCAGCCAGCAAGCCGGCGTAATACATCTGTGGCACGCCCGGAACAAAGAACTGCAAAGCGCGAGCGATCAAATACTCTTCATCGCGCCGGCCGAGCGCGTCGTAGTAAGTGCAATTGACTTGATACAAGTCCAGATTTTTTGCGGCCGCTCCGGTCGCCTTGCGGCTCTGCCCGTTGCTGCGTTCGTGAATGGTCTCCACCAGGCCGTCGATCTCCTCGGAAGTCAACAATCCCGGCACGACCTCCGCGCCGGTGCGGCCCGGCCCGGCATCGATTACGCCGATTCCGTCGTGGGTGTCGAGTACCGTGACGCAGTTCCGGGGACTCACCGCAAGCCACTGTTTGAGGCGTGCCCCATTGCGCGTGAACAGCGTGTGCAGCACGAGTGGAGGAAGTGCGAAATCGTAAACCCAGTCGACATGCCGGGCGAGGTTGATCTGGTCTTGGTAGTGGCCGTGAACTTCAACCAGCACTTCGATTTGCAGTGCGTGCGCCTTTGCGATGAGCCCGGCAATGAATTCGAACGTCTCCGGGATCATGAAGCAACTGGTGCCTGCTTGCTTGATCGCGTACCCGGCGGCATCCAGCCGGATCGCACGAATGCCTGAGGCGGCGAACTCACGCAGGATTTGTTCCAAGTACGCTTGTCCGGCGCGGGACCTCACGTCCATATCGAGCTGGTCAGATGTGAATGTTGTCCACAGCAGGTATTCCGTGCCGTCATCGCATCGGGTCTTCGTAAAAGGGAGGCCGGGGCGGGGACGATAAATTCTGAGTAAGTCCGCCTCAGAGGCGCCCGCAGGGAAGACGCGGCCGAACGTTAGAAAGAGATCCGCGAAAGCGGATGAATTCCCTTTTCTTCGAAAATCTTCAAATTGCGGCGAACGGCTGGAGATATGATTGACAATCAGGTCGGCCATCAGGTCTCGGCCGTTCGCCATCGCGCGCACATCTTCCCAAGAACCCAAGCGAGCGTCGACCTTCGTGTGATCGATCGGATCGAAGCCCGCATCGGCGCCATCAATGGGCCAATAAAAAGGCAGCAGATGTGCGCCGCCAAACAAGCCCTCCAGTGGTCCGTCGAGCACAGCTTGCAGTTCGCGTAATCCTCCGCCGGAAAGGCGGTCGACATACGTGATGAGCTGGACTTGATTCCGCACGGCCCCTCAGAACTTCCAGGCTTCTTCTAACGTCCAGTCGGGAATTGCGCCGTGGCGGCTCGCGACAAGAGCGCCCACTCGGTTTGCAAACTGTGCCATCTTGCCCACGGGCCATCTGGAACTAAGTCCGTGCAGGAACGCGGCGGCGAATGCATCGCCCGCGCCAACCGGATCGGCAACTTCGACTGCGTATCCGGGAACCTCTATATACTCGTCTTCAAGAAGCATGGCGCATCCCCGTGCGCCTAAGGTGACTGCAACGGCCTTCCAACCATATCGATTTGACGCTTCGCGGCAGAAGGGTTCAGAAGTTCCAGGCAGGCCGGTGAACTGGCGTACCGCTTCAACTTCCTCCTCGTTAAGTTTGACCACATCAGCGCGCGCGAGAAGCCCGGCCACAAGTTCCGGCGAGTCGTATCCCGGGCGGAGATTCAAATCGTAGAACTTCAGGGTCGAGGGAAGTGCTGCCAGCACGTGGTCCAGAACGGCATTGCCCTGAGGAAGGGCCGCGAAGAGTGTCCCGTAGTAGAACCAGCTTGGTTCCCACTCCTGGAGCAGTTTCAACTGTCCGTCAGAGATGGTGACGCAATCGTAAGCAGCTGGACGAGAGATAACAAACCGCGTCTGCTCGTCAGGACCGACGCGTACCTGGGCCGTGCCCGTCTTGAACCGGCCCGTCCTCTGAATTAGCGCCGTGTCGAGCTCAAGAGACGCGATCTTTGTGATCGTGCATTCGCCCAGTTCGTCATTGCCAACAGCGCTGATCAAGCGAGGGTCGCAACCCAAGCGTTTGGCATGAACGGAGAAACTCAACGGGGCGCCGCCCAAGCGCTTTGATCGTTCGTAGATGTCCCAAAGAACTTCACCCACGACCAGGATGCGCCGGGAAGCCTCATTCGTCATCAAATCGATCCCGTCCCGTCAAGACAAATCTGTAAAGACAAATCTGCGTCTTTGAGAATGTCAGTCATCGGCAAACGCTAGTATTGGTGGTGATCGCACCCGCTGTCAAACTCTTTCTTCGCGAGTTCCGCAGGAAGCGCGGATTACCAGATGGAAATTGAGCAGAATGTCGCGAGCCGGAAGCGAGGGGCTCCGGAGCCGCTCCAACATCGCGCCGACCGCCGCAGCCCCCATTGCCGGACAAGGCTGGTGGATGGTGGTGAGCGGCACTGAGAGAAGACTCGCGTATTTGACATCGTCGATTCCCACCAGCCGAACCCCGACCGGCACACTCACACCGAGCTGGTTGAGCGTCTTGAGGAGATGCCCTGCGGTGAAATCGTTGGCGCAAACGATGCCGTCGGGGCGATGCTTCGCGAGTGCCGCTTTCACCTGTTTCCGGTCCTGAGGCTCGATCCGGCTGACTCTCGGTTCCAATCCGCTGGCCGAGTTCGCGAGAGCCTCACGATATCCTGCGATCCGCGCATCGACAGTGGGCGCTGAAGCCGGACGGCCGACGAATATGAGCCGGCGGCAACCCGAGCGGATGAGGTGGGAAGCGATGACGTAACCCGCTCTGTGATTATCGATGCCAACCAGGTCATACCGGCTTCGCTCCGGGTACGAGACCAGGTCGCGATCGAGAAGAACCACCGGGATCCCGGCTTTATCGAGCGCCTCTGCGATGCTGCGATTGATCGCGTCCTTCTGCGGTGTCAGCTCCAGCGGTGCGAAAAACACCCCGGACACCTTCTTCGCCACTAATTGACGGCAGGCTTGGGCGGCCTGCTGTTCCAGGTTCGCCTCGGCGCTGAGCGAACTTCCCCAGAGCAGCACGTGCTGGCTGCCGTGTTGCGCCTCCGCCATGCCGCGGCAAATTGGCTCGAAGATTTCGGTACGCCCGAGTTCCGGGATCAGCAGGCCGAAGGTGTAGCCGCGCGCCGCGGCATCGGCACGCACATAGCTTCCGGAGCCCGCGCGGCGCTCAATCAAGCCTGAAAGTTGCAGTTCCCGGAGGGCGCGGTTCACCGTAGGCCGGGAGGCGCTATAAGCCTTAACCAGTTGTGATTCGCTAGGAAGGCGATCTCCCGGCGAATACTGTCCGGAGATCATCCCGTCAGCCAGCGCTTGCCGGATGACCTCGTACTTCGGTGAAAATCCGTGCTGAGCCACGAACTTGATAATACAGGTTGGGCGGGGGCTCGGCAACCGCCTTGACTTGCGCAGGATGCCGGTTTATAGTGCCATCTGCGGGTCAATCCGACCGCATCTCTGCTGGAAATACTTGTCAATACAGGTTATGACACATTCCAGGTTGAGTGAATGATCCAACCATGAGAAGCCAATCGATGTTGTTTGTCTTGGGCGTGCTGCTTGCCAGTAGCGGCGCACACGCGCAAGTCGCCGAAGAGTTTAATCCTCCCCGCGCGGCCTGCTGTCTCATCAACAATGCGCAAGCACTCGCCGGCCAGTTGCAGGACTGGAATCAACTCAGCCGTTATCATCAGGCTAACCAGGATCTGAAGAAGCAGCCGTCGCCTGCCGGACGCGTTGTTTTCATGGGCGACTCGATCACGGACTTTTGGAACCTGGAGCAGTATTTTCCGGGCAAGCCATACGTGAACCGCGGCATCGGCGGCCAGACCACGCCGCAGATGCTGGTCCGCATGTATCCCGATGTCATCGAGTTGAAGCCCGTCGCAATGGTAGTGCTCGCCGGCACCAATGACATTGCCCGGAACACGGGGCCCGAGACCGCCGAAATGATCCAGCAGAACATAATGGCGATGACTGAATTAGCGCAGCACCACGGAATCAAAGTGGTTCTCTGCTCGGTTCTGCCGGTGAGTGACTATCCCTACCAGCGGTCGCAAAACGCGCCGGCTGCACCGGCAGGCGGCGGCAGGGGCGGTCCTCCGCGCGTAGCCGCCAGGATGACGGACAGTCATCCGGCGGGCGACATCCTGAAGCTGAATGCCTGGATGAAGGATTACGCCACGAAAGTGGGCGCCGTCTATGCGGACTATTTCAGTGGGACCGTCGATGAGCGGGGCTGGCTGAAAGATACCTTCTCGACGGACGGCCTGCACCCGAATGTCGAAGGCTACAAGGTAATGGCCGGAATCGTTGCGGAAGCGATCCAGAAAGCGTTGGCAAAATGACACGGCGGGCATGCTTGGCGGCGGCGGCCGCACTGTGCGCCGGGGCGCTGCTTCCGGCGCAGACCGGGCTGGAAAGTTGGGTCACCACGTGGACGACGGCTCAGCAACTGGTGGCGCCCACGGGTCCTCCGAGGGCGGCCAGGCAGAAAGGCCCGGAAGCGTCGAATCTGCCGGCGTCGTTCGCGGATCAAACCGTCCGGATGGTAGCGCATGTCAGTTTAGGCGGCCGTCGTGTCCGGGTCGAGCTTTCGAACATGCTGAACGCGCAGCCGCTCGAAATCGGCGCCGCCCACGTGGCAGTGGCCAAGGCCGGGGGAGAAATCGCAGACGGGACCGATCGGGTCCTTAAGTTCGGAGGAACCGCATCTTTCACGATCCCCGCCGGGGCGATAGCGGTCAGCGATCCCGTGGACCTTGAGATTGCGCCACTTTCGGACCTCGCTGTGTCGCTGTATCTGCCGCGCGATACCGGCGCCCCAGCCAACCACACGGTCGGGTTGCACACGGCCTATTTCTCAAAAGGGAACGCAGCAGGTTCGCGAAGCCTGCCGGAACCCACGACCATGTTCGCGTATGCCTGGCTGGCGGGTATTGACGTTGACGCCTCGCGCGACGCTTACACGGTGATCGCGTTGGGCGACTCCATCACCGACGGGTTCGCGACGACGCGGGATGCCAATATGGCTTGGCCTACGGTGCTTTCCAAGCGATTGAAGGAGAACAAGTCCACGCAGCGCGTGGCGGTAGTGAATCAAGGCATCTCCGGCAACCAGGTGCTTCGCGACGGCGCTGGCATCAGTGCGCTGGCTCGCCTGGATCGCGATGTTTTGACACGCCCCGGCGTGAAATGGGTGATCCTGCTCGAAGGCATCAATGACATCAACATCCGCACCAGGCCGAATGGAGCGAACCCGCTGACCGCTGAGGAACTGATTGGGGGCTACCGGCAAATCATTGAGCGCTGCCATGCGCAGGGCATCAAGGTGATGGGAGCGACTCTCACTCCGGCCGAGGGCGTGCCTACGTACTCCGAGCGTGGCGAAGAGGTTCGGGTGGCGGCGAACCGCTGGATCCGGACGAAGGGGAATTTCGATGCGGTGGTCGACCTTGAAGCGACCCTGCGCGACCCGCAGCACCCGGCCAAACTAAAGCCGGAATTCGATTCGGGCGATCACATCCATCCCAACGACGCCGGCAATCAAGCAATGGCGGGCGCGTTTGACTTTGGAGTTTTTGCGAAGTGAGGATTGCGGCTCCGTTCCTAATCGCCGTTAAGCTTGCCGCGCAAGGCCCGCCGGCCGCGGTGCGGTCCCCGGAGGTCCACCCGGACCGAACGGTCACCTTCCGTTTGCGCGCGCCACAGGCCACGCTGGTCGAGCTCACCGGCGAGGTGCTGCAAGGCAAACGTGCGCAGCCGATGACCAAGGGCAACGACGGCGTTTGGAGCGTTACCGTCGGACCACTGCCGCCGGAGATCTGGATCTACAACTTCCGCGTGCAAGGCGTCGACCTGCCGGATCCTTCCAATATCAGCCTGATGCCGCGGGCCGCAGGAGCCGCCGCGGTTTCGAGCCTCGTGGAAGTCCCGGGCGACGGCCCAATGTTCTACGACGCGCGCTCCGTGCCGCACGGCGAAGTGCGCATGGTTCTCTACTTATCGAAGACCATGGACGCGGACCGTTACTTCTGGGTCTACACGCCGCCGGGTTATGACAAGTCGAACGCGAAGTATCCGGTCTACTACCTGCTTCATGGCAACGGCGAAACGCAAAGCGGTTGGGTGATGAATGGCCGGGCGAATATCATTCTCGACAACCTTATCGCCGACGGGAAAGCTCAGCCGATGATTGTGATCATGCCGCACGGACACCCGGTCCAAAGCGCTTCTGTCGGCCCTTTCCAGGAGGTTGGTCCAGTGGCAGAACAAGGTCTGCGCAACTACAAGCTGTTCACCCAGGACCTGCTGGAACAGATCATCCCGATGGTGGAGAAAACCTATCGCGTCTACACCGACGCGGACCATCGCGCGATTGGCGGATTGTCCATGGGGGCGATGCAGAGCGTCGCGATCGGGCTGGCGCATCCCGAACTGTTTCACTATGTTCTTGCTTATAGCGGCGGATTTGGCTTACTGGGCGTGACGTCGGCCAGCGCGGATGTTGAAAATCAAACGCCTTGGAAGGAACTGCTGGCGAATCCGGCGGAGGCGAAGAAGTCGTTACGGTTGTTGTTCCTCGGTTGCGGTCAGGACGAGGCCGGATTGCTGGCGCCGGGGAAGAGGCTCGCTGGTTTGCTGAAGGAAAAGGGGATCAACGCGGCGTGGGCCGCCTATCCCGGTGGCCATGTCTTCAGCGTGTGGCGTAACAATCTCCATGACAGTGTACCGATGTTATTCCGGAAATGAGGGTGTGCCTGATGAAAACGAAATGGTTCTTGATCCTGCTCCCAGCCGCAATGGGCTTCGCTCAATCGGCGAATAAATGTGCGGATCTGACCCGGTTCCAGATTCCCGGCGCAAACATTGAAATCTCGCGTGCGGAAATGGTGGCCGCCGGACCGGCTCGAGGGGGGCGCGGAGGGCCGGGGCCGATGCTGCCGGCGCATTGCCGCGTGGACGGAATCGTCGACAAGCGCACTGGATCGGACGGGAAGACCTATGGTATTCGCTTTGCGGTCGCGTTGCCGGAGAACTGGAACAGCGATTATCTCCAACAGGGCGGAGGCGGCTTGAACGGCACCGTGGGCGAGCCGATCGGGAATCAGGCTACCGGCGATAAGCCAGCGCTCGCTCGCGGCTTTGCGGTCGCTAGCAGTGACACGGGACACCAGAGCTCCGGCGGAGGCTTCGACGGGAGCTTCATGAGCGACCAGCAGGCCGCGCTCGATTTCGAATTCGTGGCCATCGGGCGGCTGACCGTCATCGCTAAACAGATCATCGCCACCTACTACGGTAAGCCGGTGGCGCATTCCTATTACGTCGGCTGCTCCACCGGGGGCCGCGAGGCGATGCTGATGTCGCAGCGCTATCCACTGTACTTCGACGGCATCGTGGCGGGGTCGCCGGCGCAGCGCACCGGCTACTCGGGTCTGGCGACACGCGCGATCACCGTGGCGCTCAATGCAGTCGCGCCCAAGGATGCGAGTGGCAAGCCTGGGCAGGCACTTTCAGAGAGCGATAAGAAGGCGGTCATCGCGAAGCTGCTCGACGAATGCGATGCTCGGGACGGCGCGAAGGACGGCATGATTTTCGACGCGACGGGCTGTACCTTCCGGCCTCGCGATATGCAGTGCTCTGGCGCGAAGACGGAAGGATGTCTGTCGGCGGATCAGGTTGCCGCGATCGAAAAAGGCTTCGCGGGTCCGAAGGATTCGCGCGGCAAGCAGGTCTACCCCGGCTTCTTCTATGACACAGGCATCACCGCGCAGGGCGGAGGGATTCCCGGACTGCTGAGTCCTGGGCCCAGCCCCTTGGGCGCCCCCACTACCGCAACAACCCTAGACATCGACGCGCAGGAGGAGACTCTCAACAACAATCCGACGGCGCGCATCGGGGACAGCTACACCTGGGTAAACCTGGGCAGTTTCTCCTCTCACGGAGGCAAGCTGATCTTCTATCACGGCCTCAGCGATCCGTGGTTCTCCGCCAAAGACACGATCGATTATTACCAGCGCATGACGGCGGCCAACGGCGGCTCATCGAAAGTGACGGATTGGAGCCGCCTTTTCCTTTCACCCGGCATGGGGCACTGCTCAGGAGGCAGCGCGACTCTCGACAACTTCGACATGTTGACCGCGTCGGTGAATTGGGTGGAGAAGGGGCAGGCTCCTGAATCGGTGATGGCCACCGGACGAGCCTTCCCAGGACGGAGCCGTCCGCTGTGCGCATTCCCCGCGCACGCGCAATACAACGGCTCGGGCAATCCGGAAGATGGCGCGAATTACTCATGCCGTCAGTAACAGAGGAAGGAAGAGCATGAAATCCATCAGAGTTCTAGGCGCATTGGCTTGCACCCTGTGGGTTGGGCAAGCCTTGATCCCCGCGATCTCCGCGCAAGCGCCGGCAAAAGTTGCGGGTTCTGATCCTGTCGTCTCGATCAGCACCGGCCAACTTCGCGGCAGCCTCACTGCCGATGGCGTGGCGGTTTTTAAGAACATCCCGTTTGCGCAACCTCCTGTCGGCGAACTGCGCTGGCGTGAGCCGCTTCCGGCGAAAGCCTGGACCGGTGTCCGCGATGCGACCGCTTTTGGGCCGATGTGCAATCAGAACGACAACAAACAATTGCCCCACAGCGAAGACTGCCTACAGTTGAACGTGTGGACGCCGAAGTGGCCCGCGACTGCCCGCGTTCCCGTTATGGTCTGGGTCCACGGAGGAGGGAACACCGCCGGATCGGGAGTGGAAGCTCTGTTCAACGGCGAAGTCCTCGCTCGCCACGGAGTGGTGGTGGTCAATGTCAATTACCGGCTCGGCATCTTTGGCTTCTTCGCACATTCTGGGCTCACCAAAGAGTCTCCTCACCATGCCGCGGGAAACTATGGGTTGGCCGACCAGATTATGGCCTTACAGTGGGTGCGGGACAACATCGCCAAGTTCGGCGGCAACCCCGCGAACGTCACGATCTTCGGCGAATCGGCCGGCGCGAGCGATGTGAACGCGCTCATCGCTTCACCGCTGACGAAAGGGTTATTCGTGAGGGTGATCGCGCAGAGCGGCCCGATAGGCGCTCAAGCGTCCTTGGCCGACTCAGAGAAGAGAGGCGTGGACTTCGCCGCCAAGTTGGGCTTCACCGGTGAGGATGCGCTTGCGAAACTGCGCGCTGTTCCCGATACGGAGTTGATGGAGAAGGTTGCGCAGGGAGGGCCGGGACTGGGAATCAATGCGGACGGCTGGGTGCTTCCAGAGCCTGGTTTGAAAGTCTATGCCGAAGGCCGCGAGCAAAAGGTGGCGTTGCTGATCGGCAATAATTCGCAGGAAATGCAGCCGCGCGGCGGCCCTGGCGATATTCGCCAGATGATTTCGCAACGGTACGGCCCGCTTGCCGATCATGCCCTGGCGGCGTACGGCGTAAACGGAGCGAATGATCCCCAGCCCGATCCGGAGAATGGAACCGTGTTGCTGCAGTTCACCACCGATAATTCGTTCCGCTGCGGCACAATTCAGGAACTGATCTGGCACACCGCGGCGGGGAATCCCGGCTACGAGTATCAGTTCTCGCGCACCGTGCACGGGCAAGAAGCGAAGGGCGCGCCGCACGCCTCTGAAATTCCATTTATCTTCGGCACGCTGCCCGTTTGGCAGAACATGCGGAAGTATAACGACTCGGATCAAACATACGCGCCGCAGATGCAGGCATACTGGACCAACTTCGCCAAGACTGGCGACCCCAACGGCGCAAAGCTGGTGAAGTGGCCGAAGTTCGATGGGACCAGCCGCGCCTACATGGACTTCACAGATCCCGGCCCGATGGCCAAAGAAGGCCTGCGGCGGGAAGCCTGCGATGTGTTTATCGAGAACCAGAAGCGCCAGGGGCAGTAGGCGCGGTAAATGCTGCCTCCGCGTCAGAGGGAATCAGAACGATGAAGAACCTGCTAACTCCGTGGATAGTCATCACCCTCGGAGTGTCCGTCACGGCTTACGCGCAGAGCGCGGGCTTTCGGGTGGGCGCCGCTAAAGTCGACGTAACACCTGCAGAAAAGGACCTCCCCAAAAGCTACGAGGGAATCCTGGACCATTTGTACTCGCGAGCCATCGTCGTGGACGACGGGACCGCCAGCGCTGCTCTCATCTCGCTCGACGCGGGCGCGATTCCTGATCCGCTCTGGCAGGGCGTCACCAAGCAGGTCGAAAGCGAATTAGGGATTCCGGCGAAGAACGTATTCATGACTGCGACTCACACTCATAGCGCGCCGGGCCAGGTGGGGGCGCCGTACACGCAGAAGATAGTCGAAACCGTCCGGCTCGCCAAACAACGCGCGGTGCCCGCGCGCGTGGGATACGGAACGGGCGTCTCCTACATCAACGTCAACCGCAACATCATCGACCCCAAGACCAAGCGTTGGTGGGAAGGGCCCAACTATGACGGGCCGTCGGACAAGACCGTCGCGGTGATCAAGTTCGAGAACCTGAACGGCGAACCCATCGCGGTCTACTACAACTATGCGATGCACGGCGTCACGGTGGGCCAGCTCGACCTGGTCAGCGCCGACGCTCCCGGGATGACATCCAAGTACATCGAGGATTCGTTCGACGACAAGATTGTCGCCCTGTGGTCCAGCGGCGCCGCGGGCGATCAGAACCCGCTGTACTACCAGCAGACCTACGACCTTCGCGAGATTCGCATCCAGGATTACGCCAAGCGCGGCATCGACATCAGCAACTCCATGCCTCCTGGCGGCCAGGGGTTGAACAAGAAGGATCCTACAGTGATCAAACTGATGAATCAGCAGAAACAGATGATCGTTTCCATGGGACAGTTCCTGGGCGAAGAGGTGATGCATGTTATGCGGGGCATGGATCGCACCGAGTCAAGTGTGGCGGTGGAAGGCCTCACCAAGACCGTGAGTTGTCCCGGCCGCGACCGGACCGATCAAGGACGCGCGGGCTTTCCGGGCACCTATAAGGAAGCCGGACCCGTGGACATCCGCCTGGGTCTGCTCAAGCTGGGAGACATCATGATCGGCGCGGTCGATGCCGAGGTGTTCAATCCGATCGCACAACGTCTCAAGAAAGAATCGCCTTACGCGCGAACCATGATGGCGACGCTGACCAACGGATCGGCGCGCTCCGGCTACATTCCGAACGATGCCGCTTACGGAATGTACACGTTTGAGGTTGTTTCTTCCCGTTTGCAGCCCGGTTGCGCGGAGTCCGCCATCGTGAACGGCATTCTGGATTTGATGGCGGAGCCGAAACAATGACGGCTAAAGAAAAGTATGAGGGATCTCGCATTATGAAAACACTCTTCGCGGCGCTGTGTGTTGCAGCTTGTGTGTGGGGACAGGAGGGAACCGGGCCGTTCCCCGCCGTCCTGGAACAGGATCCGAGCCTCCCGACACACACGGTGTACCGGCCGAAGGATCTGTCCCAATTGAAGGGACAAAAGCTGCCGATCATCGCATGGGGCAATGGCGCCTGCGTGAACAACGGACTGTCGCACCGCAACTTCCTTATGGAGATTGCGTCCTACGGGTATCTGGCGATTGCGATCGGGCCGCCGCAGGCAACTCCGGCGGCTGGCCAGGGCAAGCAAGGTCCGGCTGCGGCGGCGAAAGGGGATGCTAAACAAGCCGCGCCCGCCGGTCCGGCGACGAAGTCTTCGGAATTGCTCGACGCCATCAACTGGGCCATCGCTCAGAACAGTCAAAAGGGGAGCATGTATCAGGGTAAGCTGGATCCGGCCAAGATCGCGGTGATGGGAATGTCCTGCGGAGGAATCCAAGCCCTGGCGGTGGCCACCGATCCCCGAATCAAATTGGTCGGGATCTGGAATAGCGGCATCCTAAATATGCCTCAGGGCGCCGGAGCTCCCGCGATGGAGGACGTAAGAAAAGATCAGCTGGAAAAACTGCATTCTCCGATCTTCTACGTGAACGGGGACAAAACAGACATCGCTTATGAAAACGGCTTGGACGACTACAATCGCATCACCAAAGTGCCTGCAATCCGGCTCTCCAGGGACGGTGTGGGACATGGCGGCACCTACAGCCAACCGAACGGCGGTGAATTCGCCAAAGTCGCGGTAGCGATGCTGAAATGGCAGTTCCACGGGGACAAGGAAGCAGCCAAGATGTTCGTCGGCGAGAACTGCGGCTTCTGCCAAGATCCTAAGTGGCACGTATCGACGAAAGGAATCAAATGAATCCTATGAAGGCTTCGCGTTTGTGGTTTGCGCTGAGCGCCAGCGCCGCAGTGTTGATCTGGCCTACGGGAGCAGCCGCTCAATCGCCGGCAAGTTCGACGACGATCACCGAGGCGGACTGCATCGCGGCGAAACTCGGCGACAACATTCCGATATCCGCTCTCGGCGAACCCGTATCGGCCGTCACTCTCAATGCGCCTCGCTGGAACCCTGCGGCAAAGAATGCGCCTGCCTATTGCAGCGTAAATGGTGCGATGGCGCCTGTCGACAAGTCTCCGACTGCAAAACCGATCAATTTCCAGGTCGCGTTTCCTCCGGCCTGGAACGGCAGGGCGGTGCAGTTGGGCGGCGGCGGAATGAACGGGACGATCCCGGGGCTGGCGGGCGGTCCGGGGAGTCCGTTCGGCCTGGGCTATGTGACTTATGGAAGCGACTCCGGCCATCAGATCGGCGGATTCGGCGGACCGGGTGGGCCCGGTGGACCTGGCGGTTTTCCGGGCCCTGGGGCTCCCAGAGGCGGAACCGGGCGTGGCGCTCCCAAAGCCGGCGGACCGGGACCAGGCGCGGCCAGAGGACCAGCAGGGCCGAATCCCGCCGACGATTGGGCGCTGAACGAGGAAGCCATCAAGAATCTCGGCTACATGCAGATGAAAAAGACGCACGACGCCGCGATGGTGCTGATCGAACGGATGTACGGCTCCAAGCCGCAGTACAACTATTACGTCGGGTCTTCCCAGGGTGGACGCGAAGCCTTGACCGTGGCCGAGCGCTACCCCAACGACTATAACGGCGTCGCCGCCAACGTGCCGATTGTCGGTTTCTCCTCTTTGATGCTGGGACCAGCGCTCATCCGCATACACGAGAAGCCGCAAGCAAATTGGTTGACGGCGGCGAAAATTAACGCCATTCGCGGCGAGTTCATGCGGCAGTGCGACAAGCTGGACGGCCTGGTGGACGGCGTCATCAATAACTACATGGCCTGCCGCGAAATCTTCGACGTGAAGCAAGGCAAGTCCAACCGCCATCCATGGGCGTCGAAGCGCTGCCCGAACAACGTCGATCCTAACCCGTCGGATACCAGCGCCGACGCGTGCCTCACCGACGGGCAGATCTCAACCCTCGAATTCACTTATAGCCGTTATCCTTTCTCGCAGCCCCTGGCAAACGGAGTGAAGACGTTCGGGATGTGGCTTCCGAATACCGATCCTAGCGGCAGCGGTTTGATCGCGAATGCGCGCTTCCTCGGTCAAGAAGGCGCGCCTGAAAATGCCGCTCCCTATAACTGGATCGGCGTCCTGGGCATGGGCGCTTTTCTCATGCGGGATCTTCAAGCGAATCCTTTGGATTACGTCGAAGGCAAGTACAACCCTCGCCGTGAGGAGCTGTCGGCGATTCTCGATTCGGACAATCCGGACTTCTCTGCTTTTGCGCGCCGGGGAGGCAAAATGATCGTGGCGATAGGCAGCAACGACACTTTGGCTTCGCCGGGAACGCAACTCGACTTTTATCAAGCGATTCTCGACAAAGTGGGCCGCTCCAAGGTGGACACCTTCGCACGGCTGTACGTGCTGCCACAGACCGGCCACGGGCTCACCGGCACAAACTATACGACCGACGGCGATGGCAAGAAACTGGAAGCCAAGCCGATTCCGAACACGTTCGATCGCCTGGCTCTGCTCACGGATTGGGTGGAAAAGGGCACGGCTCCTGGCAAATCGGTGAAGGTTACCGGGGGCGACCGCAGCCTGCCGATGTGCTCTTATCCCGAGTACCCGAAGTACGGCAAGGGACCGGCTACCGAGGCCGGATCCTATCAGTGCAGCGCGCGCTGACAGAAAGGGCACAGCATGAAATCGATCTTCGTATTGGCGGCATTGGCTTGCTCAGTTTGCCGGGGGCAGACTAGCGGCGATTGCAAGCCGTCCGCCTTGAATGTTCCGGAGGCGAAGTACCCATGCGTTTACCCAGACCATCGGGCAATGTTTCGCGTCATTGCTCCAAACGCTCAGAAAGTGAGCGTCCGAATCGGGCAAGGGTTCGACATGACGAAGGGTTCCGATGGCATTTGGTCCGCGACCACGACGCCTTTGGTCGTCGGGTTCCATTACTACACGCTCCAGATCGATGGAGCCACGGTCGCTGATCCTTCGACAATGACGTTCTTCGGATCCGGCTGGGAAAACAGTGGAATCGAGATCCCCGAACCCGACTCCGACGCGGACTACTATCGCGCCAAAGAAGTCCCGCACGGCCACGTAAGCGAGCAATGGTATTTCTCAACGGTTACCGGGAAGTGGAGGCGCAGCTTTGTCTACACGCCCCCGGATTATGGAACTAATACGAAGGGCCGCTATCCGGTCTTGTATCTGCTGCACGGCTGGGGCGAGGATGAAACCGGCTGGTTCACGCAAGGGCACGTGGACTTCATCATGGACAACCTGATCGCGGCCGGTAAGGCGAAGCCCATGATCGTGGTCATGGACAACCTCAACGCGGTCAAACCCGGGGAGAGCGCAGCGCTTTATGCAGCGCGCGGATTAGTCCCTGCTCCCGGAGCTACTCCTCCGGCGGGGCGCGGAGCGGCGGGTGCTCCTGGGCAGGCGGGCCGGGGCGCAGCGCCAGCTGCACGCGGCGGAGGAAGCCTGGCCCAGCCCACGTTCACCGAGATGATGTTCACCGATTTGATCCCCATGGTTGAGCGGACCTACAGAGCGCTGCCGGGCCGCGAGAATCGCGCCATGGCCGGGCTCTCCATGGGCGGCTCACAGACGTTTTCGACGGCGCTCGAACACCTCGATAAGTTCGCTTACCTGGGCGGATTCAGTGGAAGCTGCGGCGGGCGAGGAGGGGGTTTCGATCCTAAAACTTCGTGCAGCGGCGCTTTCGCGGATCCGGCGGCCTTCAACAAGAAGGTGAAGGTTCTGTTCCTGGGAATCGGCTCGGCCGAAGGACCGGGAACGAAGAATTTCAGCGACGAGCTCGCGAAAGCCGGGATTCACAACGTGTATTTCGAGTCCCCGGGCACTGCTCATGAATGGTTGACGTGGCGACGGTGCCTGAACGATTTCGCGCCGAGGCTCTTCCGATGAGCGAGGGGATCAGCCGAAGGCGTCCAGAAGCGAATATTTCCGAGGAGAGATTCATGAAACTCAAATTCCAGATCACGATGGCAGTGGCATTTACGGGACTCGCAGCGGGCTTGATGCTGTGGCACGTTCCAGCCCAAGCGCAAGAGCCCGCCGCGAAGCAAGCGGCGAAAGGCAAAGGCGGCGCTGGCGGGTTCATCAAATCGAACGATCCGCGGGTGCAGAATCGCACGTATCACTTTGCCGATACGAATGAGGACCTGCCCTATTGCGTGTTCGTCTCCTCGAAGGTTTCGAAGGACAAAAAGAATCCACTGATCATTTCGCTGCACGGCTTGGGAATTGGCCCCGGTTATATGTGCCAGGGCAAGGCGATTGACGAGGCGGAGGAGGGCGGCTACATTCTGGCGGCTCCGATGGGGTACAACACGGGCGGCTGGTATGGTTCGCCCATTATCAATACGGGCGGCAGGGGCGGCAAAGGAGCTCCCGCGCCGGAGGCTCCGGCGAATCTTTCAGAGTTGAGCGAGAAGGATACGATGAATGTGCTCGACATGATGCGGAAAGAGTTCAACATCGATGACCAGCGCACGTATTTGATGGGGCATTCGATGGGAGGCGCGGGAACGCTCTATCTCGGATCCAAGTACGCATCGGATTGGGCCGCCATTGCCGCAATGGCTCCGGCCGCGTTCCGGATGGCGCCGAACGCCAGCACGATTCTTCAGCCTCTGAAAGATCATTCCGTTGCGGTGATGATCGCGCAGGGCGATGCCGACACGTCCGTTCCGGTAGCGGGCACCCGGCAATGGGTCGAAACGATGAAGGAAATGAAAATGGTCTACAACTACAAGGAGGTCCCCGGTGCGACACACGGAAGCGTCATCGAAGCCTCCATCCCCGACATTTTCACCTTCTTCAAGGCTCATACTAAGTAGCTGGATGTCGCGATCTGGAAGGCCCCTCTACTTTCTACCCTTCGGGGCCTTAGACTCTATAGAGGAAAAGGAGCAAACAAATTGGCTACACGACGATTTAGAGTTCAGTTCGGTGGTGTCCTGATGATCTTGGCAGGAAGCGCTACCGCATTATCTGCGCAGTATCTGGGATATCCGACGGCGGGCGTTCCCAAGGGACCCGACGGCAAACCCAATATGGCGGCTCCGGCGCCGCGAACGTCCGATGGACACCCCGATTTCACGGGCATGTACGGATGGGTCACGCGCGCCAACTGTGGCGCGAAGTGCAATGACACGCAGATTCCGAACGAATTCATCAATATCGCATCTTCTCTGAAGGGCAGGGTCTTGCCGCTGAAACCCGAGGCGTTGGCCATCCAAAAGGCGCGCGCAGCGGAACAGGGTAGCGATCCCAACGTACACTGCATGCCCCGCGGAGCTCCTCGCATGTGGACCGACGACTATTACAAGAGAATCATCCAGACCCCGGAGAAGCTGATCCTCCTGAATGAGCGCAACATGGCATGGCGAATGATCTTCCTGGATGGCCGCCCGCTTCCCGTCGACCCCAATCCGACCTGGAATGGTTACTCCACGGGGCATTGGGAGGGCGATACGCTTGTGATTCAGACCATCGGCTTCAAGGACGGCCTCTGGCTCGATGCAAACGGCAATCCGCTGGACAGTACCGGCAAGATGACGGAAAGGATCACCCGGCCGAGTTTCGGGCTGGTCAAAGTGGAAATCACGATCGACGATCCCAAAAGCTACACCATGCCGTGGACGGTCACCATTGACCAACCCCTCGTTCTCGATAGCGAACTGTTGGATTACTACTGTCTCGAAAACGAGAGGGACTTCGTCCACATGTCGGGGCATTGAAGGGCGGAAGGCACGGCGACCAACGTGCCGGCGATTACCGGCGGGCATAGCGTTCAAACATTGCGCGGCTCATGTGGCCCATCCTTGGCTTGCTAGCTCACGCGAACTGGCAAGCCGCTCGGTTCGGTGTGGGCGAGAAGCAAATCGACAGACCGAGGCATTGAAGTAAAATACTTGTCCTAAGCTAAATGACCACATCGCCAGTACTGATTGCCGGGGCCGGCATTGGCGGCTTGAGTGTTGCACTGACTTTGCATCAAATCGGTGTACCTTGCGTCGTCTTTGAATCGGTCGCCGACATCAAACCCCTCGGTCTGGGCATCAACATTCAGCCCAACGCCATCCGCGAACTCTATGAATTGGGTTTCGGCCCGGAATCGCTCGATACGATCGGATTGCAAACCAGAGAATGGGCTCTCGTCGGTCTGAATGGCAATGAAGTCTATTCCGAACTCCGGGGACTAAGGGCCGGCTACAAGTGGCCGCAGTATTCCGTGCACCGGGGCGCACTGCAGATACTCCTCTATCGCGCTGCTCTGGAACGTCTGGGCGCAGATGCCGTTCGCGCGGGCCTGAAAGTCACAGGGTATTGCAATCGCCCGGACGGAAAGCGAGTGACGGCTTTGCTGCGAAGCCGCGACGGTAAACGTTCCGAGGTGGAGGGATCCCTGCTGATTGCGGCCGATGGTCTGCATTCAGCGGCGCGTCAACAGATGCATCCCGACCAGCCTCCCATTCAGTGGGGAGGCGCCATCATGTGGCGCGGGGTCACCAAAGGCAAGCCGATTCGCAGTGGCGCGTCCTTTGTGGGTCTGGGGACGCACCGTCATCGCGTGGTGTTCTACCCTATCTCGGCCCCCGACCCGGTCACCGGCCTTGCGGACATCAACTGGATCGCAGAGATCACCGTGGACAATTCCGGTGGCTGGCCGGATGGCGACTGGAACAAACAGGTACGGCATGAGGACTTCATGCATCATTTCGAGCACTGGAATTACGACTGGATCGACATCCCGGCCATGTTGCGTGGCGCGGCGGCAGTCTTTGAATAC
>Ga0209415_10006876_pt1 | contig 20078 bp, 16 predicted proteins | sample PeaSoiSIISIP2007_FD_187696 | JGI IMG/M metagenome (GOLD analysis project Ga0209415, IMG submission 187696) | Peat soil microbial communities from Weissenstadt, Germany - SII-SIP-2007 (SPAdes) (version 2) | ecosystem: Environmental > Terrestrial > Soil > Wetlands > Peat | place: Germany... | reverse complement strand
CCCTGAACCGCGACCGTCGCGCCATTGATGTCGAAGCCCGCGTGCCTGGCCGATTCCCGGGCGACGATCGTGATGCCGCGTCCGGTCGCCTCGTGCCGACCCAGCGACCCCCCGAGTTCGAGCGGCTTGCCCGTCACCACCGACGTCGTCGTGTGCCCGACGTGCATGGAGTAGGTGTCCATGATCCAGGCCATCACCTGTTCATTGGTGTTGACGTCGGGCGCCGGGACGTCTTTCTCGGGGCCGATCGCATCGATGATTTCCGCGACGTAGCGCCGCGTCAGCGCTTCGAGCTCGCGGCGCGACATCTTGGTCGGGTTGCAGATGACGCCGCCTTTGCCGCCGCCAAACGGCACGTGCGCGACCGCGCACTTCCACGTCATCCACGCCGCCAGCGCCGTGACCTCGTCAAGCGAGACGCCCGGATGATAGCGGAGGCCCCCCTTCGCGGGACCGAGCGTGATGTTGTACTGGACGCGGTAACCGGTGAAGACTTCGATCTCGCCGTTGTCCATCTGCACAGGACAGGAGACGGTGATTTGACGCTTGGGATGAGTGAGGATCTTCCAGATGCCCGGCTCGAGGTTCAGGATCCGGGCCGCTTCGTCGAACTCCTCGAGCATTGCCGCGAAGATCGGTCCATGAGTCGCCATCGGCCCTTAATATAATCGATGCGGCACGGCGTACGCGGCAAACCGTTCGTCCGAGGCGTTTGCAGAACTTGCGGCGGCCGGTCCGACTGAATCCGGCTTGATCCGGACGCCATGTACGCGTGGTTCGCTATAATCGAACACGTATGAAAGGGGTGGCGGAGGCGGCGCGGCAGCGGTGGACGCGCGACACGCTCGATCCGGCGCTCCGGAGGTCGCCCGAGCGCTTGCAGAGCTTCACCACGATCTCCGGCCGTCCGATCGATCGCCTCTACACCTCAGAGGACCTCCCCGCCGCCATCGATGGCCATCCCGGCACGTTTCCGTATACGCGGGGCATTCATCCGAGCGGTTACCGCGGCAAGCTGTGGACGATGCGTCAGTTCGCGGGGTTCGGGACGCCCGAGGACACCAACGCGCGTTACAAGACGCTGCTCGATGCGGGCGGAACGGGACTGAGCGTCGCTTTCGATCTGCCGACACTCATGGGTCGCGATCCCGACCACGCGCTGTCGCTCGGCGAGGTGGGGAAGTGCGGCGTTAACGTCGCATCGCTCGCCGACATGGAAACCCTGTTCGACGGGATTGCGCTCGGTGACATCACGACGTCCATGACGATCAACTCGCCGGCGGCGATGATCTTCGCGATGTATCTCGTCGTGGCCGAGAAGCAGGGGGTCGCCTGGGAGACGCTGTCCGGTACGATTCAGAACGACATCCTCAAGGAGTTCATCGCGCAGAACGAGTACATCTTTCCGCCGCGGCCGTCGATGCGGATCATCACCGACATCTTCGCATTCTGCTCGCGGGAGGTCCCCCGGTGGAATACGATCTCGGTGAGCGGGTACCACATACGCGAGGCCGGCGCGACGGCGGCGCAGGAGCTGGCCTTTACGCTCCGAGACGGCCTCGAGTACGTTCGGTGGGGCGTCGACGCGGGACTCGACGTCGACGACTTCGTGCCGCGGATCTCGTTCTTTTTCAACGCCCACAGCGATTTCTTCGAGGAGATCGCGAAGTATCGCGCTGCGCGTGCGCTGTGGGCCAGCGCCGTCCGCGATCGCTTCGGCCCGAGGGACGAGCGCTCCTGGAAGCTCAGATTCCACACGCAAACAGCCGGCGTGTCGTTGACCGCCCAGCAGCCGTACAACAACGTCGTTCGAACGTCGCTGCAGGCACTCTCGGCCGTGCTGGGGGGGACCAATTCGCTCCACACCAACTCCCTGGACGAAGCGCTCGCCCTCCCAACGGCCGAGGCGGCGACCCTGGCGCTGCGGACGCAGCAGATCCTCGCGCACGAAAACGGCCTCGGGAGCACCGCCGATCCGCTCGGGGGATCCTACTTCGTCGAGAAGCTGACGAGCGACATGGAGCAGGAAGCGCGTGCGTACTTCGACGTCATCGACCGGATGGGCGGAATGGTCGAGGCCATCGAGCGCGGGTTCCCACAGCAGGAAATTGCGGAGAGCTCGTATCGGTTTCAGCAGGCTGTCGAGCGCAGGGAGAAAGTGATCGTCGGCGTCAACGCCTTCGTTCAGGAAGACGAGCCGCCACTGGAGATTCTCTACATCGACGAGACCGCCGGCGACAAGCAGTTGGCCAAGCTCGAGAAGGTGCGACGCGCACGGGACGCCGATCGTGTGAGTCGCGCGCTCGATCGGCTGAGAGAGGCTGCCGGCAACCCCGGCCGGAGCGCGAACCTCATGCCGCCGATTCTGGATGCCGTCCGTGCGTATGCCACGCTCGGCGAGATGTGCGACGTGCTTCGCGATGTCTGGGGCGAGTACCAAGAGGTGCCGAGTATCTGAATCGCCGATCTAGTGGATCTCTCGTTCCGATCCGATAAGACCAACGTGCCGCAGACACTTCTTCTAGCCGACGACAGCGTCACGATTCAGCGCGTCATTGAGCTGACCTTCGCGGACGAGGACATCAAGGTGATCGCCGTCAGCGACGGCGACCAGGCAATCGAGCGCATCGAAGCGGATCCGCCCGACATCGTCCTGGCCGACATCGGGATGCCTGGCCGGACGGGGTACGAGGTGGCGTTGCACATCAAGCGCTCGCCGCGATTGGCCCATATCCCCGTCGTGCTGCTGACGGGTGCCTTCGAGCCGGTCGACCAGGCCAAGGCGGACGAGGTGGGCTGCGACGGCTTGCTCGCGAAGCCTTTCGAGCCGCAACAGGTCATCGCGCGGGTCAAGGAGCTCCTCGGCCACGTTGGACACGAGGTCCCTGTCAACGCTGTCAACGCTGTGAACGCTGTCAACGGCGTCCACGCCGATGCAGACACGCTGACTGTCCCCGAGCCGGGGGCCGAAGCCCTGGCGCCGTCATTCGCGACCCCCGCCCCGCCAGCGCCCACCGTGTCGCGACCGCCCGAGGTGACGCGGCTCGACAAGTATTTCGATCGGCTTGACGCCGCCTTCGCGACGCTGTCGGAAGCCGGGCCAAGCGAGCCGAAGGCCGTTCTACCATTGCCTGATTTGCTGCTCTCACCCGTCCAGCCGGCCGTTGGCCCGTCATACGACGCCGATCTCGAGTTTGGTCGGGCACCCGAACCCAGGCGCTTGCCAGAATCCGAGCCGGCGCCAAGAGGCGCGGGGCCGGCGGCCGCCACGCCGCCGCCGGCGAGCCCGGTGAGCCCGGTGAGCCCGGTGAACGAAGTTCCGACGCAACTGGAGCCGCAACTGGAGCGGGTGCCTGCGCTGGCTGACGCGTTCGCCGCGCTGCTGGCCGCCGAGCAGCGCGAGCCGCGGCCCCAGGTGGCGCCCCAATGGCCATCCTCGTCGATGCCGCCAGCCTCGCTGACCGCCGCCTTCAGCGGGGGCGGCAGTGCGCTCGGCGAAGACGTCATTGAAGAGATCACGCGTCGGGTGCTCGACCGCCTGTCAGATCGCGTCGTGCGCGAAACGACCGCGAATCTCGTCTCGCAGGTCGCCGAGCGCCTTGTCCGCGAAGAGATCGATCGGATCAAGGCTTCCATCAAGTGATTGCTGTACGCTGTCCAGATGCGGTTCGACCCGGCGCGCCTGCGTCTCCCTGAAAAACCTGCACTCGAGGGCCTCGAGGCCAAGTGGACGCCCCGGTGGGACGCGTCCGGCGTCTACCGCTTCGATCGAAGCCGGCCGCGCGCGGAGGTGTACTCGATCGACACGCCGCCGCCGACGGTCAGCGGCTCGCTTCATGTCGGTCACGTCTTTTCCTACACGCACACCGACGTTGTGGCCCGGTTTCAACGGATGCGGGGAAAGGCTGTCTTTTACCCGATGGGGTGGGACGACAACGGGCTGCCGACCGAGCGCCGCGTGCAAAACTACTACGGGGTGCGCTGCGATCCATCGCTCCCGTACGACCCGTCGTTTGCTCCTCCGGACAAGCTTGGCAAACAACCCATTTCGGTGTCCAGGCCCAATTTCATCGAGCTCTGCGCGCGGTTGACCGCGGAAGACGAGAAGGCGTTCGAGCATCTGTGGAGGTACCTTGGCCTCTCCGTCGATTGGTCGAAGACGTACGCGACCATTAGCAAGGCGGCCCAACGCGCGTCGCAGCTCGCCTTCTTGCATCTGGCGCGCCGCGGGCTCGCGTATCAGCTCGAGGCGCCGACGCTCTGGGACATCGACTTCAAGACAGCGGTCGCCCAGGCCGAGCTCGAGGATCGCGAAATGCCGGCCGAGTACCACCGCATCCGGTTCGCCGTCGCCCCCAGCGGGGACGCCCCTCACGTCGTGTCCCGCTCTGGGGGGACCGTGGAAATCGAAACCACTCGCCCCGAGCTCATTCCCGCGTGCGTCGCGCTCGTCGCGCACCCCGACGATGAGCGCTATCGGCCGCTGTTTGGGCACGACGCGGTGAGCCCGCTGTTCGGCGCGCGGGTGCCGGTGAAGGCGCATCCGCTGGCCGACCCCGAAAAAGGGAGCGGCATCGCGATGATCTGTACGTTTGGCGACGTGACGGACGTGACCTGGTGGCGCGAACTGAATCTTCCCGTGCGTGCCGTCATTCAGCCCGATGGTACGCTCGGGCCGGTCGCGTGGGGCGCGCCAGGCTGGGAATCGGCCGACGTCGCCCGTGCGCAACGGTTCTACGACGATCTGACCCGCTTGTCCGCGCCGAAGGCGCGGGCTGCGATCGTTGCCCACCTCCGTCGGTCCGGCGATCTCGTCGGCGATCCGCGCCCCATCACGCATGCCGTCAAGTTCTACGAAAAGGGCGATCGCCCGCTTGAAATCCTGACGAGCCGCCAGTGGTTCATCAAGACGATGGACTTCCGCAACGCGCTGCTCGAACGCGGACGCGAGCTCGAGTGGCACCCGGCGAAAATGCGGACGCGATTCGAAAACTGGACCGACGGCCTCAACGGAGACTGGTGCATCAGCCGCCAGCGGTTTTTCGGCGTGCCCTTTCCGGTCTGGTATCCGTTGGACGCGGAGGGCCACATCGAGTACGGCCATCCGCTGACGCCCACAGACGAGCCCCTGCCGGTCGATCCGTCGACGGATACGCCATCGGGCTACCGTGCCGAGCAGCGGGGCGTTCCCCGTGGATTCGTCGGCGATCCCGATGTGATGGACACATGGGCGACCTCGTCGCTGACGCCGCAGATTGCCTGCGGGTGGGTGCAGGATCCGGATCTGTTCGAGAGAACATTTCCGATGGACCTGCGTCCGCAGGCCCATGACATCATCCGCACGTGGCTGTTCGACACCGTGTTGCGGTCGGAGCTCGAGCACAAGCAGCTGCCATGGAGACACGCCGCGATCTCCGGATGGGTACTCGATCCGGATCGCAAGAAGATGTCGAAATCGAAGGGCAACGTGGTGACGCCGCTCGCGCTGCTCGAGGAGTACGGCTCCGACGGCGTCCGCTACTGGGCGGCGAGCGGACGACCCGGCACCGACACCGCCTTCGACACGAACCAGATGCGTGTCGGACGCCGGCTCGCCATCAAGGTCCTTAACGCTTCGAAGTTCGCGCTGGGCGCGGCCGAGCCGCAGGGCACCGTCATCGCACCGGTCGATCGCGCGATGCTCAGAAGCCTGATCGCGCTCGCCGCGGAGGCGACCGATGCCTTCGAGGCCTATGACTACGCGCGCGTCCTCCAGCGAACGGAGGCGTTCTTCTGGCGCTTCTGCGACGACTATCTCGAGCTGGTGAAGGGTCGACGCTACGGGGAACAGGGAGCCGCCGGTGCGGCGTCGGCAAACGCCGCGTTGACCGCGGCGCTTTCGGTCATGCTGCGTCTCTTCGCGCCGTTTCTGCCGTTCGTCACCGAAGAAGTGTGGTCGTGGTGGCAGGAGGGCTCGGTGCATCTTGCACCATGGCCGAAGGCCGAGGAGCTCGAGGGGCTCGTCGGCGGCCACTCGGACGTGGATAGACAGGCCGATCAGACAATTTACGACTTGGCCATCCTCGTCCTGTTCGAGGTCAGGAAGCAGCGATCGGAGGCGAAGCAGCCGCTCAAGGTCCCGATTGTGAAGGTGACGGTCAAGGCGGATCGTGTCAGTCTGGACCGGATGCCGATGGTCGAAGCCGATCTCCGGTCCGCACTGCGTGTGCGGGCGTTCGAGCTGTCGGTCGGCGAGCCTCGCGAGATCGTTGTCGAGGGTTACGAAACGGCGGTCTCGTGATTGAGCCTCTCGATCCCGCCCTCTACCGCGATATCGTCCGCCGCGCGCTTGACGAGGACATTCGGGACGGCGACGTGACCACCGCCGCCATCGTCTCCTCGTCGCAACGAGCCCGCGGCGTCTTTCTGGTCAAAGCTGACTGCGTGCTCGCCGGGCTGGACGTCGCGTTCGAAGCGTTCCGTCAAGTTGCGAAAGCTCCCGACCCCTTGTTCGAGGCCCGCAAGCACGACGGCGACTGGTGTCGCGCTGGCGAGGAGATTGCCGCGGTGGTCGGACCGGCCGTTGCGCTGCTCGGCGCCGAGCGCACGGCGCTGAACTTTCTCCAGCGGCTCTCGGGCATCGCGACACGAGCGCGTCAGTTCGTTGACGCAGCCGAGCGGCGAATCGTGATCCTCGATACCCGCAAGACGACCCCGACGCTCCGCGTGCTCGAGAAATACGCCGTGCGATCCGGCTGCGCGACGAATCATCGCACCGGGCTGTACGACGCCGTGCTCATCAAGGACAATCACATCCGGCTCGCCGGAGGGATCGCCGCCGCGGTCGAGCGGACCCGGTGCCGTTGCCCGGGGATGCCGATCGAGATCGAGACGCAAAGCCTGGCACAGGTCGACGAGGCGCTCGAGGCCGGCGCGGAAACGATCCTGCTCGACAACCTGTCGATCGAAGACATTCGCCAGGCCGTCGGTCGCGCCCGCGGGCGGGCGCGCACGGAAATTTCTGGCGGCGTCACCCTCGATCGCATCTCTGAGCTCGCCTCCACCGGCGCGGACTTCGTCTCCGTCGGGGCGCTCACGCATTCCTCGCCCGCCATCGACATCAGCTTTGAGCTCGAACCGATCTAGCGTCCGCTTCGAGGGTGCGGCTCCGCTGCCAGCTGAGCTGGAAGACGCACTCGCCGCGGCCCGTTCGCGACTCGGCCGGATCGGGTCCAGGGTCATCTATTTTCCGGTCATCGGATCGACCAACGACGTCGCGGCCGTCCTGGCCGCGCGGACCGATTGCGAAGGCGCGGTCGTCATCGCGGACCAACAGACGGCCGGCCGGGGCCGCCGCGGACGCGAGTGGTTTTCGCCGGCCGGCGGTGGTCTGTACGTCTCGGTCGTCTTAACGCCCGGCCGGGCGGGTCAGCACGGAAGTCGCGCAACGAGAATGCTCACGCTGGCCGCCGGCGTGGCGCTTGCCGAAGCGATAGAGGTGGCGACCGGATTGTGGGTGGACGTGAAGTGGCCCAACGATCTGTACGTCGCGCAACGCAAGCTGGGAGGCATTCTCGCGGAGACCGCCGGCGGTGACGCGTCGCCGCAGCCCATCATCCTTGGATTCGGCATCAACGTCGCACCGGTCAGGTACCCGCCCGGCCTCAGAGGTCGCGCGACGTCGCTTGAATCCGAGCTGGGACGCGAGGTCGTCCGTGCGGCTCTGCTCGTCGAATCGATGGCCAGCCTCGCGCGCCGGTACGACGACCTGCTCGAGGGACGCTTCGATGCTATCCTCGACGCGTGGCGCGCCCGCGCGCCGTCAAGTCTCGGCGCGCGTGTCACCTGGACGACGGCGGTTGGTCCCGAGCAAGGCGTCACCTCCGGCATTGACGATGAGGGCGCGCTGCTTGTCCGTGTGGGCGAGCGCGTTGAGCGCATCATCGCGGGAGAGCTGACGTGGTTGTGAAGCCAGCGACCACGGAGGACACAGCGGACACGGAGGAGAGGGCCCGCGCTCATGCTCCTAGCGATTGACGTCGGCAACACCAACATCGTCCTCGGGGTCTTCGATGGCACACGGCTTCTCGAAAGCTGGCGGCTGGCGACCATGCGCGAGCGGACGGCGGACGAGCTGGGCCTGATCGTCGACGCGCTGTTCGCACACAGCCGCATCGAGCGAGCGGCCGTCCGTGACATCATCCTGGGCTCCGTCGTTCCGCCGCTGACCGGCACGATGCGGGAGATGACCGCGCGGTACTTCGGTGTGACGGCGCTGACGATTGAGCCGGGCACCAAGACCGGCATGCCCATTCTGTACGACCATCCGTCTGAAGTGGGCGCCGATCGCATCGTCAACGCCGTCGCCGCCTACGAACAGTTTGGAAGGAGCGCCCATCGCCCGCTGGTCGTGGTCGACTTCGGGACCGCAACGACCTTCGATGCGATCTCCGCGAAGGGGGAGTACCTGGGCGGCGCCATTTGCCCGGGCGTGCAGATTTCCGCCGACGCCCTGTTTCAGCGGGCGGCGAAGTTGCCGCGCATCGAGGTCCGCAAGCCGGCGCAGGCCATCGGCCGCACGACGATCGGTGCAATGGAATCGGGGTTGTTCTTCGGCTACGTCGGGATGGTCGAGGGGCTCGTGCGACGCATGGCGGCGGAGCTCGGGGGCCAGGCGATCTGCGTGGCGACCGGAGGGCTCGCCGGCACGATTGCGCCGGAGACGTCGCTCATCGATCACGTGGAACCCGATCTGACCCTGCACGGCCTCAGAATCGTCTGGGAACGCAATCAATCGTGAGATCGCCGATCGGCGGTCGCTGATTGGATGGTGTCCGGGAGCCGGTTGCAGGGAGCCGGTTGCAGGTTGCAGACAGCAGATTATTGTCGGGAGATCGAGGGTTACCTCTGCCGCAAGAATGACGGCCATCTGATTCGGATCGTCGGGCCGTCGTTCGACCTGGTCTCGGCCTGGGCTGCGCAGGGCGTGCCGCTCACGGTGGCTTGCCGCGGGATCGATCGGTACTTCGAGCGCTATTACGCCAAGGGACCGCGGCGGCGCCCGGTCCGCATCGATTTCTGTGAGGCCGACGTGCTCGATGTCTTTGACGAATGGCGTCGGGCGACCGGATTGACGGCGGTGGCGCCCGACCGGTCGGACCCAGACCAGTCGGACCCGGACCAGTCGGACCCAGACCAGTGGGACAACGTCGAGACCGTCCGTCGCAGGCCCTCGTTGCCGGCGCACCTGGAGCGCGTGCTGCTGCGCCTCACCTCCGCGCGCGCCGGCGGATCGCTCGATGCGGGATTCGACGTCCTGCTCGATCGGGTTGCACTGGAGCTGGATGTGGCGAGGAGCGATGCGCGTGGGGTGCGCGGGGCGGCGCGACAGGCGCTCGTTGGGCGGCTGGCCGCGATCGATCGCGAGCTGCTCGAGCGGGCCAGGGCAAGGCTGGACGAGGCCACGCGTGCGGCGATCGGCCGCGAGGCCGACGAGGAGCTGTCCGGTTTTCGATCGGGAATGACCGCCGAGGCCTTCGCTCGTGCCCGCGAAGCCGCGATTGACCGGCTCGTGCGCGAGCAGGCCGGCCTGCCCACGGTCGCATTCTTTTGATCTCTTCATCTGATGATTTCCCCTGGCGACATCCTGCCGCTCACCATCGAAAAGCCGGCGGCCGGGGGCCGCATGATCGCGCGTGCGGACCGGCTTGTCGTCCTGGTTTCCGGTGCGATTCCCGGCGAGCGCGTGCGGGCAGTGGTCGAGCGGGTGGGCAAGGGCATCGCCTACGCTGCGGTCGTCGACATCGACCAACCGTCATCCGACCGCCGACCGATTGCTGCCGACCCCCGCTGCGGCGGCTGCCTGTACGCGCACATCGCCTATCCGCGACAGCTCGAGCTGAAGTCGCTCGTGATTGCCGACGCGTTCACGCGCATCGGTCGAGTGAGGCTGCCGGCTTCCGTCCATGTCGCGCCATCGCCCGATGAGGGGTATCGGATGCGGGCGCGCGTTCACGTCCGCGGCCGTCTGGCCGGGTTCTTCCGCGAGGGCTCCCACGAGATATGCGACGCGCGTCGGACGCGGCAGCTGCTGCCGGCCACCTTCGATGCGCTGGACCGTCTCGTCGTCGCGATGCAGTCGCTTGCCATCGATGGGGTTCGCGAGATCGAAGTCGCCGAGAACGTTGACGCGTCGCATCGTGTCGTGCATCTCGACGCGGTGATGCCCGTCGTCCCCCGATCACTGGATCTGCTCGGGGCGACCGACGGGCTGACAGGCCTGTCGTCGGCGGACGGCACCCGCGGCGACGTGCACGTGACCGACACGATCACGGTCGCTGGCCATCCTCAGGTTTCGCTCCTCCGTCATGTCTTGTCGTTCTTTCAGGGAAACCGTTATCTCCTCAATCAGCTCGTGGCGCACGTCGTGGAGCAGGTGCTCCCCTCCAGCGAGGTGATTGATCTGTACGCCGGGGTCGGCCTGTTTGCCGTCGCGGCCGCGGCGATCCGCGGGGCTCGGGTGACCGCGGTCGAAGGCGACCGCGTGGCGGCCGCCGATCTCGTGGCCAACTCCCGGACGGCGTCGGGCGGCTCTGTCGTCGCAGTGCACCAGTCGGTGGAAGCATTCGTCGGCTCAGTACCGAGTGCCCGGCGTCCAACCGCGCGGAATGCTTCAGCTGACCGCGAGCGCCTGGGCGCGGGCGGTCAGCCTGCCCCATCGGATGGGCCCGCGCCGACACTCATCATTGATCCGCCGCGCACCGGCCTTTCGCGGGAGGCTCTGGACGGGATCATCCGTCTCGGCGCGCCGCGAATCATCCACGTGTCGTGCGACGTTGCCACACTCGCGCGCGACGCGGGTCGGCTGGTCGAGAGCGGCTACGCACTCGCGCGCGTCGACGCGTTCGATCTCTTTCCGAACACTCCTCACGTCGAGACGGTGGTGGTGTTCGAGAGAAGTTGAGCTACGATGGAGCCGGCCTTTCGAAGAGATGTCAGAAGAGGTGTCACATGAGCGCCGAGGAGCCCGATCGACCCACCGACCACGATCCTCTCGCTCAACTGGAGCAAACATTCATCGTGGAATTCCTGGCGCGTCGCGGCCACAGCCTTTCCACGCTGCGTGATCTTCCGAAGGAACAGGCGGACGCCTTGCTCAGAGAGGCATCTCTGTACGCGTCCGGAAGGCTGACGGAGGTCGAGTCACGGGCGCATTTTGTGGACGACATTCACCACGGGCCGCCCCCCGGGCGTGGGAAGCGTGGTTGACTAGCGTTTGGATTTCTCGGCGGCGGCTTCGAGAAACCCTTCGAAGAGCGCGCGGAACTCGCCGGTGCGCCAGAAGTTCTCGGGGTGCCACTGGACGCCGAGGCAGAAGCGCGCGGCCGGATCCTCTATCGCCTCGATGACGCCGTCGGGGGCCGTCGCGGAAACGCGGAAGCCGTTCGCCACGGCCTTGACCGCCTGATGGTGGCGGCTGTTCACCTCGCAGGTGTCACTGCCGATCAGGCGATCGCCCATCACCTCGGCGAGCAGCGAATCTTTTTCCACCCACACCTCGTGCGCCAGGTCGTACGGCTGATGCAGCGGAACCTTGAGGCTGTGATTCAACGCGCCCTGGACCTGCGACGGAATATCCTGCACGAGCGAACCGCCGCACGCGACGTTCAGCGCCTGGACGCCGCGACAGATCGCGAAAATGGGCAGCTTGCGCTCGCGGGCGGCGGCGATCAGGCCCATCTCGAACTTGTCCCGCGCCGGATCGACGTCGACGACCGTCGAATGCGGTGACTCGCCGTACGTCGCCGGCGCGACGTCTTCGCCGCCTGTGAGCAGCAAGCCGTCGATCCCCGCCAGGCCATCCTCGACGCCGTTCGACGCCTCGAGCAGCCGAACCTCGCCGCCCGTGTGAAGAATCGACTGCCGGTAGTCTTCGAGCTTCCGGCAGGCCGTGATTCCAATCAGAGGCATTCCTAAGGCCTGCCTTCGTGTTCCCGGCGTTCCTGGCGGTCGGTGAGCCGAACGATCCTGCTACATTCGCGATGGTACTTCAATTCCCATCAAGTCGAGTGCGTGGGCGAGCTGCATGCGGAAGTACGCGACCCCGGCCGCGCGCCACCGTTTCCGGTCAATCTGCTCTTCGTTGAGGATCTGGTAGCGATGATAGAACGCATTGAACAACTGCGCGAGTCCGAACGCGTACTTTGCCAGCGCCGAAAATTCCAGCGACCGCACCACCTGCTCGACGACCTCGTCGAGCCGTGCCGCTTCGAGGACGAGCGCCCAGAGATCGCTCGATTCCTCTGTCAATTCATCGGCGGGCGCGTCGTCGAGCGTGCGGAGCACATCGGCTTCCGTGAGACCTTCGCGCTCGCGCAGCTTGTGGAAGATATTGTTGGCCCGGACCACGGCGTACTGCAGATACGGGCCGGTTTCTCCCTCGAAGCTGAGCGCCTCCGCGATGTCGAACACAATCAGCTTGCCGCGTGAGTACTTCAGCATGAAGTATCGAATCGCCGCGACGGCAATCTGCGACGCGACCCGCCGGCATTCCTCGGCCGTAAAGTCGGGGTTGCGCTTGGCGACTTCCGCCGACGCCTTGTTCGACAACAGGTCGAGCAGGTCATCGACCTTCACACCCTGGCCCTTTCGGCCGGACACCTCGACGAAGGGCTTCTTTGCTCCTCCTGGGACCCCGGCCCCTACCCCCCGGTTTCCGCTCGCGAGGCCCCGTCCGCCCCGCTTTGCCATGCCCTCGCCGGGGAAGACGTCCGTCGCGGTTTCGTATCCGAGCTCGCGTGCGGTGGCGTGAGAGAGCGCCACCATCTCGTACGAGAAGTGGATGGAGTTGTCCGCTTCCTGCACGTGTCCGAGCGTCCGAAGGGCCTGGCTGAGGAGCGCCTGCAGATACATCTGCCGCGAATCGATCACGTTGTAGATGCGCTTCGCGTGGCCGAAGGCGGGCGGCGATGGATCGCCGATGTCGGAGGTCGTCGACCAGAGCGCCCGTCCATCGGCTCCCTTCGCGAAGCGATGATAGTGGAAGTCGCTGCCCAGGAGACCGAACTTCCAGAACTGGTTGGCGATGTCCTTCCCGACATAGGTGACGACGCCGTTCGACCGAACGATGACCTTTTCCCGGGCTGCGTCGCTCACGGGCGCGGCATGTCCCGGTGCGATTGACCCGGACGTCTCCAGCTCGATTGACTCGGACGTTTCCAGCTCGATTGACTCGCTCATGTCGTCCCCGGCAGTGTCGGTGCCTTCGTCTATGCGCATCACCCAGCATCCGGCGAGGCGTCCTTCGGTCTGGAGAAAGACGGCGCCGTGCGCCTTGAGGATGTCGAAGGCGCGCGTCCAGAACCGCAGACGCAGGATGTCGCCTTCGTACGTCAGTAGGTCGTAGCACACATTGAGACGGCCCATCGTCGCCAGATGCGCGCGGACGATGCGGTCCACGAGGAGCGCGCCCATCGCGGCGGTGTCGTTGCCGCCCTGCTCCAGGTCGTGCAGCGCCGCGGCGCGGATCGCCAGGCGGTCCTTGTCTCCTTCGTACCACTCCGTGACTTGCGAATAGAGGTCCCAGCAGTAGTAATCGAACCGTGTCGTGTCGGCAATGTGCCGGACATCCTCGAGGGTGCGATGTTCGACCTCGCGGAAGCCGACGACGACGTCGGCGACCTGCACGCCGGTGTCGTCGATGTAGTTCTGCACCTCGACCGGGGTTCTCCGAAACCTGAGCGCGCGTGCGAGCGTGTCGCCGAGCGCAGCGTTTCGCAGGTGTCCGATGTGTGCGGCTTTGTTCGGATTGATCGCCGTGTGTTCGACGATGGTTTTCTCCGCGGGACCCGGCAGGGCCGCCACTTCGCCGCGAACGCGCGCAAGGAGAAACGTGAGCCGATCGAGAAACAGATTGAGATAGCCGTTCGGCGCCACATCAACGCGCCTCACGCCCGGCATCGACTCGAGGACCGACGCGAGCTCGAGGGCGATGGCGCGCGGCGCTTTCTTGAGAACCCGCTTGAGCTGAAAGGCGACGGTGATGGCGAGGTCGCCGAGCGCGCGGTTGGGCGGCACCTCGATGGAAAACGAGGGCACGTCGGCGATGCCGTACTGCCGCCGGACGGCATCGCCGATCGTGTCGTGAAGTTGTCGCTGCAGGTTCAGAATCATGCACGCGTCGCGTCCCGGCCGCGGCGAGCTCTCGGTAAGTTCGTGATACGATTACAGTTCGTGACTTCGAAGCGCCTCGAGACCGGTGTATTCGGCCGGCGTGTTCACGTTGGCCAGCAGGCGGTGTCGATCGCCGAACCTGCTGATTTCTCCCTCTGTCACGACTCGGAGTCGCAGGTCATCGAGGAGATCCGCCACTTTCAGGCGTCCATCGGCCAGTCGGTGCGCCATCGGCTCGAGGGCCGCCCGCCCGTATGCGGCGCACAAGGGATGATACCCGCGTTCGGTCCGAGGCACGACCGCGTCGGCGCCGGTCTCGCGGATGAGGGCGGCCAGAAACGCCAGAAACGGCGCCGACACGTACGGCATGTCGCAGGCCAGCACGATCGTCACGTCGCCTTTCGCTTCCATCAGCGCCGTCTGCAGGCCGCCGAGCGGTCCCGCGCGCGGCACCAGATCAGCGACGGTCTTGACTCCCGGGCGCGGCGTCCGACCGCCAACCACGAGGATCTCGCCGGCGATCTGGGACAACTCCGCTACCTGGCGCTCGAAGATGGTCCGCCCGTCAACGACGAGCGACCCCTTGTCCCGGCCGCCGAACCTGAACGCCTCTCCGCCGGCCAGGATCGCCGCGGTCACCATGATTGTTCGATCTTACTGCGCCTGCCTGGCATCAAGCACCAGGCATCGCGCGCCCGGTACCAGGCACTCGGCACCAGGCACCCGCGTTAGGCATGCGCGAAGACCGCATCGGCCGCGTGCTCGTTGCCAGCCTCCATCAGGGAATCGCGGATATTCTGCCGACGCGCCTGACGTTCTACGAAAACTGGCTCAACGCCGAGGGGCTGCGCGAAGGCACCATCGGCCTTGCGCCGCTCTACGCGGTGCTGAGCTTCCTCAGACAGGAAGGCGTCGCGTATCAGATGATTACGACCCGAGCCGGTGAGTACGCGGCCGAGTGGACGGTGCAATCGATGTCGCCGGTGGAGCGATCGATGATCAGGGCGGCGCCGGCCTGGCTGCGCAGCCGTCTGCTGCTGCGGCTGGCGCGCAAGCTCGTCCGCAGCAGCTACCAGGGAAGCCGCGTGATCTCGCGACTGCGGCGCGGCATGGCCAGCGTCGATGTCCGCGCCTCGGTCTTCTGCACCGTGCGCGAGCCCGTGCCGCAGCCGCTTTGCGGATTCTATGCGGCGGCCTTCACGCGGCTGCTGACGATGTTCAACCTCCACGCACGGACGGAAGTGGTGACGTGCCGCGGCACCGGCGAGCCGACCTGCCTGTTGAGGATCGCGCTCGCCAGTCCTCGGGAGGCCGTATGATCCGCCGAATTCTCGCCGGGATCCTGCCGGTGATCCTGCTCTGCATTGACGGATCACGCCAACCCAGCTTCGCGGCGCAGACGGCCGATACGCAGTCGGAGCGCATTCTCGTCATGCCATTTGAGAACGTGAAGCGCGACGGCTCGATCTTCTGGCTGGGCGAAGCGTCGGCCGTGCTCCTCGCCGACGACCTCAACGCGCTCGGTGCCAACGCGATCACGCGGACCGAGCGCCTGCAGGCCTTCGAACGCCTGCAGGTGCCCTCTGTCGCGGTCCTGACCGATGCGACGGTCATTCGCATCGGGCAGCTCGTTGGCGCGGCGCAGGTGATCGTCGGATCGCTGGAGCTGGACGCCGGCCGACTCGTCGTGCACGCGCGGAGCATCGCGCTCGAGGCCGGCCGCGTGCAGTCGGATGTGATCGAGCGGGGCCCGCTGCCCGACCTGTTCGCCATCTTCGACCGCCTCGCGCGACAGGTCGCGCCCGTGTCGCGGCCCGAGAGCGTCGAGCCCGATCGACCGCCCGTCGCAGCCTTCGAGAACCTCATCAAAGGGCTGCTCGCCGAGACACCGGCGACGGCGATTAATTATCTGAACGCGGCGTTACTGCTTCATCCCGGATACGACCGCGCGCGTCTGGCGCTCTGGGATGTGTACGTCGAGCAGGGCGAGCACCAGCGCGCGCTCGCCGTCGTGCAGGCGGTACCGTCCACGTCGCCTTGGGAACGTCGCGCTCGCTTTCTGGGCGGGCTGTCGCAGCTCAATCTGAAGAAGTACGACGATGCGTTCGCCACGTTCAAGGCGCTGGCCGACCTCCAGACGACGCCGACTGTCCTGAACAACCTCGGGATCGTTCAGCTCCGTCGCGGCGGGACCGCGCAGACGGGGACGGCGGCCTACTACTTCAATCAGGCCGCCCAGGCCGATCCCGACGATCCCGACTACGTGTTCAACCTCGGGTACGCCTATTGGGAGGAGCGTGACACACAAGCGGCGATCTACTGGCTCCGCGAGACCGTTCGACGCAGCCCTGCCGACGGCGACGCGCATTTCATTCTCGGCGCCGCGCTGGCTGCCGGCGGGAATACCGCCGAGTCCGCTCGAGAAAAAGAGCTCGCGCGACGCCTGGCGTCGATCTACGAGCAGTGGGAGAAGCGGCCCGCCGCCAATCAGGTGCCCAAGGGACTGGAGCGCGTGAAGAACGAAGTCGAGCTGCTGCACGCGCGCCGGATCGAAACGAAGATCACAGAAGCCGGCCAGCGGGATCAGCAGGAGCTCGCCGTGTTTTACCTTGACCGCGCACGCCGGCTGTTCCAGCAGGAAAACGATCGCGATGCGGTCGCCGAGCTGGCCCGCGCCCTGTATCTGTCGCCCTACTTTGCCGACGCCCACCTGCTGCTCGGGCGTATCCATCTGCGCAACGGCCGCGTGCGCGAAGCGATTGACGCGCTGAAGATCTCGCTGTGGAGCGCGGAAACCGCGGAGGCGCACGCCGTGCTGGCCGGCGCGTACCTTCAGGCGAAGGATGTCGAGTCGGCACGGGCGGAGGTCCAGCGTGCGCTGAGGCTCGATCCGTCGTCAGCCGAAGCGAAGGGGGTCCTCGACATGTTAAAATCTCTCTAGGTTTGGCCACCCACACGCGAGACGACGGGTTCCACGAGATCCAACTGAATGGCAAGCAGTTGGTGTTCTTGTTCATGGCCGCGACGGTCGTGTCGGTGGTCATCTTTCTCTGTGGCGTGCTCGTCGGCCGGGGTGTGCGGGCCGAGCGCGGCGGACCGGGTGCGGACGCCCCTCTCGGCGTCGCCGCGGAAACGACGCCCCAGCAGCTGCCGCCTGCCGCGGCGCCGACACCCCCCGGTTCCGACCCAACGGCCGCCCAGCCGCCGCCGACCGTTGACGATCTCAGCTACTTCAATCGCCTGCAGCAATCGAATCAGCCGGCCGAGCAGCTGAAAACGGCGGGCAAGACCGCGACGGCCCCGCCTATCAAGGTGCAGTCGCAAAAGATGGGTGACGGCATCTGGTTCGTCGCCGGCGGATCGCACAACAGTATGGTGGTGGAATTCCCGACGTACATCACTGTGATCGAAGGGCCGCTTGGCGAGGGACGCTCGCTGGCCGTGATCGCGGAAGCCAAGAGGCTTGTTCCCAACAAGCCAATTAAATATTTAATTAACACGCACTCGCATTTCGATCACTCGGGCGGCGTGCGGACGTATGTTGCGGAGGGCGCCACGATCATCACGCAGGAAATCAACGTGCCCTTCTACCAAAAAGCTTGGGCCGCGCCGCGCACCCTCGCCCCGGACAATCTTTCCAAGGGCGCCAAGGAAGCGAACTTCCTCCCCGTGAAGGAAAAATACGTCCTCAGCGAGGGTAACCAGACGATCGAGATCTTCCACGAGAACGGCTCCATGCACAACGCGGGCATGCTGATCGTCTATTTTCCGAAGGAGAAAATTCTAGAGGAAGCCGACGATTACACTCCGGACCTTCCGGAACTTGCTGCTCCGGGCGGAATTCGCCCCCCGGTCTTCATGGCCAACCTGATGAAACAAATCCAGACGCTCAAACTGGATGTGGCCACGGTCGCGCCGATGCACGGAATCGTGGTGCCATTTTCCGATCTGCAGAAAGCAGCGAGCAGCGGAAAAGGATAACGCGGAGCCGGGAAGCGTCGCGCGCGACGGCCGCATAACATGATTTCAAGGTATAGCCACTTCAAGCTCTGGCCTTTTCAGCACAGAGTTAGGTAGAGTAAAGGGACGCGCCCGTAGCTCAGCTGGATAGAGCATCTGCCTTCGAAGCACGCAGATGCACTTCTAAGTCGTTGCCACGGTTGCGCTTCCGAGTTGCGAGCCATCCTTCGGCTGCTCTCGCAGTTGCTCCAAAGTTCGATTTCCTAATGCACGCGCTATGAGCATCCCACAAGCCACATCGCTAGAAGCGTAGAATTGCCGAATGATGCCCCCGCTTTTCATCGGCACTTCCGCCTTCACTGCTGCCGGGTGGGAAGGCAGCTTCTACCCGCAGGGCACACAGCCCTCCGACTTTTTGCGCCACTACGCGCAGCACTTTAATTCGGTCGAGGTGGACAGCACCTTCTACCGCACGCCATCGAAAACCAGTGTGCTGGGTTGGGCAAACAAGACTCCTGATGGTTTCGTCTTCGCCGCAAAAATCCCGCAGCTCATCACTCATGAAAAAGTGCTCGTCGATTGCGACGCAGAGTTCAAGCTGTTTGTCGAGGTGATGGATATTCTGGGCGAGAAACTCGGACCGCTGGTGTTCCAATTCGGCTACTTCAACAGGTCTGTGTTTCGGGGCGTGAATGACTTCCTCGCCCGGCTCCGCCCGTTCCTGATGAAATTGCCGAAAGACCACAAGTTCGCTGTCGAAATCCGAAACAAGAACTGGCTGGTCCCCCAATTCGTCGAGACCCTGCGCGAACGTGGCATTGCGCTGGCTCTGATTGACCAATCGTGGATGCCCCGGCCCACTCAGTGGTTCGAAAAGTTCGACCCGATTACCGCCGACTTCACATATGTTCGCTGGCTCGGCGACCGCAAAGGAATCGAGGAAAGGACCAAGGTTTGGAACGAGGTCATCGTTGACCGCAGCCACGAACTATCCGAGTGGGCGGAAATCCTCGGGAAGGTTCACAAGCGGAAAATCCAAATCTACGCCTACGCCAACAACCATTACGCGGGGTACGGGCCTGCGACCGTGGAGATGTTCCAAGAGCTATGGCGAAGGCAAGTGAAGGAAGAAACGAGGAGGGCTGAGTCCTCTGAAAAGGGAATGACCCTTTTTCCTATGTGAGCTTTTAGTTCTTTTCTTCGGCCCGCTCCCTACGGACCGATATCAGAGGTGGCTCAGCCCCCCAGCGACAAAAAAGGAGCAGTGACCAGTGGCGGGCGCAGTCCGACCGGGATGGTCGGTGCGTCGAATGTCGAGGTACTGCTCTAACTGCTTCGCCGTTCTGACCGCTGCTCCCGGAGGTAGATGGTCACGTGCGGATGCGTTGAGAACTTGAATCCTTTAGGACCGCTTCAATAGCGCCGGTCCCCATCCGTGTCTCCATCCATCATCCGAACACAGTTTACGGGGGCTCTTAGAGAAACGCAGTGAGCGGCGTCACGCATTGATGTGACCGCTGACATCCCTGCGAGGCTCTTCCCAATCAAGGCAGCTTCCCGGGCTTGCGCGTCCGAAGCGTTGAGGCAAGCCTTCCCGAACAAGCGGGGCTGCGATTGGAGTCCTGCCAACACACAGCCGAGGCTGAGGGTACGGCGCAGCCGCAGAGAGCACGCCCTCTTTATTTGGGGATTACTCCACATCATGTGCGCTCTTTGGATGCAGAGACGTTCCTGCGAACTGGACACTTCGACGTGTACGGAATTTTGGCGAGGCACAGCGTGTTACAATCAATAAATGGGAAATCACGTGACAACGCCGACAGTTCGTGGGGCGTGGGTTGGCAAGTGCCCGGCGTGTGGAACCTGTTGCTACTTTCCGAAGTTTCCGGCCACCGACTATGCAGGCCAACGGCTCGTTCGCCCCCACAATTTTGACTCGGTATCCGTTCCTTGTGTTTACGGTCACA